>Ga0210403_10003594_pt1 | contig 13586 bp, 8 predicted proteins | sample IncBWC19MmetaG_FD_150863 | JGI IMG/M metagenome (GOLD analysis project Ga0210403, IMG submission 150863) | Forest soil microbial communities from Barre Woods Harvard Forest LTER site, Petersham, Massachusetts, United States - Inc-BW-C-19-M | ecosystem: Environmental > Terrestrial > Soil >... | reverse complement strand
TGCGCCAAGGCCGCTGCTGCGAATGGTCTGCAGAGCCAGGGTTTCGCTCGTCAGGATTTTCGACTGGGTCTCGATATAGTTCTCGATATCCATCATGTAGTCGTAAGACTCCATGCCTTGGAAAGGGAGGATGCTGCCATTCTCGCGGTCGATTTCGATGCGGGCAGTGGCGACATAAACGGCTTGCATGCGGAAAGTGGCGATGGTGACGATGGTGACGACAGCCAGCAAGAAGGAGAGAATCAGCCACTGATGCTTGCGAAGGATGAGGAGGTAATCGTAAAGATGGGGCTCGCGAGGAGAAAGATCCCAAGCAGGGAGCCGGGAACCGGGAGGGATCAATTCGACGGAGCCGTTAGAGCCGTTTTCGCGAGGAATGAGTTTGTTGTCGTCCGTCATGTTTTTTCTAGTGATACGCGACGCGATATAGAGCGACGGCTGAGCCAAGAGCGATGCCAAGCTCGAGGGAGCGCAGGAGCGCCTGTTTGGTCCCACTGTTGGGAACGTACAAGATGTCGCTGGGCTGGAGCTGCAAATCCTCGGCCTGGCGATTCTGGATTTTTTTGAGATCGAGCGCCACTTCGTGCTGCTTACCCTGAGGATCCTTGCGAATGATCACGGCGTGGTCGGTCTTGGCCGTGTTGGTATAGCCGCCAGCGAGGGCAAGAATCTTCAGTGCGCTGAATTGCTCGCGGTCGTTGGCGAGCACAAATCCGCCGGGCTTGGAAACCGCTCCAAGAACATAAACGATGCCAGCGTGAGGAACGGTGACAACATCTCCGGCCTGGAGCGTGATGTTGTTCTTGATATTCCCCGACTCCATCAGTTCGTTCAAATTGATCGTGATGGTGTCGGCCTGGGCTGACGCGGATGGAGTGGCGGCAGTGTTGAGGGATTTTTCGGAAGAAGAACCTGGGGCCGGCAAATCGGGGGGCTCCGTGGAGGCCGTACTCGAAGAAGCAGAGGGCGGATTGGCGGCGGAAGTCAGCGATTTTGTCTGGGGTTTGCCGGAGTCCGAGCTGGCAGGCTTGGGGACGGAAGGGGCGTCGGGAGAAGGCTCTGAATCATCGAACGTCATCTCGGGTACGGGCCGCGTCACGATAACCTGGCCGCCCGCATCATTGGAAAGGCCACCAGCTTCGGCAAGAACTTCGAGGAGCGTGACCTGACTATCGGCCTGGTAAACCAGCGGATGGGCGACAGCGCCAACAATCGTAATGGGTTTGCTTTTTCGTTCTTTGATGGTAACGCTCACGTCGGGATGAGAAACCAAACCGTTGGCTTCCAAGACTTCGGCAATTTTTTGCTGAGCCTGGATTTCCGTGAGACCGGAAACCCGAAGGCGCACGGGCACGAGTGGAATGCCGATAGTGCCGGTTTGACTCACGCGCACCTCACGGCTTAGCTCTTTTACGTCGAATACATCGATGGAGAGCACGTCGCCGTTGCCAATGATGTAGTCATGAGGCCCCCTGCGTGAAGCAGCAGAAAGCTCGCGAATGCGATCGTTGGCTTGTTGCGGCGTTTCAAGAACGACCTGGGCACGGGCGGGCAGCGCCAGAATAGACAATCCAAGCAAGGTCGTCGAGACGAAACACGACAACCCTGCACCCAGTCGCGCTGGCTGCATACGAATAGATGACCCCCACATAGATTATACAGTCAGAAGGACGAAGACTGTCAGCGAATTCGATGTCTGTGACGGGCGATTCCCGAATTGGGAATTGGCGATGAGGATTGGCGAATCTCCGTGGTGGCGAGGTTCGCCATGAGAAAAAAGAGGAGAGCGTTTGACGGGATGTGGAGGTTGAAATCGACAAGGCTGTGGGTGAGGAAACCGAGACAGGCGATGAGACCGGCGAGCTGCACAGTAGGGGCAAAGGCTCCGACAGGCTGTGAAAGACGGCGAAGGGAGTCGAAGAATAAGATCCCGAGAAACCATAGACAGCACAAACCGCCGATAATGCCTGTTTCCGCGAGGGCTTCCAGATAATCGTTATGAGCGTGGTTGACGATTTTTCCGTCGTATAGGGTTTCGTACGCCGGGAAAACGATCTGAATCGTGCCGAGACCGGTACCGAGCCACGGATGGTCCAGGAAGATGCGCCATGTGTCGGCGCGCATGGAGGCACGCTTTCCAACGGTGACTTCCAGGGATTGCATGGAAGAGAACCGTTCGACGAGCTGCTGGACGCCAAGCCAGGAGACCATGAGAAAGGCAAGGAACAGGACGGCGCCACCGGTGAGCAAGTGCTTTCCGAGAGTGCGGCGAAAAATCATCCAAAGGAGCAAGACACCCAGTTCCACAAAGAAACTAATGAGTCCTCCACGAGATGCGGAAAGAACCAAGGCACCGATCGGAACAACGGCGAAGAGACTGACAAGGAACCAGCGTTCGCGGCGGACCTTTCCAAGCACCAGCGGCACCAGGGAAATAGGAATGACGAGCTCGGCAAAACCAGCGAAATGGTTGCGATTCACGTAGGGCCCGAAGGGAATGCCCCCAAAGCGCATCTCGCGAAACCAGTAAAGCTTTCCATTAAAAGTGAGGTGCTGAAGGATGCCGAAGAGGGAGACGAAGAAACCAAGAGCCATCACGAACCAGACAAAGCTACGCCAGTCTTCGACGGTGCGGAAGACTTGCCCTGACAAAAAGAGGATGAGGATATAAGCAAGAAGAAGTTGGAGCTCCATGCGGGTGCTGTAGGACGAGGCTGTACGGTGAAAAAGCAGCTGACCGACGGCAATGAGCAGCAGGGCGGCTAGGGGCAATAGCAAAGGCGAAACAACAACCTGGTGCTCTTTCGTGAGATAGGCGCAGATGGTCCAGGCGAGAAAGAGCAATGCCGCCCCGATTTCAAGGACAGCGCGAGCCCAATCTTCGACGGCACCATGGGAAACGACCGCGAAAACCACAAAAGCACAAAGGCCGATTCGAATGAATTTTCATTGCCCGGACTTCTCCGGGACAGAGGCACCAGAGCAACATCATCAATCCAGGCCGAGCCGTGAATTTTGCTGTCGAACTTGGCGCTCGGCTGGCGGCTTATACAGAGCCGGAGTTCGTGGACACCGTTTCCCGAGGTCCAGGGAAAGTCGATCCTTGTCCATGGCTGGGTGCCGCGAAGATCATCGGTCCAGGCGACGGAATTCGTCGAATCGCTGAGGGACTGAAGACCGAAACGAATGCCTTGGTCAGTGGATAGGTCTTGCGTGCGGACCCACGCAGAAAACTGATAATTCGTGAAAGGCCGCACGGCGATGTACTGGCAGACATCGTTGAAATTAACATTGCGCAAGCCGTTGAAGGTCAGGCGGAGAGACCGGCCGCCCGAATGTTTTTCCCTGGCATCGAGAGTAGCCTGCACGCCATTAAAGAACGAAGCGTAGGACCACGTAAGTCCGCCTTTCGCGATGTTGGACTCGAATCCGCCGTCCCACACCAGAGAGCCTGGAGGATCCGCGGGGCGCATTGTTCCCGAAAACGCGAGCGCCCGATGCCAGACGGTCTGGGCATCCGTCATCTGATGTTTCTGAATGAGAGCCTCAATCAAAGGATAGGACTCCGCGAGCTGAATGTGCGGGTGGAGAGCGGCCAGACTGGACCAGACAACGAGAGCCTGTTTGGTTTGCCCCTGCTGGGAAAAAGAAGAAATCACGATCAGGTAGGCCTCCTGAGTGTGCGGCAGGACGCGCTCCAAGAGTGCGTTGAGGTCAGGCTCGAAGCGAGTGCCGAGTGCAACGGCCGCCGCGGCGTGCTTCGGGTCGGCCTCCACGGCGAGCTTTATCTGCGCAAACGCAGCATCCAACTCACTCCGCCGCAGGAGGAAATTACCGTAGCGCCAGGAAACTTCGGGGGAAAGGGAATACGCGCGTTTGGCTTGCAGAAATGCATTTCGAGCGGCGGAGAGATCGCCCTCCGATTCGTAGGCGGTGGCCAGATCAAGCCACGTGTCCGCCGAATGCGGATCATAAGACAAAGCTGTCTGGTAGGAACGAATGGCGCGTTGGGCGTCGGGATCTTCGAGGTTGTATTGCCAGTAGCGGCCCAGGAGATACCAGTTGCGAGCGTCATCCGGCTCCAGCCGGGCCGCTCGTTCATAACCATCCGGGGTGTTCAGATCCACTTCATGGACAGCAAGAGTATTCCGGATGCCAGAGTAGGAGAGGACGGCGACGAACAGAAACGCGAGGATTACGAGAAAGGCGCGCGCAGCAGAGATGGAGAGGCGAAGAATCATTCCGCGATACTGTGCATAGACATACTCTTAGATGCAAGACGAAAGTCTTGAGAAATTGGTGAGACGGGTTAGGGGCGGCTGGAGGAGAGGCTACTTGCCCATGGTGGCCGAAAGAGTCTCGTCGGCGCGGCCGCGACGGCGTACGTCGATGCCCAGACGCTTGATTTTTTGGTTGAGAGTCGAGAGCGGGATCATGAAACGCTCTGCGGCTTCGGTCTGATTCCAGCCGGTGCGTTCGAGCATGTCGATGATAATGCGACGTTCGATTTCATCCATGATCTGAAAGAGAGAAGGCTGAGAGTTGTCCGCGCCGGAGCGGGAGCCGGGTTCGCCCGGCAGCGGCGGAAGAAATTCCGAGAGCTGCAAACGGACACCGCGGACGATTTCCTTGCTGCGAATGCTTTCGGGAAGCAGATCGACGTCCACGCGTTCCTGGGTGGAGAGCACGACGGCGCGCTCGACGACATTTTCGAGTTCGCGGACGTTGCCGGGCCAATCGTAGTCCATCAAGAGCTTCATGGCGCCAGCTGTAAAGAGGCGCATCGGTTTGCCGTTTTCGGCGCAATAGCGCTCGAGAAAATGAGCGAGCAGAGCGGGCACATCTTCACGGCGATCGCGCAGCGGTGGAAGCTGCAGGTGGATTACGTTCAAGCGGTGGTACAAATCCTCGCGGAAGCGGCCTTCGCGGACGAGAGTGAGGAGTTCGACGTTGGAAGCGGCGACGATGCGCACGTCGACTTTGAGTTGCTCCGTGCCGCCGAGGCGCATGAATTCGCGCTCCTGAATGACGCGGAGAAGCTTGGCCTGCGTTTCGGGGCTGATGGTGGCGATTTCGTCGAAGAATATGGTGCCTTGATCAGCGACTTCGAAGAGTCCTTTTTTGGAGGCAACTGCGCTTGTGAAAGCGCCCTTTACGTGGCCGAAAAGTTGAGATTCGAGCAGGTCCACGGGAATGGAGCCGGTGTTGACCGGCACGAAGGCCTTGTCGGCGCGGGTGGACGCGGAGTGAATGGCTTTGGCGATGAGCTCCTTGCCGGTGCCGCTTTCGCCGCTGATCAGGACGGTGGAGCGCGAGGGTGCAACCTGGGTGATCAGGTCGAAAAGCGTGAGCATCTTTTCGCTTTTGCCGATGATGTTGGGGAAATTGAATCGCTGCTTCAGTGCGCGCTTGAGCTGGACGTTTTCTTCGCGAAGATGGCGCGATTCGACGGCTTGGGCGACTTGCGCGAGGAGTTCGTCGTTGGACCAGGGCTTGGTGATGTAATCGAGAGCGCCGCCCTTGAACGCTGCGCGAGCCATTTCGATGGAGCCATAGGCGGTAATCAGAACGACGGAAAGTTGGGGATCGCGCTTGCGGATTTCGCGGAGAAGTTCGAGGCCATTGCGGTCGGGAAGACTTACGTCGAGGAGCAGCAAATCGAACGGGTGCTGTTCGAGCTTGGCGAGACCAGACTCGCCCGTTTCCGCGCTGGAGACGCCATAGCCCTCGGTCTTGAGCAGAAGCTCGAGGCCTTCGCGGATTTCTGATTCGTCGTCGACAACGAGGATGGAGCCCTTAGACATGAACCGACTTTCTGACCGCGGGGAACTCCACGTGAAACGAAGTGCCTTTGCCGGGGGTTGAGCGCACATCGATCTTGCCGGAGTGTTCCTTGATGATGCCGTAGCTGACGGAGAGGCCAAGGCCCGTGCCGCGGCCGCTGGCTTTCGTAGTGAAGAAGGGATCGAAGATGCGGTGAATGTGTTCGCGGGGGATGCCGGCACCGGTATCGACGACTTCGATTTCAACGCTACCGTTGTGCGTGCCTGTGCGCACTTCCAGCAAGCCGCCGCCGGGCATTGCGTCACGCGCGTTCAGGAAAAGATTGAGAAAGACTTGCTGCAGTTTGTTCGCCGAGCCGCGAACCGCAGGGAGAGTTTCGCCGAGGTGCTTGACGACCTGGATTTGCGAAGTTTTCAGCGGGTGCGAGACAAGAGAAAGGGTTTCTTCCACGACGCGGTTCACATCGATGTCGATGGCTTCGCCCGCTCCGGTTCGCGAAAAATTCAGAAGATTGTTGACGATTTCGCTGGCGCGGAAGGTTTGCTTGACGATTTTTTCGATGATGGACTGGCGCGGATCGCCGTCCGGCATCTGTTTGGCGAGCATCTGGATGTAGTTAGAAATCACCGCGAGCGGCGTGTTTACTTCATGCGCCACACCCGCGGCGAGGAGGCCGAGCGAAGTGAGCTTCTCGGTTTGCGACATCTGCTCTTCCATACGCTCGCGCTGGGTGACGTCGTCGAAAAGCAGCAGGCGGCCGATGCGCTCGGCGGACTTGCTGACCAGTGGAGTGATAGAGACGTTCAAAGTGAGCGCTTTGCCTTGATGGTGGAGCCGCTGTTTATAGATGCCGGTAATCTGCTCGGCGTCACCGCGAGCGGCAATTTCTTCCGCGAGCGCTTCGGGAAGCAGGGAGTGGAGTTGGCGGCCAACAGCGTCCTGACGGGCCACGCCGAAAAGCTGCTCCATGCGCGTATTCCAGGATTCGACGATGCCTTCCAAATCCACGGCGAGGACGCCGACGTTCAGGGATTCGACGATGTTTTCGCTGAAATCCTTGAGCCGGGCGATTTCGAGAGCTTTTTGTTCGAGCGAAGTGTAGAGCTGGGCGTTATCGAGAGCTACGGCGACGTAGCCTGCAATGGTTTCCACCAGCTCGACGTCATCGCTGGAGAGGTAATCGCCATCGACGGTTTTCCCGAGGCCCAAAACGGCGACGGTATGTTCGCGGATGCGGCAGGGAACGTAGTAATTGAGGTCGAGCTGTTCAAGAGTTCGATGCACAGATTCGTTGACATCGCGCGCGGAGCGGGGCGACTCAAAGAAGAGCGCCCCCCGCGCGAACTCGGGCCGGGCCGGTCCGAGGAAACCAAGATCGAGAGGTTCAGCGAGACGCACACCCATGGAGCGAGCCAGACGGAGATGGCCGGGATTGGCGACGTCCTCGACGAAAATGGCCAGGCGATCGACGAGAAGTGTTTGCGAAACGCGATCCATCACCGAGCCGAGCATGGGCTCCAGTCGCACCTCGTTGGTAAGGGTGCGGCCGAATTCGATCAGGGTGCGGCGATAGTCCAGGCGATCGCGATAGAAGAAACGATCGAGCCGGGCTTGAATCCATTCGCGGAAAGGCTGGAAGAGGAGAGCAGCGATGACAATGGCGATGATGCCGCCGACGGGTCCATTGGCCTGCGCATGAAAGATCTGCGGGATCAGGGCGACGAAGAAGAAGTAAATCGTGGCGATCGCGGCTGTGGCGGCCGTGTAAGCGAGGCCGCGCTTGAAGATGATGTCCACATCCATCAAGCGGTAACGAATGATGGCGTAGCCGAAGCACAAAGGAATGAAGGCAAGACTGATGGTGGAGAATTTCATCCACGGCTTGGAAGCCGCGTCGAAGACGTAGGGGACGATGTAGAAGAGCGCGAATGGGGAAGTGCCGATGAAAGTGCCGGCTGTCAGCCATTTCAGTTGCTGCCGCAAGACGCCGGCGGGCGCGCCGCGATAATTTCGATAGAAAACGACTCCGGCAGCCAGCAGGCAAGCGCCGAGATAGCTATAGGCGATCTTATCCAGAAGGACGCGGGAGCCCAGCCAGGGGACGAATCCAAGGGTTCCAAGAGCCGTATTTACATGGACGAGAAGAATGGCGAGCGGCGGGAGATACACGAAACTAAGCTTGGAGAGCGATCGGCTGGTTCCCTCGCTGCGCTCCGGGAAAACCAGGGCGAAATGCAGCAACAAGGCAGGCATGAGGACCTGGGCCAGAATTTTGATCCAGTAAACTTCGTAATCGAAAGCGTCCAGCTTTCCGCTGTAGTGGAATGAGAAGAAAATGAAGGACACCAGGCAGAAAATGTAGAAATGGACAGCACGAGGCGCGTTCCAGCGGCGAGCAAAAATAAAAAGACCGATGAACAGATAGATGAGGCCGACCACGCGCGAGTAATTCTCAATGGAAGTCGGTTTCTCAGCCGGGGCAGTGACGAGCGGAGTTTCAAACTCCTGGCTATCTCGCGCCAGTTTGTAACGAACTTGAGTCCACAAACCCGCACGCCACAAAAGCTTGGTGACCTGGACTTGGCGGGTGACGGGGGTGCTATTGATAGCCACCAAATGGTCCCCAGGACGCACACCTGCGCGGGAGGCCGGGGAATTGGGGGCTACTTGCTGGGCTTGAATGCCGTGGGTGGTGTCCAGCCACACGACGCCGTCGTCGGGAGTCTCGAATTCGGTCCTTTGGACAAAGTTCAGCCACGCAAAAATCATGGCTGCCAGCGTGGCAAGCGCCAGCACAACGGCCCCAAGGCTGACTCTAAGGTTCTGCTTCATAACTGGCCCAGGCAGGGCGACACCCCACCGAAACATACCTGGTGCAAACGAATGTCCATTCTTTGGAAGAGCGTACTTACAGCAAGTATATTATATTTCAACAAGTTACAAAATCCACAGGCTGGAGAGTTCCCGATAATCCGCTTTCTGGAAGGACGCATACAGGTTTCTAAAGCCCAATTTGCTCTTAGAACTGGAGGCTTAGACCACCCCTGAAGGTACGAAAAGCGGGCATGAGGGTCACGCGACCGTCCTGGGTGTAGAGGGTGACATAGCCTTGGGCCAAGAGGTTGTCGCATTCCGCATTGGCTTCCCACCGGCCGGGGCCAAATTTGGGAAGGCGCTGGTGCACGCCGACATGAAGAAAGGGTTCCATATCGAAGAGCGCTTCGCCAAAGCTGTCCACGCGAGTGAGGGTAGCGCCGCTGATCCATTGGTAGCCGGCAGTTACCCGAGTACCGAGCCTCGGCACCCTAGTGGAGACTTTGGCTCCGGCAGAGTGGCGGCCGACAGTGCGGAAAAGCTCGCGGAGGGGGCCTGCGGCGGCGCTTGAGGGCGTCAAAGCACCAGCAAAGGCGTATAAGGCAGTTAGTTCGACGTCGTTGCTAAGCTTTTCCCGATAGGCGGCGCGAGTTCCCCAACTGCTGGAAGAGCCGCCGTCATAAGAGAAACCATTGGAATAGACATCTTGAAAGAAGTCAGCCACGGGAAGATTGTTACCTCGACCGAAGACGGCTACGTGACTATTGTCTTCGTGGAAGGCTGCAACTTGAAACTTGCCGCGGGAGCCGAGCTTGCGTTCCGCGGAGAGCTCCTCGTGGAAACCGCTCTCGAGGACGGGGCGTCCGGCGCGCCACATGAGCACTGGGAAAGCGTCCAGCTCGTTCAAGGCAGCCGCCAGCGTATTAGCAGTTTCCCCGTCAAGCGTTTCCAGAGGTTCGGGTCCTGTAGGCAAAGAAGCAAAAATGAGGGAGGCCTGCCAGTCTTCGGAGATACGCGCGTCAAGTTGCATGCGCGGGCGCAAAGATGTGGCTGGTCGGCCAAGGCCGACCAGGACATATTCGCCACCGTATTCCAGTACAGCGCGGGTTCCAAAGGCAATAGAACCGCCTTGATCGATGCGGACGCCGCGGAAGGTCGGCCCCATATCTCCAAGTTTCGATTCGCGCAAAACCAGCGCGGTATGCGGACCGGCACCGAGAGAGCCGGTGGGGAGCCAGACAGTCGCAATTCCACCTGCGGGAGAATCGCCGTCGTAACTCATCAGGCCAGCGAGGATAACCCTGTTGGTCGAACCAATTTGCTGATCGTAGGCAAAAGCGGTCGCGGGACTGGCGGGAAGGTTGGAGACGGAGCCGGGCCTGCGTGCGCCATCCATAAATTCCAGGCGCCCTCGCGACGGTTCGGAGGGAACATTTTCCGCGTCCATCGAGACAGAGCCCAGCGGATCCTGATCGACCCATTGAAGAACGGGGCGGGTGGCAGCCGCAGACCGGAGCACCCACTTCCAATCGTCCGCTTCTGCGGCTGCGGAAGAAGGAGCGCGCCGCAACTGCTCCAAAGAGGCAAACATCGATTCAAGCTGTATGCGAACAAGGGTCGTGAGATTGGCGCTCACGCGGACATGTTTTTCGAGAGTGGGGAGAAAGCCTGCGAGGGTAACGCGAATGGTGTAGAAGCCTGGAGCCAGGCGTTCGCCTCGGAATACACCTTGTGTGTTGGTGAGAAAGCCGATGCCGGACGCGGAAGCAGTTGCGGCTGATTCCGGGATCACTTCCACACTCGCACCCAGCTGAGGAATGCCGGCGGAATCCCGGACCACGCCCGACAGGACGCCCTGGACAGACTTCAACTGCGCCATTGCCGGATTCGCTCCCAGTAAAGAGAACGCTGCGGCCAGGACGAGAGCCCCCATGACTCGGACCTGTCCCTTATTCACTGCTAACTACCTCCCCGGCCCCGTGTTGGCGGCCGCTTTGGTTGGTTCCAGCGGTCCCCTGACCGTAAAGTCCGCAGTCTTTGAAATCGACTGATTGGAAATGCCGTCCGTGGCATTAATTTCGATGGTGTACTTGCCGGGAGTAAGCGATGCGAGCGGCAGCCACCTTTCGATCGTAACCTGGTCGCCAGTCTGCTTCATTTCTTCGGAAGTTTCCTTGAATTGCAGCACCTGCTCGGCGCCCTTTTTCACGGTGAATTGGAAAGTAGCACTGGACTTATGCGTCTTGTCGTCAGGCTTGAGGTTGTAAACCTGGAGATAAATGCCCATGCGATCGCTGGTCGTGAAGTCGCTATCGAGGCGCGGGCGGACCTTGGTAGAACCCAAAACGAATTGGCCAGTGCCAATCTGCTTGGCGGGTACATGCTCAAGCTGATCCGCGAGGATCAGCGTGCTCGCATCGAGCTTTTCATCGGCATACCGCGGCACGGCAAGTCTGGTGTTAATGACACCTACGTTTCCGCTCTGAACGTCCTTGATGACGATATCCAGCCGATAGAGGCCCGGGCGAAGAGGTACAGCCTTCTGATAAATCGATTGCAGCTTAAGCGACTGCTGAAAGAGGGAATCCGGAAAATCCTTTGAAACCGGATCTTCGAAAGTTTGCACAACACGGCCAGTCAATGTGCTGACGCGCCCAAACACGTTCATAGTTGCGGAATGAATGCCATCCTTGGCCTGGAAGTTTAGTTGGCCGTTAGAGACCTGGATGGTGATGGGAACCAACACAGTGTCGTTGGTTACCTTCATGAAATCGGTGCGCCAAGTGAATTTCAGCTGATCGCGTACGATGCGCGCCGTCACAATCGCTTCGAGGTCTTTGAACTTTACTGGAGGCGCCTTCTGCACCTTGGCGTAGAGTTCGAGGCGATTGAATTCATCCATGCTTGCTGGGGTTCCTCCCATGGCGGTGGGAAGGTTAGTCCCGTCGGAACGCGTGAAGCGATCCGTTTTGGAGGCCATGCCCATGGATTCGAGCAAGCTCAAGCCAGCGCCGGGCACGTGCAACAAAGCGTCCTTTTCGGAAGGATCCATCGTCAAGTGATACTCACCCGAACCGCTGGGATCTACGAATTCCAGGATAATGTTCTCTCCGATACCTTCCAGATAACGCCAGCGCCACGTTTCCCAAGGGTAGGTGGTGGTCGAACCGCCGCCTTCTTCCATAGGCCGGTCATAAGTGCCGCCGGTGGGGTGTGAATCAACCTCGTCCGCGGGACCCCACATGATGTACATGCGGCCTCGATCCGTCTTCCAGCCAGGAATACCAGAGGCATAATGCTCGTTGGCGTAGGCGATCCGACGATAGTGTTCTTCCTTAAAATCGTTATCTGGAAGGTCGGGATTGCTGCTGCGGCGAAGCCAGAACTGCTCGATAAATTGTTCGCGTTCCTCGTTCGTGTCTAGTTGGAGGAAGGCATTCCGCTCTTCGGGCGAAATGATATAGATGACATCTTCGTTCAGCCATTGCCTGTATTGGCTGTCGAGTTCCTTGAGGGTCTTGCGGGCTTTCTGTTTCTGTTCCTTGCGTTGCTCTTTGGTGAGGGTCTGGGGAGGCGGAGGATTAGAAGGATCCTGAGCCTGTTGACCCTGCTGGCCGGAAACGGGAGGAATTAGGATGGCAAACGAGAATGCAGTAGCAATCAGGGCACGAATAACCCGTGGCATTAGCACACCTCAACTTCTAGGACGTTTGAATTCTACCCCCGGACAAGATGCCCGTCAATCGATGAATGTCCTGCATTTTGTGGGACTTGTCCCCTGTTTGGCGTTAGACTCGCCAAAGAATCGAAGGGTTGCCTGACAATTTTTGACCTGAACATTCGGACAGGTTTTTTTCGGGAAGAGCCTTGTGCGGAAGGGACGGTCGCGAAAAATCAAATAAGGCAAGGGCTAGAGCTGATTTTGAGCGGTGCTCACTGCACGCGATGGTTGTGGACGTCCGAACCAACCAGGGTATCGAAGATTGCTAGTACGTGCCTGCGATATTCCACCATGCGGGTGAAGATGTCGCGAAGCTCCGGCTCGCGTTCCGCTTCTTTGTGCCATTTTGCAAGCACAAGAGCGGGTACTTCGATGTCTCTGCGAAGTTTTTCCGCGGAATGGCCGCGCAGGAAGAGGCCGTAAAAGAACGCCGCTTCGCGCTGCGGGAAGTCGAAGTCGTGAACGACTTCCGAGGGAACGATTTGTGGCAAGGTCGCCATAGAGAAAATGCAGTTTACCCAAAAGAATTCCCCCGTCAAGTAGTATGCGGGGTTTCCTGCCGCCACTTATGCAACTCCCTGTCCAAGGGGACAAAGTACCCCGTTCGAGAAACTGGCGGTACACGGGGGTTGCCAGGCGCATCTAACCGCCGTAGGATGCTTACAGACATGGCGGGGTTACACAATACGATTCCGGGTGGGGCTTTTGGGCGGCTAGCTCGATTTGGCCTCCTAAAGGGGCTGAACTCGCTCGAAATCGATAGGGAAGAGTTCCGGCGGCAGCTCAAGAAGAAGCATGGACTTGAGGTCGCTGACTTCCGGCACATGCACCTAGTGCCCGTTGCGCGCCTGGATGCGATCGCCAAGAGACTCATCAAAGACACGGAGAAGCTTGCGGTTCTTGAAGGCGCTGGGTTTGGTCTAGGTGGAATGATCACGATTATTCCGGATGCGGGACTGCTGACCATTTTGACTCTGCGGCTGATTCAGAGGCTTTGCCTTCTCTACGGGTTCGAGCAGAATGGCCAGAGCGAGCGCCTTGAATTGTGGTTGGCGGCTGCCGCGGCTACGGGAGTGGATTATGGCAAGGACCTTGCCGAAAAACAGATTTTCGAGAGACTGGCCCCGCGTATCGCTGAACGCCTGGCCCTCAAATTGGGACAAGAAACGGCGGAAAAATGGGTCGGGCGGTTGATTCCTCTGGCCAGTTCGGTGATTGGCGGTGCACTTAACTATGCGTTCGTGCGCGCCTGGGGCGGGAAGGTGCA
>Ga0210403_10003591_pt1 | contig 13593 bp, 13 predicted proteins | sample IncBWC19MmetaG_FD_150863 | JGI IMG/M metagenome (GOLD analysis project Ga0210403, IMG submission 150863) | Forest soil microbial communities from Barre Woods Harvard Forest LTER site, Petersham, Massachusetts, United States - Inc-BW-C-19-M | ecosystem: Environmental > Terrestrial > Soil >... | reverse complement strand
GTTCGCGAACTATTGAATGGCAGTCCGGGCATGGTGTTGTTTGCCGCGGTGATCTATTCGGTCGCGGTATCCGTCGGCATCTATGCGTTCTGGGTGTTCCTGATGCATTTCATGCCGCATGTGACCTTTCGCAGCGGCCGCGGCCTGATGTTCGGCTGCCTGCTGTTGGGTTCGCTGATGATCGTGGCGATGTCGTCATGGCTCAACGCCTCGGCGCTCGCCGGCGCCGCCGCGATCCAGCAGCATCTCGCCATCACTGTACAAGACTATACCCGCGATCTCGATACTGCCAACACCAACGCCATCGCAGCCCAGGGATTGTTGCCGGATATTCAGCTGGCGTCGTCGCGCTTCGCAAAACTCGCCGACGCCGAGCGCGCCGGTTCGCTGACGGGAACCGCTGGGTCCGGCACCGTGGTGCAGCTTCTGACGCAAATGTCCGGGCAGCTCGATAGTCTCGGTCAGCAGGTCCAGGCCTCGGACAAACGTGTCTCAGCCTTGTACGAGCAGGGCAGCAAAAGTCTCGCCAAGATGCGCGAATTGATAAGCGATCGCGGGCCGATTGCGGCGCGCAGCGATGCATTGGCGACCGAGTCGCTGACGCTAATGGGCGTGATCGCCAATCTGCAGCAGACTTCCGTGGCGCCCGCGGTCAAGCGCGCGGCGGCGTCGCTGTCGTCGAGCTTCATCGCGCCTTCCGCGGGAGGCCGCACACCCGATCTGGCGGATCGTCAGACCGCGGTTGTCGGCAAGGTGGAAAGCTCGATTGCCGCACAGGCGGCGTCGCTCTCGGACGCCGCAGACAAGATCCTGGCAATGCCGAAGGTCGAACCGATCAGGTTTCAGACGCTGTCGCCCGCCGAAGCGGTGTTGCGTTACGCCGGCGATTTCATCCCGAGCTGGGCCGGCGCGATCTCGATCGATCTGATGCCGGCAGTGCTGGTGCTGATCCTTTGCGTGGTGCACGCCGCTATCAGGCGCGAAGGGCTTCCGGCGTTCACGGCCTCTGATATGACCGCGGGCGAATTGGTCGCGGCGCTGCAAATGGCGCGCGAGGTCGGGGAAGTGCAGCAGCCGAGAGTGCCGGGCGAAGTCAAGCCGCAGCGCGAAAGCGTTGCCGAGCCGGCGGCGGCAGACGAAAACGTTACCACGCTGCCGGCGGCGCGCCACACCAAATAGCGCATCGCCGTGTCGCAATCCTTTACCATACAGCAACGCTTTCATGCCTGGCTGATGGAACATGCGGAAGAAACAATATTGCGCTGGATTTTCCGCAGCGCGGTTCTGGTCGCGCTCGGCGTGCTCGCCGTCGATTTCGCCAGCATCAACGGATGGATCATCTATCCCGACCCGGCGGTGGCACCGGTGGAGATTAGAGAAGATTCACCCGCGCTGAACCTTCCCAGGCTAGTGCCGTCGATCTTCGCACCTTTGTTGCCAGACCGCGGCAAGCGCCTCGCGCCGCTGCCGCAGTCGGAGGGCGCCTTGGCAAAACCGATGACGTTCGAGCTGGTCGGCGGCGGCCGATTGATGGCAAGTGGCACCATCACGCCGGGAGTTTCGCAAAGCTTTGCGGCGGAGGTCGAACGGCACAGCGAATACATCAGGACCGTGGTGCTGAATTCGCCCGGCGGCTCGGTGACCGACGCGTTGGCGATGGGGCGGCTCATTCGCGAAAGAAGATTCGCGACTGAAGTTGAAGCGGGAAAATATTGTGTGTCATCATGTCCCCTGGTGTTTGCCGGTGGCGCCGATCGACGCGCCGGCGAAAAGGCCACGATCGGCGTGCATCAGATGACAGCGATGCGCTCGGCCGCGAACGGCCCTCCCCGCGATGAGATGAGCGTTGCGCAAAATATCTCCGCGCGCTGCCAGCGCTATCTCGGTGACATGGGCGTCAGCCTGCAGGTCTGGGTGCACGCCATGGAGACGCCGCACGACAGATTGTTCGTCTTCAAGACGGACGAACTGAAATCGCTCAATTTAGTGACAGCAGCGGCGGTAGCGCCGGTAAATAGTCCTAAAACTCTCCCCAGTCATCCCGGCGAAAGCCGGGATCCATAACCACAGGTATTTTCTGAACGGCTTCGATCGGGACCGATTCATCGCATCGGCCGCCATTGGCTCCCTTTCAGCGCTGCCCGCCAGTGGATTATCTGGTAGGCAGGCAAGTTTAGCTCGACCGAAAGCCTGTGTTTGTTTGCCATCCTTCTTCCTGCCCAGCTGGACGGAGTGGCCGCTTTTGATCGTCACCGAATCCTTGGCGGCACCAACGTCCGCTTTGCGCGCCAATAGCTGCCATTGGCTCCGTTATAAATGCGCGGCATATGAACTGATCCCCACGACGTTAGACATCAGTAGCCCGATGACGCCTGCATTCTCCGCAAAGACGATTGCTGCTCCGGGCATACGCACCCTCTACTGTGCCCTGTCGATCCTGTCTGGAATGAGATGTCGTCGGCATACCCCATGGGGGAAGGTCAGGTAGTGGTCTTTGGAAGGCTCGCACGTGTGTCGGCGCGATTGATGGAACCAAGGCCTAGCTCGCTGTTCACCCACTTGAAACGGGGGTGTCCATCGCCCACGCGCATCGAGTGATTGCCGCTGGCCGCAACCTCCTGAACGGGGGCGGCGTCAACTCGAGTTGCCGAAGTAGTGGCCGTAGATCGCGTGCGTGATATCGTTCCTGAACTTCGACATCCGCTCTGAATGCTTGTCCAGATCGCCGGGTTTGTCGAAGAAGATCTTCGCGGTCATCTTGTCGCGCGGCGTATGGATCAGGCGATCGTTGGTCGTTCCCGCCACCCAAAGACCGTGCACGACGCGCGTCCTGACCTCGTTGATCTGGCGGCATTCGTTGATCAGATTCTCGAGGACCGGCTCCGGCTTGCCGCCCTCCTCCTTGGCCGATAACGCCAGCATCGTCGAACACAGACGCGCGAAAAATCGAGATTGGCCGTCACCATGTCGGCAACCTGGTCGTTCATCCCAGTGTGTGTACCGAAAACCTCATCCGAGTTGATGAGGCGCTGGAATCGCCTAAGCTGGCGGAATGATCGGGCTGCTTTGTTTCGCTCTGGCCGTCCTGGCCTCGCCATTCAAGTCGAAGTTACGGCTTGAAGCCGAGAACGCGGTGCTTCGACATCAGTTGATTGTCTTGAGGCGCAGGCTGCATGGTCGCGTCCGGCTTACGAACCAAGATCGCTGGCTCTTTGTCCAGCTGTATCGCTGGTTTCCATCAATCCTGCAGGTTCTCGCAATCATCCGGCCCGAGACGCTCGTGCGTTGGCACCGGGCCGGCTTTCGCTGCTACTGGCGTTGGAAGTCGCGCCCAATGGGAGGGCGACCGCAGATCGACGCGGAGCTTCGCGCATTGATCCGGCGGATGAGCATGGAGAATCCGCTCTGGGGTGCGCCTGGGATCCACGGCGAACTGCTTAAGCTCGGGTTTGAGGTCGCGCAGTCGAGCGTCGCCAAATACATTGTCAAGCGGCGGGCGCCGCCCGGCCAGGGATGGCGGACCTTCTTGCATAACCACGCACCAGACATTGCCGCCATGGACCTGTTCGTTGTCCCAACTATCGGTTTCGACCTGCCCTATGCCTTCGTCATCGTCCGGCTCGGCCGCAGAGACCTCGTCTGGATCAACGTCACGGCAAATCCGACGGCCGAATGGGTTGCTCGTCAAATAACGGAGGCGTTTCCCTGGGATGAGGCTCCGCGCTACATGATCCGGGACCGTGATCGGATTTATGGCAGCGTCGTCACGCGCCGATTGCGCGCCATGGGCATCCGGGACAAGCCTATCGTAGCGGCCTCGCCGTGGCAAAATGGCTTTGCCGAACGGCTGATCGGATCAATCCGGCGCGAGTGTTTGGACCACATCATTGTCTCGGGTGAGGCAAATCTGCGCGGGATTCTAAATTCCTATGCCGCTTACTACAACTCCGTCAGAACGCATCGGTCGTTGCACAAGGATGCGCCGATTTCTCGTCCGATTCAACAGATCGGAATCGTTCGTTCGCATCCGATCCTCGGCGGGCTTCACCATCATTACGTCCGGTACACACAACGAGCCCGCGAGCGACATCGACACCGCATTGATGGATAGTCTGAAAGCGCTTGACCCCGAAGTGCCGATTAGAGAAGCGGCCATCGCGGCATGTCCGAAAAGTGCCGATAGTGTTCTCTAATTCCGGGCCTGGGTGTCAAGCTCTCCAACGACCATCCTTGCCGGGCCCACGGTTCTCTCCGCGGTAGGGGTGGACCCTCCGCATGATGGCGTAAGGTGACGCTGGCGGTTCAATGTTGCAATCGCGGTCGCCCTTTCAGACGCTCGCAAAGAATCGGTCGAACTCACCATCGCCATCGTCCCGGCAGGGACGTCTTTTCCCGCCTGTTTGGCAGGATCTCGGTAATGTCCTCGCTAGGCAGCAATTTCCTTGTTCGACCAGTTGAACTCGGTTCCATCGATCCACATGCGATGCAGAATGACCGCGAGCTTACGCGCGACTGCAACCTTGGCCTTGCGGAGCCCGTTGCGCTTGGCGAGCCTTACACCCCAAGCCTTCACGGCGGACCATTTTGGGACGCGCGTCAGCAGAACCCCGGCTGCTTCAAACAGGTAACTTCGTAGCATCGCGTCGCCGCACTTAGAGATGCGACCTGTCCAATCGACCTCTCCGGACGCATGGCGTCTACTGGTTAGCCCGACGTAAGCACCTACGCTTCTCGACCGCGCAAACCGTGCCGGATCGTCAATCGTTGCCTTGAACGCAAGCGCGGTGATCGGACCGACCCCAGGCACGGTCATAAACCGACGGACCTGCGCATCATGGCGAGCCAGTTTCATAACCTTGCGGTCAAGCTCGCTGACCTGCTGCCCGACGGCATCGCGCGCTTCGAGCAGCGGTCTGATCGCAGCTATCAGCTCAGGACGGCCCTCGATCAAATCCTCGGCTCGCACGGCGAAGACATTGAACTTGGCACGGCCGATGACGAGACCGAGATTCTTGAGAAGGCCGCGAACATGGTTCTCGAGATCGCGCTTGATCTTGACCAGCAGCGCCCGGCTGGCCAGCAGCGCCCTGACCGAGTGGCTGTCGATATCCTTGACGTGCACCTCTTTGAACCATCCGGTCTGCATGATGCGGGCGATCCCGATTGCATCGTTGCGGTCGCTCTTGTTGATCTGCATCTTGAGCACGGCCTTGGCATGGCGCGCGTCGATACAGATCACAGGTAGGCCAAGCCGCTTAAGTTCAGTCCATAGCCACGTGGACGTCGGTCCGGTCTCGAGACCGATGCGTGCTGCATCCGGCGCCTTTGACCTCACGTAAACTGAGATCGCCTCAGGGTCTGAATCGACCACGCCCTCTCGCACGACCGACCCCGTCTGGTCCACCACGCAGATCGATGTCTGCTTCAACGACACGTCCAGTCCGACATAGTATTCCATTGCAGCCCTCCATCGTTGCGAGGCCACATGAGGCGGGCCTCATACGTTCCTGGAGAGCTGATTCCCTTGCCTTTGTCTGGCTCGATCCCGGAATTACCCCATGTTGCAAAAGTCGAAAATCGAACAACCCTAAAAATCTCGCTAAAGTTGATCTTTGGACTTCTCTGCTGCGGCTTCGCCTTTCAACGCCACTACGGAGGTCCGTGATCGATTTTGGGTGAAGCGATATGGTCCCTCACGTCGCGGCTCGTAAGACGCATCAGTGGCTCTAAGAATTTTCGTTCGCCGCCCCAAAAAGACTTTTGCAACAATATCTGCCAACAACAGACATGCTCGCTTCCGTTTCGCAATAACGGCATGCCGAACTACGCAATTTTTAGTTCGGGAGACCTTTTTGACAGTCTTCTTTGCCCTCCATCCTGCTGATGCATGGAGGCAATCTGTTTATCCATAGTGATCCAGCTCGTTCAACGCAATTCTCACCTCTCGGGCAAACTCAACAAGGGAAATGGTGAAAGCCACCAGCGCCACAATAAACAGAATAGCAACGCCAACCTCATGTTGAATGTGCAGGAGGGCGCTTGTAAACGCCAAGACTACGAGAACAGCGATCGCGATACTGCTGATCAAGGCCCACAGGATTGCTCTGTTCATCATGGCCGCGCGCCGCAGGAGGCGGGGAAGATCTGCCTTCAGCCGACTTTTGACGGGATCGTCATCGGGTATCCCGTTCAGGACGATGGTTCGATCCACGATCCTGTTCTGACGGGCAATCAAGAGCGAGGTAAAGGCGGCAAGCGCTGCGAGAATAAACCCGGGCGCCGCCGCCTGCGAAATGACTTGCGACAGCTGACTGACGGAGGACGTCTCGGGTATCATTGAATCTAACCTGAAATGTTCCCTGCAAAAGCATGCCAGTTGACGACGGTCCGGGCAAGCCGGTTGGTATCAACAGGCATAGCCTCCAAACGTCCTTCGAATTGTCGAGGGCGGAGACTGAGCGTCTCGTTTCCATCCCCATCGACAGTTTCGACCTCATCGAGCAGCGGTTGTCATCGTGCATCTGAGGGGCGTGCGATAAAGAGCCTCTCCTTAGGAAGCGCTTCGGCGACCGTTCGTGGCAGGCCTAAATTGGCAGCCAACACATCAAGCGGATTCGAGGCTACCCATGCGCTGAGGTCGTGGGAACGATAATGCCCGTTGTTGAACCCGGCCAGCAAGCGCAAGATGCCGCTACCCGTGTTGCGGATGTAGTGTCCGGCGCCCATCGGCACGTAACCGATGTCACCTGTCTCGAATTGTTCGGTCACTGCGTGACCCATCCCCAAATAAACAGCCATCTCAGCCGCACCCTCAAGATAGTATTGCCACTCGTCGGCGTGGGGATGCCAGTGAAGCTCACGCATGGCGCCCGGCTCGATCTCCAGCACGGCGACGGACAATGTGGTCGAGATCGGAAACTCGTCCGCGGTAACCCTCCACTGCGCGCCGCCGCCCGGCACGCGCTGCGGCTGCTGGGCGCCTAATGGATAGCGGTGCGTCGTTAAAAGGGTCGGCTTCGCCCGGCGCGTAGCACGTGCGAAGGAGTCATCAGGAACGGCCCCCTCTGCAAAGTAAGTCTCTCCCTTCGGAAGCTTGGCCGTCCACTCCATACCGAGGCCGAGGTTCTGTGAGACGACGGCAGGCGACGTATGGGCCAACCAATCCGAAACACTAAGTGTATGATCCTCAGAGAAGGCGCCGTTGTCGAACATCAGAATGAAATGGCACTCGCTTGGCCCGGTCCCCTGGATGGAATGACCCCAGCCGCTAGGGAAATACCAAACATCGCCCGGCCCGAATGTATCGGTCGCCGCTCCGTCGGGGCTCAATACAGTGGTGCGGCAACTGCCAGACACGACGTAACCCAACTCGGCAGCGGTCGTGTGCCAATGCAGTTCGCGCAGGCAACCGGGTTGCAAGCGCATGGAGGCGCCGCCGATGCCCTGGCTAACAGGGAACTGCCGGACAGATGCGCCCCGTACGAGACCGCCAAAGCTAGTGTGCGGTGGTTGTTGTTCCAAGCGGTAGCGGAACGATGGCAGATTCGAGTTGCTCATATCTGATCTCCTGGCCGCAATATCGGAACTCGCTGGACTTCGCGCAGTTGCGCCGCGGTTCCGAGAGCTACAGGGATGGCGTACCGGCGGTCGAGGGCAATCGAGGGCGGTCCGGTCGACTGAGAAGCAGCCAAGCGCCAATGCCTAGCGTCGGGTCGAGAACCGCAAACGCGACCAGAAAATGAGGAAAGACTCCCGCGATGGCCAATGGTACGAGCACCAACGGAACGAGCACCACTCTGTCCAATACGCTAGCGGCGACGATCCGTCTGCCGCCAGAGAGGCCACCGAACAAATAGAGCCAGCCAATGACCATCACGGTCATACCCATCACGCGGATGAGTGACGCCTCGTTTCCGACGAACGCCGCATCCCTGAAGATGGTCTGCACCATTCCGGGCCAAAGAAGTACCAGGGCTCCGGCCCCCAAATAGATTAGGCCATTCATTGCCGTGTATTTTGATGTGATCGCCTGATCAAACGGTCGCTCAAGAAGATCCTTGATGAGTGACATACTGTAACCCTCGCTGGTGAAGTTGCTGGCCCAGTACAAGCTTCCCGTTCACAATTGGGATCAGGCTTTTTGGAAATTCAGAATTGCGGCCGACTTGTTGGCGCGCTATGCGCTTCCGGCCAGTTTAAATCGAAATAATTAGGGTGCACCGCAGCGTAGTTGCGCACGAAAATCGTGCCGAGTATTTCCTATAGCCCCCGCGCCGCGTCGGACACACGTGTGCCAAAGAGCATGGCATAAGATCGAAACTCTGGCGCAGTGACGGCAGATGTTGGACCCAGCCAGAGTTGAGCGCCCGAACGAACGGCTCTGAACAAGCGCGGCGCATTTCCATTGTTTCTTACGTTGCTCCGTCTTTACCCGCGACATTCTTTCGCCGATCTGCCGTTTCTGCATATTCCTTGCTCGCAAAGTCGCTTTACGCTCATGCAGCGTGACGCCCGCCTGGCCCCCCAGGTCAAGCCGACGGGCAGCCGAACGAGTTACTGACGCGAGATCGCGGGCGCCAGGTGTCGGGCGTCCCCAAAGGCGTCTCTGCGACTGAAAATTCACTTAGCTAGGAGAAAAAGATGTTGATTTCATTTTCTACCCTGGTGATCGCTTCGCAACTGATCGTTGCGGTTGCGGACAATGTTCCACAATTCAACATTGAACGGGGATGCAAAGTCGACAGCACCGCATCCAGTCTGGATACAGGTCTAGACGAGACGCTAAAGAGATGCGTGCACGATGAACAACAAGCGCAAGACCAGCTTCAAGCGCAATGGTCGCAATTCGCGCCGTCCGACAAGGCGATGTGCACCAGTATGACGACAGAAAGCGGAGGTGTGCCACCGAGCTATGTTGAATTACTGACATGCCTTCAGGGCCAACAGCTCGTAAAGAAACTAAACAAATAAGTATCGTCGTTACGACAGTCCGGAAAGCGCACGGCGTTCCGTTCGAAACGCATTGCTCGAATCGTCCGACGGAGGAGACCTCCCATGAAAGCCCGTCAACATCTCCAGAGCTTCGCTCTTCTGACCCTTGTTATTCGGGCCATTGGCGTCAGCTTCTTCTCGATCGCTTCCGTTCTGATCGTTGACTGTTCAGGCGATGGCCTGATCGGCTCTCCTGCACAGGCCGCAGGGGAAACGCCGCGGAACGTGCTCGCGGCACAGATACGCCTGCAAGGCGTTGCCTGTGACAAGCCCCTCAGCGCTGTGAGGGACGCGAAGCGTTCGAAGCCGGATCATGCGGTTTGGGTCCTCAAATGTAGCAACGCGACCTATCGAATAAGCCGCTTTCCCGACATGGCGGCGAAAGTGGAACAACTCCAATAGCGCTTGCAGAAGACCTATTCGATCACCTCGTCGGCGCGGATCTGGAGCGGCAGTTTTCGAGGCCGAGCGTCCTGGTGTCTCGGCAAAGATACTCGACAAATTCTCCGTTCTTGCCGTCATTGCATAGCGGCTGCGGCTGCGCCGTATATCGTTGTCCCGGCCGGGCTGACAATTATCCGGGAAACACTCAGCTCGTTCCCGGCTACGCTGGGCCCAGTGGCCTTCAAGGAGGCGAACATGCTCCGCATGAGAACGGCTGCTGGAATGGACGCCTATCGCTCCTGCTGCTACAAAATGGGCGTACGGCCGTAAATGCTCGGCCATCGTCTGTTCTGAAAGACCGCCGTCAGGCAGTCTTTCCTTTGATCCAGCACCTCGCCTGCCGGTTTGCCGGAATTGCATATTCGTCGGACGCCACCACCACCTGTCGAACTTCCGAAATCGCATAGCCGAGAGCGGTCAGTTACTTAATGCTGCCTCCCTCGGTGAGACCAATAGCTTCAACAGATCGCAAGAACTGTCCGCCGGTCCGAGGGGACGGGGCACATGGCAGAAAGCGGTACACTTACGTCTAGCGATCCTGATAGCTACGCAGCCGGATTCGGCGATGCACGCATCAACCTCACGATAACGGGTGCTGGCGATTTCAGCGCACGGCTGACACGGCTGAAATTGAAGGATCTGAAAATCTATCGATGTTGCGAAAGCCTGCCGCGCATTGCCTATATCTCGCTGCCCCGCGAGCAGATATTCCTATCGTTTCCGGTCGGTGCGGTATCTCTCATATCCGACGGATTTGCCTTGCGAAACGACGACGTGGTTTTGCACGGCCGCGGCGAGCGCATGCATCAACGATCTAATGGTGCGTGCCAATGGGGTTTGATATCGCTATCGCCAGAGCAATTCGCGAGTTGTGGCAAGGCATTGACCGGCAAGGCGATCGCGCCGCCGCACGCAAGCAGAATACTCCGCCCTGCCCGCGCGGATATATTGAGATTCCAGCTTCTTTTTGGGCAAGCCTGCCGCCTTGCGGAAGCCGCCAGGCAAAAATTGATCGAGCGCCCTGAGGTCGCAAGGGCGCTGGAGCAGGAACTGCTTCACGCGATCATCAATTGTCTGGCCGCCAACGAGACGGACGGCAATCCCAAAACAAGACACCATCACGCCGCTGTCATGGTTCGTTTCGAAGAAACGATAAGCAAACGCATTGACCAAAAACCCAACATGCCCGCGCTTTGTGCAGAACTCGGAGTGCCCGCGCGAACGCTTCGGATGGTTTGCGCCGAATTCCTCGGCGTAAGCCCCGCGCGATATCTTTTGTTGCAACGGTTGAACAAGGCTCGCTCCGCGCTGCGACGTGCCGATCCTTCGACAGCGAGCGTCGCGGCGGTCGCCCGAAGTCATCAATTCCTTGAGCTTGGGCGCTTTGCGGTGACGTACCGCACAACCTTCGGTGAATCACCTTCAGCCACGCTGCAACGCGATCCGCAAACATAGGCGCAACTGCCGAAAGCGCATAGCGCACCCACGGCGCTTCGACCAATTTCCTGTTCGTAAAGCGTCCGACCACCTGCCCGAGGCATGATCCTGTATCGGCCAAAAGCAGAGACTCGGTCCGTGCGTCGAGTTGGGCGAAGGCTGCGGCCCGGGAATCGGCAGCTGCAATTGAGGAGAGCAAACGACAAAGCACGGCCGAACTGGGTCATGCCGTCTCCGCCGGCGGCATCTTCCCTCGATACCCGAAAGATCGAATGGTTGTCGGAATAGAACGCAACCGTCTCGCCATGGTGCTGAAATAGCGCTTCAGGGTCTCGAAATAAGCAAACGTGCTCTCGGATGGGACAAAGCGAAGCTCCATCAGTCGGCTGGTGGCGTCATCGATGAACACCAAAAGCGTGCGGAGCGGCGAGCGATCTTCGAACCGGCGATGGTCCGAACCGTCGATCTGGATCAGCTCGCCGACATGCTCACGACGATGGCACGGCTGCTGGATGCGTTTGCGCTCCGCCCGGGGTCGTCAGATACCGGCCGTCCAGCCGCGCAACGTGTCTCGCGACACACGCACATCTCCTAAAAGCTTTTTGGCGACGGATACCTTCGGCAAGTTCACGTTCGCTCATAAGCATATAGCGGACTAAAGTCAGGCATCTGGCCACGTCCGAAAAATGCCAACGGAAGAAGTGAATGCACTCATTCGATCACCTTGTCGGCGGTGGCGAGGAGCGCTTCTTCGCGGTCGTGCCGCGCTTGGTGGTGTAGGTGCGTTCGGCGGCGGCTACGGTCTCGCCCGCATTAGCGCTTTCACCTACCGCCGGCGCCTGTGGGAATCATGGGCCCATAGTAGGCGCCCAAGTGGCCCCACACGTCGCGGTTCCCCGATCCGCTGAAATTGCTGTTCGGATTGCCATATTTCGGATGCGAGACGACTGACGGCGCAGCATCCCTATACATGGGATGGGTCCGGACGGTCGACTTGTGACGAACCGTGTGGGCAAATGCGCAGGTGCTGGAGAGCGCGAACGCCGAGGCTAGTGCTATTGCCGTAAGTTTCATAGTTGTCTCCTTTGTTGTTTAGATAAGAGACAACCGCACCATCACCAATAAAACCTTTGTTAGCTGCCGATGTGGCCGACGGTGCCACAGCGGTTCCAAGCGGAGCTGACCGCGCGGCGTTGTCCGGTTGCAAGTTGGGGGACAGGCCGCTGAGCACACTCCTTTAATGAGGAGTTGGCCGCGTAGCTGGCTTCCAGCCGCGTGCGAGCTTCTGCGCTTCGCTTATCTGAGCTGGGGTCATCCTCCGCTCGGCCATTTCTAGAGTCCTAACCGCTCTTTGCTCACCCTGTGCCGCCGCCAGGCTGAACCGCATGTGGGCACGAACATAGTCCTGCGGCACGCCTCGCCCTTCGGCGTACATGACCCCGAGATAGAGCTTGGCGACAGGATGACCTTGCTCGGCAGCCCTCTGAAACCAGATCATCGCCTTACTATAGACCTGCGGTAACGGCTTTGCCGTTTGCGTATTGATTCCCGAGTAGAAACTCGGCGACGGCGTCGCCTTGGTCTGCAGCCTTCCGAAACCACATTACTGCCTCGGTATCGTCCTGCGTCACGCCTCGGCCGTAGAGATACACGGTCCCGAGATTGGATTGGGCGAGAGCGCAGCCCTGCTCTGCAGCTTTCCGAAACCATAATGCTGCGGTAGCATTGTCCTGCTGCACGCCCTGGCCGGTCATAAAGCGGCGCTGCACTTGCTATCCCAACCTCCTGCGCCAGTCGACGGTGCCTAAGCGGACCAGCGGACGCAGTAGCGGACGTTCCTAAACCCCCATATTCCGGCTGTAGCGCCTGTTGCTCTTTGGTCGCAGTATTCATCTTTTTTTGTGGCAATTGAACCCTTGCTGAATTTACTTGATGAGTCCCGCTTGCTCCAGGCTTACCATATCGCCGAGTTGTATTCGGCAGCCACACACTTACGGGGCACGATATGACAGCGGGAATGGCGCTGGCCGCGGCGAAAAGCGGAGGGTCAATCGGAACACCTCGGCGCAGATTTGGCATCGCCGCGATCGTCTTGGCGCCCGCGATCATGTTTTTTTCCCAGTGTGCGTTAGCCGATGAAGGCGGCGTGAGTTTCTGGGTCCCCGGTTTCTTTGGAAGCCTCGCAGCCGCTCCCCAGCAGCCAGGTTGGTCGCTGGCTAATATCTATTATCATACCTCGGTCTCGGCTGGCGCCGACGTCGCGCGTGCGCGTGAATTCACGCTCGGCAGGGTTCCGGCCAACGTTACAGTAAACGCAAATCTGAATTTGAACGTCAACGCCACCGGCGATCTTGGCTTTGTCATCCCGACCTATGTGTTCGCAACGCCGGTGCTCGGAGGCCAGGCTTCGGCATCCCTTGTGGCAGCCTACGGTGTCGTAAGCACCACTCTGGCAGGCCAATTGGCGGGTAACATAACAGGACCGGGCGGCGGTAGCATGCCGTTCGGGCCGCGATCAGACAGTATCAGCGATACGACGTGGGGTTTTGGCGATCTGGTCCCGCAATTCGCTTTGCGCTGGAATGCCGGCGTCAACAACTACATGACCTACATCACCGGCGACATACCTGTTGGTGCCTACCAATCCAACCGCTTGTCGAATTTAGGTATCGGGCACGGTGCGATCGACGCAGGCGGTGGCTACACTTATTTCAATCCGGC
>Ga0210403_10003590_pt1 | contig 13593 bp, 10 predicted proteins | sample IncBWC19MmetaG_FD_150863 | JGI IMG/M metagenome (GOLD analysis project Ga0210403, IMG submission 150863) | Forest soil microbial communities from Barre Woods Harvard Forest LTER site, Petersham, Massachusetts, United States - Inc-BW-C-19-M | ecosystem: Environmental > Terrestrial > Soil >... | reverse complement strand
CGCGGGTATTCGTGACGGGAGCTTCGCCAAAGCCTGGATCGAAGAAAACGAAAAGGGCTGCCCGAATTTCCTGGCCCGCCGCAAAGCCGAACAGCAGCAACAAATCGAGCAGATCGGCCTGAAGCTGCGCGCGATGATGCCGTTCCTCAACCCGGTCGTAGCCCCCGGCCTGAACGAATCCGCGGCCACCGCCAAGAAGTAACCTTACTCGGTTGTAGGGGCGCAGCTTCCTGCGCCCTCTTTTTTGTTGCCAAATACGTATTCCTCTTCGGAGTCAAGGTTCGCAAATTCCGGCGTTTCGGATATGATTTCGCACGTGACTCGACTTTCCCGGCTATCCCTCGCACTTCCCTTCCTAATCTGTGCTTTATTTCTGCGTGCTCCGATCCTCTCGCATGCACAAACAACTCCCCCGGTCACCCAATCCATCCTTCCTGGCCCGAAACCTCCCGACGCTGCGCCCGAATGGAAGCGGCACGTAGGCATCTACGAGTACAGTGGCTACAGCGGACCTAGCCTGACAGTGATCATCCTGGAGCGAGATCAACGCCTCTACATTCGATACCCTTCTCATCGGGAAGAAGAAGTCAGCCTGTACAATGGAACTCTATTTGTCCCCGATCCCGGCGGGCGCACTTGGGACTACACGCTGCACGAGGACAATAACGGCGCGGTCTCATATTTTTCCCATTCCATGGAAGTCTTCTCGCGCACAGACGCGGGCGCGGATCCATCTCGCGCTTACCGAGTTACGCCCGCTCAACCTGTCAAGAAACTCAGAGAGAGGGCGTTGAAGCTGCCTCCACCCGAGGAACCTGGCCCGTTTCGCAACGCCGACCTTGTCGACCTGAAAACCCTCGATCCGGTCATCCACCTCGACATCCGATACGCCACGGCGAACAATTTTCTAAGCACGCCGGTTTACACGCAGGCGCGCGCATTCATGCAACGTCCTGCCGCCGAGGCACTGGTTCGCGTGCTGCACAAGCTGCAGCCGCTGGGATATGGGCTGATGATTCACGACGCTTACCGGCCGTGGTATGTGACGAAGATTTTCTGGGATGCCACGCCGCCCACGGGGAAAATATTCGTGGCCGATCCGCAGAAAGGCTCGAAGCACAATCGCGGCTGCGCGGTGGATCTTACCCTTTACGATTTGCAGACCGGGCGGGCCGTCGAAATGCCCGGCCTCTATGACGAAATGTCGCCGCGTTCGTTTCCCAATTTTCCCGGGGGCACTTCGCTGCAGCGCTGGCACCGCGATTTGCTGCGGCGGGCTATGGAATCCGAAGGCTTCTCCGTGAACCGGGACGAGTGGTGGCATTTCGACTACAAGGATTGGAAGAAGTACCCTATCCTGAATATTCCGTTCGAGAAAATCCCCCTGCCACGACCCATATTTGACAAACATGCCGCACAATGAGGTGAACTGCTTGCCTTCGAACCCGATCCGCTTCTCTCCCACAAGTCTCCTGGCCATGCCTTTATTTTTCCTTCTGGTCTTTTTTGACGCACCGGGCACGCAGGCGCAGTCCCTGGCCTCACTCGAGGAGCGCATCTCTAGGGTCACGTCGCGGCCGGAATTTGCGCGTTCGAATTTCGGAATTGAATTTTACGATCTCGAAACCGGCAAAGTCGTTTACGCCCTGAATGGCGACAAACTTTTTGTTCCTGCTTCCACCACCAAGCTCCTCACGGAAGGCACCGTGCTCGCGAAACTTGGCCCCGACTATCGCTTCCACACGAGCATCTATCGCACCGGCCCAATCGATAAGAAAGGAACACTAAAGGGCAATCTTATCCTCGTGGCCAGCGGCGATCCGAACCTTTCAAATCGCGTTCAGCCGGACGGCACGCTCGGGTTCATGGACGAGGACCACTCGTACAACGGCGCCGCGCTTCCCGGCGATCCGCTTGCGGTCATCAAGGACTTCGCCGCGCAAGTGGCCGCGAAAGGCGTTCGCAAAATCGAGGGGCGCGTCTACGTGGATGCCAGCCTGATGCCCGATGGCGAGCGCGAAGGCGGCACGGGCGTCACGATGTCTTCGATCATGGTCAACGACAACATCCTCGACCTTACGGCCAAACCGGGCGAAAAAATGGGCGACCCCGTGGAGTTCAGCGTTTCTCCGCAAACCTCTTATTTTCATTTCCAGAACGCGCTGACCACGGGGCCGGCGAATTCCAAGCCAATGTTCGACGCGACCGATCCCACCGCGCGGCCCGATGGTTCCTGGGAGATCACTTTCTCCGGCAATGTTCCCCAGGGCAGCGGGCTGCACACCATCGCCTACCAGATTCCCTCTCCTACGCAATTTGCTACGTGGGTGCTGCGGGAAGCGCTGCAAGCCAAGGAAATTGAAATTAAACCGAACAAATCCTCCGCGGTCATCAAGGATTTCTCGTCGATCAAGCGTTTCTACACTTCGGAATACCGGGTGGCGGAGCATGTCTCGCCGCCGCTGAGCGAAGAGATCAAAATCACGCTGAAGGTCAGCCAGAATCTTCACGCCGGCATGGGACCTTACTTTCTGGGCCTCTTCGTTGCGAAGAATGCCAACGATCCGGTTACCGCCGGGTTCAGGATCGAGCGGGCATTTCTTATCGAGGCAAAGCTCGATCTATCCGGCGCATCGCAGGGCGACGGTGCAGGCGGTGATTGGGCCGATCTCTTCAGCCCGGATTTCATGTGCCACTATCTGGCGTACTGGGAAAGCCGGCCGGACTTTGCGATCTTTTTTAATGGCCTGCCGATTCTTGGAAAAGACGGGACGCTGGCGAAAATTCAAAAGGACAATCCGGGAGCGGGCCACGTCTTTGCTAAGACCGGAACGTTTGCCGCCGAAGACAAGCTCAATTCGCGCCTGATGCTCAATGGCAAAGGCCTGGCGGGTTTTGTGCAGACAAAATCCGGCAAAACCTTCGCCTTTGCCGCTTACGTGAATCACACTTCGATGCCCGCGGACCCGGAGAGCGCGCAGAAGATCGCCGGGCAAGCCCTCGGCGAGATCGCCGCTGCCGCCTACGATGCGCCGCTGCCCTGAGCTGTGTTGGAGCGTCCCCGCGTGGTTTGTCTCCTCCGGCTTCTATGTCCCTGTGCAGTATGATTTCCAATATGAGCGGCGATTCTAATCCTCTCCTGCGTCTGGGTACTTCCTCTTTTACCAAGGAAGGCTGGGAGCACAGTTTCTATCCAAATGGCATGGAGTCGCGCGACTACCTTTCCTATTACGCGACGCAGTTCAACACACTGGAAATCGACGCCACCTTTTATCGCATTCCGACCGCGTCGACGGTTAAGGGCTGGTACGCAAAAACTCCCGTCGATTTTCTGTTTGCGCTGAAGACGCCGCAGGAGCTCACCCACGAACGCGTGCTTGTGGACTCAGATTCGACGATGAACGAATTCCTGCGGGTCACGGAGCCGCTGGAGGAAAAACTGGGCGTGATCCTGCTGCAATTTCCTTACTTCAACAAGAAAGCTTTTGCGGCGCCGGCCAAGTTCCTGGCGCGGCTGAAGACTTTTCTGGAAAAGCTTCCCGCCGAACGCCGCTTCGCCGTGGAAGTCCGCGACAAATACTGGCTTGGCCCGCCGCTCTACGACCTGTTGCGCCAGCGCAATATCGCGCTGGCCCTGATCGATCACCCGTGGCTGTCGCGGCCCCGCGAGTGGTTTGCCAAGGGTGACGCCATCACCACGGATTTCACCTATATCCGCTGGCTGGGCGACCGCAAGGGGATCGAGGAACTGACGAAGACCTGGGATAAGACGATTGTGGACCGCACGGGGGATTTGCAGGACTGGGTGGAGGCTTGCCGCAATTTCATGAAACGGAAGATTCGGGTGTTTGCGTTTGCGAATAATCATTATGGAGGTTACGCGCCGGATACGCTGAGGCTTTTTGAGAAATTGATGGAGAACAAGTAGGAGGGGAAAAACGTTTCTTGGGGTGCGGGAAAGTGAGTTGCCAATATCAGTGGGTGATTAAGTTGAATGGGTAAAAGCGGCGGCCGAGCCGCCGCACTCCAAAGTGGCCGCTACGGGATCAGCCGAGTTTTGTTTTGCCCATTTCGGCTACGCGGCGTTCGTAGATCATTTCGCAGGCGCCTTTGCTGTTGTGAAACCGGAATGCGATCTTGTGGCCGGCTTCCCGTTTTGCGCGCGACTTCAGGACCGTCCCGTTCAATTCCACCCAGTTTCCGCTGACCAGGTATTCGCCTTCGCGGCCTTGCAGTTCGAACTTTCCATCGCTTTTCAGGGAGAGCGGCGGCGCGGTGCAGGGTACGGACTTCCCTGCTACGCGGGCTTCGGAGCACACATACTGGCCGGCGACATCGTCGCTTTGCGCGCGGCTTTTGGGCGCGAAGGCCAGGACCATCAATCCAGCGCCAGCGACCATCAGGAACTTGCTTGAAAACCATCTTAAACCTTGCATAACCCCGGACCCTCCCACTCGCATTCTGTTTTCCAGTTCACTTGCTCAAGGAAAGCAATAAGATGTGCAAGTTGCTCGCCAGGGGTACGATCCCGTACTACATTGATACTAAGAGGCTTACATGCCACCAGCAACCCTTCCCCATTCAAGAATAGGAACGCCCGTTCACATTCCGCACAGGTCAGCGGAATTTTTTTGCCGTACTCCCCCAAGCGTACCGGTGGCGAAGAGTACTCGCCCTGTGTATTGAACAGTATTTTACTCCACTGGTAACTCCGGGATGGCGGCCCCGTCCTTTCGGGGATCGGATGCCCCATAGTTGACGCCCTTCGAGGAGTCGCGCAGAACCACTTGCCCCCCGCCCATCGAGGTTGAGAACGCGCCCATCAGCTCAATTTTGTGTCCTTTCGCCGCCAGTTCTTCGCGCACCCTTGACGAGATCCGGTTTTCCATCTGAACGTCGCAGCCGCCAAAGGTGCGCTTCGTGAATCGCGCTGCTTCCAGTGCCGCCTGGATATTCATCTTGAAATCCACCAGGTTGGCGATGAATTGGGCGTGGGCCTGCGACTGGTTCCAGCCGCCCATAATCCCGAAAGCCACACGCGTGTCGCCCTTTTGCGCAAACGCCGGAATGATGGTGTGCAGCGGCCGCTTGCGCCCGGCGAGCAGATTCGGCGAATCGGGCTCCAGCGTAAAAAGCGCGCCGCGGTTGTGCAAAACGAATCCCGTTCCGGGCGAGACGATCCCCGAACCGAATTCGTTGAAGTTGCTCTGAATCAGGGAAACCATGTTTCCGTCGCGATCCACCACGGTGAGGAAGGTTGTGTCGTTTCCCACGCGGGCATCGGCGCTTGGGTCGCAATTGGCGTGTTCGGGATCAATCAGTTTTGCGCGCGCTGCGGCGTGCTCTTTCGAAAGAAGGACCGCCACCGGCAATTTCTGGCCGCGTGGTTCGCCGATATATTTTTTCAGATCGGCGTAAGCGAGTTTTTTCGCTTCGATCATGGCGTGCAAGGCGTTTGTGGAGCCGTAACCGAAGTCTTTCTGCTGCCCCAGCGGAAAAGTTTCCATGATATTCAGCATCTCTAGCGCGGCAAGTCCCTGGCCGTTTGGAGGCAGTTCGTAGACGGTCCAGTCGCGATAGGTGGTCGAGATCGGCTCGACCCATTCGCTGGAATATTCGGCCAGATCCTGGGGCGTCATCACTCCGCCGTGGCGCTCGATCGTCTCCAGAATTTTTTTCGAGATTTCTCCTTTGTAAAACGCGTCGCGCCCGTGGGCGGCAATCTGCTGGAGGGACCAAGCGAGGTCTGGGTTGGCAAAAATGTCGCCCGCTTTCGGAGGCCGATCCTGGGGCAAATACAATTTCGCCGCGGCATCGTCGCCGCGCAGATAGTCTGTTGCTCCGCTCCAATACATCGCCACCCATTCCGTCACCGGAAAGCCGTTGCCCGCAGTTAGAATGGCCGGGGCCAGGTCTTCGCTTAATTTTTTGCGGCCGAATTTGTCTGCCAGCTTCTGCCAGCCGTCTACTGCACCCGGCACGGTGATGGTGTTCACACCGGTTTGCGGCATTTCCCGCAGGCCTTTTTGTTTCAGCAGTTCGGGCCTCAGGTTTTTTGGGGCCCAGCCGCTGGCGTTCAGTCCATAGAGCTTATTGGCTTTCGCGTCGTACACGATCGCAAAGAGGTCGCCGCCGATGCCGTTCATCATCGGCGAGACCACCCCCATCATCGCGTTGGTGGCAATGGCCGCGTCGACGGCGTTTCCGCCATGTTCAAGGATGCGCACTCCCGCCTGCGCGGCCAGCGGCGATTCCGCAGCCACGATTCCCTGCTGCGAAATCACCATCGAGCGCGCTTGCGAACGGTCCTGCGCAACAGCATTTATTCCGAATGTAGTTTCCATCACCAATACCATCCATGCGCCCCAGGCGATTTTGCGTTTCACTAAGGCTCTCCGCACCGGCAATTTTCAATCATCACGACGATTCGAACTCATTCATCGCCCGCCAACTTTATCTTGCACCCTGCTGAACGGCAAGCCCGCTCCAGCATCTTTCGAGGGGCACACTTCATCCAGAATGGCCTTTTGTCATAGATTGATAAGCATTGTCATCGGGCATATTCTGCGAATGCAGCGACTGGAGGTGATCTTGTGCCGATGAACATCAAATTGGCCCCACATCTTGAGGAGATGATTCGCGAAAGGATTTCCGGTGAATCGTATAGCTCCGCGAACGAGGTCATCCACGAAGCCCTGAGGCTACTTGAATTAGAAGACCGGCTCCCCTCCCTAAAGCTTCGAAGACTCCGTCAAGATATCCGCGAAGGCCTGGACAGCGGCCCGGCCAAACCCTTTGAGCCTAGTAATATCAAGCGGAAAGCTCGCAAGAAAATGCGAGCGAAACGTACTCGGTAGATGCGCGACCGCGCAACTCACTTGGCAACGCCAGTTGGCCATGCGCGTCGCTTCCGCTAGAATGGCCCAGTGCCTGAATTGACCCCTTCTCCAGCGAAACCAGCGGGCGTGAACGACTTCAGCGCGCGCGTCGCTTCCCTACTTGCTGCGCGCAACGCAGATCCCTTTGGCGTGCTCGGTCCGCATCCCGTCGATTCGGCGCAGGGGCGGCTGTGGTCGATTCGCGCGTTTCAGCCTCGCGCTGTCGAGGCTCAGATCATTCTGCAGGGCCAGGCCAATCCGATTCTCATGCAGCGTCTGAGCGATACGGGATTTTTCGAGGCTACCCTTCCCGCTCCAAGCGATCACGCTCCGGCGCCTTCCAGCTATCGCCTCCGGTTTCGCAAAGAGTATGGCGACATTTGGGAAGCGCACGATACTTACGCGTTCCCGTACCTCCTCACCGAATTCGATCTCTACCTGATGGGCGAAGGCCGCCACTACGATACGTACGAAAAGCTCGGCGCCCATGTGAAGACGCTCGAAGGCATAACCGGCGTGCACTTTGCGGTGTGGGCTCCCAACGCGCGCCGCGTCAGTGTCGTTGGCGATTTCAACGGGTGGGACGGCCGCGTCAACCCGATGCGCTCGCGCGGGAATTCCGGTATCTGGGAACTTTTCATCCCCGATCATGACGAAGGCGTGATCTATAAATACGAAATCGTGGGCCCGCAAAATAATGTTTTGCCGCTGAAGGCGGATCCGTACGGATTTCGCTCGGAACTCCGGCCAAATACCGGCTCGGTCGTCGCGCGGCTCGACAAACATACCTGGAACGACGCGGACTGGCTGCAGCAGCGCTCGACGAGAAACTGGCTCGAGCAACCCATTTCCGTTTACGAAGTGCACCTCGGCTCCTGGCGGCGCATCCCGGAAGAAAACTATCGCTGGCTGAGCTATCGAGAGCTCGCCGACCAGCTCGTTCCCTACGTCAAGGAGCTTGGCTACACGCACATCGAGCTTCTGCCCATCATGGAGCATCCCTACGACGGCTCGTGGGGCTATCAGACGCTCGGCTATTTCGCCGCCACCAGCCGCTACGGATCGCCCACCGATTTCATGGAATTCGTGGACCGCTGCCACCAAGCCGGCCTCGGGGTCTTTCTTGACTGGACGCCCGCGCATTTCCCGCGCGACACGCACGGCCTCGCCCAGTTCGACGGCACGCATCTTTTCGAGCACTCCGATCCGCGGCAGGGCTCGCATCCCGATTGGGGCACGCTGGTTTACAACTACGGCCGCAACGAGGTGGTGAATTTCCTCATCTCCAACGCGCTTTTCTGGCTGGACAAATATCACATTGACGGGTTGCGCGTGGATGCGGTCGCCTCAATGCTCTATCTCGACTATTCGCGCCAGCCCGGCGAGTGGATTCCCAATCGCTACGGCGGCCGCGAAAATCTTGACGCCATCGATTTTTTCAAGCGCCTCAACGAAGTCGTGCATCTCCGCTTCCCCGGCGTGCTGACCATCGCGGAGGAATCCACGGCATGGCCAAGCGTTTCGCGGCCCACGTATCTCGGCGGGCTCGGCTTCAGCCTGAAATGGAACATGGGCTGGATGAACGACACGTTGAGCTATTTTTCCAAGGATTCCATCTACCGGCGATACGAACACAACAAGCTCACTTTTTCGCTGCTCTACGCCTTCACCGAAAATTTCATGCTGCCCTTTTCGCATGACGAAGTGGTTCACGGGAAAAATTCACTGCTCCACAAAATGCCGGGAGATATGTGGCAGCAGTTCGCGAATCTCCGCCTGCTTCTCTCCTATCAGTACGCGCATCCGGGCAAAAAGCTGCTTTTCATGGGCCAGGAAATTGCGCAACGCCAGGAATGGAGCGAAACGCACAGCCTGGAGTGGCATCTGTTGGAATACGAGTCGCACCGCGGCATCCAGCGGCTGGTCGGCGACCTAAACAGATTGCTGGCCAACGAATCCGCGCTGCACCAGGTTGATTTCGACTGGCAGGGCTTCGAATGGGTGGACGCGAACGACTCCGACGACAGCGTCTATTCGTTCATCCGGCGCGGCAAGAATCCCGACGATATGCTGATCGTGATCCTGAATGCCACACCGGTGGTGCGCTACGGCTACCACATCGGCGTTCCTCGCCCAGGCCATTATGAGGAAATTCTCAACACCGACGCGGCCATCTATGGCGGCTCCAACGTTGGCAACCTCGGCGGCATGAACGCCGGCGAACACGCCTGGCAGAGCCGCCGCTATTCGCTGGCGCTTACCCTGCCTCCGCTGGCCGCCGTGTTCCTCAAGTGGCGTTCCGCTTGAGCACCATGCAACCCCCCGCCTTAAGGTAAACTCTATAGGGATATACACTGTCCACCCGAGAGGTTTGCCGTGTCCCTAACGACCAGACAATTTATTTGCAGTTCGCATGTGTTGCTTGCCGGCGCTCTCTTTCTTGCACTTTCACCCAATACTCTCGCGCAAGACCCCGGCCCGTTGCCGCATCCACCTTCTCCGCGTACGCAGGCTGCTCCGCCTCCGCCACCGCCGCCTGCTTCGAATCAGACGTACCACTCGGCGCCGCCACCGCAGTCGATCCATTCCCCCGGCGACAGCCCCATCCTGAACGAGGCGCCGAAGCAGCCAGTGGACCAGATCGTCAAGCGCCTCTCTGAACGCGAATCCGAATTCAGGCTCGAGCGCAGCAACTACACCTACACGCAGAGCTTCTCGATTCAGACCATCGACGACGAGGATCGCCCCGATGGCGAATACCGCATGACCAGTGAAATCGTCTTTACGCCCGACGGCAAGCGTTTTGAGAGGATTACCTCGGCTCCACAACCCACGCTGCAGCGCATCATGCTGAGCGAGCAAGACCTGGACGACGTGCGCAACGTCCAGCCATTTGTGCTGACGAGCGAAGACCTGCCGAAATACAACGTGACCTACGTCGGGCGTCAGCAAGTGGACGAACTTTCCTGCTACATCTTTGACGTCGCCCCGAAGACCATCGAGAAAAAACAGCGGTATTTTCAAGGCCGCGTGTGGGTGGACGAAAACGACCTGCAGGTCGTCATGTCCGACGGTAAAGCCGTTCCGGACATCATCAACAAGAATAATGAAAACGTCTTCCCGCGGTTTCGAACGTACCGGCAGAACATTGAGAAGGGCTACTGGTTTCCGGTTTATACCCGCGCCGACGATTATCTGCACTTCCGCTCGGGCGATGTGCATATTCGCATGACCATCCGCTACTCCAACTACAAACGTTACGGCAGCACGGTGAAAGTGGGCTCGGCCACGGAGATCAAGGAACCCCACTAGCCGCTTCGCTGTGGGCCGTCGAAAGTTTCCTACAACCTGGACCCCCTCGTCCGTAGTCTAATTGCTGGATTCTCGGCCCTTGCCCAGGCCGGAAGCTTATCGCCAAATGGCAAGCTGTTGGCCCAGTGCTCAGTATTGAGGGCCACCCACCTGCCCTCTCAGCCAGTTGCGCCTTAGGAAAATAATTTGCCCCCCGGAGCCAACTCTTTGGCAGGCACCGGCACACTAAACAAGGAGTGGTTGTCGTTTGGGATGGGCTGTTTTAGGGATGAGCATCTTGTCAAAAAGTTTTTCGCTTAACGACCGTTGCAGGGCGGGTTCTGCTGTTGGCAGGGTGCGGCCCCTTGCAGCATTCCTCTGTTTTTCCATGTTGGCATTGGTTTCCGCGCGGCAGGCCCGCGCCAATTGCGAAAATATCCCCCCCGGAAAATCGTTCTGGGTCCGTTTGGTTGATCCCGTCGCGTCCTATAGTTCCAAACCCGGCACGTTTATCCGCGCGGTTCTCATTCAGTCTCCCGATTGCGACGGCGCGCCCGTATTCCCGGCGGGCCTCGAAGTCGATGGCCACGTCGTCTCCGCCCGCAAGCTTGGGCTTGGCTTTGTCCACGACACCGCTTCTCTCGAACTCCAATTCGACCGGATCGTGACAGCGGATGGCAATGTGCTTCCCATCACCTCCCAGGTCGTGGAAGTGGACAACGCCCGCGAGACCGTCCGCAACGGCAAGATTCGGGGCATTCTGGCAACGAACACCCCCCAGGGCCGCATCACCAACCGGCTTGGCCACCTGCCTACTTACGATCCCTACAGCGGTACGGTCTTGATCGTCTACCGTTTGTTCACCATTCTTCCTGAGCCTGAGATTTATTTCCCGCCCGGCACCGACCTGCGCCTGCGGTTAAACGTCTCTCTCTTTGTAGGAGACCAACCCGAACTCCCTCGCCCCTCATTTGAGATGGAAGAATACGAACGCGGCGAGGTGGAAATGCTTTTGAACAACGTCTCTTCGCGCACGACCACCGGCAAAGGCAAGAATGCGGACGTGGTCAACATGCTCTTCGTTGGCACCCGCGAGCAAGTCGATTCCAGCTTTCGTGCCGCGGGCTGGCTGAACAGCGACCATACTTCCACGCGCAGTTTCTTTCGTGAGTTCGGCGCCTTCCTGACTTTATCGAATTATCCGACAGCGCCCGTCTCCACCCAGTTTCTGAATGGCCGGCGCCAGGACCTTACCTTGCAGAAGAGTTTCAACAGCTACAGCAAGCGCGACCACGTGCGCCTGTGGGAACAGGCCGGCACGGTGGATGGCCAGGAAGCATGGCTTAGCGCCTACACGCGGGAAACCAGCGCCGCTCTCTCCATCACCAATCACAAGTTCATTCACCACATCGACCCTAATCTGGATGACGGCGTGAACATGCTGGTTCGCGACTTAACGCTTGCGGGCTGCGTGAAATCCGTCCGGCTTTTGCCGAGGCCCGAACTACGCGAGACCGTAACGAACGCGACCGGCGACGAAATGCGCACCGACGGCACGCTCACTGTGGTGCAACTCTCCGGCTGCAACTATCAACCCGCGAATTCCGCGCATTCGACTCCCCTGATTCCGGCTCGTCCGCGTTCCAGGATCGTCCGCTATCTGCGCACCCAGGTGCTGGTCTACAAGAGCGACGTCGTACGCGGGAACATCATTTACGGCGGATTCGACCTTGCGCGCATGAGCGTCCACGCGTACCGCTATCGCCACCGCCACGGGCAAATCGACGATTCCGATGACGGCATGCCGTTGAGCCCGGTGTCTCCCGACACGCTCTTTCCGCAGATCACCTTTGGCGGCGGATTTGGTTTTGCCAGGTAGTTTTCCCTGTTGCTCTTGTTTCGATACTTAGCAGGCTGCGTTCACGCGCGCGGCCGTCCGACAAAATTCCATTTGCCCCATGCAAACGATTCGCGCTCCGGCTGAAAGTATCGCAGCGCCAATTGCGAAATTTCCCGCGGGCGGCCCAGCCAGTTCTCGTAGGTTTGCCGCTCATACTCAATCATCGTGGCCAGCGCATCCAGTTTCACGGACAAGCGGCGCACCGGCGGATGCTGCGCCACCCTGTGCACTGCGCGGAGGAATGGCGTGAGCCACGGCTCAACGAACACTACTCGGCCTTCGGGTCGCAAGACCCGCTTTAATTCGGCAAATACACGTTCCAGATCATCCGGAAGCACCGGCAAGTGATGCAATCCCCCCTGCACGATAGCGGCGTCCTTAGTTTGATCCGCGAAAGGTAGTTCACGGCAGTCGCCCGTGTAACAACGCGCCTCTCCCGTGTATTCCGCCAGCAACCGCGAGGACAGGTCAACGCCTTCGATATTCCGGAATCCGAGCCGTGCCAGTGCATGCAAACCGTTTCCGCGTCCGCAGAACAGTTCCACAACATTTGATTCGCGCGGCCATTCGCTCACGTCCAGACGCCGCAATCTTTCCGTGAATTTTCGGATCTCCTCCTCCGGCGTTTCAAACCGCAAATACGCCGCTTCCCACGGATCGATTCCCTGCTTTGCCGCATTCTGCGCTGAATCCGTCATCGAGCCCCCATATCCTTCTGCGCGGCGTATGCTAAAGTTCTAATCGGGACGCGCCGCATCGCAGTTTCCCACATTCTTTGTTTTCTGGCGAAATGGATTCTCTCTCACGAAATGCACAAAAACCTGCTGCCGTTGCCAAGAGGATGACCTCTTCGCCGCAGTCCTGGCCCCTCGCCTGGATAGCGAGCAGCCATCGCGCCCTCGTGTTTGGCCGCCGCGCTCGCGTTCTGGCCGACGCGCTGGCGCCGTTGATTCCGGCTGCGACCCGCAGCGTACTCGATATCGGTTGCGGCGACGGCACAATTGCCGGCCTGATCGCCGAGCGGCGGCCTGAGCTCGCCGTTGAAGGCGTGGAAGTGACTCCGCGGCCAACTTGCCGAGTCCAGTGCCACGCGTTCGACGGCGCGCAACTTCCGTTTCCCGATCGATCTTTCGACGTCTGCCTCTTTGTCGATGTGCTTCACCACACCACCGACGTGACGCAACTCCTGCGCGAAGCCGCGCGAGTGGCACGCTCCTGCCTCATCCTGAAAGATCACCTGAGCGAAAGTTCGATCGACCACGCGACGCTGCGGGCCATGGACTGGGTGGGCAACCGGCCTCACGGCGTCACGCTAACTTATAACTACCAATCGTTGAGCCAGTGGCAGGAACACTTCGCGGCGTGCGGGTTGCAGGCCGCGGAGCTTTCCACTGATCTCCCCCTTTACCCATTTCCCTTTTCCCAAATATTCGGCCGGAAGCTACACTTCGTCGCCCAGCTCACGAAACGATAAATGGTCGATTGTAGCTAAGGCCTTCAGGCCTGAGGGTTTTCGCTGCCGCG
>Ga0210403_10003589_pt1 | contig 13595 bp, 11 predicted proteins | sample IncBWC19MmetaG_FD_150863 | JGI IMG/M metagenome (GOLD analysis project Ga0210403, IMG submission 150863) | Forest soil microbial communities from Barre Woods Harvard Forest LTER site, Petersham, Massachusetts, United States - Inc-BW-C-19-M | ecosystem: Environmental > Terrestrial > Soil >... | reverse complement strand
CATCCATCCAAGCGCCCTCCCCTGGGCATGGCGGAAGTCACCATCACTATGGAGGATCCCGAACTGGCGGAAGCCGCCCGGTTTGTCCTCGAAGGCGCATCGATGGATGGCAGCGCTGAGACAACCCAGTTGGCTTCTTCCCCTGCGACCAGCGATCTTGCGCCAACGGATGATCCTAACGTACAGATTCTCTCGCTTGACCCCGCGTCGGCCCCCGAATCTCAGCAAGAGGGTGTGGGAGCGGCAGATTCCGCGTCGCAGCCCGACGATGGATCCGCTGCCACTCCCGACTTCCTGAAAGGCAAACGCCGCAAAAAGGGCGGCGACAAACCCGTCCTTGCCAGCAAGCCTGGCGAAGTCGTGGTCACGCGCCGCTTGTACCGTTCCGGCCAGAGCGAATACTTGATCAATGGCCGGATCGGGCGCCTCCGCGACATTCAGGAAATGTTCATGGGTGTGGGCCTCGGACCCGATTCCTACGCGATCATCGAACAGGGCCGCATCGGGTTGATTCTTTCCACCAAGCCGATGGAGCGCCGCGCAATCATTGAAGAAGCCGCGGGCGTCACGAAATTCAAGACCAAGAAGCGCCTTGCGGAAGCCAAACTGGAATCCTCGAAGCTCAATCTTGCGCGCGTGAACGATATCGTCGTCGAAGTGGAGAAACAGCTGGGCTCGCTGAAGCGTCAGGCTTCCAAGGCGCGTCGTTACGCCGAAATTCGCGACCAGATGAGGGGAATTGTTCGCCAGATGCTGGCTGGAAAAGCGCGAGAGCTGGACGCGGAAGCAGAGCGCATCGCCAAGCAGCTTGCCGAATTCACCACCGCGGAAACACAGCAGGCGCAAACCATTCAGCAGCAAGAAGGCGAGCAGGACCGCCTCAACCAGAGGATTTACGAGCTCGACGCGGAGATTCGCCAAAATCAAAATGTGCTGAACGCCACGGCGCTGGAAGTCGATCGTACCGAGAACCGCATCAATTTCAACCAGCAGCGCGCTACGGAGCTGGGAACGAGGCGCACGCAAGTGTCCGCCGAAATGGCGGAAGCCGCAGTGCAGGCAATGGAATGGGAATCGCGAAGCACGGCGCAGCAGCTGGCTGTGACTTCTTTGCGCGAGGAGTCGGGCGTTCTCTCCGGGCGCGTGGAAGAGCTCGCGACGCAGGCGGAATCACGCACGAATCAAATTCGCGATTCCGAAGGGCGAATCGAGGCGCTGCGCCGCTCCGCTTCGGAAGCGGGCGAGAGCCTGCTACGCCTGCACGGCGAACAAAAGCAAGCGGAAGAAGCGCTCGTGCATCACCAGGAAGGGCTCCGCAAACGCGAGGCGAGCGAGCATGAACTGCTCGAGACTTCCATCAAGATTCGCGACGAAGCCGATCAAGCAGCCTATGATTGGGAAGCCGCCAGTGGCCAGCTCAATGAGCTAAATCTGAATGCGGCCACTTTGCAGGCGCGCATTGCCGAACTGCGCCAGCAGCGCGAGGTGACCACGCAAAAAGTCGATGTGCTGCGCGACTCGCTCTCCGGAGTTCGTGCACGCCACTCGACACTCACGCAAATTTTAAATGACCGTTCCTATACCGCAGATGCTGTACAAAAACTCTTCGCCGCCAACGAACGAGGAGGCGGTCAAAACTTCCACGCTGTCGGCGTGCTCGCTGACTATGCTGAAGTTGAAGAACAGCACGAAGTCGCCATCGAACAGTACCTTCGCGACGAACTCGAGTACGTGGTCGTCGAAACGTACGATCACGCTCGTGCAGGCGTTTCCCTGCTGCGCGATGAAGTCGGCGGCCGTGCCACATTCTTTGTCGATTCGCTGCGCAATTTGCGCCTGGCCGAGTACGAACCCATCATCAATTTCCACATCGAGGATGGCGTAATCTCGCGCCTGGATAAGCTTGTGAGCTTCCGAGACCCTTTGGGTGCGGCAGCCAAGCAGTTTCTTCCGCGACTTCGCTCCGCGTATCTGACTGATGGCTCCGCGTCCGCGGAAAAACTAGCGCGGGACAATCCGCAGTTCGCTTTCGTCGCGCCGGACGGCACTTGCTATCAAGGCCGGATGGTCAGTGGCGGACGCGCGGATGAAGCCGGGCCTCTTGGAATGAAGCGCGAACTGCGCGCTCTCGACGCCGAAGTCCTGCAGCTCGAGCACGAGATGAGCGAAGCGCAAGCCGCGCTCGCGCATGTAAGCACTGAACTGCGCGAAGCGGAGCGGTCGCTCGAACAAATCACCGCGCAACAGCGAGATGCCGAACGCAGCGTCTTTTCCGCCACGCACCGTCACGAGCACATGCAGAGCGAGCTGGCGCGGCTGGGCCTGGAGCTTACCGTTTGCCAGAACGAACTTTCACGTCTGCGGAAAGACTGCGAAGACGCAAGACTGAGGGCCGAGAGGTCGAAGCATCAGCACGCAGCTGCAGCAATCAGCCGCGCGGAGGCGGAGACCGAGAGCACGCGGCTCGTCGCGCAACTTGCGAAGCTTCGCGGGTCGGTGCAGAACGAGCAGAACGAACTTGCCGCCGCCCGCGCCGAACTCGCCGCCATGAATGAGCGGTTGTCAGCGGCCGAAGCCCTTGCAGCTCGTTTGAAGGAAGAGCGTGCGGAACTCGATCGTCGCGAGACAGCTCTCTTGCAGCAAGAAACCTCGATTGGGGATGAAACTGCGGCACTGACCAAGCAGTGCGATGAACTCGCGCAGCAACTCGAAGGTCTGCGAGGCGAAAAGCTCCGCCTCGAAATCCGCCAGCGCCAACTCGAACAGGAGTGGGACGCAGGCCGCACGCGAGTCACGCAAACGGAAGATCATCTGCGCATGGGCAGGCAATCGCTTCAGGAGCTTCGCGAACAGCGCAGCCACGCGGAAGTGGATCGAGCGCGGAACGATTCCGACCGCCAGCATTTGCGCGAGACGTGCATGACGGAAGTCAATGCGCAGCCCGAAGATCTGATCGCGACGGAAGCCGCCTTCATGACCGGTGAAGAACTCGCCACAGCCGAAACGAACTACCGGGAGATGAAGCAGCGCATCGAGGCTATGGGCCTCGTCAACATGATGGCTCTCGAAGAATTCAACGAGTGCGAGCAGCGCTTCACGTTCCTTACGCGTGAACGCGACGACTTGCTCAAATCCATCGCCGATACGCAGCAAGCCATCACCGAACTCGACCTGGTGTCGCGTGAAAAATTCGAGCAAGCCTTCAATGCCATCAACGCGAATTTTTCCGAGGCGTTCCACACCATCTTCGGCGGCGGTATGGCGGAAATGCGTTTGACTGAGCCCGACAGCTCCGGAGATGCGGGCATCGATGTGGTTGCTTCGCCTCCCGGCAAGCGCATGCAAAACGTTCTACTACTCTCCGGCGGCGAGAAAGCCATGACCGCGCTTGCGCTGCTCATCGCTATCTTCCGCTACCAGCCCAGCCCCTTCTGCATCCTGGACGAAGTTGACGCGCCGCTCGACGAAGCCAACGTCGGACGGTTTACGCGCCTCGTTGGCGACATGAGCGGACAAACGCAATTCATCATCGTGACGCACAACCGCAAGACCATGGAGACCGGCTCGGTTCTCTACGGCGTCACCATGCAGGAACCCGGCGTATCCAAATTGGTGAGCGTCCGCTGGGAAGGCGACGAAGCTCCCGCCCCGAAGCAAAAAGCAGCCTCAGCCGCATAGACACAAGACCAGACAGCGATTAGTGCAACGCGGCAGCGTTTGCGCTAGAATTTCGTCTCGCGGCGGAGAAATCGAGACCAGTCCATGTATTCTGCAGTTCTGCGGACTTGTGCCGCTTTTGTATTTCTATTTTTCGCCTCTATCCTTCAATCAGCTCAAAATTCAGAGGAAAAGCCCTTACATCACGATCAGCCCAACGAGGATCGCGTCTGGCTTGCCGTCGAAGAGCAAGCTCGAGGCCAGCTTCGCATCGAGCCGGTCGCCACAGTTGGCGACAACGAATTGACGCCGATTCAGGGGAGTTGCGTCTCTTACGAGGAAACTCCCGAGTATTTTTCGGAAAAGTATCTTCAACCAAGCACAAAATACGCACTTCTCTTCGGCGGAGCTTCCGTCGGAGAGGGCCAAATTGTTGAACAGAATCGAGCAGCCGGCACGGCCAACTTGATATATACGGGGCCGCAGAAAATTCGCGGCCAGGTCCGCGCGCTAGCCACAAGCGCACAGCCCGGCGATTTTCGCGTGGCGTCACGCGAACCAGCAACTGTCGAGCAACGCGCATCCGCTCTGGCCCTCGCCCGCGAAGTTTTCAGCCAGCACGGCGTGCCCGAAGTTTTGCTGCCGAAAGTCCGCGCGGAATATGTCACGCGCACGTACCTCGCGCCATCGCCGCAGTCCAGTCTGATCGGGTCTTTCTCGCTCGACACGGGAGATGACGACGAACTCGTCCACCATCTTTTCTTCATTGCCAGCCAGCCCAGCGAGAAGCTGCAGCCGGAGTTCCTCTGGATTCACCTTTCGGAGAGCGCAACGGACGAAGAAATGCTTCGTCTCGTCGACCACGCCGACCTGTTTAGAAACGGCAAGGACGAAGTCGTGGCGAAGCTGGTCTCCGTTGAAACGCAATCTCACCGATACGTGATCTTTCGCAGAACGAGAGACGGCGCTCACTGGGAGCAAATTTTCAAAACCGAGCCTCTGGGCTGTTCCTCCTAGGCGCGCGAAAAATAAATTTCTCGGCTCGGATATTTCCGAAAATTTCCACCATGCGGCGCTTTCCCTCGGCGAACCGCTGCGCTAGAATGCTCAGCACCTTTGGGGAGAAACTTTTCCGTGGCTGCAAGTCAAGTGACGCGCATTATTCAAGAAACGCATTTTGCCGGCCTCACGCCAGCGGCGCGCGGAAAGGTCCGCGATATCTACGACCTCGGCGACAAGCTGCTGATCGTCGCCACGGACAGGCTGTCCGCGTTTGACGTGATTCTTCCCACGCCCATTCCCGACAAGGGCCGCGTGCTCACGCAGCTTTCCCTCTTCTGGTTCGACCTTCTCGCGGACGTCATCCCCAATCACTTTCTCAGCGCCACGGAATTCCCGGCCGCATTCAATGCCTTCCGCGAGGAGCTCGACGGCCGCTCCATGGTCGTCCGAAAAACGCAGCCGCTTCCCATCGAATGCGTCGTGCGCGGTTACGTTTCCGGCTCCGGCTGGAAGGACTACCAGGCCACCGGCAAAATCTGCGGCATTGCGCTCCCCGCCGGCCTGCGCGAGTCGGATCGTCTCCCCGAGCCCATTTTTACTCCCGCCACGAAAGCCGCCACGGGGCACGACGAAAATATTTCGTTCGAGCATGCCGCGTCGCTCATCGGCATAGAACTTGCTGAACGCGTCCGCGCGGTCAGCCTCGAGATCTACCGTCGGGCGGCCGCCTATGCCGAGCCCCGTGGAGTTATCCTTGCTGACACCAAGTTCGAGTTCGGCTTGCTCAACAACACTCTAGGCTCCCCCGATGCGGTCAGCTGCCTGATATGGATCGACGAAGCGCTCACTCCCGACTCCTCCCGCTTCTGGCCCGCCGCTCAATACCAGCCCGGCGGTCCGCAGCCCTCTTTCGATAAACAGTTTGTGCGCGACTACCTCGAGCGGATCCGGTGGCCCAAAACCCCGCCTGGCCCGGAACTTCCGCCCGATGTTGTTGCTGCCACGCGTGCCAAATACCGGGAGGCCTATCGCATCCTGGCCGGGCACGAGCTTGGCGAATAGCGGCAAACCGGCCCAGAACAAACTAGACCAAATTCTGCGGAGCGTGCGATCGTGAAAGATCAACTCGAGGGGCTTGTCATTCAAATGGTGGACCGGGGCATTTTGTTCGACGAGGCCGTCGGAGAATTTGAGAAGCGTTTCATCAAGCGCGTCCTGGACCGGACCAACGGCAACCAGTCGCGCGCCGCGCAGGTTCTCGGTATTCACCGCAATACGCTGAGCCGCAAAATTGGCGAGTACAAACTCGCGTCCGGCAACCACCGATCCCGCTAGGCGGACACTCTGAAATCCATTGTAGGGGCGCAGCACGCTGCGCCCCATTTTTCTCAAGTGCATCCATCCATGCGTCTGAGATTTCTACTCCGGCCTTCAGTCGCTTTAAAACCTCGACAGCAAAATAAAAACGGCCCCCGGGTTATACCCAAGGGCCGTCTCTAATTCTTACGCGCTTAGTTGCTGGACTTTCCCGAAGGCCTCTTCTTCGCCGGCGTCTTCTTCGGCGCGGCCTTTTCCTTCGGAATGTCCTCCTCGTTCACTTTGCCTTTTTCCCAGTGCAGCATGAACGCCGGGTCGGGATCATAGGAAAGCAGCGTCCCTGTAAAGTGAATCGCACTGTCCTTCTCGACGCGCGATACTTCCGGCTGCCCAACCACTTTCACGTCCATGTTGGGCACCGTGGCGGCATCGAACTCCGCATCGCTGGTCACAAAAGCCACCTTGAGCACGACCGGGTCTCCGGCAACGTTTTCAATGACTTTGCCGGGCACCCCGGGAAATTCCAGTCCACATGCCGCGAGCCAGGTGACCTTGGACTTATCTCCGCCAGCCTTCAGGTCCTCTACCACGGATTTAATTGTCATATCTTTCCGCACAGCATCCAGGTCCGCGCTGCTCGGCAGGTTATAGCTCGCTGGGCGGTCCGCCGAACTGCCTGCAAGCTGCAGTAATTCAGCCAGCTCGGCGTCCGTCAAGTTTTCGCAGGTGGCCTGCTGGTAGTTCACAATCAACTTTCGCAGATAGTCCTTAACCTTTTTAGATTGCGCTTCGGTCGCACCCTTCGCCGTTACGGCCCGTGCGATCGACCAGAACGCATCCATGTGCTGTGGCGGCGTCAACGCTTCGTACGCCAGCCCCAACCGATAACTCGTGATCCCATCGTCCGGATTCAACACCAGCACGGCCTTGTAGAACGGGATTGCCCCGGCGTAATCCTTTATGTTCACCGAAGCCTGCGCGGCGGTTCCGTTGAAATAAATTTGGATCTGCTTCTTCTGGGTTGCAAACGCGTCGTCTGTCATGCTGTCGGGTTTCTTGAGCGAATCCAGCGCTTTTAATCCCGCGACAGCTGCGTCTCTTGTCGCCTTCGCGGTGGCAGGGTCCGCCTGTTGCGCTGCCGTCAGGGCGTTATAGGCAAAACAGTGCGCATAGAGCGCTTGATATTGTTCGCCCGCGCCAATCTTGTCGCCCAACCCGACAACCTTGTCCGAATATTCGATCACCTTCTGATAGTTCTTCAGCTGTCCGTAAGCCTGGACGTAGAGAGGATAAACGTAGATCAGCAAAGCCGAGTTCGGATACTTCGAGGCGAAATCATCGAGGCACTTCACCTGCGTGGCCGGAACCTTTTCAGCAGCGCAAGCCTGATACGAGTTGTACTCCGCCATCGTATACGGCTGCTTGCCTTGACCGGCATCTTGCGCACCAGCCGCCGGCGCTTGTGGCTGCGCCAGCGCACTTAGCCCGTTCCCCAAAATCAGACAAAGCGCCGCGACCATCGCGAGGCCTGCCACTTTGCGTGTTCCAATCATTCCCACTCTCCTCGCCCAAGTTTCAAATCTGGATTTTCCGTAGCCGTTTTGCGTTTGCTGCCGTTATCAATCATTGCGGTGGTCCCAAAACTTTGGAATTATAAGAAAAGCCCCGGTGTATCCGCAAGCTGTCATAACAGGAAAGTTCAAAGCGATTCTGCGGGTCTTCCATTCGCCTGAAAGCTTCTCTCTGTCTTCCCAGCGCACCTTCGAGGATCCCAAGCCCTGCGGGAACTGCTTAGACTCCTGGATGCTAAGATGAGTTTCGCACAAAATGGGTGGCTCGCGAGAGGAAGAATTCAAATGCCTCAAAAAGATACAGTGAATGCAATGGAGCGCGTGGGATCGCCGCTGGCCGGCGCCGTCGTCCTGGTGACCGGCGGCAGCCGCGGCATTGGCCGCGCCATCGCGCTCCGTCTCGCCCACCTCGGCGCCGGTGTAGCTATCTGTGGACGTAATTCGCAGGCGGTCGCAGCTGTCGAAGCAGAGCTGAGAAAATCCGGTTCCCCCGTTTACGCGCAGATCGCCGACGTGTCTCAATCCAGTGATACAACTTCGCTTGTCGAGAAAACCGAAGCGGCACTTGGCCCGATTTCCATCCTCGTCAACAATGCCGGCATCGGTCTCTTCGGGCCGGCGCACGAAAAAACCGAAGACGACTGGGACCGCGTTCTAAACACAAACCTCAAAGGCGTTTTTCTCGTATCTCGCGCTGTGGCTCCTTCGATGATCCAGCGCGGCGCTGGCGACATCATCAACATCAGTTCTCTCGCTGGCCGCAACGCCTTTGCCGGCGGCGGTATCTATTGCGCCTCCAAGTGGGGCCTCCAGGGCCTTTCCGCCTGCATGGCGGAAGACCTGCGCGAGCACGGCATTCGCGTGAGCGTGATCTGCCCCGGCAGCGTAGCCACCGAGTTCTCGCCGCGCGGCTCGAAAGATCCGGCCAAAGTCCTCTCGCCCGAAGACGTCGCCCACGCCGTCGAAATGATCGCTACGCAGGGGCCGCAAAGTTTTCTCAGCGAAGTTCACCTTCGCCCTCTTCGCAAGCTCTAACCAAAATAATCTCTTGTAGGGGCGCAGCATGCTGCGCCCCCGTGTCCACAGCGCACAGATCGACAGACTGCTTCCCTGCCCTCTGCAAACTCTGCCGACTCATGCCCAAATTATTTCCTCTTGACATTAGTCGTGACAACGACTATTTTACCTTCATGAGCCGCCGCGGCACCTCCCATCTCGCTCTTCCCCTGGAGGACAACATTTTCATATCCCTCCAAAAGGCGGCCGACTCCCTCGGCCTCGAAGCCGAGCAGCTTCTCAAGCCACACGGCCTCACCGGCACGCAATACAACGTCCTTCGCATCCTCCGCGGCGCCGAACCAGACGGCCTCCCTTGCCGCGCCATCGGCGAACGCATGATTTCTCACGACCCCGACATGACCCGCCTTCTCGACCGCATGGAGAAACGGGCCCTCATCTCCCGCGCCCGCCAGACCGACGACCGCCGCGTCATTAAGACACGCATCACACAAGCGGGCCTCGCTCTTTTAAAAAGTCTCGATCAGCCTGTTCGCGAGCTCCACAAGCGTCAGTTCCGCCACCTGCCCTCTTCACGCTTAAAGACTCTCGCCCAGCTGTTGGAGGAAGTCCGTGCTCGCGGACCGGAGTAACCACGGTCAACGTAAGGGAATCAAAATCTGAATAAATGCACCAATCACTAAAGGAGGCAACACACATGGGCCAAGTTTTCTCTCGTATCGCAGTCTCCGCCGGCCTGGTAGCCGCACTTTCACTACCCGCCGCCGCGGCCACTTCCAGCTGGCAAATCGACCCTGCACATTCCTCGGCGCAATTCGCCGTCAAGCACCTGATGATCTCGACCGTTCGCGGTGCATTCACCAGTGTGAAAGGTTCACTCCAGTTCGACGATAAAGACATCACCAAATCCACCGTCGATGTCACCATTGACGTGAATTCCGTAGACACCCGCGTCCCCGACCGCGACAAGGACCTCAAGAGCGACCATTTCTTCGACGCCGATCACTTCCCCACCATCACATTTAAGTCCAAGCGCGTTGAACAGGTAGCTCCCGGCAAGCTCAAAGTCACCGGCGACCTCACCATTCATGGAATCACTAAAGAAGCCGTCTTGGATGTCGATGGTCCCACTGCTCCCGTCAAGGATCCTTGGGGCAATCAGCGCATCGGCGTTAGCGCCAGTTCCAAAATCACTCGCCAGGACTTTGGTATCACGTATGGCCCAGGGATGATCGGCGATGAAATCTCCATCACCATCGACGCCGAACTGATTCAGAAGAAGTAGTCCGCTCCAACGGCCCGCTCGCCGTTTCAGCCAAGGTCGCTCACGCCTGTAGGGGCGCAGCATGCTGCGCCCCTGCAAGCAGAGACTTTCGTTCGTACTCCGTACAGTCCCTGACCTGATAGCCTTGCACCATCCACGCCCTCTCATTCATCTAAGGGAAGTATCGCAAGAAAGGAAACGCCCAATGCACAAGCCGGCTCCCGCACATTTCCCCATCCACGATCTGATCCGCGATCGTTGGAGTCCACGTGCTTTTGCAGCGAAGCCCATCGATCCGGCAGTTCTCGCGAGCCTCTTCGAAGCCGCGCGCTGGGCTCCCTCGAGCAGTAACGAGCAGCCGTGGGCTTTCCTTGTAGCCACAAATGACGATCCGGAAAATTTCGCAAAAGCGCTTAGCGTCCTTGTGGAATTCAACGCCAGTTGGGCCAAAGAAGCTGCCGCTCTAGTGCTCGCCGTTTCGAGTCTCAAATTTCACGCCAATGGCACTCCGAATCGCAACGCTTTCTATGACACCGGCGCCGCCACTGCTCTCTTCAGCATGGAGGCCACATATAGAGGTCTTGCCGTTCATCAAATGGCTGGTTTTGATGCTGCTAAGGCCAAACAAGTCTTCGGAATTCCCGAAGACTGGGAGCCTATCGCGGCCATGGCCATCGGCTATCCTGGCCACCCGGACGCACTCTCTGAGAAGCTCCGGGATCGTGAGATTGCTCCCCGCACCCGCAAACCTTTATCCGAATTTGTCATGTCGGGCCGCTGGGGGCATACTTCTCCTATCGTCTCTCGATAGTCGTTTACATTAACTTTAGAGGACCCAGCCCGGCCAAATGCACCGCACCCTCGAATTTCTCCTCCATCACGGGTACGTCGTCTTGCTCGCCTGGGTTTTCGCGGAACAGGGCGGGGTGCCTGTTCCTTCTCTTCCGCTTCTGCTCGCCGCTGGCGCGCTCGCGGGCTCTCACCAACTAAACATCTTCGCCTCGCTCTTCGTCGTCACGTTCGCCGCGGTTTCCGCCGATTCGATTTGGTATCAGCTCGGTCTCCGCAAAGGCATCAAAGTCCTTCAATTCCTCTGCAAGATTTCCATCGAGCCGGATTCTTGTGTTCGCCGCACCGAAGGAATTTTTTCAAAACAGGGCGCCCGCTCCCTGCTCTTTGCCAAGTTCCTTCCCGGTCTCAGCACCGTCGCCCCGCCACTAGCCGGCGTCTTTCAGATGCGCATGAGGCGCTTTCTGCTTTTCGATTCCGCCGGCTCGATACTCTGGGGGGGCACTTTTCTTGGGATAGGTTATGTATTCAGCGGACAGATCGAGCGCATCGCGGAACGCGCAGCTTCCCTTGGCGGCTGGCTCGCCGTCATTCTCGTTGGGCTGCTCGCTTCCTATCTCGGCTACAAATTTCTGGCTCGCAAGCGCTTCATGCGCGAACTGCGCATCGCACGCATCACTGTCGAAGAATTAAAGCTAAAGCTGGACGCTGGCGAAGAAGTTGTCATCGTCGATCTGCGCCATTCCATGGATTTCGAAGCCGACCCGGAAACCATTCCCGGCGCCTTCCGTATGGACGCTCAGGAACTGGAGGAAAAAAACGATCGTTTACCACGCGATCGCGAAATCATCCTCTACTGCACTTGACCAAACGAAGCTACCAGCGCCCGTGTGGCGCTCCTCCTCAGAAAACAAGGCATTACGCGCATTCGCCCGCTGGAAGGCGGCCTCGAAGCCTGGCGCGAACACAATTATCCCGTATCCAACACGCGCCTGACCCAAATTTCCACGCACATTTAATCCAGCCCGTTGTGGAGGCGCAATTCATTGCGCTCCTCGCCCCGCGCACGCATTTCAACACACGGTCACAACCTCGGCAACACGATCCCCGCCTGCGCCTGGTACTTCCCCTTCTTGTCCTTGTAGCTCACTTCGCAATCTTCATCCGACTCGAAGAAAAGCACCTGGCACAGTCCTTCATTCGCATAAATCTTCGCCGGCAGCGGCGTCGTGTTGCTGATCTCGAGCGTCACAAACCCTTCCCACTCCGGTTCGAACGGCGTCACGTTTACAATAATTCCGCAGCGCGCATACGTCGACTTCCCTAAACAGATCGTCAAGACATTCCGCGGTATCCGGAAATATTCCACCGAGCGCGCCAGTGCGAACGAATTCGGCGGAATCAGGCAAGCATCCCCTTTGAACGGCACCAGCGACCTCGGATCGAAATGCTTGGGATCCACAATCGTCGAATTCACGTTGGTGAAAATCTGAAACTCGTCCGCCACGCGGATGTCGTAGCCATACGACGAAACTCCATAACTAATCACGCCCTCGCGCACCTGCCGGTCCGTGAACGGCTCAATCATCTTGTGCTCCAGCGCCATTTTGCGGATCCACCGGTCTGGCTTTACGGACATCCACGCCTCCTCAATCGGTAATTGAAATTAAATGAAAATGAATACGCCAAAAGGAAAGACAGTGTAGTTTACCCATCTCGTCTTGACAACCCGCGCCTCACCCTCTAGCATTTGCCTCGGATGCAGGAGGCGTGTGTGATCAAGCTGGACATCGTAAATGCGGTTGTAGCCGAGACTCTCATCAGCCGCACCAAGGCCGAGCAGGCGGTCGAAACCGTTTTCGAATCTCTCAAACAAGCTCTCGGCCGCGGCCAGCGTATCGAACTCCGCCGCTTCGGCGTCTTCAGCGTCAAGCCCCGCAAGACGGGCATCGGCCGCAATCCCCGCACCGGCGAAGAGGTCAGCATCCCTCCCGGCAAGGCTGTCCGCTTCAAACCCGGCAAGGAACTTCAAGGCATCGAAGCCGCGAAAAAGCCTTAGTCCGGATCAGCTCCCCGCACATTTTGTCAGTTGTCCATCTCTCCGCCTACCACCGGTAGCAAGCGCATCCTTCATTTGACGTGTAGCCATAACCCGCACTTGTTCATCTGATAGGGAACGCTTTGCGAATGGTGAACACGGATTGGGGGAAGACTCGATGAAGCGAATGATATTGATGGCCCTGGTTTTCGCCGTCTTCGTGCCATCAGCCCTGCGAGCCAATCCTCCAAAGCCAGCCTTGGAGATTGTTGTCCTTGGCTCCGGTGGGCCGCGCGCGTTCGGAAGGGCGGGCTCAGGCTATCTCGTGCTTGTCGAAGGCACGCCACGAATCCTGGTGGATGCGGGACCTGGAGCGTTCCTGCGAATCGGCGAATTGGAACTGGACTTGGAAAAAGTAGACACAGTTCTCCTAACCCATCTGCATATCGACCACAGCGCGGACCTGGCTGCCTTTTTCAATGCCCGCGGGCTCACCAGCGACGGACCAATCTCCTACCACGTCTTTGGACCAGATGGTGCTGGCGTGTTTCCCAAGACTTCGCGATTCGTCGATTTGCTAGTGGGGGACGGCGGAGCGTTTGCCTATCAAAAAACGTTCGGTGCGCAAGAATCATTCGCAGTGCGCGACCTTCCAATCTCACTGGCTTCACCGCGAAGCACGATTGTGGACGAAGCCGGTGGACTGATCGTGGAAGAAATCGCAACGCATCACGACGACTGCCCATCGGTGGCCTACCGAATCTCGTACAAGGGTGCGATCGTAGTTTTTTCTGGCGACATGGACGCTTCTGCGCTGCCGAATCTGGTGCAATTAGCGAAGAACGCCGATCTGCTGATTTTCAATTGCGCCGTTCTCGACCCGCCCGATTCCCCTTCCCAGTTGTACGCTCTGCACACCCCGCCGAAGAAAATTGGCGAA
>Ga0210403_10003587_pt1 | contig 13599 bp, 9 predicted proteins | sample IncBWC19MmetaG_FD_150863 | JGI IMG/M metagenome (GOLD analysis project Ga0210403, IMG submission 150863) | Forest soil microbial communities from Barre Woods Harvard Forest LTER site, Petersham, Massachusetts, United States - Inc-BW-C-19-M | ecosystem: Environmental > Terrestrial > Soil >... | reverse complement strand
ACACGGTACCGGCGATCGCTTCCCGCCACCCGATCCGCCCGCCAAGCCGGCCACAGCGCTGGCGTGCTGCCGTGGCCGAACTCATCGCGCTGCACGCCGAGTATGCCACCTTGTACGATGCCCTCTCGGAAAGCTTACAGAGCTCACCCACCGCCGAGGCCCTGAGCGCAATCGCCCCCCCGATCTCGATCTCGACGAACTGGCCCCAATCGAGCCGCCTCGCGAATTTGGACGAGACTGAGCCGATGAGCGCTCGCGAGACCGCTCATCGACGCGGCTCACCAATATCTCACCAATCGGAAAAGCTTGACGCTCGGTCGATCAACTGAACAAATTTACCCGCCAGCAAGGCTCCGGTCCGGTGGGCGAGATCATCTCGTAACCCCGGGCGACATCATCTCGAATTGCCAGGGCGACTTCGTCAGAATCCGCAAAAAATTGTGGATCGTCGAGCGGTGAGTCCGAGCTCAATGGAAGACGCCCCGCATTGCGGCTTGTGCGGCTTGGTAGTGGGTGTCGATAGGTTTTGGGTTGTGCGCCGCGCGGGGTGGGATCGGCTGGCGGCGGCGAGGGGGGCTCAGGTCATCGCCCCGAGACCGGTCAGGAGCTGCTCGTAGCGGCGTAACAGCGCTGCGACCAGCTGCTGCAGGGAGCGGTTGCGGGTCGCGATCAACCGTCGGGCATGTCGCCGACGTGGCTGGGAGCTCGGAAAACGCTTGGCGCTCAGCGGCGTTGAGCACGGCCGCCGACGGGCTGCGCCTGTGAGGCGCGTTTTTCCGTTATGGCACGATCCTCAGATGGCCCGAGACGGGTGATCCGCGGGCCCGATCGGGAGATCGGCGGCATCGGGTTCGGACGGTCATCGGCGGACAGCAACATTGGCGGCGCGGAGGGCCGAGCGTGGCGGCTTAACTCTCAGTGTTTGAGCTCGATGATCGTTGCGTCGTGAACCAGACGATAGCCGCCAACGAACGGAACTCCGATTCTCCTCTCATTTTATGCTGAAACGTAGGTTGTTCGATTAATTTGGATGACCAACCAGCATAACATTTTGATTTTATTGGTGCGGGCGGGGAGACTTGAACTCCCACGTCCTTACGGACAACAGATTTTGAGTGTGATGTTGGGTTTTTTCCGCAGGTTGCCGGATGCTGCGCGGCCTTGCATAAGTGCTTGTCCTAGCATACATATTCTGTTGCCATGAGTTTCCCCTGATTGCCGCGAATTGGTTGCCAGGTGGTTGCCAGGTGGTTGCCAGCGAGGAGAGACGATGACCAAGGTCACGAAGCGCTCGGTTGACGCGTTGAAGCCGGCGCCCGACCGCGACGTGCTGTTATGGGATGACGAGCTACGGGGTTTCGGCGTCCGATGCCGGCCGGGGGGCGCAAAGACCTATTTCCTGAAATACCGGACGCAAGGCGGCCGGCAACGCTGGCTTACTCTCGGGACACATGGTCCAACGACCCCGGAGCAGGCGAGAGCCAAGGCGCGGCGCGAGAAGAATGTGATCGGCGATGGTGATGACCCATCCGGTGCGCGGGAGCGGAAACGCCGCGAGAACACCGTTGCCGAGGTCGCTGACCGCTACCTCGCCGAGCACGTCATGTCGCACAACAAACCCTCGACCGCAGCCGAAGCGCTGCGAATCGTCGAGAAGCGCATCAAACCCAAGCTCGGCCCGATCAAGATCACCGAGCTGACCCGCGCCAACGTCAAGGCGTGGCATCAAACGATGTCCGCGACGCCCTATGAGGCGAACCGAGCGCTCGCTTACCTGTCGAAGGCTCTGACCCTCGCAGCCAAGGATTGGGAGCTGCGGTCGGACAATCCGTGCGCCGGCCTTAAACGTTTTCCCGAGCACAAGAGAGAGCGCTACCTCACCGATGTCGAGCTCGCGTGGATCGGTAAGGCGCTCGCAGAGACCGAACGGGACGGAGCCGAGACCCCCGGCTTCATCCTGCTAGTTCGGCTGCTCGCGGTCACCGGCACGCGTCTAGGCGAGGTGCTGTCGCTACAGTGGTCCGATGTTGAACTCGCAAACTACGCGATCCGGCTGCGCGACGCAAAGACCAAGGGCGGTGCACGCACGGTCCACCTTGGCGCCGCAGCGGTCGTGCTCCTTGATGCAGTCGAGGATAAGACCGGCTATGTCGTGCGCGGGCCAAACGCGGATAAGCCATTATCCGTCAATGTCGCGCAGAAATCCTGGAAGAGATTGCGTGATCAAGCTGGCATACCCGATGCCCGGCTACACGATTTACGGCATACCGCGGCCACTTTCGCGGCGCTTTCAGGCGCCAACGCTTTCACCGTGCGCGACCTGCTCGGGCATAAGACGCTGGCGATGACCGGGCGCTATGTGGAGCGGGCGGCCGACATGGTGCGCGCTACAGCGGATACGGTGTCGAACCGGGTTGCAGCCGCGCTCGCCGGCAAATCGAGTGAGATCATCCCACTACGGAGACAGCAATGAGCGCAGACGACGTCGACCGGGTGCACGCCATCCGCGCCCGTGCCGGGCAGGTGAAGGCCGAGCTCAAGGCTCAGCACGATGCGGCGACCGATGGATTTCTTCGTGAGGGTCGAGGCATCGTGCCGAGTCACGCGCAAGTGCGTGAGTGGGAGGGTAAGCCGAGCTGGTCACGGAGCAGCGGCGTTTTCATCACCAATGCGCCAGGTCCACGGGATCGCAAACATCGCGCCACCAACAAGCCACTGGGGAGGCCAGGCAATAATGACCTCGGGCTGGCGCAAGCCGTCTACAGCCTGATGGCGAACCGCGGCATTGGCAAAGCCGAGGCGATCGCTGAAATTGCCCGGTGGCTGGTCGTAATCGATAAACAAAACAAAGAAGCTCACCCGACGAAAAAGCCCCTGGGATTCAACGCGGCGCGCGATCGCGTCTACCTAGCGCTCAGGCATTAAGGCGTTGATATAAAAGCAAAGGGCTATTTCTCAGTACAGAGGGGGCTATTTTTCAGTACGAAAAAAGATAAGAGGGGCTATTCTTCAGTACGGACAAGGAGAAATCCCACTCCTATATTAGGCACACCAGTATCAAACCATGGTGGTGCCGAAGATGCCCAACGTTGCCAAAGATCCCATAGCCGCTGCGGAGCGTAGACAGGCCCGTCACAGACGTCTTGCTGCTCACGCAGCCCATGCCCAGCAAACGATCGGGGCCAAAGCATTACTGAACGAGCACGAGACATCACACGTAACCGGGCGCGCCGTCTCGACGCTCCAAAAAGAGCGGGTAATCGGTGGCGGCATCCCATTCGTCAAGATCGGCCGGCAGGTGCGCTACCGGCGCGAGGACGTGGATACCTTTCTCGCATCGCTTACACCGCGCCGCTCGACGAGTGAAGCACGGCCAGACGCTCAGCACGAGGCGGCCTGAAATGGTCGACCTCGGAAGCCTGCAACCTGGCCAAGCGACCACATACTACACCGGCTCGAACTTGGCGCGCGCTCGCCTCACCACGCAGATCGAGCTCGCCGATGCCGCGTGGGACGCGGCTCTGCGCGGTGAGATCGACTTGTCGCAGCGAAGGCTCAAAGACGGCCGGATTGCGTACTTGGCGACCCGAAGGCGCTCGGTTGATCGATCGCCGGTTAAGCCGGCCGTCACCACCCAGAATTATCGGAAATCTGCTGCCTAACCCACAAGAGAACAGCACCGTCTTATCCGAGGCGATGCTGCTAAGTTTGACAACTTACCAGAGAGCTGAACCGTGTTTACAGATACTTTACCCAGCGGCGGATTGCAAGCCCCCGCTCCTGAGCGCCAGACTACTACCGTAGTGGCGTCGCGCACCATGTGCGCCCTCGATCATTATCTCGATCAGCAACGGTTCGTGGTCTGGCGGAACGAGCTGCGGAACGGCAAGCCCACCAAAGTTCCGTATAGCCCAAACACGAGACGGGAAGCGAAGGCTGATGATCCCAGGACATGGGGAACCTTCTACCAAGCCATGTTGATCGCGAGCGAGATCAGAAGCGCATCAGTGCTAGGCCCCGGAGGCTTTGGCATCGAGCTCGGCGAGCTCGGCGACGGCACTGGTTTAGGCGGTATCGACCTCGATACATGTCGATCAGAAGACGGCCGGTTCGCGCCTTGGGCCGCCGAAGTTATAGAGCAGTTCGGGAGCTATACAGAAATATCGCCGAGCGGCACCGGCGCGAAGGTCCTCTTCAAATACCGCATGCAGGATCTTCCCAAGATCCGCGAGGCGATGGGCGGCGCCCAATGGGGGAAGATGTTCAAGCGCAAGAGCGGCAGTGATCACCCTCCTGCGATCGAGCTCTACATAGGACGCCGGTTCTTCGCGGTCACGTTTCAGCATCTCCCCGAGACACCTGACGCGACCCATATCGTGGACGCCGAGACCGTTCTTTGGATACTGCGGGAAGCCGGCCCCAGGTTCGCCAATACCGTGGCAGCCCCCTCCCCGGCGCAGCCAACAACTATAGTTCCTGTAAATACTTCTATCCCCGGCAACCGGCCGTCGATTGCGTCAGGCCGCAACCTCAATGCCGCGGCGCAGGCCGGCCTTCATAACGACAACAGCCGGTCGGGGATCGCCTTCCGCATGGCGCATGAGATGCGGCGCGAGGGTAAGACCCAGGAAGAATACTACGACGCCGTCCGGACCAATCCCGAAACCGCGGACTGGTACACAGAGAAAGGAACCAGGAATAAAAATCGCGAACTACGGCGGGCTTGGGAGAACGCCGGGAAAGAAGCAGCCGGCACTACCGTAGTAGCCCCATCCCCACCAGCGCTTGGCGCACCCTTCACAGAGCTTCCCCACGTAATGGACGGAGCTGTGGCAGTCGAGCATTTAAACGCCCGACTGTTCAAGGCAGCCGACTGGGGCGGCGCGCCATGCTTCGGACGGTTCAATGCCGATGGCACCGTAGACCGATTGAGTATCGAGAACATCCAGGTCCTGCTCTCTGGCCACTTCATCGAAGTGCCGGATGGGAAGGGTGGCGACAAGCGCGTCCCCGCGGCGACCTGGTGGGTACAGTGCCCACAGAAAGAGGTTTTCGACGGCGTTCTCTATGACCCTGAAGGCAGGCTCACCCGACCAGGGGAGCGGATACGGAACCTCTACAGAGGTCATGCAATCGAGGAGGCAAAAGGTAGTTGGCGGCGGATGCGCCGGCATATTTGGAAAGTCATTTGTCGTAGAGATCCCAAAGTGTTTAAATATCTAATCAGATGGTTGGCTCATGCAGTTCAGCATCCCGGCACTAATCCCGAAGTAATGGTGGTGCTGCGTTCGACCAAGGAAGGAGCCGGTAAAAGCTCTCTTGGGAAATGGATGCTGAAGATATTTGGGCCGCATGGGCTAGAAGCGACCGAGTGGGAGCAGGTCTTTGGCAATTTCCATGACGATCTTGTAAACAGAAGCTTCGTACTACTTGAAGAGCCGATGTTCCCAGGCGATCATCAAGCTGCCGCTGTGCTACGCGCCCGGCTAACATCAGGGACAATAAGTATAAATCCGAAGGGACATAAAAAATATCCCATTACACACTGCATCCATTACATGATGACAACTAATGCCCAATGGGCGATTCCAGCCGGTAATGGGGCTAGACGTTTCTTAATGCTTGATGTAGACGAATCGGTAGTAGGTAATAAGCAGTATTTCATTGACTTATGGAATGAGGCAAACAACGGCGGCGTCGAGGCGATGCTGTACGCACTGCGGCGGATCAACCTCGACAGATTTAACATCCGCGACGTGCCGAAAACAGCCGCGTTACAAGTGCAGCAGCTCATGAGCGCGCCGAGCACGACACGCTGGGCCGTCGACGCAGTTAAGGCCGGACAGCTCATCCTACCGCTCGGGATGACTGGTGGGTCTGGTTTTGGCCAACGTGTCCCAGGGAGCGCTCTTTACGCGGCATATCAGGCTTGGTGCGCGGGCCAGCGCCTACGTCCGGTCTCAAGCGTCGAGTATGGGCGGTGGCTGGGTCGAACGGGGCTCAAATCGACGCCCACCCACGGACGCACACACTATGACATCCCAGACACCCAGCAGTTCGCCGGCGCGGTGCTCAAGGAGGCCGGCATCATATGACCGATCTCCGCCCATCCCCACCCATCTCCACCCCGATCTCCACCCCTCAACCCATTGTATTGCTTAGTTTTTTTCTATTGGGGTGGAGATGAAGGGGATAAAAAGAAGACTAGAGGGAAATTGTCTGTGCCGCGCCCATCTCTGGGCGCCCCCGCCGCCGCCCCGACGCCGCCCCGGAGAGGTACCCCCCATTTATCTCCACCCATCTCCACCCCAACCGATAAAGTCTGTACAAATCAAACACTTATGGGGTGGAGATGTGGGGTGGAGATGGCATTTTGCGGGGTGGAGATCTCAACTGCTCTAGTAAAAGTTGTAGGACAGATAGAGAGGCTATCGCCGTGACCATCCACCCGTTTCTGGACCGAATGGCAAGGGCAGCCCGTCGGCGACGCGGCGTCCGCGCGCCTGCTCGCCGCGCTCCTCCGGCACGGCAAGCCATTCGACGCCACGACAGTCACCTACTGGGTACAGGACGGTGACAAGGATCTGCTCGACGTTATGGCCTTCCTGGCACCGAGGATCGGCAAAGGCACCGGGCGACTAACCGAACACACGCGTTCCCGGCTGCGGCGATGGTTCGACCAGGTTGAGGGTCGTCAGATTGGCGGCCGTTGGCATACTTCACAGCTCCGGCGCCCGAGGCGAGCGAGGTCGAGGAAACCGAGAGCGAGCCGGAGAGCGTCAGCGATCTTCTCGACGAGGCATTGCGGGATATCGACGCGGGAGCGTAACCCCTAACGCCTAAGAAGTTTCTGGGCAACTTGCCCAGAAACCTACCCTGGGTAGGTCTATCCTACCCGGGGTTTCTACCGTCTCACTCGACAATCGAGGCTTTCTGCGGCATTCGACGATTTGTGCCAATTATGCCCGAGCGCATATGCGCATAGTGGCACAAATAAATCGAGGATTTCTGCGGCGTTCAGGTATTTGTGCCATTTGTGCCATTTATGCCAGTCAAAAAATAGGAGATACGGGGGAAAAATTTTGGACAGCTAATTAATTAAATGCACGTCGACGACACGGAAGGCGACGCGAAACGTTCGTGCGACCGCCACCCGGTTCGGGGGGATCGTCCGGCATTTCGTCCGTAAAGGACTGGCAGGCGGGAATCCTAACTACGCGATCGACTTCGCGGACTGCGAGACCGCGAAGTCTTTTTTGATCGAGCTTGACGGCGAAGCCGATCCGAGGGTCACCGACTTCGACGCGGTCTATTGAACCGTGTCTGGTTCGGCGTCAATCGCTGGGCCAATCATCATGGCCACGAGCAATACGATCGGAGCTCGCCGGCAACGAAGTCAGGCGCCCTCCACTACCGTAGTGATGCAAGACTGTGTGAATGCGCCTTGGCACCATTTGCGGCCCAGGAGCCCTTCCAGCTCGCGAACCCGACCCTCGAAGCCGACGCACTACCCCACGTCCGTTCCCGATCCCGAAGCAGTCGCTCGTTGCACGCGACCGCGACGGGGAGAGATGCCCCGAAGCGGTCCTCTTTACGACGCGCCCTTCGGTAGCGTTAATGTCCGCGCTTCGTGCGTATAGTGGGGGCCGACGACATACCTTTCATCATCAAGTGCTGGATTCAACATGGACGTGGTATAAATGATTTGATGCTCCAGCTTCGCAGCATTCGACGCGCGGACTATGAGGTCCTGAAAATTGTGGCTCCTCTCCGGCTCCATCCCTTTGTCCTCGATGTTATCGAACAATGCGAAGCGCGGGTGATAGAACTGTACATCTCCGGTGGCTGCTAATAGCAGCGACAAAATAGCGGTATTTTTTACGATAACATTGCTACTTTCTGCAAAATTGAGCTCACCGTCGACTTGCACAGAATTATCGGCAAAATTCATCGAAACCGTCTGCGCGGTTCGAAACTCCTCCTGCCGCTCTAGGTCTAGGCGCAAGATGCTGCGCGCAATATCTGATACCAGAGACAAGGCCTGCGCCTTGCGGGTGCGACCAGCAAGGTTCAACGCAGCTAGGCGATCCTTGAGCCGGGTAATTTGGTCTTGAAGTTCTCCTTTCTCTGCACTTAGCCTTTCAATTTCGAGCACCCTTTCACGCAATCTACTTAACTCGGCCCCTTCGCGATCTATTTGCCCAATGCGTTGATACCGCTCGGCAAGAAAACTTTCGCGCGGCGACGTGCTGATGTCAAATTTAACTGTATATTCGGAAAGCTTGTCCTGATGTTCGCGCCGAGCCGCTCGTAGATCTCGATCAATCTGAATTGCAGCGCGCTCTTTTTCATCCAATAGCTGCCTCGACTCCCTTATCTGAATATCGAGGTCCATCTTGATTTGCAGATAGCGCGACCGCTCTTGCTCAGGGTCCGTTGCGGCCCCGCATACAACACAATGCCCCACTCCTTTGTCACCCGAAAGCGGGGCAAGGCAGGCTGGACAGTATGTAAATTCGATATTTCCAATGATATCGGAAGCGGCCTGAGCTCGCGGCACCTTTCCCGATAGCTCCTCAAGATATTCAACAAATCCGTTCAGATCGCCGATTTCAAGTTGGGTAACCTGCATACGCTGCTCATAACTTGTTATTTGTATAAGTAGTTTGCGCAATTCCCCAACCGCTTTGGCACGAGCTCTAACAAACTCTTGTATCTGGCCCTCGTCTACAAGTCTACCCACCTCCGATATCTCATTAGTTAGACGCTTATATTCCGCAGCGAGTTCGGCGAGTCTCGTATCAATCGTCTCGACCTTAGCGATGGTCTCTTCTTTAGGCAGCGCTGTCAAAAGTGCTGTAAGGCGGCGGCTCTTCTCGTCAAACTCCCGGTCTAAGTCGCGCAGCGTTAGCTCAATTTCGTAGAGCTCGTACACACTGAGACCGCAAATGAGATCGCCGACCGCCTCGCGAATATCACGCGTGTCAAAATTTTCGTACCGAAACAAGAAGGCAGATGGCGTCCGCTGGTCTGAGTACAGGAGCCGCAAGATTTGGTGCATCGTTATGTTCGATGCGCCTTGGCTTTGTGCCTCTGGAATGCCCGCCGCTCTGAACATGATCTGAGTCAAGCTGAGCCGGCTGCTTGTTCTTCGAATAGGGTAGGTCTCCCAGCCTTCCAAACCATGACGTTCGGCTTCTTCGATATGGCCAAAGAACACAGCCACAGGTGTCTGGGCTTTTCCGATATCCCGGCGGAGCACAAGAACGCCTCCCTGCGTGATAACCTCGGCCTGGGCCTGGTCGCACGACTCCGCGGCGGTTTTCCAGTTCTCGAATTCACCTCCTAAGATATAAAAGATAAAATCGGCGATTGTCGACTTACCCGACCCGTTTTCTCCACTAATAATATTTACGCCAAGATGAAAGTTCTCGTCGTAGACAGCCGCGCCCCTGCGCAGAACACGAAGCCGCCTAAGCCAAAACAAGGAGTGGGTCATCGGCCAACCCTCCTTAGGCCAGTGCTCCTACGCAATCCGTCGATTTGCTCACCACCCCGCAGGAAGGAATTGGCGATGAATTGCCCAATTCTTCGCTCTTCCTCATTGAACAGGGATGCGAAGTGTTCGTCGAGCAGCGCAGTCCCCGCGTCCGATGGCTTAACAATTCCCCGCTCTAGGCTTTGCACATCGATTAGCCCTTTTCCTACCAATGTCCGAAACGCTTGCCTCTGCACCTCCTCCATTTTCTGGAACAACAGCGGCGCAGATGGATAGCTAATAAACGTTTTCTCAGGGCGTGGTACTCCAAGCGCATTGAACTGCCTTCGTACCTCGCTTGTCATATGCGTCGTATGCAGGAGCGGTGGATTAGCGAAATAAAAGTCCGCTATATAAAGCCGCTCCCGAGATGGCAGCGATGCGGGGTCGCAAAATAGAAGCAGACCCGCCATGCGCCGGATCGCGTCATAAACATCAAGTTGCGGATACCAAAGCCGGCCGCTCATGCCGGACGATCCCATTGAATATAGCACTGCTCGGTAAGGAAATAGAGTGCTTGCAACACAACGCTAGCGCTCACACTGCCACCCCCTAGCCTCCCGGAAGCGCAGACCGGATCTATGACATGCTCCTGTAACGCATCCGCAATCTCATCGTCCGAAGCACCCTTGCATATTCTTGTATTGTAGACGTGAGTTATAAATCGTTGCTCCACGCTAGCCAGAATTTCATCGCTTCGTACCTTTGCCTCCGTATAGAGGCCTAGTTTGTAATATCTCTGCGCAAATTTGTTCTGTAGGTCATTGGCCTTTTGATATTCGTGTTCGCGACCAGCATCGATCAGCTTTTGCAACAAATCGCGCCGATCCGTTTTAGAGAGTTGTGCATAGTCATCTGCCGCGAAGGAGTCGTCAGCGACCGGACATTCCGGGCACGATTTCAGCGTCTCATTGATGTGACGAACGAGAGATATGAAAATAAGCGAAGTCCGGCTTTTCGGTTTGCATATACTGATGTGATCGGCGTCAACTGCGACGGGCCGAGTTCCACTCACTCCGGGGTCAGCGCTTTGTTCAGAGACCACTAAAAAAACGTTCCCAGTTTTATATTTCTCATAATACGAGATTGTAGCGATATTTCGCTGAGCGGCGAGCTCTCGATATGACTGATTGAGATCGGTCAGGAATCCATCGTCATTCGACAGAAGGGCTAAATGGGTGGATGCCAACCGAGGAATGAAGAACTTCACGACAGAGCCCAATGCAGCTCCGGTATGTGGGGTCGCGAGAAACGCCACCAGGCGGGTATTTTCAACGATGCGCTTCCAGCCGGGGTCAGTGCATTCGCTCGATGCGCGGAGCATAGCCTTGGCAAGGATGCCGCCGAGGCTATGCGTCACGATCGCGATGGGCCTATCCCCGATACCGAAGGAAGCGAGCTGCTCCAACATATTGTTGGCGCGCTCGTGGAGATTCATTTCCTGTTTGGCCCACTTTTCCAGCACGCTTGCCGGATAGCCAAGCGCATATGTTGCAATACTAGGAAAAACGTCACAGAGCCATTTCGGCCAACACTCTTTTTCGGGCCCTGAGGTCCACGTGTTTGCCGGGTCACCTGTCAAGCCGTGAATGAATAGAATGTCGAGGACGGAGTTGGTTCCGCAGACCTTCCAAATGTTCGTTTCCCAGGTCATTCCGGTCGTATCCGATTGGGATGATCCATGCGGTCCAATCGACCGCAGCTATTTTAATACGCTGCGAAAAACTATACCGCCTTGTCCGGGTTGTAGCCGTATCGATTATACAGCTTCGTCGTGCTCGGGTCGCGATGGCCGGCGCCGTCGGCGGTCGGGGCCAGCAAGGCGCCGCTATCGTCCGACAGCCCGCGGGCTCCCTCCTTGTCCTGAAGCACCTCACTGGTGTTCTTCTTCTGTACCAGCGCCTACTGGGCGTGTCCACACGTGATTAACCGAGTCGGAGCCGCAGCTGCTCGATGGTCGAGGACGGCCTTAGGGACCTTGCGCGAAATGGCCGCTTCCGGCGCAGAGCCGTCAGCGTCAGCCCAGACGGTCATTGACTGCTTTCCGCCCAACCCCAGCCGTACGCCTCCTGCTGCGAAAGGCGGTTCACGGTCCAAAAACCTGAGACGAACAGACGAACGCCGCCAACCGCGCAACTACATGGCTGCCCCACATCCGCGGGATAGGTCTCTAAAAGTTCCTTGATGGCACGGTTACAAAACAGGGCCTAAACGGGCAGGCTGAATTCGGGCTCGCGTTCAGACGCTTCCGCGGGTGAAGACAAGGAGACGCCAAGGAACCGTGAACGCACGACTTCACGACCACAAGCCCTCGCTGCGCTACGTCTTTTCAATTTCGATCAGTTTCGCTGCGCCCGACGGGTCAACTACAGGTAACGGGCGTCTAGACCCAGCGGCACGACACCGGACTGCTCGAATAGCCACCGTCGCCGCAATTCCCGAAATCGCTATCCTCCCTCGTGCAGCACTTTGCGCAGGGCATCGGCTGCGTCCGAGTAGAACAGCACCTGCACCTTCGTGGCGACATCGTCGGACAAATCGACGAGTTGGCGTCGGCAAGATACCGGCATCAGGATCGCGGAGGCGCCTTTTGACAGTGCGTGCTCGACGACATCGATTGGGTTATGTACCGGTTCGATCGAGCCGCCGAGATTGATGCCGCCAATGACGGCGAAACCGCCTTTCAGCGGCCTCGCCAGCAGTGCGGAGGCCAAAGCGAGCAGGACCGGCACACCCGTTTGATCCGCCGACCGGGCGGCGTCGAACGAACGCAGCTGTACGGTGAATTCGTGCTCGCGCGGATTGCGGTCGCCGACCAGCATGCCGCCGCGGGCATAGAGGTTCTGCTCGGCGATCCTGACGCTCTCGCGAAACGGCGCCGGCGGCGACTGGTTTAGGATGCGCACACCGCCGCCCGGCCCCTCGTTGACCTCGATGCGATACAGCCCGACCGCCCCGTCCTGCCCGCCGGGGCTGATCGCCCAGACCTGCCCGTGGGAGAGCGGGTCGGGACCAATGCTGTCCTCCGACTGCAATTCGGGGGTCGGAACGAACTTCTCCACTCCGTCGAGGCCCATAGCATAGGAGAACTGGGTGTTGCGGAATTCGGCCGAGCCGATCCGCTTCTGCTGCTCTTTGACCCGCCGGCGACATTCCAGGGCAAGCCTTACCGCCCATTCGAGATCGTCGTCGGGTACCTCCTGCGACGCGTCCGGATAGAGCAATTTCAGAAGCCCAGAGACCGTCTTGCCGACCGCATTGGTGTCGCGACCCGACAGCGCCCCACCGAGACGCACGCGCCCGTATAGCGCACCCGACCGCGCTTGCGATCGCAGCCGCGAAAAGGTCTCGGCGAGAACGTCCGACACCAGCCCGAAGTGATCCGTAAACAGGCTTCGGCTCACCTTCGGGATATCCCAGCCCGGCAGGTACGAATGGATCCGGTCCATGAACGCGGTGTCGTTGCGCATCTCCGGCGGCAGCGCCCCGAACAAATGGCCGATGCGCTGCTGATGCTGCACATCCACCTCGAAATTCCCAACCAGAACGATCGATCCATCGGCGCGGATGCTCTCGCGACCGCGCGAGAACTCGCCGCTCTCCATGTAGCCCTTCATGATGTTGACGCCGTCTCTCTGATCAAACGAGATCCCGGAAACCTCGTCGAAGCACACCACGTCATACTGGCAGACCAGGCCCCGCTGGCCGTTCGCCATGTTGACGAACATCCGCGCAACGGTGGCTTTGCCGCCGGAAACGAGGTGTGCGTAAGGGGACACCTGCTGAAAGAGATGGCTCTTGCCGGTCCCGCGCGGCCCCAGCTCCACCATGTTGTAGTTGCGCTCGACAAACGGGATCATGCGCAGCAGCGACACATCGCACGCCCGGGGCGATAGCATGGCGGGCTCCAGCCCTACGCTGCGAAGTAGAAGGTCCTTCCATTCGGCGGTGGTCAGCATCCGCCGGCTCTCGGCGATCTTGACGAGAATGTCGTGCGTCGACAGTTGGATCTCGCGGAGCGACAGCACCTCAAACGGGCGACCGCCTTTCTCCTGCGCAAT
>Ga0210403_10003583_pt1 | contig 13605 bp, 10 predicted proteins | sample IncBWC19MmetaG_FD_150863 | JGI IMG/M metagenome (GOLD analysis project Ga0210403, IMG submission 150863) | Forest soil microbial communities from Barre Woods Harvard Forest LTER site, Petersham, Massachusetts, United States - Inc-BW-C-19-M | ecosystem: Environmental > Terrestrial > Soil >... | reverse complement strand
GTGTCTCGATTGATTCTCGCACGATACGTCGGGGAGAATTGTTCATCGCGATACATGGTCCGCGCAACGACGGACACGACTACGTTGCCGACGTCGTGGAAAGCGGAGCGCTGGCGGCAGTGGTGGCGGCGCCAGTGGTCTCGCGCTACCCGGGCTGGATACAGGACCGCTGCATCACCGTGCCCGACACGCTCACCGCGCTCCACGAGTTGGCACGAGCAGTGCGCAAGGAGTGGGGCAAGAAAATTTGCGGGATCACAGGGTCGGTGGGAAAAACCACCACGAAAGAGATCCTGGCGGCACTGCTGGGCGCGAAGCTCCGGGTCCTGAAAACCGAAGGAAATTTTAATAACGAGTACGGGCTGCCTCTGACGATTTTTCGTCTGGAAGACGAAGACGATGCGGCGGTGCTCGAGATGGGGATGTCGTTTCCCGGCGAGCTGAAGCGGCTTGCGGCAATTGCGCGGCCTGATGTGGCGATTCTTACGCGGGTGGCGCCTGCGCACCTGATGAATTTTTCTTCGGTGGAAGAGATTGCACTTGCGAAACGCGAACTGGTGGAAGGGCTGAACGGGCCGAATTCGCTGGCGGTGCTGAACTCGGATGACCTGCGTGTGGCCGCGATGGCCAAGGTGGCTCCGGGCAGAGTTATTTTTTACGGAGTGGAAACTCCGGCGGAGTTTCGCGCAGAAGGGATTGAGGACCGCGGAGCACTGGGTTCGGCGTTCACCTTGATTCACAAGGGCCAACGGATGCGGCTGGAAATGTCGCTGCCGGGACGGCACGTGGTGTGGAACGCGCTGGCGGCCATTGCGGCGGCCAGCGAATGGGGCATTGGCGCGGAGGAGGCGCGTCGCGTACTGCCGAATCTGCGGACGCCCTCGATGCGTGGCGAGCTGATCCGGTTCACGAATGGATTTGCGTTGATTAACGATGCGTACAACTCGAGTCCCGCGGCGCTGCAGGCCATGTGCAGCTTGCTGGCGGCAACGCCGGGATTTCAGCGCCGGATATTGGCTGCGGGAGAAATGCGCGAGCTGGGGCCGGCCTCGGGACAACTGCATCGCGAAGGCGGCGAATTTGCGGCGCGGACAGGGAAGATCGATTTTGTGATTGGAGTTCAAGGAGACGCTTTGCAAATTGTGGAAGGCGCGATTGCCTCGGGGGTTCCGCGTGAACACACGAAATTTTTCGGCACACCCGAAAATGCGGCGGAATTTCTGGCTGGATTTGTGAAGCCGGGCGACCTTCTTCTGGTGAAAGGATCGCGCAGCGTGAAAATGGAACGCATTGTGGAGGCCATGCTCGGCCGGTTCGCGCCGGTGGATGCAGGGCGGAAGCCGGAGGCGACGCACTAGGATGCTTTACTACCTCCTCTATCACGTGCTGCAGAAATATTTCAGCCCGCTGAACGTGTTCCGCTACATCACGGTGCGCACGGCGTACGCGAGTTTGACGGCGATGTTTCTGGCGCTGGTGTTCGGGCCGTGGCTGATCCGCAAGCTGCGCGAGTTGCAGATTGGGCAGTACATCCGCGAAGAAGGGCCACAGGAGCACAAGAAAAAAGCCGGCACGCCGACGATGGGCGGTGTGCTGATCGTGCTTTCGACGGCGGTGCCGGTTCTGCTCTGGGCCGATTTGTCGAACCCGTTTATTTTGATGGCGTTGTTTGCATTGATTGCCTTTGCTGCGATTGGATTTATTGACGATTACGCGAAAGTGGCCAAGCGGCGGAACTTGGGACTCACGGGGAAGAAAAAACTGATCTTGCAATTCAGCGTCAGCTTTGCCGTGGGCGTCACACTGTTGGTGCTTTCCACGCACAGCGCGTACTCGACGCAGCTGATTGTGCCGTTCTTGAAACGCTTCCGCCCGGATCTGGTGATTCACGGATTACTGCATTCGGGAACCTTTTGGCCGCTGGCATTTCTGCCGTTCTTGGCATTCATCGCGCTTGTGATCACGGGCAGTTCGAATGCAGTGAATCTCACGGACGGCCTGGATGGCCTGGCGATCGGCTGCACCGTGATTGCGGCAGGCGCGATGACGATTTTGACGTACGTCAGCAGCAATTATCGGTGGGCGACGTATTTGGAAATCCAGTACATCCCGCGGGTCGGCGAGTTGACGGTCTTTTGCGGTGCCCTGGTCGGAGCATCGCTTGGATTTCTCTGGTACAACGCGCATCCTGCGGAAGTGTTCATGGGCGATGTGGGATCGCTGGCGCTCGGCGGCACGCTCGGAACCATCGCGGTAATCATCAAGCAGGAAGTGCTGCTGGTGTTTGTCGGCGGCGTGTTCGTGCTGGAAGCGCTCTCGGTGATTCTGCAGGTGGGTTCGTTCAAGCTGCGCGGGAAGCGTATTTTCCGCATGGCGCCGATTCATCACCACTTCGAATTGCTGGGGTGGAGCGAAAGCAAGGTGATTGTGCGGTTCTGGATCGCGGCGCTTGTGTTTGCGCTGTTTGCGCTGACGACGCTGAAATTGCGCTGAAGTATGGCGAAAGAGACTGGGTGTCTGAAAGATGCCAGGTTCGATGGAGTTGCGAAAGAAGCGGGTGCTGGTCGTGGGGCTGGCGCGGACAGGTGTGGCGACGGCGTTATTCTGCGCGGGGCACAACGCGGTGGTGACGGCAACGGAATCGCGCGCCGAAAGCGAATTGGGAGACGCGCCGGCAAAATTGCGGGCCGCCGGAGTCATCTTGGAACTTGGCGGGCACACGGAGAAGACGTTTCTGGCGCAGGACTTGATTGTTCCGAGCCCTGGCGTACCGGCCGACGATAAGTTTTTGCTGCTGGCGAAGTCGAAGGGCATCACGGTCTGGAGCGAAATCGAGTTGGCGTACCGGTTTCTGGAGGGAAAACTGATCGGCATCACGGGTTCGAACGGCAAAACGACTACCACCACGCTGGTTCATCACATCCTTGTGAACGGGGCGATGCGCGCCTATCTCGCAGGCAATGTGGGAACGCCGCTGATTTCGGAAGTGGAAAAGATGGATGCTGGGTCGGTGGCCGTCGCGGAGTTGAGCAGCTTTCAATTGGAGCTGATTGAAAAGTTCCGGCCAAACATCGGCGCGCTGCTGAATCTGACGCCGGATCATCTCGACCGGCACAAAACAATGGAAGCGTATGCTGCGGCAAAGGCGCGAATCTTTGAGAACCAAACCGAGCTGGATGCCGCGATCCTTAATGCGGATGATGCCGCTTCCGCGAAGTATGCGCCGAAGAAACCTCAGGTGTTCTGGTTCAGCCGGCAGAAGCGCGTCGCACAAGGCGCGTGTCTGCACGGCGACGAGATTGTGGTGATGCACCACGGGAAGGAAGATCCGGTGATGAAGGCGGCGGAGATTCCGCTTGCCGGTGCGCACAACTTGGAAAACGTGCTGGCGGCTGTGATCATCGCGCGGCTGGCGGGAGTGGACGCGGCGACGATTGCGAAAGCGGTGAAGAGTTTTGCGGGCGTCGAGCACCGGCTGGAATTCGTGGCGGAGATACGCGGTGTGCGTTTCTACAACGATTCGAAAGCGACGAACGTGGACGCGACGCTGAAGGCGCTGGACGCGTTCCCCGGAAGAATCCTGGTGATTTTGGGCGGCAAGGACAAGGGAAGCGACTACACCGTCTTGCAGAAGCCGCTGCGCGAAAGAGCCATTCTCGCGTTGCTGATTGGCGCGGCAGCGGACATGATCGAAAGGCAGATTGCGGGCAGCGTGGCCATCGAGCGCGCCGGTACGCTGGAGCGCGCGGTGGAAGCGGCGTCGATGGCAGCGCGATCAGGCGACGTGGTGCTGCTGGCCCCGGCGTGCGCGAGTTTCGACCAATTTGAGAATTACGAGCAGCGGGGGCGGGTGTTCAAACAGTTGGTAAGAGAACTGGAGAAACTAGCGGCTGAGAAAGGGCAGACGAAGTGAGAAGGGCACCCACTGAACAGAATGCAAAAAGCAGGTTCCTCGCTTCGCTCGGAATGACAGTTACGAGGTGTTCATGCGGGAATTGTGAAGCGTGTTGGCTGGGCCACCTGAAGGTGGCCGCTACATTGGAGAAATGATGGCGAGACGTTCAGAGATGGACCGCTGGTTATTTGTTGTGACGCTGGCGCTCTGCCTGCTTGGGGCGGTGATGATTTTCAGCGCGTCAGCGGTCACCGCGCAGCAGATGTATGGGCATTCCTACGTGTTCGTGTTGCGCCAGGTGGTGTGGTTGCTGGCGGGCCTTGCCGGAATGTTTGGGCTGATGAAGCTGGATTACCACCGCTTGCGCGAGCCTGCGGTCGTGTACACGGCACTGTGCGTTGTGGCGGTGCTGCTGGTCGGCACATTCTTTCTGGATAAATCTCACGCGACGCATCGCTGGATCAAAGTCGGCCCAATCAATTTGCAGCCGTCAGAAATGACCAAGCTGGTGGTGATTCTCTATCTGGCGTGGTTTTTGGACATGAAACGCCGCGCGGTGACGCGGATGGAATTCAACAAACAGGACTTGCTACAGACGATTCTGCCGGCCGTTGCTCCGATTTTGGTGTGCGTGGGATTGATTGTGATGCAGCCGGACTTGGGCACGTCGGTGGACATTTTGCTGATCATGACGGCGATTCTCTTTGTCGCCGGGCTTTCCTGGAAATGGCTGGCAGTCGGAGTGGCCGCGGCCTTGCCCGTGTTGTTCGCATTGATCGCGTTCGTTTCTTACCGGCAGGCGCGCATCACCGCGTTTCTCCATCCGGACTCCGATCCGCAGGGAACGGGATTTCAACTGGTGCAGTCGTTGATTGCTGTCGGCTCGGGAGGATTCAATGGCGTCGGGCTGATGGAAGGCAAGCAAAAGCTGTTTTACTTGCCGGAGGCGCACACCGATTTTATTTACGCGGTGATCTGCGAGGAATTGGGATTTCTCGGCGCGGTGTTCGTCATCACGCTGTTCGCGGTGTACGGCTGGCGCGGAATGCGCGCGGCGTTTAACGCACCAGACCGGTTTGGCAGCATGCTGGCGTTAGGCGTGACTGCGATGGTGATTTTTCAGTCGCTGATTAATTTTGCGGTGGTGCTGGGAATGATGCCGACGAAAGGAATTCCGCTGCCGTTCGTCAGCTACGGAGGCTCGAGCCTGCTGGTGATGCTTCTGGCCACCGGTGTGCTTTTGAATATTTCGCAGCAGGCCGGAACTCCGTCGAGTATGTGGGCCTGAAGGCGGATGGCGTGAAACTTTTGATTGCAGGCGGCGGAACCGGTGGACACGTCTTCCCGGCGATGGCGATTGCGCGGGAGTGGATATCGAGAGGAGCCGACAGAGAAGTGGTGCTGGTGGGAACACAACGCGGGATTGAAATGAAGCTGGTGCCGCAGGCCGGACTGCCACTGGAGACGATTCGCGTGGCGGGGCTGAAAGGAAAGGGCGGCACAACACTTTTGAAAAACTTGACGATGCTCGGATCAGGATTGGCGGACTCGTTTGGTGTTCTGAAACGGCACAAGCCCGATGTGGCGTTTGGCGTGGGTGGGTATGCCGCGGGACCGATGCTGCTGGCAAGTTGGCTGCGTGGAATTCCCAACGTGATTCTCGAGCCCAATGCGGAGCCTGGATTCACGAACAGAGTGGTCGCGCGTTTTGCGAGACGCATCGCCACGGGTTACGAAGTCACTGCAAAGGCTTGGGGAGAAAAGGCGAAGCTGACGGGCTGCCCCGTGCGGCCAGAATTTTTTGCGATCGAGCCACGCAAGCCGGAGAAGCCGCTGCACCTGCTGATCACCGGTGGAAGCCAGGGCGCGCTCCCGGTGAATCGCGCGTTTGTGGATGCCATGGATTTGCTGGCCACGCGAAAAAACGAGCTGCAGATTGTGCACCAGACCGGCGAACGCGATTATAATGCCGTAAGGACCGCGTATGCGCGGCGCGAAATTCTCGCGGAGGTGGTTCCTTTCCTGACCAACATGGCGGAACGCTTCGCCTGGGCCGACCTGCTGGTCTGCCGGGCCGGTGCGATCACTGCCGCGGAAGTAGCCGCGGCAGGCCGAGCGGCGATTTTCATTCCCTTCGGGCGCGCCACGGACAGCCACCAGTTGCGCAATGCGCAGGCCATGAGCAGCGCGCAAGCCGGGCGGCTGATCACGGAAACTGAACTTACCGGAGAACGATTGGCGCGCGAGATTTTCTCCCTCCTCGACCAGCCCCGGGAGATTGAAACGCTTTCCAAAAACGCGCGGAGCCTTGCCTACCCGCATGCGGCGAGGGACATTGTGAATTTGATCGAAGAAGCGGCGCGGCGAGGGGATGTTTCATGAGCACCCAGATCAGAGGGAGAACCAGCTCCTCAGGGGCTAAGGCCCATGACTCTCGGTCGCTTAATGTCGGAGCTAAAGCTCCGACCCCCAACAACGCACTTGGGAGAGGATTTCGAGTCGAAAGGGATGGATCGAGGCCATGATGGTATCGTTTCGCAATTTTCAACGCATCCACCTGGTGGGCATCGGCGGCATCGGCATGAGCGGCATCGCCGAGGTGTTGCTCACGCTGGGGTATTCGGTTTCGGGCTCCGACCTGAAGCCCTCCACGATCACCGAGCGCCTGCAAAATCTTGGCGCCACAATTTTTGAGGGACATCAAGCCGCGAATGTGGAAGGCGCGCATGTGGTGGTGATCTCTTCCGCGGTGAAATCCGACAATCCGGAAGTGGTGGAAGCTTACAAGCGAAAGATTCCGGTGATCCCGCGGGCGGAGATGCTGGCGGAATTGATGCGCCTGAAATATGGCATTGCGGTGGCGGGGGCGCACGGAAAAACGACCACGACCTCCATGGTCGCGTCGATCCTGGCCGCGGCACATCTTGATCCGACGTTTGTGGTTGGCGGAAAAGTGAATCAAGCAGGCACCACGGCGCGCGTGGGGCGCGGCGAATATTTTGTGGTGGAGGCGGATGAGAGCGACCGCAGTTTCCTGATGTTCGCGCCGGTCGTGGCAGTAGTGACGACGATTGACCGCGAGCATCTCGATCAGTATTCCTCGCTCGAAGACATCCAGGGAGCATTTATCCAGTTTGTGAACCGGGTGCCGTTTTATGGGGCGGCGGTTTTGTGCCTGGACGAGCCCAATGTTCAGGCCGTCATTCCCCTCGTGAAGCGGCCGATCATCACCTATGGCACTTCGCCGCAAGCGGATCTGGTGATCAGCGACGTCGAGATTCGCGGAATGGGCAGCGAGTTCCGGCTTACCTATAAGGGCGAAGACCTGGGAATATTTCTGCTGCCGCACCCGCCGGGAATTCACAATGTGCGCAATGCTGCGGCGGCCGCGGCCGTGGCGCTCTATCTGAATGTGGCCAGCGATCTGATTCGCGAAGGGCTCGCGAAATTTGCAGGCGTGGGGCGACGCTTCGATATCAAGGGCGTGGTGAACGACATTACCGTGGTGGACGATTACGGCCATCACCCGGCGGAGATTCGCGCCACGCTCAAGGCTGCGAGAGGCTGCCAGTTCAACCGTTTGCTGGCGCTCTTCCAACCTCACCGCTACTCGCGGACGCAGCACTTGTGGGATGAATTTGTGCGCGCCTTCAACGAAGCCGACATTCTGGCGCTTGTGGATGTGTACGCCGCGGGAGAATCGCCCGTCTCCGGCATCACAAGCGAGGCCCTGGCCAACGGCATTCGCGAGGCCGGACATAAGAACGTGCAATATTTCCACTCGATGCAGGATGCGATCGAATTTCTGCTGCGCGAAGCCCGCTCCGGCGACGCGATTTTGACAATCGGCGCGGGCAACGTCAGCCGCGCGAGCAGCGAACTGATGGTGCTGCTCGGAACCGAATTGCGCGTGGAGGACCGGATTCGAAATGCGGATTGAAGAACCCAAAATCCTGGCAGCGCTTCCCGAGCTGGGTACGGAACTCCGGCGCGACGTTTCACTGGCCGAGCTGACTTCTCTCGGAATCGGCGGCACCACGGATCTGCTGCGCATTCAGCGGCACGAGGCCATCCCGGGCTTGTTGAAACTGCTCGACGAGTACCAGGTGCCGCATAAATTCCTGGGGGGCGGGTCGAATTTGCTGGTGGTGGACGGCGAGTTGCAGTTTGTGGTTCTGCAACTGGTGAAAGGCGAGCCGGAAATCTCCGTGGACGGAAAAGTCGCAAGTGTTGACGCCGCTGCGGACCTGGGACGCACGGTGACCTTCTGCGCGAAAAACAATCTGGGCGGCATGGAAGGATTGATTGGCGTGCCCGGCACGGTCGGCGGAGCGCTGCGGATGAACGCCGGCGCTTATGGCATCCAGATTGGAACGTACGTGCGGGAAGTGAAAGTCTACCGGGCGACGGAACGCAAGATCGAGATTTTGCACGGTCAGCAAATTTCGTTCGAATACCGGCACACTTCATTTGCGCCCGATGATATGATGCTGGCAGTGAAGCTGGAACTTCCCTCCAAACCGTACCCTGAAATTCTCCAAGGCATTCGCATCTGCAATGAAAAGCGCCGTTCGAGCCAGCCGCTCGGGCAGAAGAGCGCCGGCTGCATTTTCAAGAATCCGCCGGGCGGATCCGCCGGGCGCATGATCGACGAACTTGGATTGAAAGGTTTTTCGCGTGGCGACGCGCGGGTCAGCGACCGCCACGCGAATTTCTTCGTGAATGCAGGGCAAGCCTCGGCGGCCGACATGCTGGCGCTGATCGCGGATGTGCGCGAGCGCGTGCAGCAGGCCTACGGGGTAACCCTGGAAAACGAGGTGGTGGTTTGGAACGCGTGAAACCCATCCAACGCAATGCCTCCGCCGCGGCGACGGAGCAGGAATCCTACCGGCCGGATCTGATCACCGACGAGGAGCCGAAGTATTTGCGGCGGCAGAAGCCGGTGGACATCCGCCGGAAGAAACTCGGCGGCAAGACCTGGCCGTTTTATCGCCGCGTGTTCGTCTGGACGTTTACGGGCGCGGCGCTGATTACCGCGGGATATTTTGGCACGAAGTACGCGCTTTATTCCCCTCAGATGCTGCTGGTCAAGCCCGACCAGATCGATGTGAGCGGAAATCACATTGTGGCGCGTGAGGAGATTCAGAAGCTCTTTGTGCACGACCGGAACCGCAGCGTGATACGTATTCCGTTGGAAGCGCGGCGCACCCAGATTCAAGAGATTCCGTGGGTGGAAGAAGCCAGCGTGCAGCGCATCCTACCAAATCGCCTGCGCGTGGAAATCACCGAGAGAACCCCCGTAGCGTTTTTCCGCAACGGGAACGAACTCACACTGATCGACGCACACGGCGTGCTGCTGGAGCGTCCGGAAGGCGAAGACTTTCATTTTCCAATCGTCACGGGCATGTCCGAAAACCTGGCGCGGGAAGAACGCGAAAAACGCATGCAGGTCTATCAGGAGTTCATGAAAAACATTGATCTGGTGAAGCCCGGCTCCTCGGAGCGGGTCAGCGAAGCCGACCTCAGCAATCCCCGCGATTTGTGCGCCGTGCTGACCGGTTTCGGCAGCGAAGGAAACGCGCCGGCAATCACCGTGCATTTTGGCCAGGGCGACTTTACCGGCAAGTACCGGACGCTGGTGGAGAACTTCACGCAATGGCAGGCGAATGCCGGGCCAGTGCACGCGATTGATCTTCGGTATTCGAGACAGGTGGTGGTGAACCCCGACACCAGCGCACCTGTGGCAAGGGCAAAATAGAAAGCAGGAGATAGTCTTGGCAAAGAAAGACAAGTATCTCGTCGGGCTGGACATCGGCAATACAAAAACGTGCGTTTTGCTGGCGGAAATCGAAAATGAGCAGTTGCGCTTTCTGGCGCTGGGAGCGGCGGAGTCGAAAGGACTGCGCAAGGGATTGATCGTCAATCTGGATTCGACGGTGAGCTCCATCCGCCGGGCTGTGGAAGAAGCCGAAGGTGTGGCAAATGTCCCCATCGAATCGGCGGTGATTGGCGTGGCGGGAAGCCATGTGCGCGGCGTCAACAGCCGCGGCGGCATTTCGCTGGGAAACAGGGCGCGAGACGTTGAGCGAGACGACGTTCGGCGGGCCATCGATGCGGCGCGAAACATCGCCATGCCGGAGGACCGCGAAGTTTTGCATGTGCTTCCGCACGAATTCCTGGTGGACGCGCAGGACGGGATTCGCGATCCCATCGGCATGCTCGGGCAACGGCTGGAAGCGAATGTACACATGGTCACTTCTTCCATGGCCGCGACCCAAAATCTCATTACTGCAGCGAACAAAGCCGGGATTCTGATCAACGATACGGTGCTGGAGCCACTGGCCTCCGCCGAAGCCTGCCTGACACCGGATGAAAAGGAGATGCGTTGCTGCATTTTGGACATTGGCGGCGGCACGACGGACCTGGCCGTATTCGGCGGCGGGGTGGTGCGCCATACCGGGACGATTGCCATCGGCGGCGACCACTTTACGAACGACCTGGCGGTTGGCCTTCGCACACCCATTCCCGAAGCGGAAAAGATCAAGCATCGCCACGCGTGCGCCTGGGCAGAGATTCTTCACAACGATGGCGCCATCGAAATTGCCAGTGTGGGCGACCGTCCGCCGCGCACCATTTTTGCTCGCAACCTGACGGAGATCATCGAGCCGCGAGCGCAAGAGTTGCTGGCCATGATTCGCGACGATCTGCGCCGCGCGGGAATGGAACGCCAGATCCAAGCGGGATTTGTGCTGACGGGCGGCGGCGCTCAACTGAATGGATTCGGTGAGCTTGCCGAGCATGTTTTCCAATTGCCGGTACGTCTTGGAGAGCCGCGCGGAATTATGGATATGCCGGAATCGGTGGCGAGGCCCGACTATGCGACCGTCGTCGGGCTTGTTCTGCACGCAGCCAAGACTCGGCGCACCAACTCGCATAAGGGCAACACACTTGTTTCAAAGCTGAAAGCGATGTTTGCCGGAGCATAAGCCGGGCGGGCCAAAACGGGATTAGAGGGCGTTAACAGCATGAGGGTAAGCAAAGTGCAGGGGTAAACACATCGACTGGCGGCCTGTTTTCCACAGGCCTTGAAAAGTCTATGTGGAATCAGAGGAATACGAGTTCTATAAAGGATTTGGACCAGCCGGACAGGGGGGAAGGATGACAGCGAAAGACGCAGGTATCCGGATGAGCTTCAGCGAGGAGTTGCAGCCCGCGAAGATCAAGGTGATTGGTGTCGGCGGTGGCGGATGCAATGCGGTCAATCGCATGATCCGCGCCAAGGTTGAAGGTGTGGAATTCATCACTGCGAACACGGACCTGCAGGCATTGAAAATGTCGCAAGCCCCGGTGAAGTTGCAGTTGGGCGCGAAGCTGACCAAGGGATTGGGCGCGGGCGCGAACCCGGAGATTGGCCGGAAGGCGGCGCTCGAAGACACGGACAAAATAATTGAGGCCCTCGAAGGCGCGGACATGATTTTCATTACGTCCGGCCTCGGCGGAGGAACGGGAAGCGGTGCGGCGCCGGTGGTAGCTTCGCTCGCCAGCGAGTTGGGCGCATTGAGCGTCGCGGTGGTGACGAAGCCGTTTGCGTTTGAAGGCAAGCGCCGGATGCTGCAGGCCGAGCAGGCGCTGCAGGACCTGATCGGCGTCGTGGATACCGTCATCGTAATTCCCAACGAGCGGCTGATGGAAACCGTCGAGCGCGGCACCAGCTTTTTTGACGCGTTCCGCATCGCCGACGACATTTTGCGCCAGGCCGTACAGGGTATTTCGGACATCATCACCGTTCCCGGCATCATCAATCGTGACTTCGCCGACGTGAAGGCCATCATGCACGGGCAGGGTTACGCCGTGATGGGCACTGCGGTTGCGACCGGCGCGAGCCGCGCTGTGGATGCGGCGAACCGCGCGATTGCCAGCCCCTTGCTGGAGGACAATTCCATTCAGGGTGCGCAGGGCATTCTCATCAACATTTGCGGAAGCTCTTCGCTTTCGCTGCACGAGGTGCATGAGGCTTCCAGCGTGATCCAGAAAGCGGCGCACGAGAACGCGAACATTATTTTCGGCGCAGTGATGGACGACAACATGAAGGACGCGGTGAAGATCACCGTGATCGCGGCGGGCTTCAAGGATGCGGGGAAGAAACAGGCTCCGTCGAAACAGTCGGTGCTGCCCAGAACATGGAAGGCTGGACGGGAAAATCCGGCGCAGCAGGAACTGCCGCAGGCCCCGAGCGTGGTGCATCAGGTGGCGCAGAACGTGCGTGAAGTTTCGCCCGAAGTGCCGAAAGACGATTTGGATGTGCCGACGTTCCTTCGCAGGCAAGCGCAGAAGGCCTGAAGACAAAAACAATTTGAGGTTTCGCGGGGCACGCAGATGCGTGCCCTTTTCTTTTGCGGGTAGCGCCGGCATCTTGCCGGCGCGCTTGCCGCCAGGATGGCGGCGCTACCTCTCGAGACTCGCGACGCAATCTCGGACCGCGGATTCGAAGCCTGCGGTGTCCTGGCTGGCATAGGGGATTACCCCGCCGAGGCCTGTGTGCAGTTCGCGCGCGCCAGTTGCGCGAGCAACTTCTGCAATATTGCCTGCGTGGAGGCCGCCGCCGGGCAAAATCGTGATGCGATTCCCAGCTTGTTGGATCAGATTTAGAAGAACGGGCGCGCCACTTTTTGCGTCGGCAGCGCCACCTGAAGTCAGGATGCGATGCGCACCGATGCGGACGATGTCTTCCAGTGCTGCGGCGAGGTCATTTGTCTGATCGAACGCTCGGTGAAACGTCACTTCCATCGACGAGGCGAACGCTACAAGCTCCCGCGTGCGTTGCGTATCTACTAAGCCTTCCGGCAGCAACACGCCCGTAACGATCCCCTGCACGTTTTCCGCTGCGATCGCTGGGATTGACTCTTTCATCTCCGCAAACTCGTCGGCGGAGTAGACGAAACCGCCTGGGCAAGGTCGCACCATAACATGGATGGGAATCCGCACCGCGGCGCGCACCTGGCGAATCAGCTCCAGGCCGGGTGTCAGCCCTCCGGCTTGGAGATCGGCGCACAATTCCAGCCGATGCGCTCCGGCGCGTTCCGCGGCGACCGCGCGCGCCAGAGAGTCCACCGCAGCTTCCAGTAGTAGACCTGCGGGCATAATTCAAAAAAAATACGCGACAAGGCAGGAAGGAATCAGACTCCGCTGGCGCGCATCACACCATCTTACGGGAGGCGGCCACTGGCGGTCCTGAATATCGCAGACGTCGTAACCCTCGGCCAGCATGTTGTGTTAGTCTGCTCGCGGAGTCATCGGGTCTCATCCCGCCATCAAATCTTCAGGGGACGTTTCAGAGAAGGAGACCGAGCATGAAGGCACCCAAATACATTTCTATAGCCGGCGTTGCTGCAATGGGGATTGCGATTGCCTCCTGCGAGAAGCCGTACCACCAGGCGGAGGAGCGCTACGTCCTTGTGACCGCCAATGTGAACCTGCCCTACTGGCAGGAAGCCCAAGCCGGGCTGACGGATATCGGCAAGACGGCGGGCGTCAAGGTGGATATGGAAGGGCCGGCCACCCTTTCGCCCAGCGAGGAGCTAACCGCCTTTCAGAAAGTGGTGGCACAAAATCCCGCCGGCATCATGGTCTCCGCCAGCGATCCCGCGTTGTTCAAGGAGTCCATCAATAAAGCCGTGCTGCAGGGAATCCCGGTGATCTGCATGGATTTA
>Ga0210403_10003580_pt1 | contig 13609 bp, 12 predicted proteins | sample IncBWC19MmetaG_FD_150863 | JGI IMG/M metagenome (GOLD analysis project Ga0210403, IMG submission 150863) | Forest soil microbial communities from Barre Woods Harvard Forest LTER site, Petersham, Massachusetts, United States - Inc-BW-C-19-M | ecosystem: Environmental > Terrestrial > Soil >... | reverse complement strand
CCCTCGCGCTTCGCTGTCGTCTGCAGGCCGCGTGAGGCGCCGGAACCGACGAGCGGCTCGGTAAGGCCAAAACAGCCGATCTTCTCGAAGCGCGCCATCGGCGGCAGCCACTTCTGTTTCTGCTCTTCCGATCCGTCGATGTAGATGGAGCCCATCGCCAAGCCGATGTGCACGCACACGAATGTCGCAAACGACGGGTCGGTGCGCGCCATCTCCATTGAGGCAAAGCCCAACAGCGCCAGGCTTCCGCCCACGCAGCCGTAGCCGTGCATCGCAAGCCCGCCAATGCCCAGCTCCTTCACCGCCGGCAGCAACTCGAAGGGAAAGGCGTCGTCCACCCAGTATTTCGTGATGACAGGCGCGACCTTGGCCTCCATGAATGTGCGCACCCGCTTTATCGTCGCGAGCTCCTCCGCATCCAAGGTCTCATAGACTTCGTAGAAGTCGCTATTCGGCGCCGGCAGTGCGCGCTTGGCTTCAACAGGCTTCCGGTCGAGGGTGTCCATGTCAGGTTCCTTTGGCTGGAGAGGAAGGGTGATCTGGGGTTAATTCCGCGCTCATTCCTTCAAGGACGGGACGCCAGCCGATCATGGTTGCTGAGGGTCTCCGGCTAGGCGGCTGTCGCCGATTTCGTGGTCCTGTTGAAGTCGGGCGGGCGCTTTTCCAGAAACGCCCTAAACGCCTCCTTCGCGTCGTCGGAGCGGACGTGCGCGCTGAATTCTTCCATCTCGTCCTTGATCGCCGCCTTGATCTGCTCGCGGAAAGGCGCCTTCATGAGTCTCTTACTGGCCTGCAGCGCGCCGACCGGCTTCGCCGCCAATGTCCGCGCCGTTTCGGTGGCCACCGTCAGGAGGTTCTGATCGGGGATGACCTGCGTGACGAGCCCCAGATCCGCCGCGCGCCTGGCATCGAAGGGCCGTCCCAGCAAGATCAACTCGGCTGCGCGGAGGTGTCCGATCCGCGCGGGAACGGAGCAGCTCGATCCGAATTCCGGCACCACGGCAAGATTGATGAAGGGCATTTGAAACTTCGCGCTCTCGCCGGCGTAGACGAAGTCGCAGTGCGTCAGCATGGTGGTTCCGCCTCCGATGGCAGCGCCGTGCACGGCGGCGACCACCGGCTTGTCGAAATCCAACAGCGCATTCATCAGCCGGACCTGCGGTGACTCACCCGCTCCGGGAGGGTTCCTCAGAAAATCCTCGAGATCATTGCCCGCGCAGAAGGAATCGCCCGCGCCGTGCCAGAGCACGACGCGTGTGCGTTCATCCTGGGCCGCGTCGTTGAAAATGTCCGCGAGCGTCGCGTACATGCCCGACGTCATCGCGTTTTTCTTGGTCGGGCGATTTAATTGAACGCGAAGGATGCTGCCGGCACGTTCGGTAACGATCTCATCCATTGTCGGTCTCCTATGCTGCGCGCTCTTTTGCCTTTGGAATGGCGCCACTCGCGCGCAAGCCGTCGATTTCGGCCGCGTCGAACCCCAGTTGCCGGAGCACCTCGTCGTTGTGCTCGCCGATGTCCGGGGCGCGCCGCGCCGGCACCTTGGCAATCCCATGCACCTGGATCGGGCTACTGATCGTCGAGGTGAGCTTGCCGCCGGCGCCTTCGAGCGGAACGACGATCTCGTTCAGCCGCAGCTGCGGGTCGTCGATTACCTCTTGTGGTCCGCGCACGGCGCCGAAGGTGACGTGGACGCCGTTGAATACCTCGTACCAATGCGCCATCGGCTGTGCACTGAAGATCTCGTCGAGAATGGCGGTAAGCTGCGGCATGTTTGCCGCTAGTTTCGCGGGATCGGAAAAGCGCGGATCCTTCAGGAGATCGGCGCGACCGATCGCCTTCGCTACAGCGGCCACCTTGTCGGGCATGATGAGCAGGACGAACCAGACGCCGTCGGAGGCTCGATACACATTAAGTGCCGCATTTGCGGGATGCGTCCGGTCGTGCAGCCCAAAAAATTTAGCCTCGCACAGCGCGGCCTGGATCGAAACGCTCGCCGACCAGACACCCTCGGCGAGGAGCGACGTCGTGACATAGGATCCCTTGCCGGTGCGCTCGCGACGATAGAGTGCCGTCACGATCGCGGAATAGAGGCCGACAGCGGTCGCATTGTCGCCGCTCCCGCCCACTGGCCAAGTCGGCGGCGCGCCGGCGTCGCGCGTCATGGACAACAATCCGCTTCGCGCCCAGTACGCGGTGATGTCGAATCCGGGAAGATCAGCGTCTGGACCCTTTTCGCCGAAGCCGGTGAGATCGGCATAGATCAGCCGCTGGTTCCACTGCACGACATCGTCATATTCGAGCTTCAATTTCTTGCGTGCGGGGTGCGGCGTGTTGACGATGAGCACATCGGCCCACTTCACCAGCCGCTCGAGAACCGGCCGAGCGCTCGGCGATTTCAGATCGAGCGTGATGCCGCGCTTGTTGCGGTTGGCCAGATGCCACTGATAGGGATCCTTCGCTTGCGGCTGCGGCGGGAGCTTGTGCCCGTTTCTCCAGGGATCGCCCGTGGGCGGCTCTACCTTGACGACCTCGGCGCCGAAGTCGGACAGGATCGTCGCCGCGCCCGGTCCGGCGATGAAGCTCGCAAAATCAACAACTTTCAGGCCGGAAAAAACGCTTTCGTCGGTCATGGCTATACCTCGTCGTTAGCGTGAGCTCCGGGGACGCAGCTGCGGTCCGACCTAAAACGGAAGTTCCGATAGTGTGAACCAGCGCCGGACGAGCTGCTGATTCCCAACCGAGCCTGTTATCGTGGATCCTCCGTTTGATTTATGGCCTGCTATTTGGCGCGGCCTCGTGCGTTGGCCGCGTTAATGGTTGTGAAATTGTGCAAGAGCCGCCTTTGCAGCTGTTTGCGGACACCGGGACTACGGCAAGGCGCCGTCGGGTCAGGGGCATCGCATCCAGTTAAATCCGTTATCCGCCTACATGCAGCGCCAGGCGAGTAAACTTCGGTGAATCTCTGTGAGTTCTGGTGAGCTCGAGACACGATCACGATCACTAACCTCGGCAAAACTGCGGCCCCAGATGTGGACATGCCTCCCGTCCGACTGCATCCCCCAAGGGGGGGATCGAAGGAGGTGTATTGGGGGGGCTCCGAGCGAGCACGCCTCGAGCGAACAGCGACGAGGAGACTTGCCCACGTGGCGCGATCCTATCGTTCGTTGCTTATCAGCGTTCAACCCATCCCCTTGACGGGGGATCGGAGAAGCAGACGATAGAGCCGCGCTCGATGCCTTACGGGAGGTCTCATGTCGCCGGTTGCCGTAAACCAGATGCTTACCGGCAAACAGCCGCAGCTCCTCGCCACCAAAATCCTGCCGCCACGCGGTGCGGCGGGGCTGATCGAGCGGCCCCGGTTGCTCGGACTGACCGCTCAGCTGGAGGAAAAGCAGCTTGTCGTGATCAAGGCAGCTGCGGGGTTCGGCAAGACGTCTCTCGCGCTCGCCTGGGCGGAGCATCTGCGGCAGAGCGGGAACTCGGTCGCATGGCTTGCCCTCGACTCCGACGACAACGAGCCGACACGATTTCTCTTCTACGTAGCCCATGCATTGCGACGCGCCTGCGACGGCCTAGGGGAGGCAGCAATTAGCCAGATTTCCGAGTTTTTCTTCCTGGTGCCGGTAAATACGATCGTTGCCACGTTGATCAACGAGCTGGCCGACAGCGAAGACGAAATCTACTTGTTCCTGGATGACTATCACTGGATAACCCATCCTGAAATACATGACGCCTTGTCGTTCCTCCTGCAGCATGCCCCGACCCAATTTCATCTGGTGCTGACCGCGCGCACGGAGCCCCCTCTCCCTCTGGCCCGACTGCGCGCCCAGAACCGGTTGCTGGAGATCGATCTCGCGGCGCTGCGCTTTGACCTGGACGAGACGCGTCGCTTTCTCGAGCACGAGAATCTCGGCGTGCTGGATCCCTCGGAGTTGAGGATGCTGTGTGCGAAGACCGAGGGCTGGCCCGCGGTCCTTCGGATCATCGCTTCCACCTCCTCTCAGCCGGGGCAAGATTTCGGGCGGTACGTGCACGGGCTGTCCGGCGCGCTGCGCCCGATCGGCGCCTACCTCGACGAGATGCTCGACGGCCTGCCCGACGACATGGTCCAGTTCATGATGCGGACCACCGTCCTCGACCGCCTTTGCGCCCCCCTGTGCGATGCGGTGACCGGCGTGGCGTCGAGCCGGAATTTGCTGGAATCAATAGAGGTACGTCAGCTGCTGCTGGTCCCGCTCGATCAGGAAGGGCAATGGTACCGTTACCATCCTCTTCTCGGCGGGCATCTCAGGCAGAGGTTGGAGGCTGAGCTCGGCGACGAAATTCCCGAACTGCATCGGCGCGCTTGCCGCTGGTACGCCTCCCAGGGGTTATGGACCGACGCGGTTCAGCACGCGATTGCGGCAGGCGACAGGGACCAGGCGATAAGCTGGATCGAGAGCTGTGCCATGGCCCTGGTCAAGAAGGGCGATCTGCTGACCCTGCTTGGCTGGCAGCAACTGTTTCCGACTGAGCTGGTGCGAGGCCAGATCAAGGTCAGGCTTGCGATCGCCTGGGGACTGGGGCTCGCAATGCGCTTCGAGGAGTCGTTACAGCTGCTGGCGAATATCGAGAACAACATTGGCAGCGATGATACACACGAGGGAGAGGTTCTCGGAATTGAGTGCCGGACTGTTCGCGCGGTTGTCGCCTTGCTGCGGGACGACAGCCGGACAGCGCTGCCTCTCGCCGAAGCCTGCCTCAGGCAGCCGACCGATCCTTGGACCACGAATGTCGCTTCAAACGTGGCCCGCTTCGGTCACTGGAAGGCCGGCGATCTAGAGAGCTTCTATGCGACGCCATGGATCCCTTACTCCGATGACGAGGACAGATGGAACGTCTTCTCGTCAATCTATCGACTCTGCTTCCAAGGGTTGGTCGAGGCCCAGCAGCTTCGGCTCGTCACGGCGGAAGGTTATTACCTCGACGCCATGCGTCTGGCGGAACGGCATGTTGGGGCTAACTCGGTTGCGGCAGCATTCCCCGCGAGCCTGATCGCCGAGATTCGCTACGAGCAGGGTCGGTTGGACGAAGCGGAAGCGGCCGTCATCGACCGGCTCGCAATCATCGACGCCACCGCAATGCTGGAGTGCACATTACGGGCCTACATCGTATTGGCGCGGATCGCTGCCTGCCGCAAGAACATCCAGCGTGCCTACGCGCTTTTGGAGAAGGCGGAGAATTTGGGCGGTACGCGCCGATGGGGACGGCTCGTCGCCGCCGCACTGGTAGAGCGGCTGGGGTTCAACCTCGTGGAAAGTCGAACCGCCGAGGCCAGCGCATGCCTTGATCGCCTCATGCGGCTTGCGGCCGAATATCCTGCGCCAACGCGCTGTGCCTGGTCGGAGATCCACCACTACACCGCACTAGCGCGCGCTCACGTGGCGCAGACCGAAAATCGGTTGTCGGAGGCCATTGCTATTCTGAAAGAGCTGCACCGGGACGCCGAGGTTGCGCACAACGATTATGTCGCGCTGCGCCTCGGGGCGCAGCTCTCGGCGGTTTTGCTCGGTGCGAACCAGCCGGCCGTAGCCTTGAATACCTTTCGCAGGGTTCTGAGTGCGGCCGCACCGGCCGGCATTTGTCAGACCATTCTTGATCAGGGCCCGGCGATCGGCACCCTGTTGATGCGCTTCCAGGAGGATGCCGAACGCACCGGTCTTTTCCGAGAGCTCCCCCCCCATCTCGGCGGTCTCATCGCACGCTGGAACGACCGCTACCAACCTGGACCCTTGTCGGGCCCTTCTGCGGTGATTGCCGAGTCGTTGAGTGCACGCGAACGCAACGTTCTCGAGCTGATCGGCCAGGGCCAATCCAACAAGGAAATCGCCCGGGACCTCGGCATTACACCCGAAACTGTGAAGTCTCATGTGAAAAACATCTTTGCAAAACTAGCCGTGCAACGGCGTGCGCAGGCGCTATCTCGCGCCCAGAGCCTCGGCCTGATCAGGATGCAATAGGTCCGTGATCCCGCACCGGCAATCGCGCGCTCCCTTGACATTGACGCGGCCCACGCAGGCGGAAGTGCCGCCTCACGTTGAGTACGAGATTACGCGGTGTCACCCTGATCGAGATACGTACCTGCGCGTACGCGCAGGTACGCGAGGCTAGATCTTACGTTCTGGCTGTCGGATTGCTGGAAATATGCGCGTATTTGCTGTACTTAGGTTGTGGTCCACTCCTTCGCAACGATGCTAAATCGCTATGGCCGGACACAACGCTCTCGTGAAGCAATTCAAGCAGTTCAACGGCTCTCCACCTGCGCACACTCGCGGTTCGAATCCTCGCGCCCCAGCCAGCCCTTAGCAACGTCCGACTTCGTTATTCGGTGCAGGCGCGCTTCTTGCCGCCGGCTGGGTGCTGATTACTTTTCCGTGATGATATTGCCGCGGCAGTTGAGCCCAACCCGCAGCCGCCGACTGTCCTTCCGAGGAACTGCAACCTCGGCCCGTTGTTTACGTAGGCCACAACTGAAAAACTTTCGCGAATGAAAACCCCATCGATAGTTGTCAGCGTCATCGGCGCCGGATTGATCTTTGCGGCGACGGCCGGGGCAGACCCTTACAATCCGGCCGAGCGCGCTATCGGTGGCGGTCTACTCGGCGCCGGCACAGGGGCTGCGATCGGCGCGATCGCCGGCGGCGGGCGTGGTGCTGCCGTTGGTGCGGCGGCTGGGGGAGGTGTCGGGGCTGCCGTTGGAGCGGCTACTACACCCCCGCGGCCGCACCACCGCTATAACCGCCATACCGCCCGCCATTACTATTGAGTCTGAAGGCATCTGGCGAGTGATCGCGGCAGGCATCCTTCTCGGCTGCTCTTGTCACTGCGCATGGAATTCTTTGCCGCGCCCCTCGAGCCGCTGGTGCGGCAGATGGACCCCTTTGCTATCGTCTTCGATGACCCGGCCAATCACCCTTGCGCGGCGGCCGTGCCGCTGCAAGATCACCCGGGTGGAATCGGCTTCTGCGGCGGCAACCAGAACGCAGAAGCCGATACCCATATTGTAGACCTCGAACATTTCCGCATTGCCGACGTCTCCACACTGCTGAATCATTCGGAATATCGGTGGAGCCGGCGGCAAGTTATCGATTAGAAACCCGACTGTCGCATCGACACGCGGGAGGTTTAGCAATCCGTCTCCGGTAATATTAATCAGGGCCTTTACCCCACGTATGTTGCTGATGATTTCCAGAATTTCCGGCACATAGATGAGGGTCGGACGCAGCAGCTCCTCGCCCAAGGCTATCCCGAGCTCGGGAAACACGTGGCCGATCGGCAGTTTGGCGCGCTCGAAGAAGACGTGGCGCGCCAGGGTCAGCCCGTTGCTGTGGATGCCGCTGCTTTCGAGCCCGATGATCACGTCGCCCGGCGCTAGATCGCGGCCGGTGATGATGCGGTCGAGCGGCACGATGCCGATCGCGGTTCCGACCAAGTCGAAACCGCGGACGATGTCCTTGAGCGGGGCCGTCTCGCCGCCGCAAATCGAAATTCCAGCCGCTTTGGCGCCCGCCGCAAGCCCGATCGCGATGGCGCCCAGCATCTCCGCATCGGCGGTCTCGACCGCGATGTAGTCGACCATCGAGATCGGCCGCGCCCCAACACAGATCGCGTCGTTGACGTTCATCGCGACGCAATCGATGCCGATCGTGTCGTAGCGGTTCATCATTTGCGCGATGATCGACTTAGAGCCGACTCCGTCCGTGCAAAACGCCAAGCCGATCCCGCCGATATCGATTACGTTGGCGAAGTACCCGATATCCAATTTGACGGTTCCGACCCCGTCCGGGGCCGGCCAGGTGTCTTTGATGCGCGCGACGATCTTGTCCAGGCCGGATTGCTTGGCTGCGGTGTCGACCCCGGCGGTCTTGTAGAGGTTGTCCCTGGATTGCATAGCGCTGCTCCGGCGGCACTCCTGGTATGCGCGATTAGACGCGTAGCCTGACCCCGCGTAAACTGAGGAATAAACCAACGACGGAGGATCATCCATGGCCACACCGGAACTGCGCCCGCTTGGCGAAGCGCTCGGCACCGAGGCTCTCGGCGTCGACCTGTCGCAGTCCCTCGACGATGCGACTTTCGCATGGATCCAGGAGGCTTTCGCCGAGCATCCGGTGCTGGTCTTCCGCAACCAGCATCTCGGCGCCGGCGATATCGCCGCCTTTGGGCGCCGGTTCGGTGCGCCGCGCATCCATTCGCTCGTCAGTTACCGCCATGAGGAGCATCCCGAAGTCTCGTGGCTGCGCAATGTCGACGCGGACGGGAACATCGATTGGTACGGCGTCAAGCGCGCCACCGATTGGCACACCGATTCGACCTACGAGGAGGTGCCGCCGGTACTCGCCATGCTGCACGCGCTGGAGGTTCCGGCGAGCAAGGGCGGGACGATGTTCGCGGATATGCGCGCCGCCTATGACACGCTGCCGCAGCCGATGAAGGATCGCCTAGCCGGGCTTGTCGGGCTGCACGGCCGCACCGACGGCCCCGCCGGGGCGCGGCTCTACGATCCCGAAGAGGAAATGCGCCGGACCGACAAGAAATATGCCGAGCAGCGGCGCCCGGCGGTGATCAACCATCCCGTCACCGGGCGCGCGATCCTGTTCGTCAACCCGATGCACACGCATGGCTTCGAGGGGATGGCGCGCGAGGCGGCGTGGCAGCTGATCGAGGAGCTCGCCGCGCACGCCACCCAGGAACGCTTCACCTATTACCATTCCTGGCAGGTCGGCGATCTGTTGATCTGGGACGAGCGGGCGACGATGCACCGCGGTGCCGGCGACTACCACCCCGAAGAGCGCCGCGTCATGCTGCGGACAATCGTCTATCCAAACTGAGCCGGGGTGGTTCAGGTGAAGAAATTTAGACGACCACCTCCACCAGCTTGGGTCCAATCACATTCGGCATGACGTAGGAGAGGCTCATGCGGATCGCGGTGGTCGGCACGGGCGGCATCGGCGGACCTTATGGCGCCTCGCTCGCGGCGGCTGGGGCGGACGTCATCTTTGTCGCGCGCGGCGCGCATCTTGCGGCGATCCGCGAGAACGGACTACGGGTCGAGGGGGACCGCGGCGACACCCATATCAGCCCGGCCCAGGCCACTGAAGACATTGCCGGGATCGGCACCGTCGATTTCGTGCTCTTCTGCGTCAAGCTGTGGGACGTTGAAGAGGCCGGCGCGCAGCTCCGCGCTATCCTAGGACCGGAGACCGCCGTCGTCCCATTGCAGAATGGCGTCGACGCGGCCGATCGGCTGATCCCGATCCTCGGACCTGAGGCGGTGATGGGCGGCACCGCCTTTGTCACCGGCAACATCGCTGCCCCCGGTGTGGTCCGACAGACCGGCACCTATCAGCGGATGACCTTCGGCGAGCTCGATGGCCGGCGCAGCGAGCGCGGTCAGTGTCTGCGCGAAATGTGTGAAGCGGCCGGTTTCGAGGGGGTGCTGAGCTCGGACATCCGCGTTCCGATCTGGGAAAAGTTCCTTCTTTTAGTGCCGCTCAGCGGGCTCAACGCGCTGACCCGGGTGCCGCTTGGCAAATGGCGCGACGACCCCGATCTTTTTGCCCTCTACGAGGCGGCCTTGCGCGAAACCGTCGCAGTGGGCCTGGCTGAGGGGGTGAGGCTGCCGCCGGACGGCATCGACAACGGAATGGCAATGATGCGGTCGATGCCGCCCTACCACATGACCTCGATGGGGAACGACCTACTCCGCGGCAACCGGCTCGAGCTGCCGTGGTTCGCCGGCAAGGTCGTCGAATTGGGCCGCCGCCACGGCATCCCGACCCCAGTGAACGGCTTTATCTATGCCGCACTCAAGCCGCACATGAGTGGCGCGGCGGCCATCGGGTCGTAATCAAGCAGAAGGTTGCGTGGAAACTCTCACCCACCCAGCCCCTGCGGGCCGGACTCTGGCGTCTTGCAGCCCTTTCCCGCGGCGCATTGCCGGGCGGCCACTTGTGTCGTCGGGGCTGATTGTTGCCATAATAACATTTCACTAATTGACAAACTGTGCTTTTTGCGCTATTACGCCGCAGCACATGCAATCTCCTCACTCCTCCCAGCGGCCCTTGCTTTCACAAGAACAGCGGAAAACAGCGGCGAAACAGCGGGACCTCTCGCTGTTTTTTCGTTCGCTAAACCGTCGGCGGCCCAGGATTTCCGCGGGGGAACGCGAGCTCGGCCGCTAATAATTTGGCGTAAAAACAGCAAAATCAGCAAAAACAGTAAGCTGTCCCTGCGAGAATCTCGGCGTGGGTTCATCAGACGGCGAGGAGGCGGTGACGGCGCTCGCGCTGCGGCAAACCCTAGTTTGCCCGACGCCGGGCCGCGTTGACAGGTTTCGGGGACGTTACTATGGTGCGCGCGTTTTGGCTATTCTACCGTTGGTACAGGTGCCGGACATTGCGTTCGTCGGAATGAGCGAGGGCAGGCCACCCGATCCTCTGAGGCGACTTGGCGAAGATATCGAGAAGGCGCGGGCGCAGCGTGTCCGGACAGAGCCGGCGACCGGCGACCGCGCGGCGATGCAAGGGGGGCTCGCCGTCGGCCTGCGCATCGGCATTGAGCTGGTTGTCGCGGTGGTCGTCGCGACGGGACTGGGTTGGGCGATCGATCGCTGGCTCGGCACCCGGCCGTGGGGGATGATCGTGCTATTCTTTCTGGGGGTCGCTGCCGGCATGCTGAACGTCTATCGCGCCGTCACCGGGGTCAGCGGGGCGGCAGGCTATCGCAGGCCCCCAGAGAGCGGCGCCGGTTCAAAACGATGGGACGACGAGGACTGCTGAATTGGCGATAGAGATCCACCCGCTCGAGCAATTTCAAATCGAGCGGATCATTCCAATCCACATCGGTCGCCTTGACGTTTCGTACACCAACTCGGCCTTGCTGATGACCATCGTCGTGGTGCTGGTCACGGCACTCCTCGTCCTCGGCACGCGCAAGCGCGCTCTCGTCCCCGGCCGATGGCAGTCGCTCGCCGAGATGAGCTATGAGTTTGTCGCTGACATGATCGACACCAATGTCGGGCATGGCGGCCGCGAATTCTTGCCGTTCGTCTTTACGCTCTTCATGTTCATTCTGTTCGCCAACTTTCTGGGGATGATCCCCTACAGCTACACTGTCACGAGCCAGATCGTCGTCACCTTCGCCCTTGCCGCGGTCGTGTTTATCGGCGTGACGATCATCGGCATCGTCCGCCACGGTTTCCATTTTCTGCGGCTGTTTGTGCCCCAAGGGGTGCCGCCGGTGCTCTTGCTGTTGCTCGTGCCGATCGAATTGCTGTCCTATTTCATTCGCCCGTTTACCTTGGCGATCCGGCTCTTCGCCAACATGCTGGCCGGGCACACGATGCTGGCGATTTTTGCCGGCTTCGCCGCGAGCATCGGTCTGCTCGGGATATTGCCTATGGGTATCGACATCCTGCTCGTCGCGTTGGAAGTCCTCGTCGCAGCGCTGCAGGCCTACGTGTTCGCCATCCTCACCTGCCTCTATCTCAGCGACGCCATCCACCTCCACTGACGCCCCTCCTTACCTCTGAACTTACGGAAAACCAGATGGATCTCGCTTCCGCCAAAATGATCGGAGCCGGCCTTGCGTGCATTGCCCTCGTCGGGGCCGGTATCGGTATCGGCAATGTGTTTTCGGCATTGATCAGCTCGGTCGCCCGCAACCCCGCGGCGCAGGGGCAGGTGCAGCCCTTTGCGTTTCTCGGCTTCGCGCTGGCCGAGGCGACCGGCCTCTTCGGCCTCGCCATCGCCTTCCTGATCCTCTTCGTCTTCTGAGGACCTGACGACAGGGACGATCGGCGATGCCGCAGCTCGACGTATCGACCTTCGCGCCGCAGCTCGTCTGGCTGGCGATTTCCTTCATCGCGCTCTACCTGCTGATGTCGAGGCTGGGCCTCCCGCGGGTCGATGCGATCATCGAGGCGCGGCGCAAGCGGTTGGATGACGACCTCGCCCGCGCAGCGGCGATGAAGGCCGAAGCTGAAGCGGTGATTGCCGCCTATCAGAGGACTTTGGCCGAGGCCCGCGCTCAGGCGCAGGCGGCCATCAAGGAACGCACCGACCGGTTCGCCGCCGAAGCCGCCCTGCGGCAGCGGCAGCTCGCCGAGGCGCTGGCCGAGCAGACAAGGGCCGCCGAGCGGGAGATCGGGGCAGCGAAGGAGAGGGCCTTCACCGAGATCCGGAATGTCGCTGTCGATGTCGCCCGCTCGGTTACCGAGAAGCTGACGGGTTCCGCCGCCGACGAGGCGAAGCTCGCTCCGGCGGTCGACCGCGCGATGGCCGAGCGTGCCCGGTGATGATGCCGCTTCTTGAGGATCCGGAGTTTTGGGTCGTCCTCGCGGTCTTGATTTTCGTCATCGGCGTCTGGAAGCCGGCGCGCAGGGCGATCCTCGGCGGGCTCGATGCCCGCGCCACGCGTATCCGTGACGAGCTCGCCGCGGCACAGCGCCTGCGCGAAGAAGCCGAGCGGGCGCTCGCCGCATACCAGCAACAGCAGCGGCAGGCCGGGGCCGAGGCCGAGGCGATCCTCGCTCACGCAAGGGACGAGGCGGAGCGGGTCGCGGCGCAAGCGGCGCGCAACCTCGAGGAGACGCTGGCGCGGCGCCGGCGCCTGGCGGAGGAGCGGATCGCGCAAGAGGAGGCTAAGGCTATCGCCGAAATCCGCGCTGTTACCGTGGATGTCGCGATTTCAGCCGCCCGTCAGGTCATCGTCGCCGAACTCGACGAGAGGCGCGGTGCCGCATTAATCGACGCCGCGATCGCCGCCCTGCCACAGCAATTGCAGCACTAGCTGCGCAGCGGCCGGCAAGCGGGTTGATCGGCTGCCTATGCAGCCGCCATGCTCTGCCGCCCCGCGACGAGTCGTGCGGCACTAACGAGATCGGCCTTGCCCGACCCCAGGAGCGGCAGCTTGTCGACGACCATCACCTCGGCCGGCGCCATCAAATCAGACGCACCCCTAGCTCTCGCGTGGGCCTGAAAGGCGGCGCGCGTCGCGCCTTCTTTCTCGGTGACGAGCACGAGCCGTTCGCCGCGGCGGGGATCGGGTTCGGCGACGACCGCCGATTGAGACTCGGGCCACAGCTCGGATGCCAGGGCTTCGACCGCTGCGAGCGAGATCATCTCGCCGCCGATCTTGGCGAAGCGCTTGGCGCGGCCCTTGATCGTCACAAACCCTTCGCGGTCGATCGTCACGATATCGCCGGTATCATGCCAGCCTTCTTCCGGCGGCACCAGCATACCGGGCCGATCCGCTTTGAGATAGCCGAGCATGACGTTGGGGCCGCGCACGTAGAGGCGCCCTCCTTCATCGATGCCCTCGACCGGGTCGAGGCGCGCTTCGATCCCGGGCAGCAACCGCCCGACCGTACCGAAGCGGTTGAACATCGGCGTGTTGAGGGCGAGTGCGGGCGCGGTTTCGGTAACCCCGTAGCCCTCGAGAATGCGCAGACCGAATTTCTCCGCCCATAGCCGCCGCGTCGTCTCCTTGACCGGCTCGGCACCCGCCAGCACGTAGCGCACCGAGCGAAAATCATAGGGGTGCGCGGCGCGCCCATAGCCCGACA
>Ga0210403_10003577_pt1 | contig 13623 bp, 6 predicted proteins | sample IncBWC19MmetaG_FD_150863 | JGI IMG/M metagenome (GOLD analysis project Ga0210403, IMG submission 150863) | Forest soil microbial communities from Barre Woods Harvard Forest LTER site, Petersham, Massachusetts, United States - Inc-BW-C-19-M | ecosystem: Environmental > Terrestrial > Soil >... | reverse complement strand
GGGAGCGGGGTTCTGGGGCGGCGGTACGGCTGGCGCCCCGCCTTTCAAGTAACGAATCACTGCTTGTCGTATGCTGCAGTGCTGCTGCTCTTCTTGCCAGCGGAATCGGTTCCAGTGATGATCAGAATGCGGCTCTTGCCGTCCGCAGCGATGATAATGCGACCGGAGTTCACGACCTTGCCGTTCTTTTTGTTGGCTAACATCAACTTATGGTCGTCGACCTTGGCGTAGGAGCGCGAGTCGGCGGTTGGGTCCCCGGTGAGCGGGTAGTCTTTGCCGTCGAACTTTCCCCTCCACTGGGGTGTGCATCGGGTTGCCGTCTTTGTCGGTCCCATCGGTGATTGCTTTTATCTCGTCCCCTGCAGCGTCATAGATAACCGTTACGTTCTTCAACATTCCTGGCGGGATCTTCGATTTGGCTTCGTTGAGCTTCAAGGTTCCCATGTTCAGTCACTGGCAAAGCACACGCCGACTCCGACAAAACAGAGGGCCAGAGTCAGCAGGAGGATGGTCCTTGCTCTTATGTGGTTCTCCTCTTCAGGTGAAAGATGCGGCCGGGGTTCCCAGTAGCGCGAAACTGTACAGCCTCGGAGGGGGCGCGAAGCGCGTCTGCGGGCGTTTGGCGATGCGGAGGCAACGGGCCGGGACTGGAGCCCCGGCGTGGTGGGTTTGCGCATTCGCAGGGCTGAAGCCCTGCGCTCCCCCGCCCGGAAAGCCGATCGCGGAAGAAAGGCGGTTCGGTAGACTGGAAGAGATATGTCGACCTTGAAAGCTGTACGGGGCACGCGCGATCTGCTGCCGCCCGAGACTGCACTTTGGAATCGCGTTGAGGCTACGGTCCGCGCGGTGTTTGCCCGCTATGGGTTTGGCGAGATTCGGACGCCGGTGTTCGAGGACACGCAGCTGTTTGTGCGCGGCGTGGGCGAGGAGACCGATGTGGTCTCGAAGGAGATGTACACGTGGGAGGACCGGGCGCGGGCGGCGAGCGAGAAGGCTCAGTCCTTGACGCTGCGGCCGGAGAATACGGCCGGAGTGGTGCGGGCGTACATCGAGCACAAGCTGGGCGATACGGGGATGCTGCAGAAGCTCTATTACATTGGGCCGCAGTTCCGGCGGGAGCGGCCGCAGCGGGGGCGGTACCGGCAGTTCTGGCAGATTGGGGCGGAGGTGCTGGGGCCGCAGTCGTCGGGGGCAGAGTCGCCGCTGCGCGACGCCGAGGTGCTGGAGATGCTGGCGACGATGCTGGATGCATTGGGGATTCCGCGGGCGAGCGAGGCGAATGGCGAGACGGGCTGGCGGCTGGCGTTGAACTCGGTGGGGTCATCGACCGACCGGCCGCGGTATATCGCTGCGCTGAAGGCTGCGCTGGAGCCGGTGAAGGCGACGCTGTGCGAGGACTGCCAGCGGCGGGCGGAGACCAATCCGCTGCGGGTGCTGGACTGCAAGGTGGTGGAGGATCAGGCCACCATTGACCGGCTGCCGAAGATTGCGGATTTTCTGGATGAGGCCTCGACCGCGCACTTTAGGCAGGTGTGCGCGGCGCTGGACGCGTGCGGGGTTCCTTACCGGATTGAACCGCGGCTGGTGCGTGGGCTGGACTACTACACGCGGACGACGTTCGAGTTCACGGCGGTCTCAGGGCTGGGGACGCAGAATGCGCTGTTGGGCGGCGGGCGGTACGACGGGCTGTCGGAGATGCTGGGCGGGCCGAAGGCTCCGGGGATCGGGTTTGCGATCGGCGAGGACCGGCTGGTGCTGACGCTGCAGGCGTTGGCGGCGAATGCGGCTTCGGAGTCGGATGCGGCGGCGGCAAAGCTCGACGTCTACATCGCGCCGCTGGGGGTGGAGCAGAATGCGGCGGCGCTGGCGCTGGCGCGGGAGCTGCGCGCGGCCGGGTTGACGGTCGAGGTGGGCGACGGCAACTTCCGGGTGAAGAAGTCGTTCGAGCTGGCGGACCGGCTGGCGCGGCGGATCGTGCTTCTGGGTGAGGACGAGGTGGCGTCGGGGGTGCTGACGGTCAAGAGCTTTGCCAGCGGCGAACAGAGCAAGGTGCCGCGTGCGGAGCTGGTCGCGAGCTGTCAGGCGCAGGCTTGAGGGCTTGGCGGATGGAAGTGTAAACGGCGCCGCGAGAGGGATCTCGCGGCGCCGTTCCTTTTGTGGCTCGTCGTGGGTGAAGGCTACTTCTGGATGGTGGTCTCGGCGGCGGTGGGCTTTTGGGAGACCTGCTTGGGGGTGGGGAGGTCGGTTCGGTCCCAGCCTCCGCCGAGCGCCTGCACCAGCTCAACCGCCTGCACCATCTGCTGCATCTGCGCGCTGACAAGGGTCTGCTGATCGACCAGCAGCGTGCTCTGTGCGGTGATGACGTTCAGGTAGGGATCGACGCCGGTCTCATAGCGGCTGGTGGCGAGGGTGACATACTGCTGCGCCGAGGCGACCGCTTGCTTCTCCTGCTCGATCTCGCGAGTAAGAATGCGGACACCCGCGAGGTAATCCTCCACCTGCTGGAAGGCGGTGAGCACGGTCTGGCGATAGCTGGCGAGGTCGGCGTTGTAGGTGGCGATGTACTGGTGGATGGTGGCGCGGCGCAGGCCGCCGTCGTAAAAGGTCTCGGAGACGCTGGGGCCGATGCTCCAGAAGCGGCTGGGCCAGTTGAAGAGGTTGCTGAAGGTGGAGGCTTCGAAGCCTCCGGTGGCGCTCAGGGTGAGCGAGGGATAGTAGGCGGCGTAGGCGATGCCGATCTGGGCGTTGGCGGCGGCCATGGTGCGCTCGGCGGCGGCAACGTCGGGGCGGCGCTCGAGCAGCTGCGAGGGAACGCCGATGGGGATGGGGGGCGCGCCCGGGGTGGAAGGCCGGACGGGCATGGAGAAGGTGGAGGCATCGGTGCCGATGAGCGTGGCGATGGCGTGCTCGTACTGGGCGCGGGCGACGCCGGTGCTGGTGAGGGCGGCCTGCGCGCTCTGCAGCGTGGTCTCCGCCTGGACGACGGAGATCTGGTCGTCGACGCCGGTCTCATAGAGCGTCCGGGTGAGGTCGAGCGCCTTCTGGTCGGCGGCGACGGTGTCGGTGAGGACACGGATCAGAGAGTCCTGGGCGCGAATCTCGAAGAAGAACTCGGCGAGGGAGGCCTGCTCGGTGAGGCGCTCGGCTTCGAGGTCGGCGGCGCTGACCTGGGAGCTGTACTGGTCAGAGCGAATGGTGTTGCGAATCTTGCCCCAGAGATCGGGCGCCCAGGAGGCGGTGAGGGGAAGGGCGCCAAGAGAGGCCTGCTGTCCGGCGGCGGAGCCGGTGATGGCATTGCCGAGGTTCCCGGAGGACTTGGAGCGGGTGTAGGTGGAGTTGGTGCCGAGGGTGGGATAGAGCGCGGCGCGGGCCTCCTGCACGATGGCGCGGGCGGCCATGAAGTTCTCGAAGTACTGCTTGAGGGTCTGGTTGTCGATGTTGAGCTTGTCTTCGAGGGCGTTGAGCTCGGGGTCCTGAAAGATCTCCCACCACTTACCCCGGAGCATGGCGTCCTGGGGCTGGGCGACCTTCCATTCGCCGGCGTCGGCGGTCCTCTGGTCTGCGGGCGCGGGGGCAGCGGGAGCCTCTTTATAGGCAGCTGGTGTGGTGGGCGCGGTCGCCGGGAGGGGGGTGGGTGGATGGTACTTGGGGCCGACCATGCAGCCGGTAAGCAGGGTGGCGAGGCAGAGCAGAGCGCTGGGTAGGGCTACGCTCGCAGCTGCGGCGCTGCTGGGGCGGGCGCTGGGTTGGGAGGCGCCGGTGAGTCGCGGAGTTCGAGAGGTCTTCAACATAGGTGTATGCGTCCGTAAGAGTCAGTCTGCGTGGTTGGGGGTTGGCCCGATGGCAGGAAGGGGTACACCATGCTCCCGGCCCAGCATGCGCAGGCGCAGGCGATCGAGGGTCAGGTAGACGACCGGGGTGGTGTAGAGGGTCAGCAACTGGCTGACGATGAGGCCGCCGACGATGGTGATGCCGAGCGGACGGCGCAGCTCGGAGCCGGTGCCGGAGCCGAAGGCCAGGGGGATGGCGCCGAAGAGCGCGGCCATGGTGGTCATCAGGATGGGACGGAAGCGCAGCATGCAGGCCTTGAAGATGGCCTCCTGGGTGGTGAGACCTTCTTCGCGCTCGGCTTGCAGCGCGAAGTCGATCATCATGATGGCGTTCTTCTTGACGATGCCGATGAGCAGAACGATGCCGATGATGGAGATGATATTGAGATCTTCGTGGAAGATCATCAGGGCGAGCATGGCGCCGACGCTGGCCGAGGGCAGGGTGGAGATGATGGTGAGCGGGTGCACCAGGCTCTCGTAGAGGACGCCGAGGACGATGTAGACGGCGAGCAGCGCGGTCAGGATCAGGACCGGCTCGGTACCCAGCGACTGCTGGTAGGCCAGCAGTGTTCCGGCGAAGAAGCCGTGGATGCTGGTAGGGGTGTTGAGGCGCTGCTGCATCTGGGTGATTTCCAGAGTGGCATCGCTGAGAGAGACGCCGGGCGCGAGATTAAACGAGACGGTGACGGAAGGAAACACGCCGGTGTGATTCAGGGCCAGTGGCGTCGTGGTCTGGGTCGCCTTGGCCATGGTGAAGAGCGGGGTATTGCCGGTGTTGGTGGTGTTGGCGATGGTGGAGGAGTGGAGGTAGATGTTCTTCAGACCCTTGGGGCTCTGCCAGTATTGCGGGGCGACCTCGAGCACGACGTAGTACTGGTTGAGCTGGGTGTAGATGATGGAGACTTCGGATTGACCGAAGGCGGCATAGAGGCTGGAGTCGAGCGACTGGGCGGTCTGGCCGAGCCTGGCGGCGGTGACGCGGTCGAACTTGACGTACTCGTCGAGGCCGCCGTTCTGCTGGTCGGAGTTGACGTCCTGCAGGCCGGGGAGGTGCTTCATCTCGGCGAGCAGGCGCGGTCCCCAGGTGGCGAGGTCGGGGGCGTTGTCGGCCTGAATGGTGTATTGGTAGAGCGCATTGCTACCGCGACCGCCGATGCGCAGGTCCTGGGCGGCCTGGAGAAAGACGGAGGCGACGGGGAGTTTATTCAACTTCGGGCGCAGGCGGTTGATGATCTGGGGAGCGCCGATCTGGCGGATCGCCAAGGGCTTCAGCGTGGTGTAGATGAAGCCGGTGTTGGTGGGTCCGCCGCCGCCGGTGAAGGCGATGACGTGCTGCACGGCGGGATCGGCCTTGATGACGGCCTGGAGTTGATGGATGGAATCGTTCATGGCCGGGAAGGAGGAGTCCTGCGGTCCCTGCACGCCTCCGACCAGAGCTCCGGTGTCCTGTTGCGGAAAGAAGCCCTTGGGGATTTTGATGATGACGACGACGTTGAGAGCGATGGTGAGGAACAGGACGGTGAGGGTGAGGCGGGGATTATCGAGCACCCAATGCAAGGTCCTGCGATAGACGGAGAGGATCCAGTCGAAGAAGCGTTCACTGGCCATGTAGAGGCGCCCATGGGTCTGGTGCCGCTCGTCCTTGAGCAGGTAGGCGCACATGGTGGGAGTGGCGGTCAGCGAGATGGCTGTCGAGATGACGATGGCGGTGGAGAGGGTGACGGCGAACTCGCGGAAGAGGCGACCGACGATGCCGCCCATCAGCAGCAGGGGGATGAAGACGGCGACCAGGGAGATGCTGATCGTGAGGATGGTGAAGCCGATCTCTTTAGCGCCCTTGAGCGCGGCGGCGAAGGGTTCCATTCCGTCTTCGAGGTGGCGGGAGATGTTCTCCATGACCACGATGGCGTCGTCGACGACGAAGCCGGTGGAGATGGTGAGGGCCATCAGCGAGAGGTTGTCGAGGCTGTAGCCGAAGAGGTACATCACGGCGAAGGTGCCGACCAGGGAAACCGGCACGACCACGGCGGGGATGAGGGTGGCGCGGCCGTTTCTCAAAAACAGGAAGACGACGATGACGACGAGGATGATCGAGAGGATCAGGGTCTCTTCAACGTTCTTGACCGAGGCGCGGATGGTGGTGGTGCGGTCGAGCACGACGGTGGTGTCGATGCCCTGGGGGATGGAAGCCTTGATCGAGGGGAGCTGCGCGTAGATGCGGTCGATGGTGTCGATGATGTTGGCGCCGGGCTGCCGGAAGACGATGACGGTGACGGCGCGCTTTCCATCGAGGTAGCCTCCGGCGCGGATGTTCTGGGTAGAGTCGATGACGTCGGCCACGTCAGCGAGGCGCACGGCGGCGCCGTTGTGATAGCCGATGACGATGGGCTTGTACTCTTCGGCGTGTGAGATCTGGTCGTTGTCGAGGATGTCGGCGGTGGTCTTGCCGTCGGAGATCTGGCCGCGCGCGAGATCGGAGTTCTGCAGGCTGAGGACGGACTGGACGTTGGAGAGAGCGAGGCCGTAGCTGGCCAGCTTGGTGGGGTTGACCTCGACGCGGACCGAGGGAAGCGCACCACCACCGACGGTTACTTCGCCGACACCCTGGATCTGGGAGAGCTTCTGCTGGATGACGGTGGAGGCTTCGTCGTACATCTTGCCAGCCCCGTACTTATCCGAGGTGAGCCCAATGATCATGATGGGCGCGTCGGCGGGGTTGACCTTGCGGTAGGAGGGATTGCCGGGGAGATTGGCGGGCAGGTAGGTGCGAGCGGCGTTGATGCCGGCTTCGACGTCGCGGGCGGCGCCGTCGATGTCGCGGCTGAGGTCGAACTGGATGGTGACGTTGGTGGTGCCCAGGCCGCTCGAGGAGGTCATCTCGGTGACCCCGGCGATGTGTCCGAACTGACGCTCGAGCGGGGTGGCGACCGAGGAGGCCATGATCTCGGCGCTGGCGCCCGGCAGGCTGGCGCCGACCGAGATGGTGGGGAAGTCTACCTGGGGGAGCGGCGCGACCGGCAGCAGGTTGAAGCAGATCGCGCCGGCGATTGCGATCGCCAGGGTGAGCAGGGTGGTGGCTACCGGTCGGTAGATGAATGGGGCGGAGATGTTCATAGCGATCCAGCGGGGTGCGGGCCTGGACCCGCCGGTTGCTCGCCTGGCGTACGCGGCTTGATCGGCGTCTTCGAGAAGCGTTTAGCGAGGGTATCGAAGAAGATGTAGATGACCGGCGTGGTGTAGAGGGTGAGCACCTGCGAGAGCATGAGGCCGCCGACCATGGCGATGCCCAGGGGACGGCGCATCTCCGAGCCGATCCCGCTGCCGAAGGCGAGCGGGATGCCGGCGAGCAGCGCCGCCATGGTGGTCATCATGATGGGACGGAAGCGCAGCAGGCAGGCCTGGTAGATGGCGTCGGTCGAATTGAGGCCATGATGGCGTTCGGCTTCGAGGGCGAAGTCGACCATCATAATGCCGTTTTTCTTGACGATGCCGATCAGCAGGATGATGCCGATGATGGCGACGACGCTGAGATCCTGATGGAAGAGGATCAGAGAGAGGAAGGCACCGACGCCGGCCGAGGGCAGGGTGGAGAGGATGGTGATGGGGTGAATGAAGCTCTCATAGAGCACACCCAGGACGATGTAGACGGTGACCAGGGCGGCGAGGATGAGCAGCGGTTCGTTGGAGAGCGAGTTGCGGAAGGAGGCCGCGGTGCCCTGGAAGTCGGCCTGCAGGCTCTCGGGCATGTGCATGTCCTTCTGCACCTTGGTGACGGCGTCGATGGCTCCGCCGAGTGCGGCTCCCGGGGCGAGATTGAAGGAGACGGTGACGGAGGGGAACTGCCCCTGGTGGGTGATGGAGAGCGGCTCGGTGGTGTTCTCGAAGTGGGCGATGGCGCTGAGCGGGACGGCGTTGCTCGGCGTGGAGCTGGTGGTTCCGGAGGCGTTGACACCCTGTGTGGCGGTGGTGGTGGTGGGAGTGATGACCTGGGCCGGCGCGGTCAGCGTGGTCGAGGATGGGGTATACGCCGCCGTCTTGGTGAGGGCGTTCGAGCCGGCCGAGGAGGATCCGGAGGCGGAGAAGGAGTTGGTCGCTCCGGCGCCGGTCGCGCCTGACGAGGCGTTCGCCTGGATGTAAATGTTGTTGAGGTTGGCGACGTCCTGCTGGAACTTGGGCGTGGCCTCGAGCACGACGTGGTACTGGTTCAGCTGGGTGTACATGGTGTTGACCAGGCGCTGACCGAAGGCGTCGTAGAGGGTGTTGTCGATGGTGGTGGGCGAAATGCCAAGGCGCGAGGCGGTGGCGCGGTCGATGACGAGCTTGACGGCGAGACCACCGGGCTGCTGGTCGGTGGCGACGTCTTCGAGTTCGGGAAGCTGTTTCAAGCGCGCGACGAAGCGATTGGTCCAGAGGTTGAGTTCGTTCTGGTCGGGATCTTCGAGGGTGTATTGATATTGCGTGCGGCTGACGCGGTCGTCCACGGTAATGTTCTGGACGGGCTGCATGAAGATCTGAATGCCCTGCACCTTGTCGAGCTTGGTCTCCAGGCGGCGGATGACGTCGGCGGCCGAGAGGTCGCGTTGCTCGATGGGCTTGAGGTTGATGGACATGCGGCCGCTGTTGGTGGTGGTGTTGGTGCCGTCAGCGCCGATGAAAGAGGAGATGCTCTCGACGGCGGGGTCGGCGAGGATGATGTTGGCGAGTTCCTGCTGCTTCTCCGCCATAGCCTTGGGGGCGATGGCGGGAGGCGCCTGGGTGATGCCCTGGATGACGCCGGTGTCCTGCACCGGGAAGAAGCCCTTGGGAATGAGGATGTAGAGATAGATGGTGAGCAGCAGGGTGGCGAGCGCTACCAGCAGCGTGACGCCCTGGTAGCGGAGGACCACCTTGAGAGTCCTGCCGTAGAACGCGATCATGCTCTCGAAGGCGTATTCGGACCAGCGATAGAAGCGGCCCTGCTCGGCGTTGTGGTTGTGCTTGAGGATGCGCGAGGCCATCATCGGGGTCAGGGTCAGCGAGACGACCGCGGAGATGACGATGGTGACGGCCAGGGTGACGGCGAACTCGCGGAAGAGACGGCCGACGACATCGCCCATGAAGAGCAGGGGGATGAGTACGGCGATCAGCGAGACGGTGAGCGAGACGATGGTGAAGCCGATCTGCTCGGCGCCTTTGAGGGCGGCCTGCATGGGTGGATCGCCCTCTTCCAGATAACGCGAGATGTTCTCGACCATCACGATGGCGTCGTCGACCACGAAGCCGGTAGAGATGGTGAGGGCCATGAGCGAGAGATTGTCCAGGCTGTAACCGAGCGCATACATGGCCGCGAAGGTGCCGATCAGCGAGAGCGGAACGGCGACCGAGGGGATGATGGTTGCGGAGAGGTTGCGCAGGAACAGGAAGATGACCAGAACAACCAGGCCGACGGTCAGCAGCAGCTCGAACTCGACGTCGTTGACCGAGGCCTGAATGGAGGTGGTGAGGTCGGTGAGGGTCGTGACCTCGATGCCCTTGGGCAGGTTGGCCTCGAGCTGCGGCATCAGCGCCTTGATGCTCTTGACGATGCTGATGGTGTTGCCGCCGGGCTGGCGCTGGATGTTGAGCACGACCGCCGGGGTCTGGTTCATCCAGGCAGCCTGGTTGTTGTTCTCGACGCCGTTGACGATCTGGGCGACGTCGGTGAGCATGACCGGAGCGCCGTCGCGGTAGGCGACCACGACGCTCTTGTAGTCGTTGCTGGTGACCAGCTGATCGTTGGCGTCGATCTGGTAGTCCTGCCGGGGGCCGTCGAAGTTGCCCTTGGCGGCGTTGACGCTGGCGCTGCTGATGGCGGTGCGCAGGCTCTCGAGATCGATGCCGTAGGAGGAGAGCGCTGTGGGGTTGGCTTGAATGCGGACCGCTGGCTTCTGGCCGCCGCTGATGCTGACCAGGCCGACGCCGCTCAGCTGCGAGATCTTGGGGGCGAGACGGGTGTCGACCAGATCCTCCACCTGCGAGAGCGGCATGGTCTTCGAGGTGATGGCGAGGGTGAGGACGGGAGCGTCGGCGGGATTGGTCTTACTGTAGATCGGAGGCGCGGGCAGGTTCGACGGCAGATAGCTCTGCGCGGCGTTGATCGCCGACTGCACCTCTTCTTCGGCGACGTCGATGTTGAGGTTGAGATTGAACTGCAGAACGATGACCGAGGTCGCGCCGGAGCTGGTGGAGGTCATCTGACTGAGCCCCTGCATCTCTCCGAACTGGCGCTCAAGCGGAGCGGTGACGGTGGTGGAGACGACGTCGGGACTGGCCCCGGGGTAGAAGGTCAGCACCTGGATGGTCGGGTAGTCGACCTGGGGAAGGGCCGAGACCGGAAGCTGGGTGTAAGCGACGATTCCCACCAGAAGAATCGCCGCCATTAACAGAGAAGTTGCTACGGGACGCAGAATAAACGGGCGGGAAGGGCTCACGGAGCATCGCTCCCGCTGGTGTTGGCCGGAATTGCCTTATTCACTGCGATGACCTTGGAGTTGTCCTGCAGCTTGTCGAAGCTGCTGTTGGCAAGGACCTCGCCCGGGTTGAGACCTTGCACCGAGGTCAAGCCGTTGTCGGTGACGCCGGGGTTGATCTTGCGCTCATGGGCGACGCCGTTCTGGATCACATAGACGAAGGCGACCGGGCCGTTGTGCTGAATCGCGGAGTCGGGAACGAGCGTCGCATTGTGCAGCGTGTTGACTAGAAGACGTGTGTTGACGAACTGATTCGGAAACAGCAGGCTGGCCCGGTTGTTGAACGAGGCACGACCCTTCACGGTTCCGGTCGTGGTATCGATCTCGTTGTCGAGCGTCAGCAGCGTGCCGCTTTCGATCTTCTGCGCAGCGGCGCGGTCATAGGCGTCCACGGGAAGCTTCGCTCCCTGACGCAGCCGGGCCTGCACCTGACCGAGACTGTCCTCCGGAATGGTGAAGATGACGGTGATGGGCTGGAGCTGGGTGATGACCACGAGAGGAGTGGTTCCGTTGGACTGGACGATATTGCCTGGATCGACCAGGCGCAGGCCGACGCGGCCGGTGAAGGGCGCCTTGATGTGGCAGTAGTCGACCTGGACTTGATCGTACTGGACCAGTCCCTGGTCGTTCTTGACCGTGCCCTGATCCTGCAGGACCACCTTCTCCTGGTCATCGAGCTGCTGGTGTGGGATGGCGTTGCGGGCCCACGCGGCACGGTAGCGCTCCAGGTCCATTTGGGCCTCGGCCAGCAGGTTCTGGTCGCGCTCGAGCGCACCCTGTGCCTGGAGCAGCGAGGCCTGGTACTGGCGCGCGTCGATGTCGATCAGCGGATCGCCCTGGTGGACGAGCTGGCCTTCCTTATAGTGCACCGCGACGATGGTGCCGGTGACCTGGGCGGTGACCGAGGAGGTGTAGACCGGAGTGACGGTGCCGATTGCATCCAGGTAGACGCCCAGATCGCCCTGCCGCGCGGTGGCCGTGGTCAGCGTCACCGGTCCGGTGCCGGGACCGCGACGCTGACCCGCAGTTTTGGTGGTCTCTTTGTGGGTCCAGACGAGCCAGAAAGCAACGGCGAAGATCAGCAGCAAAACGATCCAGACGAGGACACGCACGCTCCGGCTGCGTGGTTTCGAAGAGGGAGGGGCTGCAAGTTGGTGATCAGGACCGATGGGTGGATGTTCAGGGCTCTGCGGTTCGGCGGGCAATTTCGCTCCTTGCCAAAATCATTAGAAGGTCGGGTATCGCGCAAGGCTTTCCCGTCACAGTAGTTGACGTTTCACCCAGCAGTTAAGGCGCAGCCTTTTTCAGCCGAAGGTGAGGGTGCCGATTCTGGTGCGAATCGACTGCAATGGAATCGTTGGCCTACCAGTTTATGGTAAAGCCCTTGTTTTGATGAAGGGTCGAAGGGAAGGATGCGCGGTGAAGCGAGCAATTGGCAGCTTTCGGCCCGGAACAGCTTGGAGCATCCGGGGAAACACCGTTTCGGCTACTAAGGACACCTGCGTGCAACGCCGGGACGAAGATGGAGGACCGGGGCCTCTGTCGCGATAGTATGCGAGTGAGGACACATGCCAAATTCACGCCGCACCTTTCTGACCAACACCTCCCTGGGCGTGTTGGGAGCAGCTATGACCACCTCCATGACCACGGACAGCCAGGCCCAGGCCCAGGACCAGGCTCCGGGGGCGAAGCCGCTGCCGCCCGGGGCGCCGCCGGCGTTCGGAACGTCGCCGGCGGTGGGGCCGGAGGTATCGCCGGCCACCTTTGCGGTGGCGGAGAGGCTGGTCGAGGTGACGCTGACGGAGGCCGAGCGCGGTGAGGCGGCTGGGAACTGGAGGAACTCGCTGGCGCCTGTCTACGAGCGGCGGACAGGACCGCGCAAGCTGGCGCTCGAGCCGGCGATCGCGCCGTGGTCGCGTTGGGATGCGGCGCTTCCTGGGACGGAGGCTGGCCCGAGGGAGAACCGGTTCGTGCGCAGCGCGGCGGCGGTGCGGCCGCTGCCGGCGCGCGACGAGGACATCGCCTTTGCCACGGTCAGCGAGCAGGCGCGCTGGATCGAGAGCCGGCAGCTGACCTCGGCGCGGCTGACACGGATCTACCTCGAGCGGATCGAGCGCTTCGACCCCAAGCTGCACTGCGTGATCACAGTGACCAGAGAGCTGGCGCTGGCGCAGGCCGCGCAGGCGGACAAGGAGATCGCCGCAGGACGTTATCGCGGGCCGCTGCACGGCATTCCGTGGGGAGCGAAGGACCTGCTCGACACGGCGGGGATTCATACGACCTACGGAGCGGAGCCGTTCCGCGAACGGGTTCCGGCGGCAGATGCGACCGTGGTCGAGCGGTTGCATGCGGCGGGAGCGGTGCTGATCGCCAAGCTGAGCATGGGCGCGCTGGCGCTGAACGATATCTGGTTCGGCGGCGAGACCAGGAATCCGTGGCTGCTCGAGGAGGGATCGTCGGGCTCGAGCGCGGGTCCGGGCGCGGCGACGGCTGCGGGGCTGGTGAGCTTCGCGATGGGCAGCGAGACCGGAGGAAGCATCGTCTCGCCGACGATGCGGTGCGGTCTGACCGGGCTGCGGCCGACCTTTGGCCGGGTTCCGCGGACTGGGGCGATGACGCTGTGCTGGTCGCTGGACAAGCTGGGGCCGATGACGCGCGGGGTCGAAGACACGCTGCTGGTGCTCAACGCGATTACGGGACCGGATGGAAGGGACGTTTCGGCGGTTCCATCGCGGCTGGCCTTCGACGCGGGCCGCGGAGTGCAGGGGCTGCGCGTTGGCTATATTCCGGGCTGGATGAAGGAGGCTCCAGCGACCGAGGTGGATCGAGCCGCGCTCGAGACGGTCAAGAAGCTGGGCATGGTTCCGGTTCCGGTGGAGCTGCCGGATTGGCCGTACGACTCGCTGAATGTGATCCTGTTCGCGGAGTCGGCTGCGGCGTTTGAGGAGATTACGCTGAACCGACAGATTGACCAGCTGAAGATGCAGGTTCCCGATGCTTGGCCGAACCTCTTCCGGCAGTCGCGCTTCCTTTCCGCGGTGGATTTTGTGCAGGCCGATCGGATGCGGCGCAAGGTGGCGCTGGAGATGGGAAGGATCTTCAGCGAGGTCGATCTGCTGCTGGTGCCTTCGCTGCGCGATGAGATTTTGGTGGTTACGAATGCGACCGGGCACCCTTCGCTGACGCTGCGGGCGGGGTTTGTCGAGGTGTCGGAGGAGCGCAGCGACTGGGCTCCGGATCCGGCGCGGCCGCTGGCGAAGTTCTCGCCGCCGCGCCGGGTGCCGCATGGGGTGACGCTGATCGGC
>Ga0210403_10003576_pt1 | contig 13628 bp, 9 predicted proteins | sample IncBWC19MmetaG_FD_150863 | JGI IMG/M metagenome (GOLD analysis project Ga0210403, IMG submission 150863) | Forest soil microbial communities from Barre Woods Harvard Forest LTER site, Petersham, Massachusetts, United States - Inc-BW-C-19-M | ecosystem: Environmental > Terrestrial > Soil >... | reverse complement strand
GTATTTAACGAGGGCGAGGTCGGGCTCGATGCCGGTGGTGTCGCAATCCATCATGAAGCCGATGGTGCCGGTGGGAGCGAGAACGGTGACCTGGGAATTCTTGAAGCCGTGCTGTTCACCGAGGGCAAGAGCGGAATCCCAGGCGGTTTGCGCGCCCATATAGAGATCGGACTGAACGTGATCGGGCTTGATGCCGCGCATGGCGTTGCGGTGCATGCGGATGACATCGAGCATGGGTTCGCGATTCACGGGATAGCCGGGGAACGGACCCATGCGTTCGGCGACGCGGGCGGACTGGGCGTAGGCTTCGCCGCACATGAGGGCGGTGACGGCGGCAGCGACGTCGCGTCCTTCGTCGGAGTCGTAGGGCAGGGCCATGGACATGAGGAGGGCGCCGAGATTGGCGTAGCCGAGGCCGAGAGGACGGAACTCGTGCGAGTTCTTCGCGATTCTGTCCGTGGGATAGCTGGCGTTGGCGACGAGGATTTCCTGGGCGGTGATGGTAACGTCCACCGCTTTGGTGAAGGCTTCGACGTCGAAATCGCCATTGGAGCCGAGGTACTTCATCAGGTTCAGCGAGGCCAGGTTGCAGGCGGTGTCGTCGAGGAACATGTATTCGCTGCAGGGATTGCTGGCATTGATGCGCGCGGTGGACTTGCAGGTGTGCCAGCGATTGACGGTGGTGTCGTACTGCATGCCGGGATCGCCGCAGTGCCAGGTGGAATCGGCAATCTTGTAGAGGAGTTCGCGGGCGCTGAGCTTTTCGTTGGGCTGGCCGTCGGTGACGTTCCTGGTCCACCAATCGCGATTTTCCTGCGCGGCTTGCATGAATTCGTCGGTGACGCGGACGGAGTGATTGGCGTTCTGGAAGAAGATGGAGCTGTAGGCTTCGCCGTCGATCGAGGAGTCATAGCCCTGTTCGATGAGGACGTGAGCCTTCTTTTCTTCCTTTACCTTGCAATCGATGAATTCGACGATGTCCGGATGGTCGATGTTGAGGATGACCATCTTGGCGGCGCGACGCGTCTTGCCGCCGCTCTTGATGACGCCGGCGAAGGCGTCGAAGCCCTTCATGAAGCTGACCGGACCGGAGGCGATGCCGCCGCCGGAGAGTGTTTCCTTGCTGCCGCGCAAGGTGGAGAAATTGGTGCCGGTGCCGGAACCCCACTTGAAGAGCATGCCTTCGGTGCGGGTAAGACCCATGATGGATTCCATGCTGTCCTGAACGGAGTTGATGAAGCAGGCGGAGCACTGGGGCTTGGGCTGGCAGCCGACGTTGAACCAGACGGGGGAATTGAAAGCCATTTTCTGTTCGACAAGCAAGTGGCTGAGCTCGTCGCGGAAGGCGTCGCGCGACGCGTTGTTGGCGAAGTAGCCGCCCTCTTCACCCCAGCGGACGACGGTGTCCACCACGCGGCCGATCAACTGGCGGACGGAGGTTTCGCGCTCGGAAGTGCCTGGCTTGCCGTGGAAATATTTGCTGGCCACGATATTTGTGGCGGTCTGCGACCAGCTTTTGGGGACTTCGACGTTTTCCTGCTTGAAGATCGTGACGCCCTTTTCGTTGCCGATGAGGGCGGTGCGCTTTTCCCATTCGACCTTGTCGAAGGGAGAAGCCTTGCCATCGGTGAAGTACCGTTCAAAAACCAGACCGCCGGATGCGGCGGAGGTGTCCACCGATTTTGCTGTCTCGACTGCTTTGCCATTCAATGCGTGTCTCACCGTAGCCATCCTGATTCCTCCCCGCAGCAGGTTCCCGTAGTGCGAGCGGGGAACCCTTTTATTTTACTCCCCTGGCGAGCAGGGGGTTGCGTTCGCGCCTGAAGAACGCAACTGGATCCGTGGTCGATGTGGAAGGCGTCCCCCCGAAATCATCGTAAAAAACGAATGCGCTGCCCAATGCCGGTGAATCTCACACGGCCGAACAGAAAACTCCGCGCTTGCTTACGACTGCGCGGAGCAGGTACTTCGCGCTCGTTTTTTGCGGTGATACCGGGCTGGAGCGTGGGACAAAGCCGGACCAAGACTGTTCCCCGACTCGGTCCGTCTGGCGCTTCCACGTCCCCCGAATCTGGATTCGCAGTATCGGACGAGGAGAAGTTGGTGTCAAGAGAAAATCGCAAAATCTGGTGAAGAAATTTCTATAGCGTCTATATCTAGTGGTGGGCTTTCCAGGAGAGCACAGTGCCGGAATGGTGCAGAGCGGAGGTTCCGGTACGGAAGTACTTTGAAATCAGGACTGTTGCATCATTTTTTGTGGGCGTGAGAACGCGTAATCTGGCAAGAGGCAGGAGTCCATCGGAGGGATGGCACACGTGCAAGTCGGACGTTATCAAATATTGGAAACACTGGGAACCGGCGCTCACAGCCGCGTGGTGCGCGGATTCGATCCGCTGATTGACCGGCCGGTGGCGATCAAATTACTTTCGCCGGAGCTGTCACGAGGCGAAGCACGGTCGCGTTTTCTGCGTGAAGCGCGCGTGGTGGGAAAACTTTCGCATCCATTCATCATCACGCTGCACGACATGGGAATTGAGGAGTCTACTTCGACTCCGTACCTGGTGATGGAGTTGGTGGAAGGGCAATCGCTCGAAAAAATTCTGACAAATGGAAGCGTGCCGTTTCCCTCGGCGTGCGGTTGGGCAGCGCAGGTGGCAGTGGCGCTGAATGTGGCGCACCGGCACGGGATTATTCACGGGGACGTGAAGCCGGCGAACATCCTGGTAACCAGCGATTCGCGCACGAAATTGACGGACTTCGGCATGGCGCGGCTTTCCAGCCACGATACGAAGGACACTTCCCTGCTGGGAACGCCGGCGTATTGGTGCCCGGAGCAGATCATGGGGCGGGCGCAGGATGAGCGGTCGGATATTTTCTCGCTGGGCGTGCTGCTGTACGAAATGCTGACCGGGATTTCGCCGTTTGCGGCGGATTCGCTGCAGAAGGTTTGCAATCACGTGCTGTCTTCGCGGCCGCTGCCGCCGTCGCAGGTGAATTCTTCGATTCCGGCAGCGCTGGACGAGATTTTGGCCAAGTGCCTGGCGAAGGATCCGCAACAGCGGATGGCTTCGGCGGAAGCGCTTGCGGAGCAGTTGTATCCGCTGGCGCGGCGGAAGACGGTGACGCCGGCGGTGGCACCGGTGGCAGAGCCGTCGCTACGCAACAGGGCGGCGCGGTTTTTGCGTTCGGCGTAGACGAATTTCAAGACAGTGCGTAGGGATCGTCGAAGGACAATCAAGAAAAGATTTAACACAGAGGGCACAGAGGAAGCGCACAGAGTGCGCAGAGACGGAAAGGAATGCCCAATCGGCGGATTATTCGTAGCGGAGGGCTTCGACGGGGTCGAGCTTGGCGGCTTTCATGGCGGGCCAGACGCCGAAGATTAGGCCGATGCTGACGCTGACAACGATGCCAAGAACGGCGGCCCAGACGGGGACGCTGCCGGGCCACTTGAGAGCCAGGCGCACCAGAAGAACTAGACCATTTACGAGAATCAGAGCGATGAGTCCGCCCAAACCTGTCAGGGTCATTGCTTCGAGCAGAAATTGCCAGGTGATGTCCTTGCTTTTCGCACCGATGGCTTTGCGGACGCCGATTTCGCGGGTGCGTTCGGTGACGCTGACCAGCATGATGTTCATCACGCCGACGCCGCCAATGAGCAGACCGATGGCGCTGAGAACAACCGTGGCAATCGCGACTTTCCCAACGATGTTGTGAAATTCCTTGATCTGCTCTTCGGCGGTGGCGACGGAGAAATTGTCCTTGCCGTTATAGGGAACGTTGCGGCGGCGGCGGAGAACTTCGGTGATCTGATCCACCATCTGGTTGAGCATGTAGGGCTGCGCCTGCACGCGGAAATTTATTTCGGTGGCCGAAGGAAACGTTTTGCGGAAGGTGCTGAACGGAATCAGGACGCGGCGGTCTTCGTCGCCCATGCCGAATCCACCCTTGGGCTTCTCGACAACTCCGATGACCTGAAAAGTTGAGCCGTCAATCATGACGTCTTTGCCGATGGGGTTGCCTCCGGGGAAAAGCACGGGAGCGACATTTTCGCCGAGCATAACGACTTTTTCCTTGTGGAGGTCGTCGCCTTCGCTGATGAAACGGCCGGCGAGAGTGGCGGCATTGGCGTAAACGAGGCCGAAATTGGCCTGGACGCCGCGAAAATCGATGGCCGAGACTTCACCGGATTTGGTGCGCACGGAGTGGGGGACGTCCCAGTCGCTAGTGATAAACACGGTGACGTTTTTGACGGCGGTACACCGTTCCTCGAGGGCGCGCGCGTCTTCGAGTGTGAGAGGCTTGCGCTGGCGTTCCTCAAGAGGCGGCGGCCCGCCGTGGCGGCCCTGATCCCACTTGGTAACAAAGGCCGTGTCGGCGCCGAACTGCTTCACATTTTCCTGGATTTGCGCGTCGAAGCCCGTGATCAGAGCGGCGACGAGCATGATGACGCTGACACCGAGCACAACGCCAAAAATCGTGAGGGCGCTGCGGAGTTTGTGGGTGCGGAGGGCATCCATGGCTTGCCGGAGATTTTCGCCGTTTGCCTGGGGCATAAGCGTGCCTAGCTTTCCGCTCGAAGAGCTTCAATGGGATCGAGTTTTGCGGCCCGCATGGCCGGGAAGATACCGAAAAATAGTCCCACGGCCGTGGCAAGGCAGAGCGAAAGGATCACGGCGGTGAGCGGAGTTTCCATCGGGAATGAGAACGTGGCCTTCACGAGATAGACGGCGAGATACGCGGTGAGGATGCCGATGAGGCCGCCGCAGGCCGCGAGGACTGCTGACTCGGTGAGAAATTGCAGAAGGATGTGGGCTTTTCGCGCGCCCAGCGAGCGGCGCAAACCGATTTCGCGAGTGCGTTCGGTGACGCTGGCCAGCATGATGTTCATGATGACGATGCCGCCGACAACGAGAAAAACGCTGACGAGGGCCATGGCGACGAAAGCGAGGTTGCCGGTGAGGTCGTGCCAGAGGGCCATGATGGAATCAGAGCCGAGGATGGCGAAATTGTCGGGGGCATTGTAGTCGAGATGGCGCCAGGCGCGGAGAAGCATGCGGGCTTCATCCTGGCTTGCGGACATCATTTCGGCGTTGGGGGCCTGGATGAAGACGGTGGCCCAGTCAATCTGGCGGTGCCAGCCCTTGAGGAAGGTATTCATGGGCATGATCATGTAGTTGTCTTGCGACTGGCCGAAGGCGCTGCCGATGGCTTCGGCGACGCCGATGACTTCGTAGGTGTGCGTGCCGACGCGAATGGATTTTCCGAGGGGATCGACGTTGGGGAAAAATTTTAGGGCGAGGTCAGAGCCGATGAAGGTAACGTCGGAGCGATGATCGTCGTCGGCGGGAGTGATGAAACGGCCTTCGACGATGTTGAGGTTGCGGACGTCGGCGAAATTAGCGGTGGTGCCCATGATGCTGGTGTTTTCCATGATGATGTCGCCGACGCGGGTCTGAACGTTGCGGTCTTCCTCGGCGGCGACGGCGCGGGCGAGTTTCATGCTATCGCGAAGGCGCTCGTAGTCATCCATCGTAACGAGGGGGCGCTTTTGCGCCTTGAGGAATTCGTCGCGGCTGGTGATGATGCCGAAGCGGTCGACGATGAACACGTTTGCGCCGAGGTTGGCGACGCGCTCGGCGACATAGAGGTTCAGGCCGGCGATGACGCTCATGACGAAGACGAGAGTGGTGACGGCAAGGATGACGCCGAGGAGGGTGAGGAAACTCCGTAGCTTATGGGCGCGCAAGGCATCCAAAGAAAGCTTGAAGGTTTCGTAGAAGGTGACCCAGGCTTTCTTAAGGCGTTCGAGGCGCGAGGCAGACACCACCGCACGGCCCGCAAGCGGTGGGGCGCTGGTCAAGCCATCCATGGGGGAAATGCCCAAACTGTGCTCCTGTATGCTTTAAAGACGAACCACCCAGCCAAATCGTTCCTTAGTTAGACGTTTTAGATGTGTATTAGCTTTCAGCCGGGGCGGCTATAATCTGAAAGAGCCTCTATTGTAACTGTGTGGCGGAGGGAATGAAGTGGAAAGTGGCGGGTGGGAAATAGGGCGAAGACGGAGTCTGGAATCTTGGGTGAACGCCGTAATGTGCACATTTAAAAAGCGTTACATGCAGACTGTGCTGGGTTGTGGTGTCTTCGCCCTTTTCCTGCTTGGTGCTCCCTGTTTTGGCCAATCCACCGCATCGGAGCAGCCTGCAACGGAGGCTTCCGCGAATAATGGGGACCTGTTCAGCCGGGTGATCGCCAATCAGAAGCGGGTGGACGCGGAGTTGAACGTTTACGAGCGGGTGGAGCGGGTGGAAATTCGAAAGACCGGAAGCGACCCGACTCCGAGCGAGGTAAAGATGTGGAGGGTTTTTCCCGCGGGCACGGGAACAAGCAAGATTCCTTTGACGGCGGAAGCGAATCCGACGAGCGCGGAAAGCTATCGGGCGGCGCTCGAAAAATTGCAGACGACGCTGATCTGGGCGGCGGGAACGGGGCCGGCGCAACGGGAAGCTTATTCGAAATTGGAGCGGCGAAAAAAGGAACGGAACGAGTTGATCGATTCGACGCGAAAAGCATTTGTGTTCACGAAAATTGGCGAGGAGATGAGGGGAAACCGCGTGCTGGTCAAATACGAAATGGCACGGAACCCTGCGTTCAAGCCGGCGACGCGAAACGAAATGTTGTTCAGCAAGGTTCGCGGCACGCTGTGGATCGACAAGGAAACTTCGGAGTTGGCGAGGATCGAAGGCGAGGTTACCGAAGACATTACGCTGGCCCTGTTTCTGGCGAAGGTCTATCGAGGCAGCTATTTCATGCAGGAGAGATACGAAATGGCGCCCGGCGTGTGGCTGCCGACGTATCAACAGTACGATTTTGACGGACGGAAATTCGTGGTGCCGTTTTCGATTCATGAACGCTCGTTTTATACGCAGTACCGGCGAGTGGGGCCGCCGAATGAGGCGGTGGAAGTGGTGCGTGGCGAACTGAACAAATTGGGAGAGAATCGGGCAGACCCGTGAAAGCGCCGTTGCTAGAATAGGCTAAATTGCACCAGGTCCGGGCAGCCGGATCGGAGGTGTTATGATCCGTCGAAGTTCAGTGCTTCTCCTCGTTAGCGGCATTCTGCCCGCGCTCTGCTGCGCGCAGAGCGGGCAACCGGCGACTCCGCCCGCGTCAGCCCAACAATCCAGCTCGACGGCCAGCGGACCGGCTTCTCCCTCCGCCGGCAAGACTGAGAAAACCAAAAAAGTTTGGACGAACGATGAGGTGGGCAGCCTGCAGGGAACAGTTTCGGTTGTCGGGACGAATCGTCCAGCGGAACGCCAATCGCAATCCGGGCAGAATGGAAGCGGCGCCGCGGCTGATCCGCGACGTGGGAAAATCCTGCGATACCGCGACGGGATTGCGGAGCTGCGGAAGAAGATTGACGCGGCGGACCAGCGGATATCTCAACTGAAGAATTCCAAGGCGAACGATAGCAGCCCGAAGGGGGGCATCAATCCGAACCGAGGCTACAACATGATTCCTCTGGATGAACAGGTGAAGCAACAGGAGGCGAAGAAGAAGCAGTTGCTTGCGAGCATCGAGGATCTGGAGAACGAGGCGAAGAAAGAAGGGATTGAGCCGGGGGAGCTGCGGTAGAAGAGAGTGCGATGCAAGGTTTGCTTAGTGAACGATCGCGGAGTGCCGCTCAATTAGAGATCGAGGAATGAATTGAAGTTGAGATCCTTCGCGGCCCGATGGAAGTCGGGACGCTCTGGAAAACAATTTTTGGCTTGATTTTACGAGGTTCTAATTCAAGCCGGCTGGCCGCAGGATTCACGACGAATCAGGAAGACTTTCCAAGCTTGAGGAACAGGGTGAGATAGCGCTTGAGGTTTTGCGTAATTAAGAAATTTTCCTTTACATGCTGGTGGCCGTGCTCGCCGAGGCGTCCGGCGATATCGGGATGGGAGAGCAGGAAGCGAATCTGGTAGGCGGTGCCTTCGACGGAATGAGCGAGAAGGCCGGTGTGTTTGTGGATGATCTGGGTGGGAATTCCGCCAACTGCGGAAGCAACGACGGGCTTCTTTTTCCAGAGAGCTTCTGAAACGGTTAAGCCGAAACCTTCGCGCAGGCTTTTCTGGATGACGATGGTGGAAGCGCGCTGCAAGGCGTTCACTTCGAGCGGCGCCCAAGCGGGAAGTTCGAGCAGCTTGATGTCTGGATCGCCTTCGGCGGCGTGCTGCGCTTCCTTCAGGACGGTGGCTCCCTCTGGATCGTCGGAGGCGCCGCCGCCCGCGAGAACCAGCTGACAATCAAAATAGCGACGGACGATACGATAGGCGCGAATGACGCCGACGGGATCCTTGAGCCGATCAAAGCGGGAGATTTGAGTGAGGATGGGGCGTAAATGGTCAATGCCGTAACGGGCCAGGACATCGAGGATGAATTCCGGCGGCAAGTCGCGATTTTTTTCGGAGAGCGGGTCGATGGCCGGATGAAACAGATATTGAGGAATGGGAAGCTGTTTGGCGAATTCCGGAGAGGAAAAGATGGCCGCGTCGTAATGGGGGACATAGTTTTCCAGGAAATTCCAGACGGCGGGATGCGGGTGAGAGAGGTCGATGTGGCAGCGCCAGACCCAATGATTGGCGCTTTTCTCGCGGTAGGAGATCAGGCCGGCGGGTTGAGGATCGTGGATGACCATGAATTCGGCATCAAGCGGCAGACGTTTGGCGTTTTTTTCGTTGTAGGCGCGGAAGATTTCGAAGTGGCGCGGCTCGGGATGGTAAGGTGCGCCGTGCAGCGCGTTATGGAAGGCCTTGGTGACTTCGAAAAAATCCTCGCCGCCGGTCATGACTTCCCAGCGGATGTTGATGCCAAGTTCTTCGGCAAGAGGGACGAGGCGATTCAGAATTTCAGCGACACCTCCGCCGACGGCCGTAGAATTGATCATGACCACGGAGCGGCCGGCTAAAGGCTTGGCGAGAATGCGGAGTTCGGCTACTTCGCCCTCGCCGATGACGGAGGAGTAGTCATCCAGCGGAATCCTGCTTGGGATTTGAGTCGTGCTCATGCTTTCTCCTTTCACGGTCCACAAGGCGAAGCATCTTGGCGCGCGCGCTGTCGAGCGTGTTGGTGTAGATATCGATGTGGTTGATGTTCTCGGCGAGGGGGTTGAGGCCAAGGCTGCCGGCCAGCCAATTCGAAAAATCGTTGCTGCGGAATTGCAGGCGAAGTCGCGAGGTGACGAAGTGGAAATGGAAGCTGGCGTGACTGATAGTCGCGACGCCGTGGCGAAATTCGTCGAGCGTGGTTGCCTTTGGACAACAGGGCATGGTTACTTCCAGGCTTTCGCAGAAATAGAAACGGTCGAGGGCTTCCTGGCGGCTGAATTGGGGGAACGCGGCGATGAAATCGCGGAGCACGCGGCAGAGATCATCGCGGAGTGCGGCGATGGATGTGTAATCGCGAATATCGAGGGCCGCGAACTGTTCGGCGAGGGCGTCGCGACCGGCTTCGGCGAGGGCCCACTGCGCGAAGTCGTTGGAGAAACCTTCGGTGAGGAAGTGATGGGAGCTGAGAGTCTGGAAAGTGTGGTGGAAGATCGAGGCATCACTGCACTGCTCGAGGCCGGCGAGGAGTTCCTCGAGATTTCCGGCGGATTGATTTCCGATGCGTGTGAGATAGGAGACGGTGAAAAATTCGAATGGAGTTTCGGCGACGATCACGGCAATTCCTCCTGGAATCTATTCAGTGCCTGAGAAGTATCGGCCGGCATACGAGGGTCATGGCGGGCGCGGGGAAAAGTTATCGAGCGTGCGTGGCCACCGGGCGTTCCGGACTCTGGACGCGGATTTCGCTGAGGTCGGAAATGAGGTGGGCGGCCCAGCGGTAGACATTGTTTTCCAAAACGATTTTGCGCATTCGCGACATCATTTCTCCCTGCTGCTCTTCGTTCATTTCCAGGGCCTGGTGAATGGAGCGGGCGAGTTGGTCCACGTCGTAGGGATTGACGAGAATGGCGTCGCGAAGCTCTTGAGCCGCGCCCGTAAAATTGCTCAACATTAGAACGCCGCGATTGTCCTCCCGGGTGACGATGAATTCCTTGGCCACGAGATTCATGCCGTCGTGGAGCGAGGTGACCAGGCAGACCGAGGCCGCGCGATAGAAGCGGCCGATCTCTTCGTGCGAGTGGTGCCGTTGGAGGAAAACGATAGGCTTCCAGCGCCCGGATTGAAAACGGGCGTTGATGCGTTCGGCTTCGACGCCCACTTCCTCGAGAAATTGCCGGTAGCGAGGGATGTCGGTGCGGCTGGGAGCGCCGATTTGGACGAAACTGAACCGCTGAAGGTAGGCGGGATAATTTTCGAGAAAGCGCTCGATGCCGCGAAAACGCTCGAGAATGCCTTTGGTGTAATCCACGCGATCGACGCCGACGCCGAGGAGAGAAGCTTCGATGCCGAGCTCTTCGCAGAGAGCGGCGCGCTCTTCACCTGAAGAACGCAGGGGATACGGCGTTTCCCAATTCAAAGGTGCCGCAACGCTGATGGGATATGGCCTTACGCGAGTGACGCGGCCCTGGCGGTAGATTTCGAAGCGGTCCCAATCGGTGAGGGCTTCGAGAGCGTGATCCACGGTGGCGAGAAAGTTGCTGCAATGAGTGCGAATGTGAAAGCCGATGAGATCGGCGCCGAGCAATCCATCTAGGAGCTCGGTCTGCCAAGGACAGATTCCAAACACTTCGGGATTGGGCCACGGGATGTGCCAGAAGATAGCGACGCGGGCATCGGGGCGAGCTTCCTTGACCATTCGAGGAAGAAGGGCGAAGTGATAGTCCTGAGCGAGGACGACGGGCGAAGCGACGTCTTTCATTTCCTGCACGACGGCGTCGGCGAAGCGCTGGTTGATGCGCTGATATTCGCTCCAGTCTTCGGGACGAAAGATTGGGCGCGTATGGGCGATGTGGCAGAGCGGCCAGAGGCCTTCATTGGAGAAACCTTCGTAGTAGCCGCGATCTTCCTCGGGGGTGAGCCAAACGCGGCGAAGCGTATAGGTGGGACGCGAGGGAGGCACCTGCAGGTGGTCGTGGGAATCGACGACTTCGCGGTCGGCATTGCCGGAACCGTTGGCAATCCAAGTGCCGTGGCAGGCGTCGAGGACGGGTTCGAGTGCGGTGACGACGCCGCTCGCGGGGATGAGCATTTGAATGGAATGGTCGCGTTCGTTGAAGACGTGCATGTAGGGCTCCCGATTGGAGACGACATAGAGCGAGTTGTCCTGCAATTTGCTCTGGAGACTCACGCGGAGGCGGTCGGGGGTCCAGAGCGAGGACTGCGATTCACGCAACTGAGCCTCCTCGTGGGCGGCCGCGCGGGCAAAATTCAGATCTTGGGCGAGGTGGCGCGCTTCGGTGTGAATCTGTTCGAACATTCCGTCTTTGGGGAGAACGCGGGAACTGTCCGGTACGCCGGAGCGGAGGGTGCGAAGCCAGTGCGCGGTGTTGGCGAGGGGAGAAATAAAATTCCAGCGCACGAGGATGAATGCGAGAGCGGTGATGAAAAGGGTCTGGACCAGGGCGGTGAAGGAGGACGCGCGCAGAGTGCGCATCAACCGGGACTGAATGTAACTGGCGTCGGAAATAACCACAACGGTGCCGAGAAGTTCTCCTTCCTGGAGAACGGGAAGCGAATAGATGTTGAGGGCGGAATCCTCGACGGCAACAAAATCGCTGGCCGGCGCGCCGATTTTTGCGGCGCGAAGGGCTTCGGGAGGCGGCTTATCGAAGCCCACAGGAAGTCCCGGAGTGATGGCGCGGACAGCGCCGGAAGGATCGTACACGGCAATTCCGCTGAGGCTTTCGCGAGGCACAAAACGATAGAGAAGATGGCTAAGGTTTTTCGAGGTGACGTTGTCACGCGATGACTCGATCGTCTCCGCGATGTTTTCCGCGACGATAGAAGAGCGCCGGGTCAGTTCGTTTCGCAGATTCCTGCGTTCCGTGCGTATCTGGAGAAAGGTGTAGCAGAGAGAGACGCACGCGACGCTGATGGCCAGCGGCAAGACAAGATTCAGAGTCCTTCGCAATTCCGTTCCTCCTGAGCCTGAGGAAAGATTCCCGCGAAGTACGAAATGGCTGGCGGGAGCCAGGCTGCGGCCGGCGGTACTCGAATGGCTCCGGCGAAAACGCTGGGAAAAGGCGGAGCCGGCTGGGAGCTCCATGGCGAAGGCATGCGAATAAACATCATGGCCTTCGTGCTGATCAATCGAACCGACTAGTACAACTGAAAGCCAGAGGCAGGCAGGACGATGACGTGTGTGGCGATGAGTTGCTGGCCTTCGCCACGGTAGTCGACGGTGGCCTGAGCCCCGACGGAAAGTTTGCCTTCGATCTTTGTGTTGGCGTCGAGAATGAACTCGAGCTTGTTGGGATTCTGGTTGCGCTTAAGAGAAAGCGTAAATTGGGATGTATTGACGTTGGAAATCGTACCCGAAACGGAAGAGGGTTCCGGGGTGTTGCCCAGCGGTATGACTTCCGCCGGAACAGGAACCGACCAAAGGGAGATCGTGAAGCACACCAGGAAGAAAGTGGCGATTGAAACAGTAGTGCGAAAACGCATGTTGGAATCCACCTCCAATCTCATGGGTTTCAACTGGGTAAGAGAAGAGGGGCACGAAGAGTGCCATAAGTGTTGTAACCCAAAATTGACGAGAGGAAAAGAAAAGAAACGAGATAGAGGATTTTCGAAGATCGGCTGGATAGGTACCGGTACGCAAATTGTGCACTCGGGCGTTATTTGGGGAGGGAACTCAGTGATAACTGCAGATGTGTTGGAGAGGGTGGGGGTTTGGGATAGCCGCGTCCGTGTCCAGAACTTCTTGACGGAGGACACAGGACGCGGACATTCCCTTGGTTCAGAGATTGAGGGTTAGTTCGCTACGGTGGAGCGACCCTCCTCTGTGGGACCGCCAGCCTCGGTATGTGGGACCGAGAACTAGCGGGTGGTGCTGAACGCAAGAATGGAAAAACGAGAGCTGAAGGTCAAACGAACTTCAAGTGGTTCATTTATGAACCATTAACTCTTGGATTTCGATGAAGATATAGCTTTCTATCAACTGGGGTTTGGGTGTACTATCACCCGCAACGGAGGCTGCCGGGCACCCAGTGGAGACAACTGCACAACAAAACCGCCGACTTTACCGGTTTGGATTGTTTGAAGCGGACTTGGAACGGGGGACATTGAGCCGACAGGGGACTCCCGTCAAGCTGCAGGAACAGCCCTTTCGAATACTGGCATTGCTACTGGAAGCTCCGGGCGAAGTCCTTTCGCGCGATGAATTGCGGAAAAGAACTTGGCCGGAGGGAACTTTTGTCGAATTCGACGGCAGCCTGAACACGGCGCTGATGAAACTGCGGGCAGCGCTGAATGACACTGCCGAAAACCCTGTGTTTATTGAGACTGTACCGCGGCGCGGGTACCGGTTCATAGCGCCGGTGGCGATTATAGAGCTGGAGGCGTCGCCGCTGATGACGGCGATCCGGATCGAGAGCGAAGACGACCGCGAAGCCGTGGAACTTCCGCTGGACGGGCGCAGCCTGACGGGAGAACTACCGCCACGAGAGCGCGAAGCGCCCGGCCTTAAAAAGG
>Ga0210403_10003575_pt1 | contig 13630 bp, 17 predicted proteins | sample IncBWC19MmetaG_FD_150863 | JGI IMG/M metagenome (GOLD analysis project Ga0210403, IMG submission 150863) | Forest soil microbial communities from Barre Woods Harvard Forest LTER site, Petersham, Massachusetts, United States - Inc-BW-C-19-M | ecosystem: Environmental > Terrestrial > Soil >... | reverse complement strand
TAAACCGCCTGGGTTGGGGAGACTTTCTCGTTACCGGTTGTCAGCGACGCCAATTCGAAATCGTTGTTCGCAAATTCCGGCGCCACTCTGCGCAGCGCCATCGCCGCCACCGATTGAGGATCGCGGCACCAGGTATCGTGCCCAGCGTCCACCCAGCGTTGCAAGTTTTCCACCCGCGCGCGGTCCACGGGAAGCTTCTGCGCCACACGCTGTTCCCTCGTCTGCGCCTCGGCGATCGTCATCGTCATCACACCCACTGTCCACATCGCCAGGCAAAACGTAATCCGCAGAATCGCCGGCAGTATCACCCGACATTTTTCAACTGCTCCACGAACAGCATTCCAGTGCATGACATCCTCCCGTCGAATCACAATCTGCGCCTGCCCAAACTCTCTTGCTCTCTCTTTGCTTCCTTGCCTCGTTCCTTCCTTACTTCTTTCTTCACCGGCCGGGTGGCGCGGAGCGCGGCGCCGGTTTGTGAGCTGCCGTTTGCAAATCGATTCAAGCGCGGCGGTGCTTGTCTTTTTGCTCATGACTGCTCCTCCAGCGACGCGGTCCGGGCCACCCGCAGGGGTATTGGCCGGCGTTCCTGATGGGCGGCCTTGCTCGTACCGCCCCTCCGAAATTCTCGATTCCGTGCGTTTGTGCCCCTTGTGTTGAGCAGCCACCTGAGCCTTGCTGCGATGTAAATGTCGTATGCGACCACAATCGCGGAACTGCTGAACAATCCCATCCCGAGGATCATCAAGAGATATTTCAGTGCCAGCATGTTCTTTCCCCTTTTTCCCTGCTTCCGGCGATCCTGCGAAGAACAAACCGCGTCTTCTTTCAAGCGTTGCGCCGGAAACTCTACCTGCAGCTACCTCTGCAGCTGAAACGCGCGCGCAACCATTCGCGTGCCGTGCGCGACGGTCAGGCGCGCCGGGCGGCGATCCGCCGTAGCCGGCTGCATCAGTCGCAGCGTGAGGTGAAGAAGCGCGGTCTGCAGGGCCAGCGCGGCAAAAAGCGCGAGCATCGTGATGACGACTACTCCAGCGAATCCAAGCATTGTTTCCATCTGTTTTCTCCCGAGGTGCGCTGGGCTGGGCAACTCTTCGCTGATACCAATGGCAGGTGGGGAGCCACACGTTAAGCATTGAAAATACAGAGCTTATTGGACGTCGAGGCGAGGGATTTTGTGGCTGGCCGGACACGGCGTGTTCCCCCGGCCTCACTCACTCGCGCGCCAAAGCTCTGAAAACAGGTCACTTCAGGCCGCCGCTCCGTGCACGCGGCTACTCAGTCAACGAAAAACTCGGCTGGCTGGAATAATTTCCGGCCCGAAGTTGTCTACCTAGTGCAGGCCGTGAGCAACACGAAACGGCCTGGGCGAGAAGAAAAAACTGGAAGATGCAGAAAAGGACAAAAAAGAATGGGCAGCAAAACGATGTGGATTTTAGGATTTACGACCGCGGCACTAATGTTGATCGCAACTCTGGCGGTCGCTCCGCGGCTTTCGGCGAACCCTCAACAAGCAGTCACCGCCGAGGTGAAGATCGACAATTTCAGTTTCGGCCCGGCCACGCTTACAGTCGCTCCCGGAACTACGGTCACTTGGGTAAATCATGACGACATTCCGCACACCGTCGTCAGCACCGACAGCGTCTTCAAATCCAAAGTTCTGGATACCGACGAAAAGTTCTCCTTCACTTTCACCAAAGCGGGAACTTATCCGTACTTCTGTTCCATCCACCCCAAAATGACCGCCACTGTCGTGGTCAAGTAAGCAGCCAATGAGCCTGAATCCCTTCGACCTCCACTACACCTTGCTGGCCAAGCACGCGCAACACGTAGTGCTGATTCACTTCCCGATTGCGCTACTGATCACCGGCGCGGCGCTTGATTTCCTCAGTCAGTGGACGAAACGCCGCGGCTTGGCGGACGCAGCTTACTTCAATTTCCTGACAGCCGCGATTTCCACCATCCCGACGCTGGCAACCGGGATTCTCGCGTGGAGATTCGCACTCGAAGGTCAAAAAATAAAAGGCCTCTTGCTGGAGCACTTGGTCCTCGCCTGGATTTCAAGCCTGCTCATCTGGATGATCTGGGCCACTCACTTCCGCGCCCGCAAGCGACTGGGACTGCCGCCCACCTGGCGTTTGTGGATCGAACTTGCCGCCGTCGCCGTCATCGCGCTGACCGGGCACCTCGGTGGATTCCTGAGCGGCGTGAACGGCCCAGGATAAAACCTTGCGAGAAGGATTCTTTGGGACGGCCGCCCCGTTCTTTGTCGATCTGGTTCTGCTTCTGGAACTCGCGATGGGCCTGGCGCTGCTCGCCGGGGCATTCCTCGCGCGGATGCACAAGTTTCGGGCGCATGCGTGGTGCCAGTCGGCCCTCGTCCTTCTGAACGCCACGCTTATCGTACTGGTGATGCTGCCATCATTTCACCGCCAGGTGTGGCCGCGAATTCCGCTCAAGCTTGGTAAGTCTTACAATGCGCTGGCCAGCTCCCACGCGGCCCTCGGCGCGATCGTCGAATGCGGAGCCGTGTACATCCTGCTCGCGGCCGGCACCACGCTCATGCCGGAGAAACTGCGGCTCACGCGTTACAAATTGTGGATGAGGACAGTCCTGGTCGGCTGGTGGGCCGTACTGCTTCTCGGGATGGCGACTTACGCACGCTGGTACATTCCAAATTCATTCCGCTGGTGAATTCAGGTTTCGAGAGAAGGTTACGCGGGGGACGGATGACCCGAGGAGAACCAGCAGCATTCAGGCAAGCCACTCGAGGAGTCGGAGTCAATCACTTGTTGCCAGCCTCGTCCCGCACGAATAAAACTCCTTCGCTCCTAAAATAAAAAGCCTGCCGGGCTGCGAATTACCCGGCAGGCTGGTGTTATCTGGCACTCTTAATTCGACGCTGCGTGCTCCGATTCGTTGCGCGGCGCACTCTTTTCCAGAACCGACACAAGGTGACGCCCGGTCGCGGGTACGACAATGTTCTCGCCCCTCACGATGTTCTTTGCCTTCATGGCATGTCCGTAAACCTGTTCATTCGCGTCATCGTCCGGACGAAGGGTAGTGCCTTCGAGGGAGACTCCCGCGAATAAACCGCGTGAACGCGAGTAGCTGAGGATCTCGGCGCGCATCCAGGCGTCCGTGTCTGCGGAAGCGTCGCGACCCTTGGGGCCTGCGGCGACCGACGCATCAGCGCCCAATTTCACCTTGCTGCTGAGAATCGACTCCATGCCTCTGTCGTTCATCACCAGCAGGATTAAATCTGTAGCTTCTCCACCGATCTGGAAACCAACGCTGCCGCCTTCTAACGCGTACATTGCTGGCGCGCCCCAAGGCCCGCGGAATTTATTACCGGTCCGGCAAACCATGGCTCCGCGGCCGTATTGGCCACCGACTACAAACGCCGCCTTTAGCATGTTCGGAAACACGATCACGCACTCCGCCTTCTCCAAAAGCTCGTGAGGAATGTTGTCAGGAACGTTCAGCACTTCCTGCATGACCACGCCGCTCTCTTCGAGGCGCTTTTGTTCCTTATTCAGTTCGGATGCAAATACGGAAATTCCTAAAAGGGTAATGCCCACAGCTCCAATTAAAGACCGTTTCATTTTGACCTCCAAGGTCGGAAATTCTTGTCGAACGAGCTACTTCAGTTAGGCCCGCGCTTAAGCTGCGTGCCGCGGGGGTTGAATCGGAGAGGGAGATGCGTTGCCCGACTCTCAGGCGGGACACTTTTCAATCGCAAAGCTAGGAACTCTTTCGGTTTCCGGTGACCACCAGCACGATTCCTCCGACTAACGCCAATGCGCCAAGGATCGGGGGTATCGAGACGTGTTTCTGCTCCTCCGCAGTCGCGTGGATCGGCCCGACGTCCAGCACTCTTTCCTGCTTGGTGTAATTAAACCCCTGATAGGCCAATGCCAGGGCGCCGAGTACAATCAGCAGAATTCCAAGCATCATCGCAGGTTTCATAGGCTCCGCTTCCCGATTAAACCGTACCTCTTCGGCCCGAAACAAGATTAATTACCAGAATCACCACAGCCGCGAGCAGCAGAATGTGAATGAGCCCTCCCGCGGTATAGGAAGTGACCACACCCAACAGCCAAAGAATGCACAACACCACAAGAATTGTCCAGAGCATTGCCGTTTCCAGTCTCACAAGGGGCCCATGCGTCAGGGGCTTGTGTCGCACCAGGTTTTCACTTTCGATTTTTCCCGGATAACCTATGCTAGCTTGGCTGCCGTGAAATGTCTGTTCATTTGGGGACACTCTCGTAGCTATTTTGCGGGACTCGCCGCGAGATTCTGCGTTGGGTCCACCAGTTTCAATTCACCCAGGGAATTCAACACGCTTTGCCACCTGGCACTATCCTTCTTCATTTCGATGGGGGCCGAAAGGTCGGCATAAAATTCGAGAATGTTTTGGCGCAGGCCGGGTGAGGTCAGGTCGAATTTGCGGCCGGAGAGTTGACCGAGCAGTTTCGCATACGTCTCGTCTGTTAACGCATACTCGGCGGCGAGGGTTTCTTTGCCGGTGTCAAAATCTGTATTGGTGAGTGTCAGCGAGTCCGTGCGAACTTGTTGCAGATAGATGCGGTATTGATCGACGGTGTTGTTGATGCTCTTGAAATAAAGATCCTCGGTCTTCGGCGTCGGGTTATTGAACGCCATTGCCTTGAACGGCCCGATCTTGGGCATGTATCGCAGCACAACGGCCCAGAAGCGCGTGCTGAATTTTGGCTTGGTGTAGTCTTTGCCCCACGTCTTTTCATAGTCCGAGCGCGACAGCCGGTACAGGAATTTCTCCTTTGCGAAGTCCGGCGTCTCTTTCATCATATCTTTCTTGTGCGTGCGCAGGGCGATCTGCGTCATTTCCGGGATCATCCTGCTGACGGCGAAGCGATACGACCCGATGGCCATATCCTCGTGCGTCAGCACGTCCTTCAACTCCACTCCGTAAACGATGGGGAAGGTCCGCTCCAGCAGCGGTTTGGATACCTGGAACCCGATGAAATCGTGGTACTGCTGCGAAGCGTAGCGATTCTTTGCCACCTGCACCATGTCGAATCCGAATTCTGTTTTCAGGTGTGCAGCGTGATCGTCAGCGTAGCGCACGGAGTTCCCGTACTTGGCCCGCAACTTGGGATATTGCAGAGAAACGGCCTGGTTCACCGCCGGGTGGCCGGCGATGTCGGAAGCGTAGTGCGCCAGCGCACCCAGGGCGAAGGCGTATTCGTTGGCATCCTGAGCTTGCCGCAGCAATTCCTGGACGAAGTCGCCGCTTCGAACGTAGTGCACCAGATTGCTGAATTCCACACTGCCGAACGGATAGTAGCCCAGATCTTGAATCACCGCGCCGCCATACGCATAACTGTGCGCTTCGGTGAGTTGTTCCTCGGTCAGCCCTGGAAAACGTTGCAAAAGAAGCGGACGAAGTTCAGTGGTCCAGACAAGGTCGACGATTTCTTCGTGGGTCAGCACGGAGTACGCAAATGCACTGCTCGTAGACAGGAACACAGCCAGCAACATGGCCACGATTCGCATACACCACCTGCCGCTTCCACTGAATCCATCGTGTTTGGCCGGCCGGGTGTTAGTTTGATTTTTTGAGGTCAGAGACAAGTTTTCCCGCTTCCTTCATTCGTTCTTTGTAAAACCCGGGTTGCTGTAGCGCCTGTTTTTCTCTCGCCTGCAAACCTTTCAGAGTGCTCTTTTTCGACAAGAAGAGAGACAACGCCGCGTAGGTCTTGATCTCCTTTTCGAGGAATCGCACTACACGCTGCATGCTGTCGCTCATGCCCCACCCCCGTATGAATCCCGCCGGCTGCCGGATCATCCCGCTGCTCTCAAGTCGAAGTCGCTACGGTTACAGGCGCCCAAGCAGCACCAGAACGATGACGATCAGCAGAATCGTGCCAACTCCGCCGGAAGGGGCGTAGCCCCAATTGCGGCTGTGCGACCACCGCGGAAAAACTCCCAGGAGCGCCATTATCAGAAGAACGATCAATACGGTTCCGATCATCGGTTGTTCCCTTCTCTATCCATCAGGTTCGCGATCTTTATGTGTTTTCCATCCCGGCGGCCCTCGTGTCATTCGACAGCGATGGACGCCGGGGCGAAGTTGTTCCTAATTCACGCGCGGAAGGTACGATCAATCCATATAAACATTGATGGCGATTCGATCGCGTGGGTACCTGCGGTTGTACAGATAATAGCCGTCACCTGAATAGTTGATGTACACATCATCGTCGTCATACCAATTGTTGGACCAGTATTCCGGCCAAGAATCGGCGAGGCTGAACCAATAGCCGCCGTATTGAAAGCGGGGATATCCGCCGACAATCACCACGGGATAGCTGTAAATGCGGAAGGAATGACCCGAACCGAAGTAGCCGTTATAGCGATCTTCCGGGATGCGGTAACCGTTGTAGCCGCCGCGTTGCTGCCAGTCGCGATGTTCCGACTGCCAGTTACTGGCGCGGTGTTGCTGCCAGATGCCGCGCTGTTCGCCTTCTTGCCGGTGCTGCTCCTGCTGGGATTGGACGTGGACTTGCTGCACATGGGCTTGCTGTTCTGCGTGCTGCTCTCTGGCTTGCTGCTGCGATTGATTGGCCGAGCGATCCTGCTGTTGTTGCTGGCTCTGTCGTTGCTGGTCCTGCTGGTGCTTGGCCACCTGCTGCTCTTGTTTCTGGGAATTGTCGCGCTGTTGCTGTTCCTGCTTGCTGGTATTGGCCTGTTGCTGCGCGTGCTGTTGCTGCTGTTTGTTGGAATTGGCTTGTTGTTGCTGTTGTTTCTGTTGCTGGTCTTGCTTGCTTTTCGCCTGTTGCTGCGCATGCTGTTGCTGCTGTTTGTTCGAATTGGCTTGTTGTTGCTGTTGTTTCTGTTGTTGGTCTTGCTTGCTTTTCGCCTGTTGCTGCGCATGCTGTTGCTGCTGTTTGTTCGAATTGGCTTGTTGTTGCTGTTGTTTCTGTTGTTGGTCTTGCTGGCTTTTCGCCTGTTGCTGCGCATGCTGTTGCTGTTGTTGTTTCTGTTGTTGATCCTGCTGGCCATTGTCTTGTTGCTGGGCATGCTGCTGTTGTTGCTGTTGTTTCTGTTCCGGCTGGGGTTTTGGCTGCTGAGGATGCTGCTGCGGTTGTTGTTTTGGCTGGGGTTCCTGCCTCGGCTGCTGGGCCGGCTTTTCCTGGGGTTTCTGCTCCGGCTTGGCAGGATGTTCTTCCTGCTTCGGCTTCTCCTGCTGGTCCTGGCGAGCGGATGCCGGCGCGCCAATCCCCAATAGCACAACCATTGCCGTGGTGCCGATGATTCCAATTGATTTCATACTATTTTCTCCATGACCGAAACTTCCTGCGCGCCTTCTTTTGTCTGGCCGGCGCGCTTGCACTTGCGGCCATAAAATCTGTTTCAGGTGGCGGCCTTGAATCGCCCCATTCAACACTGTTCGCCTATGTGCCGATGCGGATTCGCGAGAGGCTGTGAAAAAGTCCAAAAGCGTCCAGAAGCCACAACACGACGCCGATGACCACGACAGCGTTCAAAATCGACTTGATGGTTGCTTGCATCGGGATGAACCGGTTCACCAGCCACAACAGGACGCCCACGACGATCAGGGCCACTAAAATTTGCAGGAGAGGCATGCGTTTTCCTTTTCTTGCTTTGCTGCGAGACACTTCCAGGCTGCTTCCAGCGGTCTATTCGTTTCCTCAATTGAAGAAATGGACAGAACACTGTGACTCTACGCTTAGCAGGACTTTGTCCCTGGCCGGGTGCTCGGCAAAGATGTCGTTCGATGTCCTTGGCGCTTGCGAAAACGGTGGGAAGAAGCTCCGGGGATGGACCGGCCAACAAACCAGTCCTTTTATTGCAGCCCCATCCTAACCCCTCTACACAGGTGTGTCTGTTCACTTGTGGACAAGCCGGCCGTCTGCGTTAGCGGCGATTCTCTGCCCTGCTTGGCTGGGAACACAATCGCTGCTCGAATGCCGGGCGAGGTGAGTGTCCGGAATTTGCGGTACGATGGAAGAGATGTCTCAAGCACAAGGGATTCGCGTCACCCGCATTCTCGGCATACCCATCTTTATCGATTTCAGCTGGATTCTCGTTTTTGGTCTTATCGCTTTCTTCATATCTGGGAACTTCGGGGCACAGCACCCCAATTGGACCGCCACCCAGACATGGACCGTTGGCATCCTCACGACCGTTCTGTTTTTCGCTTCTGTCGTTTTCCACGAACTGGCCCACAGCGTCGTCGCCCAGGGCTACAAAATCAAGGTGCTCTCCATCACGTTGTTCATCTTTGGCGGCTTGGCGCGCATCAGCCGCGAACCATCAAAGGCGATCCAGGAATTCAACATCGCCGTGGCCGGCCCTCTTGCCAGTGGAATCCTTTCCGTTCTTTTCTACTCGCTGACGCTCCTGTTCCAGGGCAACCAGATGGTCAAGGCCAGCGGGTCTTTTCTGGGGCTGATGAATCTGATGCTGGCGGGTTTCAATCTTCTGCCGGGCTTTCCGCTGGATGGCGGCCGCATCTTCCGCGCCATGGTCTGGGGAGCCACAAAGGATTTTGTGCGCGCCACGCAGGTGGCCGGCACCAGCGGAAAAATGATCGCCTCGGCGCTGATCATCGTCGGAATCGGATCCATCGCCTCGGAGCACCTGGCGGCCTTGCTCGCGGTAGTGGGTATCGGACGCTGGGATGGCGCATGGTTCGTCCTGATCGGCTGGTATTTGCTGAACGCGGCGCAGGCCAGCCTCACCCAGGTCACCATTCGTGGCGCACTTGCCGGTTTGTCCGCCACCGACGTGATGAGCCATGAAGTGCCCACTATTCCCGCGAACATGAACCTGGTGGAGTACAGTAACGAAGTGCTTCGCACCGGGCGCCGCATGCACATCGTCACCATGGACGATCGGCTGGCCGGATTGATGAACGTGGCGGCTTTGAACAAGGTTTCGCGCGACGAATGGGACATGAACTCGGTTCAAGCCGTGATGGTGCCGCGCGACAAAATCATCTGGGCTTCGCCGGAGGAGCCCCTGCAGCGCCTGCTGGAACGACTGCTGGCTGCAGACGTGAACCAGATGCCTGTGGTGAGCCACGGCGAGGACGGCTCCGCGCATATCGTCGGTATCGTCACGCGCGACGCTATCCTGCGCGTTATCCAGACGCGCAGCGAACTTGGCGCGGCTTTAGGCAGTCGCTGACGCCACAGCCAGTTTTTCGTTTGTGGTTTCGGCCACTGCCCTGCGGGCGCAGACGCGATATCCGCCGCTGCGGAAATCCAGGGACACTTTGGAAAAGCCCGCATTCGTCAGGCGCCCAAGTGCGGAGCCCGGTGCCACCGGCGTGAAGGTACTCTTGTAATGTGCCACCCGGTGAATCCAGCTGTCATTGATTTCGACCGCGAAAAAAGAGCCGCCCGGGCGAAGCACGCGATGCACCTCGCCAAGCGCGCAATCCTGCAGCTCTTTTGTCTTTAAATGGTGCAACACAAGTATGGCGACTGCCGATGAAAACGACCGGTCGGCAAAGGGCAGCGCTGCCGCATCCCCGCAGAGCACCGTCAACGCTGCGCATTGATGCTTCGCTTCAAGCCTTCGCAACAGGCGCGCATCGTATTCCAGCGAAGTCACGCGAGGAGCAAGTTTCAGCAGGTGGCCCGTTGCCGCGCCGTACCCCGCTCCGATTTCGAGAACATGGTCTCCCAGCCGCGCTCCAGACAGGACCCACGGGAGCAGAACGCGGTGCGTCATGCGCTGCCACAGCGCCGTGGAGCAGAAGAAATGTTCCAGATGGTTCATGGTGGTATGCCGGGGAATCTTTATTGTAGCGCAGCCCGGTTTGACCGGTCCGATTTACTTAACGCGCGAACGGCAGCCCCGCTTCAATGGCAGCTTCCCGATCCGGAATCCGTAAATTTCTTCCCTGCTTCCGGAATAAACTTCCAGTCATAGCCTGTGGCCTTTAGAGTCAGCTTCAAAACGCCGAACGTGTCGTTATTCCGTACTTCGCTGTGCCACTTGGGAACTCCGAATTCGCGATGATTTTTCCCGCCGGTTCCGACGACGAATTCCCGAATTCCGCGTTTTGAATCCGTAGCTCCATTGGGATTCTGAGGCGCAAATCGTTCGTAGTCGTGGTCGTGGCCATTCAGAATCAGCTCCGCGTTGTAGTCATACAGCGCCTGCCAGAATGCTCCCACTTCCGGATCGTTCCCGTGGTTGAGCCCGGAACTGAACCGCGGCTTGTGAAAATAGGCCAGCGTGCACCCCGCGGGATGTGCGGCAAGATCCGCCCGCAACCATTTCTCTTCGGGAGATCCAGCGCCGCAGCCGCCGACCTCCGTGCACTCCGAATTCAGGACTACGATGTGCCAGGAGCCGAGTTCGTAGCTGTAGTATCCGGTCTTCGGTTCGCCAGCAGCCGCGCCAAAATATTGGAAGTAGTAGCTTGCGCCGATGGAGTGGAACTCATGGTTTCCCACCGCCGGCCGCGTGCGATCCTTCACACGTCCCCACGTTTTGTCATAACATTTGAAATCTTCCGCCGTCCCATTTGGATAGGCCAGGTCGCCCAGCGCCACCACCGTTCCAGGGTTGGCCTCCAGTAGCTTCGCTGTCGCTTCGGCGCCTGCAAGATCTGTGCAGTCAGCGATATCCCCGGCTCCGATCAGCACAACTTCCTTTTCCGTCTCGCTTTGCAAGAGTGATTCGACCTGGGCCGGCACGAAATCCAACGACACAACAATCAGGGGAACTGTCAGCAGCAAAATTTTGAGCGAAAACATGATTTCCTTCCTGGAACTCTCAACAGCTATCGCTTCTCAGTGCATAGGATACAGCCATTCCGTTGAACGGCAGTTAAATCGCAACTGAGAAACTTTTCAGGATACAGCAGCGAATTTGGTTACAGCATGGACAATTTCCAATTTGAAAGGGAGTGGGGCTAGTGCAACATCGGGCGGATGCGCCGCAAGGCCGCGGCAAACTGATCGGCATTGTAGGAAGACGGATTCTCCAGTTGCTGGAACAGCACGTTGATCGCGCCGCGGATTTCCGCGTCGTTGCCGGGCTTCGTGTCCCTCGCATAGGCGATGTACAGCGAATCCATGGCCATCGCCGCTTGCTCGGCAGCGCGTTCGTCGGCAATCGCGATATTCTCCGCGTCGTCCGCGATGCGCTGCATCATGCGCAGTGTGACCGCCTGGTCGTAAGACATCGCCGCCAATCGCTCGGCAATCTGCTGCGCAAGGGGAGCGGCCGCCGAAGCCGCGTTCGCCACCGCCGCCCGGTCAGGATTCAGCTTGCTCATCTCGTTCGACACGGCAAGCAGGTGCCTGTCCAATTCCTGCCCGTTCCCCGAATCAATCTGTTTGGCCAGCAAACGAAACACGGCATACCGCGATGAATTCCACGCCGGGTCCCCGGGTCGACGCCCAGCATAGCCATGCTCCTGACGCCAGCTTTCCTTCGCCGGCCCCAGCGAATGGTGGCAGGCAAAACAGGAAAGTTCCGAATACTCCGGCCAGGCATCTTTCTTGTCAAATCGCTCGTTCCGCGCGCGCCACACCAGGCGTTCCATTTCGCCGCGCAGCTGCACGGCTTGCCCCGTGCCCCAATCGCGCACTCCGGCCCATGCAGCCTCTTCCGCGGGTTTGCCTGGCGCCGATTCGCGCGGCACTTTCCAGTGGCGCGGCATTACGGCCGAAAACGAATCCAGCTCAAAATAAAGATCCGGGTGCCCTGCCGCGATCATTTCGTGGTCTACAAACTTGTTCTTTGTCCCCAGATGGCATTCCAGGCACTTTTCCGTCCGATGGATCACGTTGCGCGTGTCGTGCATTCCCAGCGCAACGGATTTTTCGTGCGGCCAATCCCGGGTGGTGTGCGGCCCCAGCCACGCCGATGCCGGCCCGTGGCAATTCTCGCAGGAGACTCCATCCGCCATCTCAAACGGCCGGCCGCGCTGCTCCGGCGTGGTATAGAGCGCGTGGCACGCCAGACACTTAGGCGCCTCTTCCGCCTTGTTGTTCAGCTTCAGGATCCGTGCCATGCGTTCGCCAACGTCGCCCGTCAGAGCGCCGTACGCCCGGCTGTGCTTGTCCTGCAGGATCCACGTCGAATATTCATTCTGGTAGATACGGCTGCCCGCCACCGGTTTTACGCTGCCGTGGCAACTGGTGGCCGCGCAGGAGCCCGGGCCAATGTACTTCGAGGATTCCGGCGTATCGGTCGAGGCCGACCGAGCCGGAAGCAAACAGAAGCATAGAGCCGCAAGGATCAGGGCTGGTTGCGCGATGCCATGCTTGAGATGAATTCCCATTGAGGGCTGCGAGAAGTTCTGATGCTTTATATCGTCCTACAGGCAAGGAAGTCAACGACCACGAATTTCCGCCAGAGACTTAGTCTTCCGTAACGCCAAATCACCCGGTAACCTCGCCTCGTAGTGGCCTGTGATGTATTGGCAAAGAATCCTGATGCCCGTCCACCCACGATCGAGAACAAGATTCGCCGGTGTGCCAAATTAGACAGAATAATCCCAGGTTGGATGCCATCGTTGACGAAAGCTCTCCTCGGGTGATTTCCGAAAACCCGAGACCCCAGAGACGAGGCAATCCAAATGTTTATTTCCCGCGCAGTAAAACGAGTGACCCTGTTCTGCCTGCTCATTGCTCTTGCTTCCTATGCCTTGCCCGCGATGGCCGACGACGACGATCCGCCCTCGCGTGTTGCGCGGCTCGCCTACACCCAGGGCTCGGTCTCCTTCCAACCCGCTGGAACCGACGATTGGGTGAATGCGGGTGTGAATCGCCCGGCTACCACGGGGGACAAATTGTGGTCCGATCACGATGGGCGCGTGGAGTTGCAGCTCGATGGCTCCATGGTCCGCTTGTCGAACAACACCGGTTGTGCGTTCCTTAATCTAAGCAACAGCGTCACACAGATTCAATTGTCCACGGGAACTCTGTTGGTTCGTGTGCGCCGTCTCGACGACAACGAGACCTACGAGATTGACACACCCAATCTGGCGTTTTCAGTGCTACGCCCCGGCCTGTATAAAATCACCGTAAACGATGCGGGAGACTCAACAGCCATCAGAATCCGCAGCGGTTCGGGTGAAGTTACCGGCGGCGGTGCCGCTTACACCGTTCATGCCAACGATTTCGCTACTTTCACCGGGTTTGAGCGTTTGAACGCCAATTCCGAAAACTACGGGAACGAAGAGGACCAATTTGATAGCTGGGCCGCGACTCGGGACCGTCGCTCGGAGCACTCCAACTCTGCCCGTTACGTTTCCTCCGACGTCGTGGGATATGAGGATCTGGATGATCACGGCTCGTGGCGTCAAACTCCCGAAAACGGCAATGTCTGGTTTCCCCGCACCTCCGTCCCCGGTTGGGCTCCTTATCATTATGGCCATTGGGACTATATCGAGCCGTGGGGATACACCTGGGTAGATGACGAGCCCTGGGGATTTGCTCCATTCCACTACGGCCGCTGGGTTTCCTATCAGGGCTCATGGGGTTGGGTCCCGGCGCCTCCGCGCTCCGAAGGTGTCGTTTACGTGCGCCCAGTCTACGCCCCTGCGCTCGTAGCATGGGTCGGGGGGCCACACTTCGCAATTGGCGTCAGAGAT
>Ga0210403_10003574_pt1 | contig 13631 bp, 14 predicted proteins | sample IncBWC19MmetaG_FD_150863 | JGI IMG/M metagenome (GOLD analysis project Ga0210403, IMG submission 150863) | Forest soil microbial communities from Barre Woods Harvard Forest LTER site, Petersham, Massachusetts, United States - Inc-BW-C-19-M | ecosystem: Environmental > Terrestrial > Soil >... | reverse complement strand
AGGCATCGCGCAGGCGTTCCTGCATCCTCCGAAAAATCCTGCCGACTGTCTCTTTGCGAAGATGTCCGCGAACTATTCCGCGGATTTACAGACGCGCGTCGAACCTTGCGTCTTCGGCGGCACTCCCAACTGCGCGGAATGCGGATGCGCGGCCAGCAGCGGATTGCACTGGATCCGGACCGTCAAGGTGGCCGGCCCGCTGCGCGTCGGGCATTTTGTCGGTGGTTCCGTTGGCGTGGGCTCGCTCGTCAACCGGCTGCGCCGCGGCGCAGTGAAGCCGTCACGATGGGGCTCGAACGGCCCGCAGCCCGGAAATAAGCCCGAGCTCGTGCAAATCGCGACCTAATTCGGCCTGGCCTCGATCGAGGATTTCAGCGCTTTCGCCACTTCTCCCGCGATGTCATCTTGAACCATCAAGATATCGTCGAAGGGCCTATCGTAGACCTCCGACCACACCACGAATCCATTCTCGGCACGAATCAAGCGCGCGTCGACTCGAACGCGAGTGCCGGATTTGCGCACGCTGCCGTCGAGGACATAAGCGACACCCAAGGCTTTGGCGATTTCGGCGATCGTGATTTGCTCAGTCCCTTTTGAGCGCGGCCATAGCTTGAATTTGAAATAGAACGACGAAGTGGGCGGCGGCACGCGGAGACCGGGGATCTTGCTGAGCTTGTCGATCAGTTCTTCGGTCATGCCGTCGGCGAAAGGCTCCTGGTTCATGTCGTCGGTCAAGTCGAGAAATGGGAGCACGGCGATGGATTTCTGAGGTAACGGAGCCGCCGCGGGCGAGGCTGAGGGATTGTTGCGGGCAAACTTTCCGTAGAGCAGAAGAGCAGCGACGAGCGCCACGCAGAGTGCAGCGCCAGCGGCCAGTGTGTAGCCGGCTCGGAGGCGCGGGGCGTGCTTGCTCGGTGCATTGGCCGTAGAATCCGGCGGCGACACCGGAAGTCTGTTGCCCGAAGCGTGCGATGAACCAGCCTCTGGGTTCGCGGGTAACTCCGTTCTCGCAGTTGTTTGCAGGCCGACCTGGGCGGCAGGTTGGGCACCGAGTTGCGCCTCCCAGGGACTGACCTGCGCCACCATGCGATACCCCAATCGCGGGACGGTTTCGATGTAGGCGGGCTGCTTGGGGTCGTCGCCGAGCAGACGGCGAAGCGAGGCCACAGCCTGGTAGACCGAATCAGAAGCGACGGTCACGTCGGACCAGACCTGGTCGAGCAGGTCATCGATGCTGACTACCTCGCCGGCACGTTCCGCAAGGCAAAGCAGCAGGCGCATCGTTCGTACCTCGACGCGCGAGGTTTCTCCATTTCGAGAAATCTCGCCGGACGCCGGATTAACGCACCATGCGCCGATGCGAAGCTTTGTCGTGGCTTGGCGTTCCATGAGGGATCGGTCGTTCCGCGCAGTCTTCGAATAGAAGAGCGACGCAGGCAGAGTATACCAACACCTTGGAAAAACGCCGCCTTCGTTCTAGCTGCCTTGCGCTTGGCGGCGCGGCACGTCTGCGCAACCTCCGATTTAGCGTGAATTCAGAAGTATTCAGAGCGTTTCAGATAACTCTCAGGACTTCGCGGCTCCGCGAGGGTAGTTTGCCATTGTGGAACAAACACCAATCAAAAGAGAGGACACCGCATGACTGGAGATTCTGGAACTGGCCGTTTCGGTAGAAGGAGCGCTCTGCTGGCAATTGCCGTGGGCGGCGGGATTGCCGGCATCGTGGACCTTCTGCAAGCCTGCATATTGTTCGGATGGGACATACCGCTGGCGATTGCCGGCGGCCTGCTTGGACCAGGGGCGTTTAACGGAGGCGCCGGCACTTACATTCTTGGGATCGCGTTGCACTTCTTTATCGCTTGTTCGGCAGCGGCCGTTTACTACGGGGCAAGTCTGAAGCTGGGCTTTTTGAAAGAGTATCCGCTGGTATGCGGATTATTTTTCGGCGCGGCCGTGGAGGATTTCATGAGGTTTGTCGTTTTGCCACTTTGCGCTCTGCACGCGAAGGGCCCGTACAAACTAAATGACCTGGTGCTGGGACTGGCTGTCCACATGGTGGTGGTCGGACTGCCGATCGCGTATAGCGTCCGGCGGTTCGCGAAATAGACACCGGTGATTTAGCGGCTAGCGGCTCTCGAAGGGATAACGGTCTTGCGATTGGACCGCCGCGGCCACTCGGCGGCGCAAAGCGATGGTATCCACAGGGGCGCGTTTGCCGAAGCGCTTCAGGACAGCCATCTGCGTGGTGAGCATGTCTCCCTCATGAACAGCGGCGATGGCGCGTTTGGCTTCGTGTTCGACGCGCTCGGCGGCGTCCGCGATAAAAACGCGGGCGGCGTCGATCATCGTTTGTGTGGCGGATTCGCCCTTGGCCGCGGCGGCTTTTTGCGTGCGCAGCAGGCAGGATTCCATCGCATAGACTTCCATGACGACATTCGAGAGCGCTCCGATGAGTTCCTGCTCTTCAGCGAGCTTATCGCGGAATTTCTGTACAGCACCGCCAGCCGCTTGCAAGAACATTTTCTTGGCGTTGGCGACGACGCGCGCTTCTTCGGCGAGAACGCCATCCGGCGCTTCTTCGAACGAGGGGCCGGCGAGAATTTCGTCGGCCAGCTTCATCGCTGCCGGGATGAGAGCGAGTTGTCCGCCCATCGCGCGCTTCATCAGCATCTGGATGATGAGCATGCGGTTGATTTCGTTGGTGCCTTCGAAGATGCGGTTGATGCGCGAGTCGCGGTACGCGCGGCACACGGGATAATCCTCGTGAAAGCCGTAGCCGCCGAAGATCTGCACGCCTTCGTCGACGACATAATCCAGCATTTCGCTGCCGTAAACTTTGGCGATCGAGCTTTCGATTGCATATTCTTCCAGCACTTTCATGGTGTTCTGGATTTTGTCTCCCGAGCCGGAAGCTGCCACCATCGCTGCTTCAATGTTCCCGGCGGAGCGATAGACCATCGACTCGACGCCGAAAATCTGGATAGCCATCTCCGCGAGCTTTTCTTTCATCAAGCCGAAGTCACCGATGGACTTGCCAAAAGCTTTACGCTCCTTCGAATACTTCGAGGAATCCTGCAGTACACGCTTGGAACCGCCGACAGCGGATGCGCCGAGAGTGAAGCGTCCGGCGTTCAAAATATTGAACGCGACGATGTGGCCGCGGCCGATTTCGTGCAGGACGTTTTCTTTGGGCACTTTGCAATTCTCGAGGAAGATGGGCGTGGTGGAGCTGCCGTGAATGCCCATCTTGTGCTCTTCGTTGCCGGGCTTGAATCCGGGGAAGGTGCGCTCGACGATGAACGCCGTGAATTTCTCGCCGTTGACTTTTGCAAACACGATATACACGTCGGCGAATCCGCCGTTGGTGATCCACATCTTCTGGCCGTTCAGGATGTAGTGCGTGCCTTGGGCATTCAGCTCCGCGCGCGTCAGTGAGTTCTGCGAGTCCGAGCCGGCTTGCGGTTCGGAGAGGCAATAGGCGCCGATCCATTCGCCGGTGGCGAGCTTGGGCAGATACTTCTTTTTCTGTTCTTCGTTGCCGAAATAAACGATGGGCAGCGTTCCAATGCCTGCATGAGCGCCGTGCGTGACGGCGAATCCACCGTAAATCGAGAGCTTTTCCGTCAGGACCGTGGCGGCGATCTTGTCGAGGCCGGCGCCGCCGTACTCTTCCGGAATTCCGCCGCTTAAGATACCCAGCTCGCCAGCCTTTTTAACCAACTCCGGCATCAGGCCGGGCTTTTTATTTTCCAAGTCCTTGACGAGGGGGAGAACTTCCTTGACGACGAACTCCTCAGCGGTCTGCCCGATCAGTTTTTGATCGTCGGTCAGGTCGGCAGGCGTAAACACGTCCTGCGGAAGAGGGGTCTCCAGAAGAAAGCTGCCGCCCTTGGCGGCTGCTTTAGTTATCGTTGCGGTGGCCATCGTCGTCTCCTTGTGGTGCTTTGACTGGCAGGATGGTGCTGAATGTTTTGGCGCACGCCTGGTTACGGGCGTTATGGATACCAGCGGATTGTTGTCCCGAGCTTTGAGATACGACCTATTTTACTCCTTGAAATGGCTGGAGGTAAACAGAGTTAACCGGGCGAACTTTCGACCGGAGGATCTGCCGTAAAGCTGAAAAACGTGACGCGTCTTGTAAGTCCGGGAAAACTGGTGAGTGAGCAGCACTTCGCTGTAAAAGATGCGCTAGAGACACTGTTTGTCACCGTGGACGCAACAAAACGTTAACTCGCCGCCGACGCCGGCGCCAAACTGTTTCGTGGTGGGCGCGGCCGAATCCTTGAACGAAATCAAAATAAATTGAGATTTGATCCCCAAAAAGTCCACAACCTTGCGCGACGTTCCCGGCGGAAGCCACAGCACGTCGCCTACGTGCAAGAAGGCTGTGTGCTGACCGCCGAGCGAAACATCGAGGTTGGAGTTGCTCATCGCAATCAGCAGCGCCGCCATCCCTGGCGAAGGTTGCACAAAGTCCTTCCCGCTTTCGACTTTCACAAGCTCCAGGCGGAGCTCATCCGTTTCAAAGCAGGGAACCACCTGCTCACTGGGTGCCAGGCCATTCGAATTCGTCGCCGCGGTGCTTTGTGGGCACGACCCCAGCGGCCGGTCGCTTGCTTTGTCCCCGAGATTCCGCGGCCCGGCTTGCGGGTGCACCAACTCCACCGTTACGTTGCGGAAGAGAATCCCCGCGTCGGTTCGCGCGATATGTGCAAACCCGCCCGGGGAATACCGCGTCGATCCGTCCTCCAGAAGCAAATGCGCTTCGGGTTTTCCCTCCACGGCATTGATGACGTCGGTCGTTCCCAGAGTCAAATAGATGTACGGCAAATCATGCCGGTGCAGCATGGTTGCGTCCAGCGGCGGAACCGTGACGTTGTACACGCGTACGAAATCATTCTGAAAGGCGTGCGCGTGATGCGGCTCCGCGCTGACCGGAACCGCCCCTTCCGGCTTGATTGGACTCTCGACATCTATCTGGATTTCTTTCTTGATGTCCGCAAGAGGCGGGTTCGCCGTCTGTGCACCGGCCGCGGGGGCCAGCAACAGCACGACGATCGGCAACACGGCAATTTTCATCGCAACGTATCCTTGCATCGCACGCATAGTACCGGCAATTGAACGCGTCCCGTTGTGGAAGCGTTACAGTCAGGTTGTGGATTGTAGCAAAAGGAAGTCCTACAGCCGCTCCAAAATTCCTGCCGCGCCCATGCCTCCGCCGATGCACATGGTCACCATGCCGTAGCGAGCGTTGCGCCGCTGCAGTTCGCGCAGGATTGTTGCGGTGAGCTTCGCTCCGGTGCATCCCAGCGGATGACCGAGAGCAATGGCGCCACCATTCGGATTCACTCGCGCAGGATCAAGCCCCGCCTGTTGAATCACCGCCAGCGACTGCGCCGCAAATGCTTCGTTCAGTTCGAACACGGCGATGTCGTTCAGCGTCAGTCCCGCCAATTTCAAAGCCTTAGGAATCGCGGCCACAGGGCCAATCCCGAACTCCTCGGGCAAAACGCCGGCCGTCGCATAAGCGACAAACCGCGCCATGGGCTTCAACCCCAGAGCCTTTGCGCGCTCCTCGCTCATCACCACCGCAGCCGCCGCTCCATCGCTCATCTGCGAACTGTTCCCCGCCGTCACGGTTCCCTTGACATGAAATGCCGGCTTCAGCTTTGCCAGCGCCTCCAGCGAAGTGTCCGCCCTGGGCCCTTCGTCCGTTTCAAATGTAAAAGTCTGCGTTGCCGCTTTCACCGGCTTCGCTTTCGTTCCGCCAGCAGACGCGCCGTTCCCGTTCGCGACGGCCGTAATCTTTACCTCCACCGGAACTGTCTCTTCCTTGAAGTGCCCCGCCGCGATGGCCGCCAGCGCCTTTTTGTGCGAATCCACCGAAAACTGGTCCGCTTGCTCTCGCGTAATCCCAAACTTGCGCGCGATGTTTTCCGTCCCCAGCCCCATATTGATGTACGCGTCCGGATTGTGATCCACGAGCCACGGATTTGGCGAAACCTTGTTCCCGCCCATCGGCACCATGGTCATCGATTCTGTTCCTCCCGCCACAATCACTTGCGCCGACCCCGCTCGGATCCGTTCCGCCGCAATCGCGATGGCCTGCAATCCAGAAGAGCAGAAGCGGTTAATGGTCATCGCTGAAGTTTCGATCGGCAGCCCGGCGCGGAGCGATGCAATCCGAGCGACGTTCATTCCTTGCTCGCCCTCCGGCATGGCGCAGCCAAGAATCACGTCATCAATTTCTTTCGCGTCCAGCCCCGGCACGCGCGCTAGCGCTTCCTTAATAGCCAGCGCCGCCAAATCATCCGGACGCGTCGCTCGCAATGATCCTTTGAATGCTTTTCCAACTGGTGTACGAACGGAAGAAACGATTACGGCTTCAGCCATGGCAGCCTCGCAAACTCTACTTCTCTCTTATTGTTGGGCGAGCAGCCAAGAAAAGCAAATCATCAAAAAATAGGGCAGTGGGGGTCAAAGCCAATCTTGTATCGGTTCCGGCTTGCCGGCAATCCGGGAACTGACACTCAATGTCCAAAGCGACCGATTCTGACGTTAAGATGAATGCCTATGCGTTTTTCTGGCTTCCAGCCAACCGAAACCAGTCGGTCCGTATCTCGCTTTGATGTTTTGTCTGCTGCGTTCTTTTTCAGAAGGCCGCATTTGTTGCTTCATATCGTCTCTTTGTCGATCTGCATGGGAGTCGCGTTCCCGCCGGCAGCGGGCCAGTCGGCAAGCGCAGCAGCGAAAATTGAGGATATCGATCCGGTCGTGCATGCGTTGTGCGGCAAGAGTGTCGCACTGCTCGGGGAGTCGCCGGTACACGGATTCGGAAAGACTCTGGAGTTTAAAGTCGAACTCGTTCGCCGGCTCATTGACGAGTGCCATTACGACGCGCTCTTCATCGAAAGTGGGACCTACGATTTCCTGAACATTCAGATAAGACTCAAGTCCGGCCAGGAAGTGACGGAAAAGATGATCGCGGCGGCCATCGGAGGGCTCTGGGCCACTCGCGAAGTGCAACCCCTGCTTCCGTTCCTGCTGGATCGGGCGAAGGCAGGCCGCATTGTCCTCGGAGGCCTAGATGATCAGCTCGGAAAGGGAACCTACGCGCAAAGTGAAATGCCGTTCGACCTGGTGGGATATCTTCAGGGTGATGAGAAGGCGCGATGTCTTGCGATCCTGCAAAGACACACCCTGTGGCAGTACACAGACGACTCCCCTTACGGTCCCAAAGACAAAGCCTTGATTCTCGGCTGCCTGGACAGCATTGAAACCAGCCTGACGAAAACGCCCTCAAGCGCAGCTCCCTTTCGCGAATACCACAAGGAGATGGTCGAAAGTCTCAAAGGTCTTTTTGGTTGGGACTTCCGGAAGAACGTCCCTAAAGGTGTGGACGAAAGTATTCTCGATCGCAACGACCGGGATCATTGGATGTACGTGAACTTTCAGTGGCTCCTGTCGCGGCTCCCGGCTCAAAGCAAGGTGATCGTTTGGGCCGCGAACGTTCACGTAGCAAAGGATTTGAGCGGCGTGCCCGGAGAAGAGGGCCTGGTTCCGTTAGGTTTCTATGTACGACGGGATTTCAAGGACCGTGCCTTCGCTCTCGGGTTCTCTGCATATTCCGGCAGCTATGCGTTTGTCGGTCAGCCAGTTCGACGGTTGAGCGATGCTCCCGACACCTCTCTCGAGTGGCGGTCATTTGCGAACCGCGACTCCGATATCGTCTATCTCTCTCTCAAGCAGCTTCGGAAGTTCGGACCAGTTGGGGCTCGCCCGATGGGAACCGACTTCAAAACGGCGCGCTGGGACGATGTATTGGACGGATTACTCATCTTTCGTGAGGAGCGGGCGCCCGAGTATCTTCATCGCTAAAGACCGACCGCATAGTCGGCTTGTGCGAAGTCCCGGTCGCTTCCGAATGACAGGTACTCGGAAACTACAGCTTGCAACCGGGGCTGTGCTTTCTTGAATCTCGTGAGACTTGCGGAGCAGTCGCAACCCACGCCACTTACTTCTTAATTGCAGCTCCCTTGCGCGGAATGAACAGTGTTCCCGGAGGCGTAATCTTGTTCACCTGCGAAAAATTCTTTTCGTTAAGCGCCAGCCCGATCCTTCCCCGCGAATCGACGTACAGAAGCGGATCGCCCACAGGCACATCCATGAACGTCTTGACGTATGGCACGCTGAAAGGCTTTTTGTTCAACTGCACGATGATCTTGTCCCCCAACTGATAACCGAGCTTTTTAAATTCCTCGCCCGGTATGTCGGTGACGAGCGATCCGAATGGATCATCCAGACCTATGATGTCGCCCTCGATTCCGTTCTCCGACGTTTTGGAAGATTTTGGCGTCAGCTGCACAAGTTGCGGAACCAGGTCTCCAGCCAAGGTGAAGTCCCACCCTTCGGCCAGGTGCGCCGCAGCGGGCGAAAAAATGTCCCTGCCATGAAACGTCGAAGAAGCCTTCGGCTGCAGCATCCACCCAGTGTTTGTGATTTCCCGCGCTGAATCCAGCCCATCGCGCTCGATGACAGCCGTAATCAATCCATTGTCCGGCAAAACAAAATACTGGCCCTTCTTCGATTTCACGATTACGGCTTTTCGCGATGTCCCGACTCCCGGATCCACGACTACAAGAAAAATCGTCCCCCATGGATAGTAAGGAGTCACGCCCTCCAACCAGCGCGATGCTTCTTCGATCTGGAACGGAGTCACCTGATGCGTGATATCCATCAGTCGCGCATCCGGCGCGATGCCCACAATGACGGCCTTGCATACCGCAACCGCATCATTCGCCGTCCCGAAGTCCGTCATAAACACAATGGTCGGCCGCGCCGACGCGGCTTGTCCTGCTGCTCGCTTGTCTGCCGGCGTCTTGGCGCAAGCCCCGCAAAAAATAGTCCCCGCCAAAACCAATGTCGCAAAAAATCGAATGCGTGAAGCCATTGAGTCTCCAAATTAGAGAATTTTTGCAAATTCAGCGAGAGCCGTGCAGATCTCGCCCCATAGGAAATCGGCTCACAAACACTTGATGCAACCCCTGACGGCCTCGTCAGGGCCATTGCAATTCATTCATCCCATCAAACTGAGGCAGTATACAGGAAGCCTGAAAGTTGTGTCTCACGCGCAGTTGGCAGGTCACTTACAGCGACCGCTATCTGAGCAATCCTTTGGCAGGCTTTAAGAAGGAATGACCTGCTCCTTTCCACGGGCATGCGCTTGACATTCGGCAAGGGCGTGTTCTAAATGGGGCGCACACTTACCCTTTCTAACCGCATCTAAACTAAGGAGGTTACGCATGATTTATTGGCTCGTTGTTGGGCTCATCGCGGGTTGGCTTGCAGGGCTTGTAATGAAGGGCGGAGGCTACGGCATCATCGTGGACCTCCTCCTAGGTATTGTCGGCGGTTGGCTTGGTGGTTGGCTTTTCGGCCGGCTGGGAATCTGGCCCGCCGGAGGGATGATTGGATCGATCATCGTGGCGTTTGTCGGCGCGGTCATCCTTGTTGGGATCACCAGAATTCTCAAACGAGTCTGACTCTCCGTTACGCAACAGTTTCTGGCACACAAATCGCGCCGGCAGAGGCAGAATCCCTCCTGGCGCGATTCCATTTTATCCTTAGCCCCTGAACCGGCGGCGAGCGTCCAACTTTCCATTCCCAGGCCCACCTGTCCTACCTCGTTTTGATACAAATCCGACCCTTCGTTCACTACCAATGAGAGTCGAAAACCCCTGTACGAAAGGTCAGGTCCGAGGCGCGTAGTACAGGGAAAAACAGGCGAAAACGCCGGCGAAAAGGACATCCAATGTAAGAAATTGATTAGGAATGACTTATTCTGTTTCAAGGTGGGTCATAAGAGTACCGGGACACCAGTTTAGGGCCTAAAATGTGTCTTCAGTACCATCGCGTTTAGGACAGGTATGGTGTCAAATGGGACAGGTGAAAGGGGCTGGACCAATCGGCAGGTTTCGCGCATCCAATCGGACAGCCCAAAGAGTGAGCAGGAAGAACGAAACGAACAAGCAAGGGTTCACCGAGTGGGGATCGAAAACAGAGGAAAGATGAAGACCAAAGACAGCAAGCGGAAATGGATGTGGTGGTTCCTGGGGGTAGTGCTCGCACTGCAACTCTACTTTGTGCGCGAGTTGGTAGCCGCCTTTGCGCTTTTTGCGCTGGGATTTGCAGCTATCGCTTTTGTCGTCATGAGTTTGTACATGCTCCAGAAGGTTTGGGAAGCCGGCGTTCAGCGCGTTGCTGACAGCCAGCACCCCGTAGTCGATATGGCCCGGCGTGGAGTGAACGCCGTCGAGGATCTGGCGCGTCGCCCGTTGCGCCGCCCAGGTTCAGCCGCGGCTCGCTAAGCCGCCAGTGAGTTTCTGGTTTTTTGCCAGAGCACACACAGAGCTGCCCCTCCTGTCTCCTTCAGGATGATCGCGGCCTCTGTGGGAAGTAAAAGAAGAGAAAGGCCAACCGCCCTGAGAGAACGGTTGGCCTTCTTCTTTTCAGGCCCAGTTGCCCGCATCTCGGTATCCTCCTCAAACAACTGTGTTTGCCGCGCCCAATCCCAAAAGGCGACGCGTTTTTGACGGGATTTTGGTCGCTCGTCACAAAAATGTTGACACCAATCCGGGGCTGTTGTATTTAACCGTTTGGTTAAATACAAATGGCTACGAAACGCTCCCAAGTCCATTCGCCGGATCAGCTGACCGCTACTCTTGGCGCGCTCGCCGATCCCACGCGGCGCGGCATCCTCGCTCATTTGATGTCAGGCCAAGCGACAGTCTCCGAACTTGCCGAGCCCTTTGAGATGAGCATGGCGGCCATCTCAAAGCACCTGAAAGTGCTTGAACAGGCTGGACTTATCAGCCGCGGCCGGGCCGCACAGTGGCGCCCCTGCCGGATCAAAGCGGCACCTCTCAAAGAAGTCGCCGACTGGGTCGAGAACTACCGCATGGCTTGGGAGAAGAGGCTCGACCGCCTGCACGACTATCTGGAAGACGTGCAAGCCAAGGAGAAAAAGCATAGGCGAACCTCACGGTAGCAGTGCAGCTCAAATGCACCAGGAAGGCTTCTATCGGCCGGGGCAGACTGCTTTCTCGAGCGCTGAAAATAAAACTTGACGTATTCCCATATCGGAATGTATTGTGAAGTGCATGGCGCGAGCGGCGACGACTTCCGATGCTTTCAACGCTGTGGCTGAGCCGCGGCGGAGAGAGATCCTCAATTACCTGGCGCTGCAGGAGCGGCCGGTCGGAGAGATAGTAGATGCTCTGGAGATGGAACAGCCTTCCGTTTCGAAGCATTTGCGAGTGTTGAAGGATGTTGGGTTGGTGCATGCGCGGCGCGAAGGGCGGCAGATGTTTTACCGGACGAACGCTGAGGCGATACGGCCGTTGCATGAATGGGCAGAAACATTTGAACGGTATTGGCAGCGGCAATTGATTCGAGTGAAGGCACGAGCCGAGGAGAAACAAGCTAGATAGCATAGGTTCACAGGACGATCGTAACCAGAGCGGAAACAGAAGTTGCCACGAAACGTCAAAGCGAGGTATAGGAGGGCGTCATGGAATTGAGTCCATATCTTTTGTTCAACGGGCAGTGTGAGGAAGCGTTCAAATTCTACGAAAAGGCACTTGGGGCCAAAATCGAAGGAATTTCCAGGTATGGAGAATCCCCCATGGCAAGCCATGTGCCGGCGGAATGGGCGAACAAAGTGATGCACGCGCGTTTGAATATTGACGGCATGATCTTGATGGGTTCCGATCCGCCGCCTGGGCGTTTTCAACCCATGCAAGGCTTTTCGATTGCGCTCTCTACGAAAGATCCTGACGAAACAGAACGCATCTTTCATGCATTGGAAGAGGGCGGCAAAGTGGAGATGCAGGTCCAGAAGACGTTTTGGTCGGCGCGCTTCGGGATGCTTGAGGATCAGTTCGGGATTCCGTGGATGGTGAATTGCGCGCAGATGGCCGAGGCGGCGGGGTAGAGTTTTGTGCGTCAGTCGCTGGTCATACTGGTCATAAAAGTCTCGCTTCAAGTGGTCATTGTGCAATACCACTTTCTGCGGGACACTCGCCCAAATGCCAGCGCCCGCGCTTATGCTCGCAGTGTTTAACCGAGCGGAGTCATGATGAATTGTACCCCTACAAGGTGGACGCAGATGGGGACGAAGGCGGAGGGAATTCGTGGGAGAGGGCGGAGGGAACTCGAAGGGGATGGTCTGGACCGGGCGGGTTGTCAGTGCAATACCCGTTTTGCTTATGGTCTTTAGCGCGGCGATGAAATTTGCCAAACCTGCGCCAGTGGTGGAGGGAATGGTGCGTTTAGGGTTTCCATCGGGATTGCTTTTCGTTGTAGGGGTGCTCGAATTCCTCTCTTGTGTGGTGTATGTGATTCCGCGAACGGCTGTGCTTGGCGCCATCTTGATGACTGGATATCTCGGCGGGGCGACGGTCACAAACGTTCGTGTCGGCGATCCTTCTTGGATTGTGACGGTTGTTCTTGGCGTGTTGGTGTGGGGCGGACTTTTCTTTCGGGATGAGCGCGTGCGGGCGTTGATTCCGTTCCGGCGGTAGGTGCGGCGTTGCGCAGAGGGCGGGGCAAGCCCCGCCCCTACAAAACGTGAGTTTGTTTTTGCATCAATGGAGTAAGGAGAAGCGGCCATGAAATGGAATCCCGGGCTATTTCTGCAAGACATGAAAGTCGCGTTGCGGTCCCTCGTGCGGGCCAAGGGGCTAGCTATTACGGTGATCCTGACACTGGCGCTCGGCATCGGCGCCAACGCGGCCATCTTCACGCTGGTGCGCGGCGTGCTGCTGCGCCCGCTGGTGAACCGCGGTGAAAACCGGCTGATTTACATCCGCCAAAGTGCGAAGGGCATCGGAAGCGAGAACACGAACTTCTCCGTGCCGGAGTACAAAGACGTCGAATCGAGCACGCATACGATCAGCCAGTACGGGGACTTTTCGGTGATTCAGTTCACGATGGTCGGACTGGGCGAGCCGCGGGCCGTACAGGCCGGCGTAGTGGGTGGGTCGTATTTCGACACGATGGGCTTGCATCCGGTTCTGGGCCGGCTGATTGGGCCGCAGGATGACGGCCCGAAGGCTGATGGCGTGGTGGTGCTAACGTACCGGTTCTGGTCCTCGGCGCTGCACAACGATCCCAACGTTCTGGGAAAGACGGTGCGGCTGGGCAGCGGGGCCATGGGAACGCGCACGGGCACCGTCGTTGGAGTGCTTGAGCCTTCGATTCCGTATCCGGCGGAGACGGAGATCATGTCGAATATAGTTACCAGCCCGCATCATCTTTCGGCGACGATGCAGGATGGGCGCGTACATCGCATGACGGAATTGTTTGGGCGGCTTGCGCCGGGGGCGACGATCGAGCAAGCGCAGGCAGATCTGCGTACGGTGTATGGCTCGATGGTGAACCAGCACCCGGAAGCTTACTCGAAGCAAGCGGACTTTCAAATCAGCGCGAGGCTGCTGCGCGATCAAATCACCTCAGGGGCGCGCACCGTGCTTCTGGTGCTCCTGGCGGCTTCCGGTCTGGTCTTTATTATCGCCGTGTCGAACGTGGCGAACCTGATTCTGGCGCGGTCGGTGCGGCGCGAAGGCGAACTG
>Ga0210403_10003572_pt1 | contig 13638 bp, 13 predicted proteins | sample IncBWC19MmetaG_FD_150863 | JGI IMG/M metagenome (GOLD analysis project Ga0210403, IMG submission 150863) | Forest soil microbial communities from Barre Woods Harvard Forest LTER site, Petersham, Massachusetts, United States - Inc-BW-C-19-M | ecosystem: Environmental > Terrestrial > Soil >... | reverse complement strand
CGACGACCCCACGCACGGCCAGCAAGAGTTCGCCTTTTTCAATAGCCATTACCATGGCTACTGTTACTTGCCGATGGTTTGTTTTCTCACCTTTAATGAGGAGGCCGATCAGTACTTGGTGGCGGCGGTGTTGCGGCGTGGGAATGCGTCTGGTTCTGCGGGCGCCGTCGGGATTCTGCGCCGTCTGATTGCGCGGGTGAGCGAGGCCTTTCCCAAGGCGAAAATCCGGGTGCGCCTCGACGGGGGCTTCGCGTCCCCGAAAGTTCTGGATTTTCTCGACTGCGAACCGAAAGTGGAATACCTCGTCAACATGGCCTCCAATGCGGTGTTGAAGCGCAAGGCGGAGTCCGCCATGAAGCAGGCTCGTCGTGCGTCGAAGATCTCGGGTCAAACCGAGCATGTTTATGGTGAGTGCCGGTACGCCACCAAAAAGACTTGGCCGTGGAAACGACGGGTCCTCTACAAAGCCGAGGTGGTGCGCGCCGCGGGCAAGGAAGCGAAGGACAATCCGCGCTTCGTGGTCACCAACCTCAAGCAGAGTCCGCAGTGGATTTACGAGCAGGTTTACTGTCAGCGAGGCGACGTCGAAAATAGAATCAAAGAATTGCACGACGGCATGCAGATCGGCCGGACCAGTTGCTCGAACTTCTTGGCGAACACGTTCCGGGTGTTGCTGACAGCGGCGGCCTATGTGCTGATGCAAGAGATGCGCCTGCACCTGGCACCGACCCGCCACGCCCGCGCGCAAGTCTCGACCTTGCGCGAGCATTTTCTAAAACTCGGAGCCCAAGTCATCGTCACGGTGCGTCGCATCGTGCTGCACTTGCCTCAAGCGTTTCCGTACCGTGATAGCTTTCATCGTCTCGCCTTGAGCTTGGGCGCTCAAACCGGTTGAACCTCCCAATTCTTCAACCCGAAACTAACCCCCGTTCGCACTTACCCGACGTGTCTCTCTACGCGTCAAAATCCGATCGTGAACCTTGCTAAGGACTTTAGAATCAGTGTCCCGGTCTAACCAAATTCTGACGCCATCTCATGGTTGTTCACTCTCACGAAAAAACTCTTCGGTGCTCCACTTTTGTGAATAATGCAAGCTAGAGTATTCACGTGGAATCATTCCCACATAACTAGCCACGGCCTTGCTGTCTGCGAGTCGGGCGGGATCGCCCAGGAACACCTCGGTCGCCAACGCTGTGATTGGCCCCACTCCGGGACGGGTCATCAGCAGCTGCGCTCCGGGACGTTGGCAGGAGCACCTACATTTCGCAAGCACTGAGAATCAGCCTTCAACGAGGGGGTCGACTGGAGGCCTCGGAGAGAATAACGGGACGACTGATTTGCGCCCCAATACGAGGAACGAGAAGACGCCGAGGGCGGTGCCGTGGTGCTACCTGGTAATCGACCTCGTTCCCCCTTTCGAAACTGGTCCAGGACCTGTCGCAGTCACCTGATCTGGTAACGCCGTATGGGAAGAGGTCGCACGAAAAACGCGTGCTCAGAGTTGCAACGGTTTCGCAGACCGTTGCACCGAGGAAACGGCGTACGGCACGGGAACCGAATCTGTCGCAAGAGCTCTGGAAGTTTTTGTAAATCAATACGATTGGCTGCGAGATCCACTCACCGTTCGGGTTGTGAAACGGCTCAAACTTTCAGCAGTTGGGATAGTTGGGATGACACTGGGATAAGAGAGCCGCCCAATTACTCGCCTGAACCGACAGGCGAATTCATCCTAACTCCAATGCTGGCAAGAATCTGGCGGAGAGGGGGGGACATGATTGCAGCGGCGAAGGGATGTCTTGTAGCCGCTGCGATTCAAACAACTTACAAGATATTGCCTGATGCCGACTTTTCCTTAGCTCGAATTTCGCTCGAATTGTGGAAAGGCCGAGTATTGGCCGTTGGGGTAAGGGAGCCCCAACTGCGATGGCAAACGAAATAGTTACTTTACTCCGATACGCCAAGGTTCCGGGACTCGGCTGGCGTCGCGGACTGGCCATCATCGGCAAGACTGGAAAAGTTACACCCGATCAGATGCTTCTCGGGAAGCAGAGCAACAAGCAGAAGGTTAATGCTCCAGACGGACACTATATTCTTCGTCACTTCGAAGGAAGGTTGCCCCGCTATAAGAAGCTCGGGAACGACCCCACAGAAGCTCTCGACGAACTGCAACGGGCCCAGTCTGAACTCACGCTGAAGAACGCAGCCAAAGCCGCCGGGTACATCCTCCCGGCTGCCACCACGGTCAAGCGTAAATCGCTCGTAGCGTATGGTCAGGAGTTCCTCGAACAAAAACGAAGTCCTTCGCTCAAGTTGGTTGAGGACACACTTAAACTCTATTCGGCTATCGTCGAGGAATTCGTCCCGATCTCTGGCAAGACATTTCCCGAGGACATCACAGAGGCCGACGTGATCCGCTACTGCGATGATTTAGACAAGCGTTATTCGGACGGCGTTCGGGCGAGGCGATATACGAGCCTGCGCGGGTTCCTCTTCTTCTGTGGGCGGGAGCCCAAGCGGCTCATTACGCCTTCGATCCACAAAAGACTCAAGAGCTACGAAAAGAAGAAAGTCCGTATCTACGGCGGCCTTGAATTGACGGCTCTTCTCGGCATCTGCGAGCCGTATCATCATGCGCTCTTTGTAGTGGCACTGCTTACGGGCATGCGCGACGATGAACTAGCGCACCTGCTCTGGCAACAAGTGGACTTTGAAGCGAACGTTATTCGTCTTGCGAGCTATGAAATCCAACACAAGGGGAAGACAATAAAGCTCGAATTAAAAGACCGCGAAGACCGAGATATACCTCTCTTCCCAGTGCTTCGACAGGAGCTACTTCGGTTACGGAAGATTCGTCCGAACGCTATTTTTGTTCTCGGCACAACGAACGACTACCCCAACGTCAAAATTCTCAATGCGCTTAAGCGCAAAGTGCGGAAAGCCGGGCTGAATTGCGGGTTGTGCGGCGGTTGCGCTGCCCGAAAGGAATGCCATCGCTTTCATACGCACTACTTTCGGTCGAGCTTTGCCTCATATGCGCTGAAGCGGAACGACATTCGAAAGGTAATGGAATGGATGGGCCATTCTGATCTAGAAACGTTGGCCCAGTACATCGGGGCTGCCGACAATTGCCCTGCATGGCTGGTCAACCTCTACGTGCTGCCGGACGTTGCCTCAAAGCAGGGCGAAATGATGCCACCAAGCATCATCTTCCCAGAATTGATCACGACGACTCTGCAATAGACAGATAGGATCAAAACTGCCCAGTCCGGTCGCGCTTTTTACTTCTTCATCTTGCTGCGAAGGTGGTCAGCGAGGCCCTTGCCGTACACGCGGACGCACGAACCAATTCGGAACGACGGCAGCTTGCCACGTGCGGCCTGTTTGTAAAGAGTTTTGGCTGACATATCTAGCACTCCGGCCAGTTCTTCAATCTTCCACACTGCTTTGCTCTCTAGTTCTTCAAACAAGTCCATCAGCTATTCCCGTACCCTTCCAGCACGGACTGATACATCGGGATGGGTTCGAACTTCTGTTGGTATCTCATAAAACAACCTTCAGCTTGCATTACTCATTCGCCCGCTCTGTGCGCATAGGCACTAGTCTAGAGGGTAGCCTTTTTCCGGTTGAACCACGCCCTCAGATCATCAACGCCGATGCTGTAGGAGTTTCCGAACCGCACCACAGGCAATTCCCGAGCATAGATTCCACGCCGAATTTGTTTGTCATTGGTGCCCAGAAGCCGTGCGGCTTCCTTTACGGTCACAGCGATGCGGTCTGGAGCGATGTTACTCAATGACCGTTCCCCATCGATAGGTTTCTTTGCCACATTGCACACAATACCCGGCCTTTCAATCCGGAGAGGCATCTATTTCTTGCTGAGGTATCCGATGTACTTCGCGCCGAGCCGACAGCATTCTTCGTGGAACTTGTTGCTGAGGTGGTCGCTCACCGCGTCATGAGAGTATTCGTGGATGAGCAGGTCAACCCATTGTTCAAGGTGCGCTTCCACGCCGCCGTCAAAGTACGGGTTGCCGCCGATGTTCTTCACGGCAACCGAGAGCCCAGACGTGCCGTAGCACGCCTGCCAACCCTGACCGCAGTCATCCTTGTAGAAACTCACGTTCACACGTTTGCCCAGAACGATTTCGCCGAAGTGGACGGCAAATTTCTCGTAGGCTTTCATCCCGTCCGTCCACTTGTCGTAATCAATGGGGCCTTCACCGCCCGCGCCGAAATGAGCTTTGGGGGAGGGAGGAGGAGGCCCAATCGCACCAGCGTCGCGTGCGTTCTTCCACATCCCAGCGGGCATCGAGGCACCGTGCACGATGGTCGCACCCTTGGTGATGGCAATCTTGTTTGCCTCGGAGTCGTTGGGGTCGCAGGAATAGCGATCTTCTCCGTACCGTTTGTCCAGCACGGCGGTGATGGCTTCCTTGGACGCACGCCCATCGGAGGCAGCGGCGGTGACCCACGCTTCGGTGACGTCCTGTTCCGTCAGCCTATCGGCGGTGTGATTCAATACTTCAACAAGCACGGTGGTGCGATAAGCGGGGGTCACGTTGTCCCGATCGAAGTTCAGCGGAACCTTCTGAGCCACGCTCACGTGGTGCGTGCCCTCAAACTCCACCACGGGGATTCCCATTTCGTAGAGCGTGGGCGTCTCGCCTTGCTCAATGGCGTAGAGAGTGATGGTGGTGTCGCGCTTCGTAGGGCGGAGCCGACCCTCTTCATCCGGAATCACTGATGGGAGATTCGCCTTCCACGAGAACAGCGGCTTGCGGTTGCTGACCGCCACGCCGTTCACGACGATGGTGACGCCGGACGGAGGGATCAGGCGCTTCGCACCCTCAACCATCTCTTCCCACTCTTCAATCTTCAGTCGCATCGTGCCGAGAAATTCCGTGCCGCGTTCACGCTTCACCCGGGAGGACTCGGTGCGGGTGTCATCGCTGTTGAAACTCACCCGACCGTTCATCGTGCTGATGGTGGCTTCCGTGCACAGTGCGAGCACAAACTTTTCGCCGATGTTGAAGCGACCGCGCTTCTCGGGATTGCTGCGCTTGTAGGACTCCGCGAACATCGTGTAGGAGTGACTGAGGTCATGCCAGCCATCAGGCGAGTCGTCGGTGACCCTAAGTGTGGTGCGACCGTTCACGGGACGGGGCAAGTCAATCTCGACCCTCGTGATGTTCTCGTCGATGGCGTTCTGCACCATCTCGTTGAGGACAAATGAAAACCCCCGTGTCCCGAGATTCTTTCGAATTCCATCTTTGTCCGCGATAATCCAAGCTGTTTTCATGCCTACCACCGCCGTGATTTCGATTTGCTCCTTACTTAGATGTCCACGGTTTAGGGTTTGACGGAGATCGCTAAGAGAAGCAATTTCAAAGGACTACGAATTGTTCGCTTTTTGTTCCGGCCGACGTTCGTTTATGAAAAAGCTGGCACGGCCTAGTTGTCGGGGTAACATTCACTCGGGCGACCGCCCCGTTCATCGACGGGGCGGCTGTGCCAGACGAAGTCACTTTGCGAAAAAAGGGGTAGGCTCACTTGCCTACCGCCCCGATCCACTTCACCTTGCGGTCGGCTTCGGGACAAGCTCCCTCGCTTCGGTCTCTGCTTTCTTCCTGACGACTCTCAAGACTTCCTCGTGGCTCAGCGTTTCTCTCTCGCACAGCGCCCCGGCTATCGCCAGCAGATCGAGCCAGCGGCGCTTCAGGAGACGTGTCGCTTCCTTGCCATAAGTCTTCTTGGTCCAGTCGATGGGAGACACGATCTGAGGTCAGCTGGAACCATGCCTGACTGGCTTTGTTTCATTCTCGCCCTGCTCAAACCTTCAAATAGTCGGCTCATTTGGTGATATCGCCCCGGAAGCCTTTGCGGGGTTTCCCGCAGTCTGGCTAGCTTCTGCCGTAATTTGACGACGGTTATTCATAGAATTCATTTGGGTCAGACCAATAAGTCAAATGGATAGTTTTGTCTCTCCTTCCCGGGCATGCTGCGCCTTGCCCTCCGGCGTCTACAAGAAACGTTCCTTCCCTCCCCGCTCTTCTACCCACCGCTTTCTCCTGCATACCCGCGCTCTCAGGAACCGTGTTTTCACGGTATAGGAGACTTCCGCATATTCGCGGCGGCGTGCGCTGCGCTCCAAACCGGGTAGAGGCTATGCTTGCGGGTGAGGCCGCATTGAACGTCGAGGATAGAGAGGACCGGGTAGTTCTCGTTAATGCGACGGCTCTCGGAGCCGAAGATTTCGCCATGACTGCAACACTTGCGCTTGCCGGACCTCAACGTGACGAAATCCTCAGTGCCAACCGGATAGCGGCCGCTGTCCACAGAATTGCGATAGGTGACGTACACATGCCACCATTTCATGCACCATCGTGTGCAGCAGTTGGTATCCGCTGTATGGATTGGCGTGTGCCGAAAGACGGATGTTGATTTCCTGTGCTTCCGGCCACCAGTGTCCTCCCTCCGGCATAAAGTCGATGTCTCTAGGGGTGACCCACCGCACCCTCACATTGGGTAGCTTCCCGCCGAACCACTTGAGATTACAGGCGTCATACATCTTGCGAAGGTCAACCCTCAGCAGAGCGGCACGACGCCTTTCTATTTCTTGTGCTTGTGCTTTCATATTTTTTTCGCCACATCTGTTGTCATCAGGGCTTATTGGCTCGTGCCTATCTGATGACCAATACTTCGGCCTGAATCCGGACCGTCAAAATTTCAAGCCACGAATTTTCATGAGCTTGCATGACTTTCGCTTCTTCTTCCGGCCAAGGGTTTCCCCCAAGCAACGCTGGCGGAACCTAGCGGGGCCGCATGCGTTGAATGCCCGGCAAATTCCCTAGCATGCGGCCCAGTTCTGTCGAAAGTCTCTGGTCGAGAATTCTGCAAATACGGGCCTCCTCTTATAGAGGGAGAAGGTTTCCAAACACCCTCAAAGAGGAGCAAACGATGTCAATTCTAAAAACATTGCGGGAACGTGCGGACCCGCTCAACGTTGTTGAACTCGCAAAACTGGTGGATGTCACGGAGGCAACGGTTCAACGATGGGTACGGAAGCGACAAATTCCCTCTATCCGCATCGGCGACATTATCCGGTTTGATCCGGCTATGCTGGCCGACTGGATCGAATTGCAATCGGCAACTGCCAGAGGATTCGTCACCCTATTTCTTCAGCCGCGTGCCGCCGAAGACCCGTGCGAGTTCCAAACGAAATCGGGAGATTTGGGAGAACTTGCTCCCCCTCGGCAGGCCAAGTGAGGGGGGAGATTTGCCATCGATGGGATTTGAGGGCCACTTTCTCCATCGAATTCCTCCGGCCCCACGGTATTAACCCAACGGTGGGTTTCTCTGGCAAAGAGGAATCGGGGGGGGGCTAGCTCATGTGCCTAGCTCCCCACTTTTGATCCACCAACGTCACGTGCGGACTCACCAGTCCGAAATCAAACAAAAAGGCAGTTGCACATGAATCAAACCTACAATTTGAAAGTTTCATGCGGCCCTGATCAGGGCCAGCATGACGCCTAAAGAATTACTCCAGCGCATTGAAAATCAAAAGGCAGAAAAAGCGGCTCTTAAGGCCCTGTGGGAAACTCTGTTCCCCGCCTTTCCCGCGCCAGCGGATCGTCAGTTCCAGTCATGGCTGGACATTCCCTACACCTTTGACACGGTGATTCAAGGGCTCCAAAAAACCCAAATCTTCATGAACAAGCGCATCACCACGCAGCGGGGAGCCAATGAGGCCCCAGCGGAAGGAAAATCCGCTGCATGGATATGGAACAAGCCCTTGGCTTCCGTCACGCCAGATGACATTTGCTCTTTTGCATCCGGCTGCATGAAGAAGATCAAGTACCCTGAGAAGTATCCGGACTGGAAAGAGTTCAAGAATGGCCGTAGATAGCAAACTGTTCTTCACTGGCGAAGAATGGGATGACATTTACACCCTGCCCCCAAACGCTTTCAAGGTCTGGATGTATCACTACCGCTGCGAAAGCGACGGCCGGGAATCTTGGCCCTCCGAAGACCTGATCTGCTACAAGCTCCGCATTTGCCGTGACACGCTGGCGGACAATCGCAAATGGCTCAAGCAGCATGGCTGGCTGATACAGCTTAGCGAAGCTTATCGGGGTCACAACCCAACCTTCCGCACGGAGCGGGGCTGGTTGCCTGATAATGCCGAAAAACCCAGTCGAGATGAGATCAAAAAGCAGCGGAAAAATACCGACGCATTAAATGCGTCGGAAAAATACCGACGCCTAGTTTCTTCTTCTGGTTCTGGTTCTGGTTCGGTTTCCTCTTCGGTTTCTCTTTCGGGTTCCGGTTATCCCCCTACGGGGGGCCGCCAAGAGAATCCCAAACCTCAAGAAGAAGAGAAAACCAACACCAACACCAACCCCAAAACCAAGAAGCTCCGTGTCCGTGGTAAACCACTGGCTCCCGATGGAACAGCATGGTCAGATTGGGACAGTCACGATCTGGCATGGAAGAACGAGAAGTTCATGGAACTGGGTCTCATGCCCCGACCGAAGTCGGAACCAAGAGGAGAGGAAACCCCAAGAGCGAAGAGCAAAGGCAAGTTGCGCAGATTTTTGGACGAGTCCGACTACGGGATTAAGATCAACTGGAACAACCCCTGCGACTATCGTGGACTGGAATGCGTCGGTGCGGAGCATGGAGCGACCGAGACCCACAGCGGCAAACGGTATTGCAGAGCTTGCCTCGCGGAAGCCTTGGAAGACTCCATGCCGAGCAGCGACGAAATCTAAGCTGACTGAATGCCGATGCCCTTGGTGGTGGTTTCCATGGACGAATTTATGGGAACGGGCTTACGAGAGGCTCGATCCTCCTGAAACCACAGCAGATGCAGGATTGAACTGCGTGCTTGTCCCGAGCACGAAGCCGAGGTGGCGCGAAGCATTCTGGAAGCAACACCTTCAGAACCCGATCCTGCGTCCATCCAGAAATGGCTGGAGAGATCGCAATGCAACTGCGGCTGTGCCGAAGCTGAAATGAGCTAAGGGATTCTTAGCGCCCTTTAAGAGCGGTCGCCGAGGTGCGAGCGCTGGAACGGAATTTGTCGGAAGCATGCTGTGGAGTTCCGTGCGTTACTCGGCGAACGGCCCCAAGGGCTTCAGATTTACTCAGGTAATGGCGAACGGAAACACGAGCAGTAAAGGGTGAGAGCCATGCACTATTGTCAGGAAGAAATTCAGGGACTCGTTTTACAAGAGTGTGGCAAGCCCGCGGGACTCAAGGCTCAAGGACGGTGGCTTTGCGCATTCCACTTCGATTCCTTGCAGAAGGCGCTAGCCCGTTGGGTTCGCCGCAAGTCAGGTGAATCGCTTGTTAGCGTTATCGACGAATTTGTCCTTTTCCTTCCAGATGATCCTAATGTTCAATTCGGAAAGCCACTCGACTGACGTCGTATCTGGTTTCTTAGGGAGCAGAATTGCCATGTTCGGTTTCCCGAATTTTTTTCTTCCAAGATACGCATAGTCGAATAGTTGTCCGACTGCCATCCGAATGTACTCCCGCTTCGTAGAGCACTTAGCTTCGATGAGATTTTTGCGGTCTTCTTCATAGACATCGCACCGAAGGTTCTTGATGAAGATCATAGTCGATAGTTTCCGCTGTTGGTCTTCCAGCCACACGCGATAACTGCTCACCAGTTCGTCCTCCTTTTTTTTGGCGAGCACGACCTTTCGCTGCGTCCTGACTGTGTATTCCAGTTCGTGCGGGTGGGGGAGGCTTGCCAATTGCGCGTCCATCGTCTCAGGCTTATGCAGCCGAAGCTTGTTCGCCCCTGCCTTCCCCGCGAGCTCTCGTTCCATCCACTCGCAGATGAGTCTGTGAGAAGGGTTTTCGCTCGGGTCAAGTTTGCGTAACGCGGTGGTGTGAAGCAGCGCATTCATGATAAGCAGTTTCGGCGGTGCTGCGCTCCGGGGCTTGAATGGTGAGAGCTTGCGGAGAGAGCCAAACTTATACTGCGGTTTGAAGCCCTTCAATTTCGTCTTGAACTTCCCGACCACGACTCCGAAACCGACAACCTCCGGTTCACCCCGATGGCGTCTGGCGATGAGCAGGACATCGTTGGGGCGTACTACGTGAGCGAACTTGAAGCCAATCTTCTTGTGCTTCTGGTTGTCGGGCTTGTATCCCATGAAGGCCGCTTCGCACGCTACGCTTTTCTGCCTCCAATACGAGCTATGGTTCCCGACGTTCGGCGACACGACCCAAAAATTTCTGCTTTCCGTATCTTTCTCGGACATGAGACCTCCAGTCGCATCCTGCTATGTTTGACTGGCGTGTAGCATAGTTGGAAGCATGACCAACGGCAACGTGCTCGGCTCGTCCGAGAGCGAAGTATTCGACTTCTCACGTGCCATACTTGAGCGTTAGCAGATATGAATGCCGCCGAACAATTCGCTCAGGACTATTTGCGAAAACATGGTTTGCGTCCTGAACGATTCACTAAAGCGGAAATGCGGCGTAGCAAGACGCCAGACTTCCGTGTGTTCCAAGGCGAGGAGCTTGTGCTTTATTGCGAGGCGAAGCACCTTCAGAAAGACGATTGGCTCGACAAGAAACTGAAGAACGCCAAACCTCTGGACCTTGTCGGCGGCTTGCGCCCTGACCCAATATTCAACCGGGTGAGCAATCACATCCATGAAGCCGCACAGCAGTTCAACGCCGTCAATCCAGATCATCGGCATCCTAACGTCTTGGTGTTCGTGAATTCAGATAGCCATTGCGGCTTGACGGACTTGCGGAGCGTGCTTACAGGTAATTTTTTCGCCAAAGACGGCTCGGTCGAACCCATATACACCGAGTATTCCGAGGGGAGAATTCGGGAGGAGAAGATCACCATCGACCTTTACGTTTGGCGAGATGACTGGAGACCCCCTGAGAAGGTCGGCGGTTGTTTTTGGACGAACTCAAAACACCGGCGGTGCTGCGCAAGCTGCTGCCCAATAAAGGGATGTTGGGCGATTCATCGCCTTCTCAAGCTGCGACTCCGTCCTTAAGCAACATCACAGCGCAGGATGAAAAAGAGAAGTTGCGTGTCCGGCCGAAATAAATTGATCCCAATCTGCGGGACTTTGTCGAGCGCGTCATCGTTCCGGCTCTTGTAGACACGTATCTGAAACAAATTCGCAAGAAGTCTCAAGACTGAGAACTAGGCTCCGCTTCGGCTTTCAGCCAATCCTCCACATCATGACCGTGTTCTCTGCCGCGTTTCTCAAAAAGCTCATATGCACGCTGGCGGATTTGTTCGTAAAGCTTTAGCGATCCGTCAGGAAATTCCAATGCCAAGCAGGCATCCGGATTGATAATCACTAAGCTACGAAAGTGGCCCAGATTCAGGTCGAGCGGCCCCAGATCACTTGGTTCCATCATAGTGGGCAAAATATCATCAACGAGAATGAGAGCCCATCGGTCAAATTTATCGACAATATCCTTGGTCTTCGTAATTTTCTCTTCGAGCGCCAACCGAATACTTGTCGGGTAAATGTCCTCGAACTCGCCACCAGAATCATTGTCCCCTCTGTAACCCTGGATCATCGCTTTTCCATGGGGCTCGTTTTCCGGAATCAAGTCGAGCGTGACACCACCGACAGTTACTTCTCTCTGCTCTCTTGATCCTTCTAAGTAGTATTCTCGTGCCGCTGCTGCGAGTTGATTCACAATACTTCTCATTTCACGCGCCAACGGTCGTCTGAACCGTGACCCCCACCAGATGGTTCCACCTCGTTCCGAAAAAGAGATTTTCGAGAGTTCTCTGTGCAGGGCAAGGTTTAGACGAATGTCGGTCTGTTCAAGACCTTCATTCGTGCCATCTTCATGGAAATATCGCTGGTTCAAACGCCTCACCTCAAAGGCCGTTCCGTCAATGGAAAAGTCGGGCGGAGTGCTATTTCCGAGAGGTTCATAGGTGGGCTCTTTGTTGAAATACTTCTTCAGAAATTCGTTGGCGATCTGCTCCTCTGGTTTCATTGGAAGGCTTACGTTCTGGAATCGACTGGCTTGTCTAAAATCTCAAATAAGCTTCTGATCTCATTGCCAATGGCTTTGCGCAGAGAATAGTTGCCTCTCGATACCATCGAGGCACCGAAGCCCGCCACCCTAAGCACCTCCAATGATTTGCGTACTTTGTCACGAATTTCAGAATCCTCCGGATAGCGAGATAGAACTCCCCGTATATCGGCTATCCGCTCCATTAACAAATCCGGAAGTTCAATGTGGAGCGAGGCAGAATGACCCACTATTTGCACAAAGTTACATGCAATGCGTTTGTCATCAGCGAATCGACGAAGGATATCCCGTGCATCTTCGACGAGGCTTATAGTGCCAACAGTGTCGCCGTCCTGCGATGCCATCAGAATGTATATAGCAGTGCACCTGATCTCCGCAATTCTGTGTGAACTCTTCTCTCCGCTGTCGTATTCCTTCAGCTTCGCTAAACACGGCAATGCATGCGCAGCTATACCATGTCGGCTATGGTGCATGACAAGGAGCATCAGATTCCATGCCGCCTCATCTGCGATTGTGTCGATTGTTCGGTAGCGATGTTTAAGGGCGTCCAGTTCGCCTTCTGTATTTCGGGCAATAGAGTCTCTGACATCGACGCTAGCTCCCGCTGCCAACGCGGCGGCATAAATGCCAGCCAATTGCCCATCCTCCGAATACCTCTGATGAAGCTGCTGAATGTACGTCAAGCATTGTATATAGATTGAGTGAGCAGATTCCCGGAGATGCTTGCAGAAATGTGCGAGAGGCATAGCGATAGCCCTCGCCTCTTTGTCTGAACTAATTGCGTAGTTACTGAGTGCCCCAATCCAAGATTCTGCCTTTCTGACCACTCGTTCTTCCTCGCCGAATTTGCAATGTAGTGAGTATCCGAGGTATTGGGCTTGAATGGCGGGCGGAACGCCGTTTACAAAGAGCCAGTCATTAACTTGGCCTACTGGTGGACCCTCCGTTTTAATCATTTCTATAAGCTGCCTTAAGAACCTTCCGTTTTCGGCTGGGATGTTGACCCAATTTGATAGTTCGAGGGCAGTTGTCAAATGGCCAGTAAGTGTTAACCAGTCGTATTGGGCGGTCTTCAGGAGAAAGTCGTACACGAGGTGAGCAATTTTGTCCGGCGATTCAAGGACGCCGGGAAGGCACTCCAGCGCCACAATCTTTTTGGTCTCGTGATCGTAAGAATAGAGATTCTCAGTTTTGTTCGAAGCGGACTGAGTACAACCCAATACAAGATTAGCTCTGCACCACCGCTGGACTGCCTTCAGGCATTCTTCGTAGCTGATCCTCAGCATTTCGACTAATACCGAAATCGGAGTAGGTTGATTTATCAGTGCCAAAGCGAACAGCATTCTTCTCACCGCGCTAGGAGTCTGTCCGAGAATTCATCTCAAGTCATGTTGAATTCACTTGAAACCAATATAAGTGTGTGCAAGGTTGTGAGTCATGACCAAGACTTACAAAAGTTACCTTCCTGAACAAGATTTGCTGTTACCGCAAAGCCTTCGTGACTGGTTGCCGGAGGATCACTTGGTTTACTGTGTGTCGGATGTGGTCGACGAGTTGGACCTTTCGGCGATCGAGTCGGTCTATGAAGAGGAAGATCGC
>Ga0210403_10003570_pt1 | contig 13646 bp, 9 predicted proteins | sample IncBWC19MmetaG_FD_150863 | JGI IMG/M metagenome (GOLD analysis project Ga0210403, IMG submission 150863) | Forest soil microbial communities from Barre Woods Harvard Forest LTER site, Petersham, Massachusetts, United States - Inc-BW-C-19-M | ecosystem: Environmental > Terrestrial > Soil >... | reverse complement strand
AAGACACAAGAGTGGTGGAAGATAATGGAACCGATGCAACGTCCGTTTGAATCCCGCACCTCCGGCGAATGGTGGGCCACCATGGACGAGGTGTTTCATCTCGATTGAGGAAGCATGGTGAAGTGCGCTGCATTTGCAGTCCAAGCAGAGCAGGGGCAAGTTCTGTTTGATATCGGCGTGAATTTGCCTTAGGGCCCTGTGATTGCGCGGCGCAATTGGCGCATCATTTCCAGAGAACTCTGCTCCATGGTGCCGTCCTGGTAGATTCCGATATTGATCGTCGTGACCGCTTGGTGCTCGATGTTGGCCTTCACGTGTGCGATCAAGTCCTCCGTGCTGAATTGAGGCGGTGGAATCGGGCCCTTTTCGCTGTGCACCCATGACGGCAGCATGGATACCATTCCGTGGGCCTGAAATCCTGCGCCAGCCCCCCTCTGGATGTAACGAGACTCAAAAGGATTTTGAAGAGCGTAGAGCTCGCCTGCCCAGTAATCCTGCCAGGGAGTTAAGACTGGAAAGATCCAGAAGTTAAAGGCGGTAATCCGGCCTGGATTTCCTACTTTGCAATAACGGTAGATTGCCTCCATCGGAACATCGGGGTAGGCAGCCAGCGATTGATACCAGGAATCGAACCAATAGCCGGCAAGTTTCTCGCCATACCGAGATCCGATTTCGCTCAGAACACTCTTGTGAATCTCCGTGAATTGCTCCTCACTGAAGGTCAGTTCGTACAGCCCGGTTTCCCCGGTCCTTCCAAAGTTTGTCAATACAGGAGAGTTAATATAAAGGATCAATCTGATTCCGCGTTTCTCGAAAGCACCGGCGATGTCGCCGATTAAATCGCGTCTCGTTGTCCATCCCGGATGGATGGCTTCCCACGACTGGATGGGAGCGGGGCAGTGCGGATGGGCATGGTTCAGAGTGAAGATGACGTAAGCCGCTCCTATTTCTCCCATAAGGCTTGCAAAGGCCTCAACGTCGAAGGCGTTGACAGCCTCTGGATACGGCTTCTTCATGCCATCTCGCGGTTGCGTGAGATCTGTCCAATGAAACATGGCCCCATACCCTGCCTTGACAAACCAGTCCGTGCTGGCTCGATGCGTGCGGGCACTCTCTTCACCGGCCGTTATTTCAGCGTCGGCCGAAGCAGGAAGAACTTCAAGGCATCGCAAACGGATCATTTCGTCCGTGTCAGCTCCGGATACTTGAAGTGTGACTGGGTTTATTCCGCGGGTTAAATGCAATTTGCCATCGAGCCGCTTCTTTTCGAAATTAACAGACCAGCCGCCGTCACTTGAGCGATACACACCCTCGGTTAACTTTAGATCTGATTTAAAGGAAGTGGGGCCCGAGACAACTTCAAGGTGACAGGATGGGCCTGGAACAGCACACGAAATGAACAGGTCGTACTCACCCTCTTCCAGAGCGGTAACATTCCATTTAATGCTGCTTGAACCCTTACAGTTCACAGAGATCTTCAGGGCGTCCAGTTTTGCGTTGCCCTCGATCGCCGTCGCTGTCGCTCCGTAAAGGCGGAAATATGGCGTGAGTCCAGAGATGAGAGGTTTTGTTGCCGGGGGAACTGCAGCTCGAAGAGACAGTGGGGAACCACACCTTGCTGAAAAGACTCCGGCAGCGCCACTCATCATAATCTTTAAGAAGTCTTTTCTGCTGAGAGCGTGAGGTTGAAAGGACGTTTTCACGTGTTACTCCCCTCACACAGATCGTGTGCATGTCCAGGTATAGTTGCCACGATCACTTGGTTTGGTGCAGCTAACCCTCAGGCCGCCATGAAGCGAACCAACTTCCCCGGGATGAGAACGGATCAGACCACAACCGTAGAAATGCTGTACGCTTTTCTGCCGACAGCGGATCATCGCGCCGCATTACCGAACCAAGGCTAGTGGCCGGCGGCCGCCAGCTAGCCCCAGTTCATCGAAGTCCATGCCCAACCCCGTTAGAAGTAGAGTTTTAACGACACTTGCAACTGCCGCTCCGTGCTGCGCGTACTGGTTATCGATCCGAGCTGTGCGGGATTGTTCAGATCGGTGACCGGAATTCCCCAGGTTGGCGTATTTGTAGTGTTGAATGCTTCGGCCCTGAACTGAAGACGTCTATGCTCGCCGATGGGAAAATCACGGAACAGCGACAGATCCAGATTCTTAAACCAGTCTGCTCGAAGGGAATTCCTGCCGGAATCGCCAAACGTAAAAGGCGCAGGCGGGCCAAAAGCGGCCGTGTTAAACCATTCCTTCGTGCTCCGACTGATCGCGTTAGGATCTCCAATTTGATTGGCCCGAACGTTGCCACTCCAGGGGGCGAAATTCCCGACGTTGGGGATGTCCGACGAGATGAACACGTTATATGGCAACCCTGAAGTGAGAGTCAGGATGCCATTGAGCTGCCAGTTTCCGATAAGATAGTTAACGAAACCGTTGGAATTTGCGAAGCGCCGGCCCTTACCGAACGGCAGTGGGGCGGTCGCGCTCGCACTGAGAACATGGGTCAGATCAAAGCCGGACACGCTGCGGTCACCCTTGATGTTGTACGGGTTCTGAACTGAGCAACTCTCGATACCGAAGAATCCAGAACAACCGACGTCCATGGACTTTGACCAAGTGTAGGCAACCAGATAGGTAAGCCCGCTCGAACTACGGTGGTTGGTGGAAAATTGGAAAGCGTTGTAGGAGCTATTACCGATGCTTCTATCATAAAAAGTCGGACTGATATACGGATATGGCTGTCGAGCTGTAACCTCTGCGGGCGTCCCTGGTCCCGGAGTTAATGCAACGTTGTACAAGCCACCAACGGTAAGACGGTGGCTTTGGGATCCCACATAATTCGCCGTCATGACAGTGTTCGAGCCTAACTGCCGCTCGACTCCAAAGTTCCATTGCTCCGAATATGGATCCTTGGCCTTCGGATCCCGGTACCACTCAACCTGGCCGAATGGGGTGGGAGCGGGTAAACCAGCCGAACCTAAGCCGGCAAGCGGATCTTGCCAATTTACTGTGGCGACTTCATTGGACGTATTCAGTGCCGGAGTGAGTATTTGCGCTACTGATGGCCAATCGCCACCAATGCCCTGCACGGTCTGCATCACGCCTGCCCAGAGGTCATTGAACATGCCGAACGAGGCACGCACCACTGTTTTGCCGTTCAGACTATAGGCCATTCCGACTCGGGGTTGGATATTGTCGTGAGTATTGGAGTACAAGCGATTATTTCGGGAAACAACCACGTGAGGTTGTGGCAGACCTCCAGGCACGCAGGGGGCTTGGCCGGCACTCGCGCAGTCCGGTGAATTTGTTTGAATGACATAGGTCCCATTGTTGAAATCGATATTCCCAACCTGGCTGGTTGGATCGCTGGCACCTGACCCATACCCCGGCCAAAGCATTAGGTCATACCGAAGCCCGACATTCACAGTTAGTCGGTGTGTCACTTTCCATTTATCCATGAAATAGAAGCCCCAACTTCGTTGCCCGGTCACGGGCGCCACAGTGTCTCGACGCGAGGCGCTGGCGGCGGTTCCCATAAGAAACGCTGCCATGGCATCGCCCGTACCGGTCGGCGCTTCCGGATTCGCTGTTTGCGCAGCACCAAAAGTTTCAGCCGGACCGCCGCCATGTACAAAAAATGAGTTTCTCTCAAAATCGAAACCACTGGTAAACGAGTGTTTGCGGAGAACTTTCGTCAAATTGGCTCTCCACTGATAAATGTCCGTGAGCTTGGTTCCGCCTTTGTTCGTGGCCCCACTATTCGCGTACGCCGGAATGCTCAGCCCTGGGATCGAGCAAGAAGAGCCCGCTCCCGAGAAACCACAGGCGAAACCAGGCGCCAGGCCGGCGGCATTGACCACGGCTGTCGGGTTTAGCTTGTCATAGGAGTTGCCAACGTTATTCGTGAGGTCCACATGTCCGAACTGTGCATCCAGGATGGTTGACGGGTTGAACTGGTGGTAGTAGGACAATACGTATTGCTTTCCGAAGGTTTCGCCCGTAGCGGTCTCCCCCTCGATCCCACCGGTTCCGATCCTTGACTGATCCGAATTCGAGTACCGAAAAAAGAGAGAATTAGAGGGGTTGAAGCTTTCGTCTATTCTGAAACTGTATTGGTTCTGAGGAGTCAGATTGGAACGAATATCATAGCCATTGAAGCCGTTTACGACTGGCTTGGGGGCGGGAAATATCGCCTGGGCAAGGGACACGGCGCCTGGGTTCAATACGCTCGAAATGTCATTGTTGGGAAAGGGATCGCGGATGAATGACCCGGGATTGGCAGGATCGGGCCGCGTTGTGAACGGGTTGTAAAGCTGGATGGGGTTAGGACCTTGCAACAGTGAGCTAAAGTCGCCGGTAAGTTCCGCCGCTGTCGGCACATTGTAAAACGCGCCGGACGGCTGGCCTGCAACACTCGCGCTTGAACCGGTTGAAGGTTGCGCGCGGCGAAACCCTTCATAGCTTCCAAAGAAGAAGGTCTTATTACGGCCGTTGTAAAACGGGAGAATTACCGGACCGCCGAAATTCGCGCCGAACTGGTTCTGTTCTAATTTCGAAGCAACGCCTTCAAGCGGGTTCTTAGCATCCAGGACAGTGTTGCGGAAGAACTCCCAGGCAGTCCCGTGAAACTGGTTTGTGCCAGATTTGCTGACCACGTTGACGATCCCGCCCAATACGCCGCCGAACTGCGCCTCATCACTGTGGGATTGGACCTTGAACTCTTGAATATCGTCAAGGATTGGCGCTACCGCGTAGGTGGTAAAGACCTGGTCGGTATCGTCGATCCCATCGAGCAGGAAGTAGTTGCTGCGATTTGATTGCCCGCTGACTGCGGGAAAAACAAATGAGCCGACCGGGGCAGCCTGGGCGCCACCCGAGTTTTGCGCCACGCTGACCGGACTCACACCCGGAGTGAGGGCCAGGAGCTGGGTGAAGTTTCGCCCGTTGAGCGGCAGGTCAGTCACCGCCTTGGACTCTACGACCGTTCCGAGAGTCGCGTTGGCGGTTTCAAGGGTGACAGCGGAGGCTTCAACCGTAACCGACTGCTGCAGTGATCCTATGGCTAATGTGAAGTCCTGAGTGGCGGCCTGATTGACGAGAACATGTAATCTCGCTTGCGTCGCACTATTAAATCCGGCCTTTCTTACCGTTAAAGAGTATTCACCGGGCTGCACACTTATAAAAACATACAGCCCAGATTCGTTCGTTAAACTCTCTCTCTGGGTGCCAGTCTCCTCATTGTGCAGAGTGACGGTCGCCTTCGAGATTACGGCACCGCTCGAGTCTCGAACAACTCCGTTGAGAGTGGCTGTCGCCTGCGCCGAGGCGCGGTTCGGAATTACCAGCATCAATAGCAGGGCAAGGTATAGCGCCGCAGCAGGACGACGGAATCCGTGTTCACGCCAGCCGCATGAGTCTTGACCGGCTCGAATCTGCGCCAACAACCCAAAGGCTCGGTTATCCATAATGCCTCCCTCGGCATTGGTTCGCTATCCGCAACGATCTCGGTGACAGCCCAAAAATGGGAAGGGCTGTTCGGGGCCCGGAAAAACATCAACCGCTCTCAAATCGTCTTTTATACCTGAAACTATTAGTTCACCTATCAAACGCGTAAACTTATAAGCTTCATTCGCAAGCCTTGTCAAGGATTTTTATTTTGTGACCATCCCACGTGAGCGGCTTGCCTTCGAATTTTCCGTCAGAGATCAGCGGGTCGATGGTTCCCCCAAAGCTGTTTCAGGAATTGTCGAGGCTGGGTGTTTAACGATTTTTATTGACAGATGCACTATTTCAGTAATAGAAAATCTCCGAGAGCGCATCGAGGACCGCACCGTTGGACAACCTGAAATCTGAGGCTGGAACGATGTCAAAAAAGCCAAATCGCGAGTCCGGGCCGGCCTTCAAGGAACGGCGTTCCTTCCTTGGCGGCATGGCAACCCTGGGTGCGGGGTTGGCTGGCTCGGTCGTCTTGCGGACGTCCGCGGCATCACAGCCCACCCCGGACGCTGCCTCGAAAACCAAATTGGCGGCAGGCGTTTGCGGCCCTAACCTGGTGATTGCGTCTGACAGCGCGACGGTTGCCGAAACGATCTCGGGAAAAATCCGGGGCTTCAGGCGGAATGGCGTCTATATTTTCAAAGGTGTACCCTATGGCGCCTCGACCGCCGGTGCCAGACGCTTCCTGCCGCCGGAAAAGCCTGAGCCGTGGGCGGGAATTCGAAACGCGCTCCAGTATGGCCGAGCGTGCCCCGCCCAGGACTCTGCACACTTCGATACGGACGGAAAGAACCTGGCGAAGGCCGACGAATCTGCATTCGTGATGCATGCCGGTGCGTTCCTGACGATTCCCGGCGAGGACTGTCTACGTGTCAACGTTTGGACGCCAGAGATTAATGGCTCCCACAAGCGCCCGGTCATGGTCTTCATGCATGGCGGCGCCTTCGCTGCGGGCAGCGGGCACGACCTTCTCTCCTATGACGGCCAAAGCCTCGCCCGCAATCACGATGTTGTCGTAGTGACACACAATCATCGTCTGAACGTGTACGGCTACCTCAATATTGAACAACTGGCGGGAGAAGAATTTGCCAGCTCCGCGAATGTTGGAATGCTCGACATCGTGGCCGTCCTGGAGTGGGTTCGCGATAACATCCGCACGTTCGGCGGCGATCCAAGTACCGTAACCATTTTTGGCGAGTCTGGCGGCGGCGGGAAGGTCATTACTCTCATGGGAATGCCCGCAGCCAGAGGCTTATTTCATCGTGCCATCGTGCAGAGTGGACCTTTCCTCAAGTCGCTCTCCCCTGAGTATTCCGGACGTGTGGCGGAGTTGGTGCTGGCAGAGCTGGGATTATCCAAATCACAAGTAAGAAATCTGCAGAAAGTTGGCGTCGATCGTCTTTCAGGTGCAGCAGCTGAAGCCATGAAGAAGATGCCTCAACCCAAGTCATTGCCCATCCGCCAGGAGTTTGGTGAGCACGATTGGGGACCAACCGTGGACGGTCGCATTCTTCCGCGCCATCCATTCGATCCGGAAGCTCCACAGATATCTGCGGAAGTTCCCTTGTTGACGGGCTCAAATCTGCACGAATTCGTATGCGGCCTTGATCGTCCCGATGCCAATGGAATGGGAGTGGACGAACTTCATCGGCTGGTCAGCGAAGAGTGTGGCGACCACGGCAAGACAATCATCGCGGCTTACCGGCGCGAGTATCCTGAGGCGACTCCGTTTGATCTGTACGCCACAATTGCCGCGGCTTCCTTTCGCCGGCCGGCGGTGGAACAGGCCGCCCGCAAGGCCGCACTGGGCAGCGCATCTGCGTACTCTTACGTTTATTGCTGGCGCACGCCGGTACTGGATGGCCGTCCCGGCTCGTTTCACGCCGCAGAACTCGCGTTCACGTTCGACAATGCTGAACTTTGTGATCACTACAGTGGGAATACCACGGAGGCATTGGTCCTATCGAAGCAAATCAGTACTGCCTGGGTGAATTTTGCCCGAACCGGAAATCCCAATCACCGCGGTCTGCCACATTGGCCCGCATACACTCCAGAGCAACGGGCGACGATGTACTTTGACACTTCCTGCGCAGTGCGCAACAACCCTGAAGGAGAAGGACTGAGGCTGATCGCACAGTCCTGAGTTAGACCAATGGCAGGAAGTCGCGGCGCACATTAGACAGGGCGGGAACGGTGTTGTCCTTCCGAAAAATTGACGACCAATTGGCGCGACTCGCCCAGCTTTTCGATTCCCAACGCGACAACGTCTCCGGCCTTCAAGTACTGTGGGGGATTCATCCCCAGCCCAACTCCTGCCGGAGTTCCGGTACTTATCACATCGCCCGAGAGTAGAGTCATGAATTGACTCACATAGGACACGAGCGTGGGAACATCGAAGATCATGTTCGCTGTGGAACTCTTCTGACGAGAAACGCCATTCACCTCAAGCCACATTTGCAAATTTCCAGAATCAGGAATTTCCGCCTGCGTCGCCAGAAACGGGCCAAGTGGAGCAAAGGTGTCCGCGCTCTTTCCCTTCACCCATTGTCCGCCGCGCTCCAGTTGAAAGGTCCGCTCGGAGTAGTCATTGTGTAGAGCGTACCCGGCAACATGGTCAAGAGCTTGATCCTTGCCTACATAGAGGGCTCTTTTTCCGATGATGACCGCCAGTTCTACTTCCCAATCCACCTTGGTGCCATTCTTGGGGATTACCAGCGGATCATTCGGTCCTACGAGCGACGTGGTGGATTTAAAAAAAATTAATGGTTCATGGTGAATCTCCATCCCGCTTTCGGCCGCATGATCGCGATAGTTAAGGCCAATACAAACGATCTTGCTGGGCCGGCAGATCGGCGGCCCCAGGCGAACGTCCGGTGACAAAATGGGAGCGTTTGAACCGTTGACAGAAAGCCAGCGCTGAAGAGAGTCCGTCCCCCCACTCGCGAAGAATGCTTCATCGTAATCTCCACCGAAAGCGGAGACGTCCAGACGGGAACCGTTGCCGAGGATAACGCCAGGCTTTTCTTTGCCCGGTTCTCCATGCCGAATCAGCTTCATGCCTGTCTCTCCCCTGATCATGCACAGCTAGATTATGGCGCGATCCCGCTAAGCCTAGCCGCCATCCGGGAAAACAAATGTTGACCGGAGTGCTTGTCAAAGATTTTTTTATAGACGAAAATAGTTTCTCACGTCTTGCATCGCCATATCCCCATCATGCAGGAAGGCTTCTCGAGTGTCTCGACAGTGTGGGGGGGGTACTGACGGTCGTGAAGCCACCGCTATGACTGCGAAATCGCGTAAGCAGGCTACCCGGCAATATCCGACACCCGCTCTTGAAAAGGGTTTGGACATCCTCGAACTACTTGCCAGCGAACCGGCAGGGCTCAGTAAGAGTGACGTTGCCCGCCGCCTCGGCCGTACTGTTTCAGAGATCTTTCGCATGCTTTTGTGCCTCGAGGAGCGCGGCTACATCTCGCAGTCGCGGGATAGCGAACACTACCGATTAACATTACGGTTGTTTAAGCTAGCACAAGAACATCCTCCGACCAAACGCATGATCGCAGAGGCACTGCCCATCATGCAGCAGGTCGCGCATGAGACAAATCAATCGTGCCATTTGGGAGTGCTTGAAGGTGGACACGTCGTGATTGTTGCGCAGGTTGACTCGCACGTCAGCTCCGGCTTCTACGTTAGAACCGGAGCGGTCGTCGATCTGATGCATGCCGCGACTGGACATGTCATACTGGCGCATCAGACGCCGGAAGTTTGCTCCAGAGCCATCGAGATTTGGTCGGACCAGGGTCGGGAACGTCCTCCGCGTGATCTGACCGCCCATCTGGCCAAGATCCAGTCCCGAGGATACGAAGAACGCGCGAGCTACGAAGTGGATGGTGTGATCAATATTTCGTTCCCCGTCCTCGATGATCGAGGATGTGCGATCGCTGCCTTGACCGTACCCTTTCTCCAACGAATTGGCGATCGAGCCACTCCCGCAACTGTACGGGAAGCCTTGGAGAAGGCTAGTATGTTGCTCTCAGAGGCGCTGGGCGGGGTCACCACTGAGGCAGCCTCTTGATCTTGCTGACGCTGTCTGATTTTGACACGCCGTCGCACTGGCCACTGTTGAAGCGCGCCTCTTGATTTTTATTGACACATATTATGTTTCAGGAATAGAAATCCATGCACCACTTCGGTTGAAGCGGTGTTCTCCTTGACCACCGGGTGGCGTAGGGGCGATGGAGTAACTGAACTTGAGCGATCCCAAGATTACCGACGTACGCGTTATAGATCTTCGCTTCCCCACTTCGCTGCAGCAGATCGGGTCCGACGCAGTCAATAAAGATCCCGATTATTCCGCTGCGTATTGCATCCTCGAAACCAACGCGGGCGTTGAGGGACACGGTCTGACCTTCACTCTCGGCAGGGGGACTGAACTCTGCGTTTCCGCAATTCAGTATCTGGGTCGATTGGTGCGCGGACGTCGCCTTTCCTCACTTACTGGGGATATGGCGGCTTTCTCTAGGGAGCTTACGCGAGACAGCCAGTTCCGATGGCTTGGGCCCGAAAAAGGTGTGGTCCATCTTGCGACGGCCGCCCTTCTCAACGCGGTGTGGGATCTTTACGCGCGCACCGAGAAAAAACCACTTTGGAAATTGCTGGCCGATTTTGAACCCGAACAGATTGTTCGTTCCATTGACTTCAGCTATATCACGGATGCGATCACTCCAGGCGAGGCGTTAGCGCTTCTCAAAGAGCGAGCCTCTTGCAAGGAGTCACGCCTCGCGGCCCTGGAGCGACTTGGCTATCCTGCCTACACCACTTCGGTAGGCTGGTTTGGCTTTAGTGACGACAAGGTTCGGCGCCTGTGCCGCGAAGGTCTTCGTCAAGGCTGGACCCATTTCAAATTGAAGGTTGGAGGAGATCCAGCCGACGATTTGCGTCGTGCACGCCTGGTTCGTGAAGAAATTGGACCCGCCAACAAGCTGATGATGGATGCCAATCAAAAATGGGACGTGGATGAAGCCATCCAGCGCACGAAGGAGCTTGCTGAAGTTGATCCCTGGTGGATGGAAGAGCCCACCAGTCCGGACGATATTCTCGGACACGCTCGCATCCGACGGGAGGTGCCCGTGCGCATTGCCACCGGCGAACACTGCCACAATCGCGTAATGTTCAAGCAGTTGATGCAAGCAGGGGCCATCGACGTGTGTCAGATTGACAGCTGCCGCCTGGCCGGGGTCAATGAAAACCTCGCCGTACTCCTCATGGCTGCCAAGTTCGACATCCCCGTCTGCCCGCATGCCGGCGGCGTAGGCCTTTGCGAGTGCGTCCAGCACCTGGCAATCTTCGACTATCTGCGGGTGTCGACGTCGTTGGAAAACCGTGTCACTGAATTTGTGGATCACCTGCATGAACATTTCGTTGATCCGGTACGCATAGTCAACGGGCATTACATGCTTCCGCAGCAACCGGGATACAGCACCGAAATACGCTCGGAAACCCTTTTGACCCACAGCTATCCTGACGGCCGGGTTTGGATTGAAATCGGGGATCACGCCGAGGAATGAGGGGCTTTTCGGCGGCTACCTCTCCGCGGTTACGCTCGCAATGCGATTCTTGTTTTCACAAGAAACAATTGATATGTTTGCGCATCGGTCTGTTTGTTGCTCCGTCTGTGAAACGCGGCCGAAGATTCTGGGATAGACGTGAAGACACGAACTAAGGCCGCTCGCCGCTATCCGACGCCAGCTCTGGAAAAGGGCCTTGATGCACTCGAACTGTTGGCGATTGAGTCGCAGGGGCTCACTAAAACTGAGGTTGCCCGAAGGCTCGGTCGCACGGTTTCGGAGGTCTTCCGCATGCTCGTGTGTCTTGAGACGCGCGGTTATATTGCTCGATCTAGCGGGGGCGAGCGCTATTCACTGACACTCCATCTGTTTAAGCTGGCATACCGGCATCCCCCCATTGAACGTTTGACGACTGAAGCCGTGCCGATCATGCGGCACGTCACCGATCAAATCAACCAATCATGCCACTTGGGAGTGCTCGACGGGCACCGCGTTGTCATCATCGCCCAGGTCAATTCCCCTCTCAGCAGCAGCGGCTTTTTCGTGAAGGCTGGTGGCATTGGCGACCTCATGCATTCGACAACGGGGCAGGTAATCCTGGCGCATCAGGCCCCGGAAGTTTCTGTCAGGGCGATAAAACTCTGGTGCAAGCACAATGGAATGCGCCCTTCGCGCGATTTGAAGCAGCACATGACCAGGATCAAAAAGCTCGGATTTGACGAAAGAAAAAGTTACGAGGTAGAGGGTGTAATCAATATTGCGTTTCCTGTTTTGGACGATCGCGGCTACGCCGTCGCTGCCCTCAGCGTTCCATTCCTTCAAAGAATTGGTGATTCTACAACTCCCGCCACGGTGAGACGTGTGCTCGGGAAGGCTGGTCGCGCGCTGTCGGAAGCGATCGGCGGCGCGGCGAATCCAAAAGACTCCTTGAGCTAGGTCGGCTGATCCGATTGGAGAAGCTTTGTCAGTCAGCGCGGGGAGCGAGATCCAAAGCAGGAGCCGTAATCGGGGGCGGACATTCATGTACAGGCAATTCTTATGCATGCTCGGGTTCACGTTGCTCGTCGGGATTTCAGAAAGACCTTCGTGCGGACAAACCACGACTGCAAACACAGCTATCGGAAAGTCGGCAGTGGAGGCGTATGGGAATATTCAGGTTTTGAGGGAAATTCCCGCTGATCAACTCGTTCCGGCCATGCAGTTCATCACTTACTCGCTGGGCGTGGAGTGCAGTTTTTGCCACGTGGAAGGGGCCCTGGAGAAAGATGACAAGAAACCCAAGCTGACCGCGCGAAAGATGATGCAGATGATGGCGACCATTAACCGAGACAACTTTGATTTGAAGCAAGTGGTCACCTGCAATTCCTGCCATCGTGGCGCACCGCGTCCGGTAGCCATACCCATAATTGCTGAAGGCGGCCCCACAACCGCTATCGACAGCGAAGACACTTCGACAACCAGTGTCCCCCCAGCGGAGCTGATCCTCGCGAAGTACGTCGAGGCGATCGGAGGAGCCACAGCTCTGCAAAAAATTAGCACACGACACGCTAAGGGTACGATTCACATTAGCGGCCGAGATCTGCCGATCGAGATTCTCAGCAGGGTTGGCGGGAAACAGCTTACTGTCATTCACCTGCCCAACGGGGACAGCACTACGACATACGACGGCTCTTCTGGCTGGACTGCGGCGCCAAACCGCCCAGTGCGCGACATTCCTGCATTTGAAGTAGTCTCTGCGCGGCCGGAAGTCGACCTGCAACTGCCCCTGCACATCAAGCAATTATTCAACGAAGTTAAGACAACCGCGGCGGAGAAGATCAGCGACCGCGAGTGCCACGTCGTGGCAGGCATGAATTCAGGCGAGATCGTAGCCAAGTTTTATTTCGACAAGGAATCCGGCTATTTGCTGCGTATTTTGCGCTACACCAAATCTCCGCTGGGCCTGAATCCCACGCAAATCGATTATGCCGATTTCCGTACGCTGGATGGGCTGAAGGTTCCGTTCCAGGAGACGATCTCGGGACCCAACTCGCGTTCAGCAGTTCAGATTGAGGATGCGAAGTTTAACGTGGCGGTCGACGAGACGATATTCGCGCGGCCCCCCGCAAAGCCTGCGCCCGTCCCGCCTTCTTCCTGACGGCGCAACCTGCCGCTAGATGAAAGCCTACTTCTTTGCCGAACTGTAAGGCTGTTTGCGAATTACTCCCCTACCTTCGTCAATGGTCACAATTTCACCCGCTGCTACGGACCCGAAGTTTTCCACTTTGCCGTCGAGCCAGCGGATTGAGATGTCCGCTGTGTTGGCGCTGCCCAGGCCGAAGTGCAGGCGAAAGTCATTTTGTGACATGTAGGACCCGCCGCTGCGCAATTCGTCAATTTGCTTGTGTCCGCCAGCAGTAACCGTAATGCGCGCACCGATAGCATCTCGCCCTGAGGTGAGAGCGCGCACCAATAGCGAATTCCCGGTGTCTGCTAGATTCTTCAACAACGATGGCGCTTCAGCCATATTGACGATAACGATTTCTTCATTGCCATCGTTATCCAGATCCCCGGTGGCGAGGCCACGGGACGAGTGAACGTC
>Ga0210403_10003569_pt1 | contig 13647 bp, 13 predicted proteins | sample IncBWC19MmetaG_FD_150863 | JGI IMG/M metagenome (GOLD analysis project Ga0210403, IMG submission 150863) | Forest soil microbial communities from Barre Woods Harvard Forest LTER site, Petersham, Massachusetts, United States - Inc-BW-C-19-M | ecosystem: Environmental > Terrestrial > Soil >... | reverse complement strand
AATAAAGTCACAAGCTCTCAGGATGACAGTTCTTATAAGCACTCTCCGCTGGGCGAAGAGTGCTTTCTGGTGGGTGACGCGACGCGGGGGCGGGGCCGCTTGAGGGGTTATTTCTTGCCGAAGACATCGCCCATGCGGCGAATCTGGGCGCCGACTCCGCGGAGCTTCTCCTCGAGCCGCTCGTAGCCGCGGTCCATGTGGTAGACGCGGTCGAGGATGGTCTCGCCGTCGGCGACGAGGGCGGCCAGGACGAGGGCGGCGGAGGCGCGCAGATCCGAGCACATGACGGCGGCGGACTGCAGCGGGGTGCGGCCGCGGACGGTGGCGGTGCGGCCGGATACGGAGATGTTCGCGCCCATGCGGATCAGCTCGTTGACGTGCATGAAGCGGTTTTCAAAGATATTTTCGGTGATGGTGGAGGTGCCGTCGGTCTGGGTGGCGAGGGCCATGAACTGGGCCTGCATGTCGGTGGGGAAGCCGGGGTACTCCTCGGTGGAGATGTCGACGGCCTTGAGGGCGCTGGCGCCCTCGGAGCGGACGCGGATGTGGTCGGAGTTGACGTCGAGGCGGACTCCGGCGCTCTCGAGCTTGGCGATCAGGGAGCCGAGGTGGGCGGGCTCGCAGCCGTCCACGTTCAGGTCGCCGCCGGTGATGGCTCCTGCTATCAGGAAGGTTCCTGCCTCGATGCGGTCGGGGTTGATGCGATGGCGCGCTCCGTGCAGCTTGGTGACTCCCTTGACCTTGATGGTCGAGGTGCCGGCGCCTTCGATCTGGGCTCCCATGGCGATGAGCAGAGCGGCGAGGTCGGTGACCTCGGGTTCGCGGGCGCAGTTCTCGAGCAGGGTCTCGCCCTCGGCGAGGGTCGCGGCCATCAGGATGTCCTCGGTGCCGGTGACGGTGATCTTGTCGAAGACGATGTGGGCGCCTTTCAGGCGGTCGGCACGGGCCTCGAGGTAGCCGTGCTCCTGGGTGATCGCGGCTCCCATCTGTTCGAGCGCCTTGATGTGAAGGTCGATCGGGCGGCCGCCGATGGCGCAGCCGCCGGGCATCGCGACTCGAGCGATGCCGGTGCGGGCGATGAGCGGTCCCAGAACCAGCGAGCTGGCGCGCATGGTCTTGACGATCTCGTACTTGGCGACCGGATCGGAGAGCACGGCGCACTGGATGCGAGTGCGGTGCTGGGCGCGGCCGTAGCCGAGCTCGACCTGCGCTCCCATGGTCTCGAGCAGGCGACGTTCGGTCTCGATGTCGCGCACCTGGGGGATGTTCTCGAGGATCACCTCATCCTCGGTGAGGATGGCGGCGGCCATGCAGGGCAGAGCGGAGTTCTTGGCTCCGGAGACTTTGATGGTTCCGAGCAGAGGGTTGCCGCCGCGTACAACGAACTTGTCCATCCCTTCAGTTTACGGGGTTTTTACGTGCAAAACGGGGTAGCTGCGAAGGTACCGGGAGGGACGCTCGGTCAGCTTCCGGCGAGCTCCGGGAGTTCCTCGACCATCTGGAGCTGCTGAAGCCGGAGGCTGCTCGGTGTGGTGGAGTTGAGCCAGGCCTCGAACTCGGGGGCGGGGCGGAGGCCGAGGGTGGAGCGCAGGTAGAGGGCGTCGTGGAAGCTGGTGGACTGGTAGTTCAGCATGATGTCGTCGGCTCCGGGGACGCCCATGATGAAGTTGACGCCAGCGGCGCCGAGCAGGGTGAGGAGTGTGTCCATGTCGTCCTGGTCAGCCTCGGCGTGGTTGGTGTAGCAGATGTCGGCGCCCATGGGCAGGCCGAGGAGTTTGCCGCAGAGGTGGTCCTCTAACCCGGCGCGAATGATCTGTTTGCCGTCGAAGAGGTACTCGGGGCCGATGAAGCCGACGACGGTGTTGACGAGCATGGGCTGAAAGTGGCGGGCGACGGCGTAGGCGCGGGCCTCGAGGGTCTGCTGGTCGACGCCCAGGCCGTCGACGCCAAGGTGGGCGTTGGCGGAGAGGGCGGATCCCTGACCGGTCTCGAAGTACATGATGTTCTCGCCGCCGGGCTCCTGTTCCCCGGGGAGAACTCCGATGCCGCCGCGCTTCAGGGCGCGGGCTTGCTGGTGAGCCTCGTCCAGCAGGGAGAGGGAGATGCCGAAGCTGGTATTGGTCGCCTCCGTGCCGCCGATGGACTGGAAGAGCAGGTCGAGCGGGGCGTTCTGGCGCATGGCCTCCATCTGGGTGGTGATGTGGGCGAGCACGCAGGACTGGGTGGGGATGGCGTAGCGGGTGCGGGCGCGGTCGATGAGGTGAAGCAGGCTGGTGAGGGTATGGACGTTGTCGGAGACGGGGTTGATGCCGATGACGGCGTCTCCCGAGCCGAGCAGGAGGCCGTCGAGCATGGAGGCGGCGATGCCGCGGGCGTCGTCGGTGGGGTGATTGGGCTGGAGCCGGGTGGAGAGCCGGCCCGGTAGACCGACGGTGGTGCGGAAGCGGGTGACGACGCGGATCTTGCGCGCGACGAGGACGAGGTCCTGCAGGCGCATGATCTTGGAGACGGCGGCGGCTATTTCGGGGGTGAAGGCGCGGTGGAGCGAGCGGAGGAGCTCAGGCGTGGCTTTGTCGGAGAGCAGGAGGTCGCGGAGCTCGCCGACGGTGAGGTGGGAGATGGGGGCGAAGGCCTGGACGTCGTGCTGGTCGTAGATGAGGCGGGTGATCTCGTCGGTGTCGTAGGAGACGATGGGCTCGGAGAGGAAGGTCTGAGGTGGGAGATGGGGGCGAAGGCCTGGACGTCGTGCTGGTCGTAGATGAGGCGGGTGATCTCGTCGGTGTCGTAGGAGACGATGGGCTCGGAGAGGAAGGTCTTGAGGGGGAGATCGGCGAGGGCGAGCTGGGCGGCGATCCGCTCCTGCGCGCTGGCGGCGCTGATGCCGGCGAGATCGTCGCCGGAGCGGGCGGGCGAGGCCTTGGCGAGCAGGCGGGCGAGCGTGGGGAAGGTGTAGCGGACCTGGCCGATGGTGTGGGTGTGGGACATGTCGCTCCTACGCTGACCTTGGTATTTCGAGCAGTGCGGCGGTTTCGAGCCGCTCGATGCCGCGTTCGGCGAAGGCCTGATTGGTGGACTCGATGCTGCCGGTCTGTCCGACCGCGCGGCAGGCATCTTCGAGGACGATGCACTCGAAGCCGAGCTCGGCGCCATCGAGGGCACAGAAGCGGACGCAATAGTCGTAGGCGAGTCCGACCAGGAACAGGCGCTTGAGGCCGCGTTCGCGCAGATACCCAGCCAGGCCGGTAGGCGTGCGGTCATTCTCGCAGAAGGCGGAGTAGGAGTCGATCTCCGGGCGAAAGCCTTTTCTCAAAATCAGCTCGGCGTGCGGCAGGTCGAGGTCGGGGTGGAATGCGGCGCCGGTGGTGGCCTGCAGACAGTGATCGGGCCAGAGCGTCTGGGGGCCGTAGGGAACCGCGATCGTTTCGAAGAGCCGCCGGCCGGGGTGTGAGCTGGCGAAGGAGATGTGGCCGAGGGGGTGCCAGTCCTGGGTGAGTACGACGTGTTCGAATTCGGTGCCGAGGCGGTTGATGAGCGGGACTACCTCGTCGCCGCGATCGACGGCGAGGGAGCCGCCGGGGCAGAAGTCGTTCTGGACGTCGATGACGAGGAGGACGTCGGTGGAGATGGGGCGCGGGCTCACGGAACTATCTTATGCCGGCAGATGGCAGATGGGAGCGTGACGGGGCCGGGAGTTAGGCGTTTGGAACGGGGGGGAGGTTGAAGAAGCCAAGGAAGTTCGGGCTGGTATACGAAACGACGAAGCTGTCCCAGAGGTCGGCGCGTAGGCAGGCGCCGGGGAGATCGGGCATGTTCATGAACCCACCGTAGAGGGAGTGGATGAAGTGATTCCTGGGATAGACGGCGGAGGGTTCCTGGGGAAGGGCAAGGGTCTCCTGGGGGGTGGGAGAGGCAGCGGGGGGCGTGGTGGCCTCGGGCGCCAGCTCACATGCGGGTTCGTTTGTCGGTTCGCTTGCCTGGTCAGGGTCGGGGTCACGCTGGGGGGACGCTTCGGTGAGGTCGCTGGGGAGGTTGGCGAGATCGAGTGTCATGGTTCTCCGATGGACTCAGCGTAGGCCGAGTTCGTGAGCGCCGCCATGACATAAATCCGACAATTGCGGACATCCTCCCTGAGCACAGCGGCTATGGGGATGGAGGCAGAGGAGATCTCGTCAGGGCTGCTGGAGCTCAGGATGGTGTTTAGGGGGCAGGGCGAGCGAGAGGCCGATGGTGATGCCAAGAAGGACGAGGATGACCGCGAGTGAGGGCAGCGGGCCGATCTCCAGCCAGCGGGCGGTGAGCATCTTGAGGGCGGCGAAGGCGAGGACTGCGGCCAGGCCGTAGTGGAGGAAGCGGAGCCGCTCGAGCAGGTGGGCGAGCAGGATGTAGAGCGAGCGCAGTCCCATGACGGCCATGATGTTGGAGGTGTAGGCGAGGAAGGGGTGGCGGGTGATGGAGAGGACGGCGGGGATGGAGTCGAGGGCGAAGACCACGTCGGTGAACTCGATGGCGAGCAAGGCGAGGAAGAGGACGGTCATCATCGGGCGGCCGTCTTCGCGGACCCAGAAACGGTCTTGGCGCAGGCTGACGGGGCGGAGCCGGGCGATCCAGGTGATCCAGACGGGGGTGGCGGGTTCGCCTTTTTCCTCCTGGGGGAAGAGGAGGCGGATGGCGGCGATGAGCAGGAGGGCGGCGAAGAGGTAGCTGATCCAGTGGAAGCGGGCGAGCAGGCCGAGGCCGGCGGCGACGAAGGCTCCACGCAGGAGGATGGCGCCGGCGACTCCCCAGAAGAGGACCTTGGGCTGGTGGGCGCGGTCGATCTGGAAGAGGCGGAAGAGCAGGAGAAAGACGAAGAGGTTGTCGATGGAGAGGGACTGCTCGATGGCGTAGCCGGCGAGGTACTGGGTCGCGCTGAGGCTGCCCATGGAGCGGAAGAGGAAGGCGGAGAAGGCGAGCGAGGCGGCGACCCAAAGGGTGGTGGCGACGGCGGCGGTGGTGGTGCTGCGCCCGGGGCGGATGCGGGCGTAGAGGAGCTCGATCGCTAAGAGAGCGAGCAGGAAGAGATGGAAGCCGATCCAGTGGCTGAGGGGCGTGGGGGGCATGCTTGACTATGGTAGACCGGGACGGTTGGAGGGACGGAGGAAAACGGTGGTCCTGCGCACCAAGCCCACCTTAGCGACGGTGAGGCCGTCGCGAAGATGGGGCCCGAGGTTGGTCTCCCGGTTCGAGCGTTGGAGGGCAAATACAGGGTCTCTCCACTGCGCGATGGACGGTAGGGCTGTCCATCGCTTCGGTCGAGATGACGTTTCTTGGTGGGCGAGAGGGCGGCTTTGTAAGGTGCCGGGGCGGCGATCAGGGGCGCTGGTCGAGGAGGCGGATCATTTCGAGGAAGAGGTCGGCGGAGATTTGGAGGGAGTGGGGGCTGATCTTGTCCATGGTGTCCTCGGCGGTGTGGTGGTAGCCGTCGGGGGTCTGGGAGGTGTGGGGGCCGTAGTCGAGGTCGATGAGGTCGAGGACGGGGACGCCGCGCTGCTGGAAGGGGAGGTGGTCGTCCTCGACGGCGTTGGAGTTCTTGTAGATGTAGGCGGCGTGGCCGGTGTTCTTGGCGGCAGTCTTGAGCAGGTCGCGCAGCCAGGGGGTGGAGTTCTCTTCGAAGTCGATGTTGAGGTCCTTGTCGCCGATCATGTCGGCGAGCAGGAGGGCCTTGATCTTGGGCAGGGTGCCGTCCTGGGACCACTTGGCGGCGAGGTGGCGGGTGCCGTAGAGGGAGTCGGAGCTGGACCACTGCTGGATGGCCTCTTCGCCGTCGTCGAAGACGAGCCAGACGCTCGAGCCTGCGGGGGGATGGGCGCGGAGGTAGTGGCCGATCTCGATGAGCAGGGCGGTGGTGCAGGCTCCGTCGTTGGCGCCGATGAAGTTGATGTCGCGGAGCGGGTAGTTGGTCTCGTAGTGGGTGGCGAGGACGATGATGCCGCTTTTTTTGCCGGGGTAGCGCACGATGTAGTTGCGCATGGCGACCGGGCCGATGGGGGTGTTGACGGTGAAGCTGTCGGTCTCGAACTGGCCGTGGGCGGCCTCGGGGGCGAACTGGGACCTGATGAACTGTTCGGCGGCGAGGTGGCCGGGGGAGTTGACGTAGCGGTGCGGGGCGGCGTTCACGTACTGCTGGGTGAGGTTGTAGACGGCTTGTCCGCTGATGTGGCCGTTCTGGGCGGGTGCTGCTTGAGCGAGGCCGAAGAGCAAAAGCAAAAACGAAAGCAACCGCAGGTCCTTCGACTGCGCCTTCGCGGTGAGGCTGCGAGGGCTGCGCTCAGGATGACACTCTTTGAAAAATGGTGCGAGTGCCCCGTGCTCAGACTTTCTCCTTCGCGCGAGTGCGCTGGGCGCAGGATGACGGTCTGTGGTGGGGGCACCGGGCATCATGCGGACTTGGCCTGGTCTTTCTTCTTCGAGGGGTTGACGAGGAAGGCCGCGCCGACGCCGATGAAGTAGAGGACCAGCATGGGCGAGGCGAACAGGCACATGCTGAAGACGTCGGGCAGCGGGCAGATGACGGCGGTGATGATGAAGATGAGGAGGATGGCGTAGCGGACGTGCTTGAGCAGGAACTTGCCGTCGACGATGCCGAAGAGCGCCAGGAAGAAGATGATGACGGGCAGCTCGAAGGTGGCGCCGAGGGCGAGGACGATGGCCAGGAAGAAGCCGGTGTAGTCGTCGATGGTGATGATGGGATGGAACTGCTTGCCGAATCCGTTGATGAGGACGTTGAGCGCGCCGGGCAGGACGTAGCGGTAGCCGAACCAGGCTCCTCCGAGGAAGAGGGTGACGGTGGCGGCCATGAAGGGGACGACGTAGCGCTGCTCGTGGCGGTAGAGCCCGGGGGAGATGAAGAGCCAGACCTGGTAGAGGATGAAGGGGCTCGCGAGGATGGCGCCACCGTAGAGCGAGGTCTTCAGGTAGAGGTTGAGGCCGTCGGTGGGGTGGGTGTAGTTGAGCGGGATGTGGAGCTGGTCGAGCGGCGCCTGGATGAAGGCGTAGAGCTTGACGTGGAAGATGTAGGCGACGATGAAGCCGAGGACGAGGTAGAGCACGGAGTGGATGAGGCGCTTGCGCAACTCGTCGAGGTGCTCCATCAGGCTCATGCCGGGGAGGTCGGCGCGATCGCTGACGGCGGTCCGGACGTTGTCGATGAGGTCAGCCATGCAGGGTCTCCTCGCTGGCTGTGGGGGTGGGTTCGGAGGGCTGCGGCTCGACGCGGGGGACGGCGTTGATGAAGGGGGCGAGCGAGGACGATGAAGAAGAGGAGGAATGCGGCGTGGGAAGGCCGGTCGCCGGCGGCAGGATGTTGAGATCGCCCGAGGTGGCGATGGGGAGCGGCTCGGATTCGGGCTGGACTGGGGCTGAGGCTGCGACGGCGGCGGCCTCGGCTTGCGCGGCGGCGGGGTCCTGCATGGCGGTGCGCAGGTGGGGGTGGTCTTCGCCTCCGGGTGGGGGCAGGGCGGGAGCGACCGGCGCGGCGGCCTGCAGCTCGGCAATCTTCTTCTGCTTTTCGGCCTGCTCGGAGATGCGGAGTTCTTCTTCCATCTGCAGGCGGAACTCGTTGGAGGCGCGGCGGAACTCGCCCATGAGCTTGCCGATCTGGCGCGCGAGTTCAGGCAGTCTCTTTGGACCAAAGAGGATCAGTGCCAACAAGAAGATAAAGGCGCTATCGCCCAGGCTCGGCATACGTATCTTCTATGATACGGCTTGGCTGGGGGTGGAACAAATGGGCGGCGGCGGGGGTAGGGGTGATGTAGGATAGGACCACCGCCGAAGTTGCATTTCTGGACCCCGGCGCGGCGAGAAGCATGCATCGATTCGGTGCCGGTCTCGTCTAATGACTGATCGCCAACGGCTCCGGCCGGGTACGCGGTCGAAGAGGAAGGGGTTGCAACATCCCCGTGGGTTGGGTGCGGAGTTGCCGTGGAGTTAGGCAGACGCACAGCGAATCCACTGCGACCTTGGCTGTACTTGCTTTCAACATCCCCGTCCAGAAGCGCACGACGCCCAGCGGTTGAGGGTCGCCCCGCAGTCTGGACTGAAGGCGGAGTAATTTGACTGGACTCATGGAAGAGGCCCCGGCGCTGGCTGTGGGAGACACATGTTCGCTTGATAACTACCTGTCGCAACCGGACCATACGATGGACGCCCGGATCGAGGCGGCGCGCCGCACGCTGGGCGCGGACGTGGTTCTGCTGGGGCATCACTACCAGCGGGATGAGGTGATCCGGTTCGCGGACTTTACCGGCGATAGCTATAAGCTGTCGAAGGTGGCCGCGGAGACCTCGGCCAAGTACATGCTGTTCTGCGGCGTGCACTTTATGGCGGAGACGGCCGATGTGCTGGGCCAGCCGTGGCAGCAGGTGATTCTGCCGGATCTGAATGCGGGCTGCTCGATGGCGGATATGGCGGAGATCGGGCAGGTCGAGGACTGCTGGGACTCGCTGGAGCGGGCGGGGCTGACGGCGGACATGATTCCGCTGACCTATATGAACTCGGCGGCGAACATCAAGGCGTTCTGCGGCGAGCGCGGCGGCCTGGTGTGTACGTCGTCGAATGCGCGCGGCGCGTTTGAGTGGGCGTTTGCGCGGGCGGACAAGATTCTGTTTCTGCCGGATCAACATCTGGGGCGGAACACGGCGTTTGCCATGGGAATTCCGCTGAGCGAGATGGTGGTCTGGGATCCGTACCAGATCAACGGCGGGGTGACGCCGGAGCGGTTGAAGGCGGCGAAGGTGATTCTGTGGAAGGGGCACTGCTCGGTGCACCAGAGATTTTTGCCGGAGCATGTGGACCGGGTGCGGCGTGAGGAGCCGGGGATGCAGGTGATCGTGCATCCGGAGTGCCGCTGGGAGGTCTGCCAGAAGGCGGACGCGCTGGGTTCGACGGAGCGGATCATCCAGGTGATCGAAGCGGCGCCGGAGGGTTCGAGCTTTGCCGTTGGCACCGAGATCCACCTGGTGAACCGGCTGGCGAAGCGGTTCGCGCCGCTGGGTAAGCGGGTGATTACGCTGGACGATGCGGGCTGCCTATGCACTACTATGTACCGCATCTCGCCGCAGCACCTGGCGTGGTCGCTGGAGAACCTGGTGGAGGGGCGCGTGGTGAACCGGATCAAGGTGGCGGAGGACGTGAAGCAGTGGGCGCGGGTGGCGCTCGACCGGATGCTGGAGGTGCGGTGAGCAAGACGTTTACGGTTGCGGAGGCGCAGGTGCTGCTGCCGGTGCTGGACTCTCTGCTGCGGCGAGCGCAGACGATGGCGACGCGCGCCGGCGAACTCGATGGGGAGATGCAGGCGTTGAGCCAGCGCATCTTTCTGGCGGGCGGCATGCACGTCGATGTGGTGGCGGCGGCGCGGCGGCGGGCGGAGCGGGAGAAGTCCGTGCAAGGGGCGAAGGACACGCTGGGCGAGATCGGCGCGATCGGGGTGCAGGTGCAGGATCTGGAGACGGGGCTGCTCGACTTTCCCTGCCAGATCGGTGGCGAGACGGTGCTGCTGTGCTGGAAGATGGGAGAACCGGCGATCACGCACTGGCATGGTCTGGAAGAGGATTACAGCGCGCGCAAGCCGCTCGATGGGCGGTTCGACAAGAGCGAGCGAGAGCGGCCGAACTGAAGGGTTCCTCGGTTTCAGCAGTTCAGAGATACTTGTAGCGCCGTCAGCGCAATCGATCCGAGGGATCAGGTTATGACCGCTCTCAAAACTTCTTTTGGACCTGCTCAGACCGGACACCTACGTGGCCTTCGTGTCGTCACGGAATCGAGTGGTGCGGATGCAGGCGATGCGACGTCAGTGATCTTGTCGCTTTTCGCGGGGGATCGGAGCCGTGTCGGTCGCTGGTACCGGCGTCCAGCGCTTATCGCATCGAGCGTCGCGATCTGCGGATTCTGAGGAGCTCACGCGTCGATTTGATGGCTTTTCAGAGAGACTCCTTCATGAGTCGCTTTGTTGTGGGATGGCTGGGGACGAACGCCCCGTGGTCACATGGTCGGGCGACAGGCCCCGGGGGCTGTGCGCGTGGTCGGAGAGCCGGACGATCAGCCATCTGGAGCTGCCGAACGGTGAGATGCGCGAGCGGAGCACATGATGCATTCATAAGATCACGAGTCTCATGGAAGAGGTCTTCGCCGATGCGGATTTCCAGCCTCCGAAGGGGTTCAAAGAGATGCCTGTTTACCCGCGCCGTTTCACCGTGCTTCGGCTGGACTTAAGGGGATTACGGCGGCGTCTCGGCTGGGCGCTGCGTGGTTAGTCAGAAAAGGGCCGGCCGAAGTGATCCTTTGTTGGCTCAACTGCGGGATTCGGCTATGCGAGGCATTCGGTTTGCCTTGGCCTGAAATGACAAATGGGCAATTTTTCTCGTTTATAGTGGGTTCAGTGCAGAAGATCGAGACCCAAGCGTTCCGCTACTGTGTGTCGAGCACGGCATTGCTGTTCCGCAACCGAGGCAGATGCTGTGCGAGGTGATGCAGGGAATAGAAGGTCACCCTAGCTTCGGAAGAGATGGACGCGAAGATTCAATGCCGTTAGTCCCAGCAAGTAGCAGCCAACAACCAACCACGAAAGAGCGAGAGTTATGAAGAAACTGACAACAGCGTTCGGCGCCCCCGTTAGTGACAACCAGAACATCAAGACCGCTGGCAAGCGGGGACCGGCCCTGCTCCAGGATGCATGGTTTCTCGAGAAGATGGCGCACTTCGACCGCGAGGTGATTCCGGAGCGGCGTATGCATGCCAAGGGCGCAGGCGCGTTCGGAAGCTTCACGGTGACGCACGACATCACCAAGTACACCAAGGCGAAGATCTTCTCCGAGATCGGCAAGACCACGCCGATGATGGCCCGTTTCTCGACGGTTGCCGGTGAGCGTGGCGCGGCCGATGCCGAGCGCGACATCCGCGGCTTCGCGATGAAGTTCTATACCGAAGAGGGCAACTGGGATCTGGTGGGCAACAACACGCCGGTCTTCTTCCTGCGTGATCCGCTCAAGTTCCCCGACCTGAACCATGCGGTGAAGCGCGATCCGCGCACCGGTCTGCGCAGCGCCAACAACAACTGGGACTTCTGGACGAATCTTCCCGAGGCGCTGCACCAGGTCACGGTGGTCATGAGCGATCGTGGCATCCCGCGCAGCTTCCGCCACATGCACGGCTTCGGCAGCCACACCTACAGCTTCCTCAACGCGGAGAACAAGCGTTTCTGGGTGAAGTTCACCTTCAAGACGCAGCAGGGGATCCAGAACCTGACGGACCAGGAGGCGGAGGCTCTGGTGGGTCAGGATCGTGAGAGCCATCACCGTGACCTGTACGAGTCGATCGAGAAGGGTGACTTCCCCCGCTGGACGCTGTATGTGCAGGTCATGAACGAGGAGGATGCGAACACCTATCACATCCATCCGTTCGATCTCACCAAGGTCTGGCCGCACGCGGATTATCCGCTGATCGAGGTTGGTTATTTCGAGCTGAACCGGAATCCCAACAACTTCTTCGCCGAGATGGAGCAGGCTGCCTTCGCGCCGACGAACATCGTTCCGGGAATCGGCTTCTCGCCGGACAAGATGCTGCAGGGCCGCCTGTTCTCCTACGGCGACGCGCAGCGCTACCGCCTCGGGGTCAATCACTATCTGATTCCGGTGAATGCGGCCAAGTGCCCGGTGCACTCTTACCATCGTGACGGCGCGATGCGCATCGACGCCAACTATGGCGGTGCGATCAGCTACGAGCCGAACAGCTACGGCGAGTGGCAGGAGCAGCCCGATTACTCGGAGCCGCCGCTGGCCATCAACGGCGATGCGCACAACTTCGACTTCCGGGAGGACGATCACGACTACTACTCGCAGCCCGGCAATCTCTTCCGTATGCTTTGCCCGGCGGAGCAGCAGCGCCTGTTTGAGAACACCGCTCGCTCCCTCGCGCCGGCCTCGAAGGAAGTTCGGGATCGCCACGTTGCGAACTGCAGCAAGGCGGACCAGGCTTACGGCGAGGGTGTTGCCAAGGCTCTGGAAGCCGTCCTCGCAGCGCAGAAGTAGGTCGAGGCGAATCTTGCCTGAGCGTAGTTGATGTTCGTATCGTAACGATTCGTACGTAGTGGAGGAGAGCGGCCAGTTGATGGCCGCTCTCCTTTTTGGGGGGAGGGCTGGTTGGATGAAGGGTGCTAATATCGCGCTGTCGGCGCTCTCGTTTGGGCGCGAGTTGCGTCGAAGAGATAAGTTCCCGAGATGAGTTTGTCCCGCGATGGGTGATGCAGTTGGATGGATCTGAAGGAGTGCTTGCGATGAGTGTGCTGGTGGTCCGGATTCGGCGTTGGGCTGGTCTCTCTGCATTGCTGGTGCTGCCGCTGCTGGCGGGATGCGCAGGATTCTTCCCGAAGACCACGTCGACGACCAGCACGGGCACGGGCAGCGGCGGGACAACGACGAGCAATACGGGGGACTACGCCTATGTCGCCAGCTCGTTTCTCAGCGGATCGACGGCGATCTACACGCTGACGGGGTTCTCGGTGGGCTCGGGGGCGCTGGCGAAGCTGAGCGGATTTCCGGTGACGCTTCCGTTTGCGCCGATAACGACGGCGATCACCCCGGCGAATACCTACCTGTATGTGGGGGGCCAAGGCTCCATCTACGGCTACGCTATCTCGTCGACGGGCGCGCTGACGCAGCTGGGGAGCAACGGCAGCGTGATCCTGGCAACGGCGAATGTGGTGGCGATGGACATCTCGCCGGATGGGCAATGGCTGTTCGCGTTGGATAGCAATGGGTCGACGATTGATGAGTACCAGATTCAGGCGAACGGCCTGCTGGCGCCTACCACCGGCACGGCCTATGCGGTGGCGTCGGGCACGCCGGTGGTGCCGAGCGGGATCCGGGTATCGAAGAACCCCAATAATGCATATCTGGCGGTCGCCCTGGGGACGGGCGGCGATCTGCTGTACACCCTGAACACCAGTACTGGGGGGATCACGTTCGTCACCGCGGTGCCCCCGCCGACCACGTCGACGGCGGATCAGGCGGTGACGTTCGATGCGTCGGGAGCTACGTTGTATGTGGCCCGGAGCGGGACGTACGGAGGGCTGGTGCCGTTCGCGATCGGCCAGGGGGGAACTCTGACGGCGGTGAGCGGGGCTCCGTTTGCTCTGGGCGCAGGGCCGTCGTCGATTGTGATCGACTCTACCGGGAAGTATGTCTATGTGGGGAACAAGGTCAGCGGGACGATCTCAGGGTTTTCGATTGGCTCGGGCGGCGTGCTGACGGCGTTGTCTGGCTCGCCGTATGCGAGCGGGAGCGGGGTTGCGTCGCTGGGGCGGGACAACAGTGGGACGTACCTGCTGGCGGCGGCGGTCAATGGAGGACCGGACGTGCAGATGTATACCTTCGACAGCACCACGCCGGGGAAGCTGGACCCCTCGGGCACGGCGTTCACGGGAAATCCAATTGAGCCGGCAGGAGCGCTCTCCGTGGCGCTGACCCACTGACACGGACTTATCCAAATTGTGCGGAAAACCCCGTCCTTCAGGGCGGGTAATTCACCAGGAGGTGAACATGGTCGTCCTCGCCGTCGAACTCGACCAGTTCGGCTTCAAAGTCCTTACAGACGCCGGAAAAGATTTCCTGCAGA
>Ga0210403_10003566_pt1 | contig 13649 bp, 12 predicted proteins | sample IncBWC19MmetaG_FD_150863 | JGI IMG/M metagenome (GOLD analysis project Ga0210403, IMG submission 150863) | Forest soil microbial communities from Barre Woods Harvard Forest LTER site, Petersham, Massachusetts, United States - Inc-BW-C-19-M | ecosystem: Environmental > Terrestrial > Soil >... | reverse complement strand
GCGATTCTTGAAATGGATAGGACAAAGAAGATTTTTCCTGCAAGCAAGGCACCTCCGGCAGGGCAACTTGAACCTGTAGTTGGCGCAAACCGGAAGTAATCCAGATTGGGATAAGCGGATCAACAAGAATGCCGGCGCCGCGAGAGATTGCTTGCTGGTTTGATTTGGCGTTCAAAGACTGAGGCGACGGTTCTCCAAATCACCGTTGGTGTTCGTTGCCAGCTACTCCAACCTGGGTTGTTTGAGTGACAGTGCAAAGCTTGTCACTCTATACCACGACTCGCAGTTATCAATCGTCATTCTATAATATGTCATTACATGCCATGACGTCATCTTATAGCCTGACAACGATGACTTGTGTGTCATATTATACAGTGACGGAGCATTTATGAACAGACAATTCAGAAGCTTACGACGATCCCAGCTCGACCGCAGCTTTGCGGGAGCCAAAAGCCTGCCTCCGCGTCCCTCTGGCGGATGGATCGCCGCGGTTCGCGAAGCCCTCGGTCTCAGTCTGGCCGACATCGGTCGGTGTCTGCGCGTCCCGAGGCAAAACGTTCAAATGTTCGAGCGCGCCGAAGCCACCGACCGCATCACGTTGGCGACTCTGCGTAAGGTCGCCGAAGCCATGGGCTGCGACCTTATCTATGCCTTCGTCCCGAAGTCCGGCTCGTTCGAGGAACTCGCACAACGCCCGGCGCGCGAAAGCGCCACTCGCGATGTGCAACGCGTCGTCCACACGATGGCGCTCGAGGACCAGAAACCTGAAAACACCAGTCAACTGATTGAGGATGAGGCTCAGCGGCGCTTGGACCGCGGTAAAACAAAATGAACTTCATCCTCAATCACCAATACTCCGATGGGAACACCCCGATCCGCCCGGAAGACGCCGAACAACTGCTTCCGAAAATCAGCACCATGAAAGAACTCAACGAATACGAGGCGCTGAACATTCTCGAAGCGCAAAGGTGGGCGTTCAGCAATCGCACGATGAACTCAACAGACCCACTGGACGAATCCTACATCCGCACGCTCCACGCCAAAATGTTCGACCAGGTCTGGAAGTGGGCGGGAACTTATCGCAAGCATGCACTGAACATTGGCTGCGACCCGCACGAGATAACCCAGCGCATACCGCAACTGCTCGGAAATACGAAATATTGGCTTGAGAACAAAACCTTTCCCGTAGACGAATGCCTGATCCGATTTCATCACAAGCTCGTTTCGAAAATTCATCCCCTTCCTAACGGAAACGGCCGTCACGCGCGCATGATGACCGACGTGGTCGCCGTAAAGTACAGTCAGCCGGAATTCACTTGGGGAGCAGGAGAAAACCTCGTTGCGGAAGGCAACGCGCGCGCACAGTATCTCGCCGCGCTCCGTGCGCTCGACGCCAATGAAAACGACGTGAAACCACTCCTCGACTTCGCGCGCTCATAACCGCCCCTGTTACGACGGTCTATCTGCTGAGCGGCGCAAAGAACAGCTATATTGCGACCCTGGTAGAACGTCATTCGCGCTTTGCCATGCTGATCAAGCTGCCGAGCAAAGGCACGGAAGTTCCTCGAGGGCAGCGAATGCGCGCCGAAGCGCCAGGAATGGCGCGCGAAACGTTCCTTTACATATATTCATGTTGCGTTATATAACCTTCCAGTATCACGCGAAGGCGGGCCGTCATGTACTACGTCTATCTTCTCCGAAGCATCTCTGATCCCACTGAAACCTACACGGGGTTCACCCATGATTTACGTCATCGTGTGAATCAGCATAATTGCGGCCATTCGGTTCACACCCGGAAATTCAGGGCATGGGAATTGGTGTTCTATGCTGCGTTTCAAAACGAAATGGCAACGCGCAATTTTGAAAGTTACCTGAAAAGCGGGTCCGGGCGGATGCACTCGAGTTCCTGGGATTAAAATCAAACTACCGATCAGCACCCAGAGGACCCAAGAAACATCTGGAATCGCTGCTGGACGTTGCGTATGGCGCCAGCCTCAGACCTTCGGCTTGGCTCAGGGCAAGAGGCTGCCGCTACATAGACAATGCAAGAACTTGCTGGTCAGTCGAACAGTGGCGGGGATTGTTCCTTGACGGTTGTGCCGCTGCTCTGCTGGCGCATCATTTGGGCGGCAAGAGCAGTAATGCGGCGGGCGGCGTCTTCGATGCGGAGGCCTCGGGAGTGGATGTTGGAGATGAGGTTGCGCTGCGCGTCCGTTTGACTGGAGCGGGGAGAATAGGCCATGTAGGCCGAGAGGCTTTCGGCGGTGGCGAGGCCGGGGCGCTCGCCGATCAGCAATACGAGCACGCGGGGCGAGAGAAGCTCGCCGATCTCGTTCATGATGCCGACGCGGGAATAGCGCACAACAAAGGGTTGGCCGACGGTCCAGCCACAGTCTTGAAACTTCTGCTGAAGCACCGGAAACAATGGCGGTACCTGCGCGGAAACCGCGGCACCGGACAGGCCGTCGCCGATTACGATCTGGATGTCGGGTGCCTTCGTGCAGAGCTGGCCGAGCAGATGTTTAGCGTTTTCGCTGAGCATTCTACCCAGGTCTGGACGCAACAAATATTGCGACTTCGATTCGGCTTTGCTGGAAACCTGAAAGAGTTTCCACTTTGCAACAAAATCCGGCGGAAAATCTTTTTCGAGATCAAATTCTGTCCAGACCGCGTCGACGGCGCCGGCGTGCGCGCCGCGAAGTTCGAGCGACATTTTGGTGGAATAGGCTGTGCCTCGCTCGACAAAAATGCGTGCGGGAGTTCGTGCGCGGATCTTTCGGACAATTTCCGGCCACGCTTCTGGTGCGGCAAGTTTCTGGTCGTCATCCATAAGTCAATTCATGCAGGCGAGGCGGGCGTCGAGAGGACGCCTTCGAGTCCCCGCAGAAGTTTTTGCCGTTTGCCCGCGTCGAGAGCGACCGGTTCGCCGTTGCGATAAATCCCGTTCTGCTGTAGCCAGTCCAGGAATTCCGGTGCAGGGCGCAAGCCGTAGATTTTGCGGACGGCGAGGGCGTCGTGAAAACTTGTGGACTGGTAGTTGAGCATGACGTCGTCCGCGCCGGGCACGCCCATGAAGTAATTGCAGCCCGAGGCGGCAAGCAGGAGCATGAGGTTGTCGGCGGAGTTCTGATCTGCGACGGCGTGATTGGTGTAGCAGACGTCACAGCCCATCGGGAGGCCCAGAAGTTTGCCCATGAAGTGATCTTCCAGGCCGGCGCGGATAATTTGGCGTTCGTCGTAAAGGTATTCGGGACCGATGAAGCCGACGACGGTGTTGACGAGGAACGGATCGAAAGCACGAGCTACGCCATAAGCGCGTGCTTCGAGCGTGAGTTGATCGACGCCGTGATGAGCTTCGGCGGAGAGCGCGCTTCCCTGCCCGGTTTCGAAATACATCACGTTGTCGCCCACCCAGGCGACGTTGCGCGCGCGGTGATGCTGCAAAACGCGTTCGCGGCCTTCTTTCAACATGGAGAGATTGATGCCGAAACTCGTGTTCGCCGCCTGTGTGCCCGCTACAGACTGGAAAAGCAGATCGACCGGGGCGCCGCGCTCGAGGCAAGCCGATTGGGTGGTGATGTGGGCGAGGCAGCAGGCTTGCGTTGGAATTGCGAACGCGGAGATCAGGCGGTCGAGCGCGTGCAGGATCGCCGTCACGCCTTCGACGGAATCCGTTGCGGGGTTCACACCGATGACCGCGTCGCCACAGCCGTACATCAGACCGTCAAACGCGGAGAGCAAAATTCCGCCCAGGTCGTCGGACGGGTGATTGGGCTGCAGGCGAATGCCGAGCACGCCACGCTCGCCGAGCGTGTTCCGGCAACGAGAAACGTTGCGGATTTTTGACGCGGCGAGCACCAGATCCTTGTTGCTCATAAGCTTGGCGACGGCGGCGGCCATTTCCGGGGTGATTCCCCATTTCAGGGACTGCAAGTCCGCGCCGGTCGTTTGGTTATCGAGGAGAAATTCGCGAAAATCGCCGACGGTCATGCTGCGGAGTGGCTCAAATGCGGTGGAGTCGTGAGAATCGAGGATGAGGTGCGAGACTTCGTCTGTCTCTGGAGGGATCAACGGATTCTTCAGCAGTTCGACGAGGGGCAGATCGGCGAGGGCGCTTTTCGCGGCGACGCGCTCACGTTCGGAGGCAGCGGCGATTCCGGCGAGCTGGTCGCCGGATTTTTCCTCGTTCGCCTTGGCGAGCAGTTCGCGCAAATCGGGGAAGTGGTAGTGTTCGCTCATAGCCGGTGCCGCCAGTATGTGGCTTCGCTGCCCCGGGCGAAAGCAAAAGAAGCCAGTGTCAAGCGCTGGTCAATTCTTGTCGAGCGTCGCTGCCAGGGTGAGGTCGCTGCCCGAGAGCACGTTCAACTGGCGCGACCAGTCGGCTCGTCCGGCGGCGTGCAGGCGGAATGCGTGTTTGCCTGGAGCGACGGCAAGAATCGAGGGCGTGGAGCCGACGAACTGTTCATCGAGATAGATCTCCGCGCCGGCGGGGTCCGATTGAACGGTGACTTTCGTTGCACCACTCCCCGACATTTCGAACGATTCGAGTTTGTTGTCTTTCAGCACCGCCACGAATCCGGGATAAATCATCCACTGCAGCTGATCGAACTGAATCTCGCGCAAGGGACTTCCCATGGACTGCAGAATCTGTTCGCGGGTCATGCCCGGAGCCAACATGGACTGGATTATCGGGGCAGGTTTGGGGGCCGCTACGTGTGGTGGCGCGGGAACAGCTACCGGTGCAGCAACAGGGTACGCAGCCATCGCGGGAGCGGCCTGCACAGCGACCGGAGTCGCAGATGTGGCGCGGCCCTCGGGCATCAGCCACTGGTCGAATTCGCGGAAGACGGTTTCCTTGTCGGCGGTGGCGAGGACATTGGCTGGAAACTTGAAAGAAAGAGTCGTCCACATGCGTCCCGTGCCGGCTTGCGTGGAAATGCTGCGGGCTGAAATCATAGCGACAAGAATTGTGTCTGAACCCACGGCAACGGCGGTGACGTAGAAGCGCTCGCCGGCGGGCACTTCATAATCCTGGTGGCCGCGAAAGAGTTTGTACTGAAGACCGTCGATGGCGCTGGAGGCGGGTTCCGCGTGGAGAAGCGAACCGTAAAGGCCCGGACGCTGGATTACTACGATGGTGCCGGCGCGGCGAATGTCAGTCTCTCCGCCAATGCCCATCATTTGTTTGCCGACCTGTGATGGCTGATAGGTCTGGGTCAGAATTTGTTCCAAGACGATGCGGTCGTTCTGCTCCGCGGGCTTTTTTTGCGCGACGGCGGACGTGGAGAGAAGGGCGATGGCCATGGCGAGGAGGGAAAGGCGTTTTGGCAAGGGCGTGTCTCCTGAGGCGGAAGGTAAGAGTGAGTATAGGGTGCGGGCCAAGCCGGCGACAAGTCTGCGCACTCCCGGTGCGGACGTGAGTGCGCCAGCGCTGGTCTATCGCGAAACGAGCGGCGCCCGTAATACGGACACATCGGCGGTGTCTGGCGTGGCCAGCCAGATGGTGCGGTCGGGATAGTAGCGAAACAGTGCAGCGTTCCGTTCGCCGGGAAGATCGCGCGCCCAGACGACCTTGGAAGCATCGATATCGGCGGCGTTGAAGACCCATTCTTCGTGGACGCTGTGGTCAGGCCCGTAGCGGACGAGGACGACATGCTTCCCGGGCTTGGATTCGAGTTCGTGCAAAAGGTCGGCGCGTTCGGAGAGTCCCCAGCCACCCCAGCCCTGCGAATCGCCGAGCCGCTGCGAGACCAGCAGGGAGACATCGACAACCAGCGCCAGGAGAATGGCGCGAGAAAGTGCGGCGCCGATGGGACGTCGCAAAATGCGCATCGTGCGGAGGTTGCGAATCGACTGAGCGAGAACCGCAAAGAGAACTCCGGCGGCCGGAGCGATGTAGTGCGGCCCGGGCCACACGACGAGGCAATAGCCGAAGAGGACAGCGAGCAGAGCAAGGAGCGGCAGACGCAATCGGGAATCGCGGAAGAGGAAGAGGGCGCCTGGAACCAGCAGCCAGCACGCCGGCCAGAGAAACGCGAGCGAGCAATGCTGCCACTTGTCCTGGAAGACGGCTTTGAACGTTGGCCAAGTGCGGTCGTAAGCGAGCCGTTCGTATTGATTGTAAAAATTCTCCATTTCCACGTTGTCGTAATGAATTGCGGGTTTTGGCGTTTGCCAGACGAAAAGCGCGGCGCTGTTGTGGAGGCGCGCGTCATACGCATACGGCGGCAGCGTGGCGTGGCCGGTGACGCGCCAGTTGTAACGAGCCATCAGGCAAGCTGTAACAAGCAAGAGGATGCCCGCGGGCAAGACTACCAGGCGGAGCGCGGTGCGGCGTGTTTCCGCTTTCTTGCATTCGCCCCACAGCCAAAACAACGCGGCAATCGCAACCGGAATGCAGAAAAAAACGCTTTCGTACGGGCGGCTGTTGAACAGGATGGCGACGCCCAGGCCGAGCGCGATGCCCATTCCAATAGAAGGGCGCCGCCTGATGCGTCCGAATGCGCCGAGAACCAGTGCTCCTCCAATTGCGGCGACCGCTCCGCCCCAGTAGCTGTTGATCCAATACGAAGCGATGCACAGCCGGAGTGCCGCGAGAACTCCTGCGAGAAGCGCCCACCTTGCGGGCAACCACGCCTGCAGCATCCAGACGAAGGACGCCGCCATCGCGGCGGCGCTGAGCAACACGCCGGTCCACGGATTTCCGAGCAATTGGCCGGCGGCCAGCACAATTCCCTGCGCGGGGGGATATTTGGACGCGTACGTTGGAAACCAGAGCACGTGAAACGTTTCGAAGCTTCGCCAGAGCGGATGCGTTGGATTCGCAAGGCGGCCGTGGGCGAACGTGTCGCCCATCAAGAGGTAGCTGAACTCATCGTGAATGCCCGGGTTCGGAACGGGAAGCAAGCCGAGCAGGGCGAGCCGCAGCCCAATTACGAGTAAGAACAGGGAAAGGACGGCCAGAACTTTATGAGCGGCGAAACGCGAGCAGGCGCTTTCGATGCGATGAAGAAAATGCTCTGACGCACGCGGAACAAAGATCGCCGGAAGCAGGAATGCGAGCCCGAGCAGAATCGTAATATTTGGCTCGGAGAGCCACGTTGGAATTGAGGAATCCATCAAGGGTTCGGAATATCGCCCGGGCAAAAATCCCGGCAGACGATTCAGGATCCCATTGTAGAGGAAGCCGTCGGAAATTCAGCCGACTAATTGGCCCTGATTCATTTGCGCGGCCTCGGCAATTTTCCGCCAATCCGGCAGGCGCTCGGCGACGCCGGCTTTCTGCAGGAGCTCCAGGTCGAACTCCGGCGAGCACCGCCCAAGCTCGATACCGCATCATCTCTGCCTAGGACTCGCCTAACCGATTCCACGCATCTTTCCACTGGGCGGATTACGTCCGTTTTTGGTATTTTCAGGCGGGGACAACCATGAGGAAAAAGCCAATGTGGATCGCAATCGGAGTGATCGTAGCGGCGGCAGCGTTGCTGGCCGTCATCAGCGCGAATTTGCGCGGCGGCGACAAAGCGCCGGCGGCTGGAACGCCTGCGCCGGACTTCACATTAAATTCGCAAGAAGGCAAGCCGGTCAGTCTGCATGACTTCAGGGGCAAATGGGTGGTGCTGTATTTTTATCCGAAAGATATGACCAGCGGCTGCACGATCGAGGCCCACAATTTCCAGCGGGACCTGGTCAAGTATGATGCGAAGAAGGCCGTGATCCTCGGCGTCAGCATGCAGAACGAAAAATCGCACCAGGAATTTTGCGCGAAAGAGAGCCTGACCTTTAAGCTGCTGGCGGACACGAACAAGGAAGTCTCGGCGAAGTATGACTCGGTGATGAATCTGGGTGTCGCGAAGCTTTCGGCGCGGCACACGTTCCTGATCGATCCGAACGGCGTCGTGCGCAAGGTGTGGACGAGCGTGGATGTAAAAACGCACAGCGACGATGTGCTGGCGTCCCTGGATGAACTGCAAAAGGCTGGCGGCTAGGTCGGGGACTTCTGCCTAACGGGTCTAGTGGAAGCGGTATGGGTCGTAGCTGAAATCCACCAGGTCGTCCCGGTAGTCGATCTTTATATCCAGCAAATAGAGCATCGCAAAACCGAGCGTGCCACAAATCTCGGTTCCCACGTTGTTACTGATGTGGGTCATGTCAAACGCAACCATGTCGTTTCTTTGTTGCTTGAAATGCCCAAAGGTCAGGGTGACATCTCCGGTGGAATAGACCTTTTCAACTTTGCCGCTCAATCCTTTGACAATCGTGTCAGAGTCCGAGTGTAGCTTCGTGGCGCCTTTGGCCGCTTCCGGCGTGATTATGTTGTCCCATGCACCCGTGTCCACGAGAAAAAGTCTGGGCGGCGAGTTATTGATAAATCCCGGGATCAGCAGCATGTGGCCGAAGCGGTAAACCTTTTCGTAGTTGGCAAACTGGGGAGGAATCCACCGGTTGTGGAGATTCCTGCTGCCCGATTGGCTTAATTGCAGACCCGGAGTTTCCGTGGGCTGATCGGGGAATGGCGGGAGCTCAGAGAGCCGCAGCTTGGTGTTTGGAAGATCCAGATCCACGAGAAAGTCCGCAAAAACATCGGTGCCGACCAGCCCGTCTTCGTTGATGGAATTCTTTTTATCGACTACATCCACGTAACAATCTTCAAAAACCAGATTGCCGACCTGCAGCTTCTTGGCGAATCCAACGTAGCCTGTGGAGGCTCCACGGTCTCCGATGCCTCCGATCCGCTGATCGGCAATTTTCGTCACGCCGGCTTTTTCGGCGATCTTGGAATTAATCAGAATGCCGGACGCGCCGGTATCCACCAGCAACTTGGAGGAGGTGTCGTTAACTTTGACGCTCAACCCGTAACCGCGCAGCCGCTTGGCGTCAATCAGAAGGGGCACGAGGGTCGTCTCTGTCGGCAGCGTCTTTGAGACCAACCTGCAAGAATGCTCAGGTTGCTTTTCCTCATTCTCAAGAACGGAAATGGCAGCGGTTAAGCCTTCGCGTTCGTGCACATCATCGTCAAATTTCCCCAGTGCCAGGCGCTTCTTCCATTCTGCCAGACGTTCCTTCCAGGGAAGAGTGCCCACCCAGTCCCGGTAAATATCGGGGTCATCCGGATCTATCTTGCGCGCCAGATCGATGCAAACTTTGGCGCCCTTGTTGTTGGCAGTGGCCCAATAGAGCCGCGCCAGGAAGAGGCAGGCGCGGCCGTCAACCTGATTTGCCGCGGCAAGTTTCCGCAGAATCTCCTCTGCTTCAGCAAACTTCGCTTGCCGGAAAAAAACTTCGGCCAGGGCCGACTGTGCGACGGGAAGCGCGGGGTCGAGTTCCGTGGCCTTGCGCGCCGCGGCCTCGGCATCTTCGACTTTATGAAGGTGCAAGTCGGTACGAGCCAGCCATGCGTAGGCCTTCGCGCTGATCATTGCCGTGCTGCCGGTTGCTTCGGTCAGTTTCGCGGCCGCGGCGTTAAATTCCCGCGCTCGGAACATTTGGATTCCCTCAATGAGGGGAGAGGGTGGCGTCCCGGCGGGCTCCTTCTTGGGTTCGCCCGCAACGCCACTGGATACAGGTGCAGTCGAAGGCGGAGCACTTGAGCTCACCGTCGGCGCAGTTGGGGATGTCGCCTGCTGAGCCGCAGAGCGGACGGGCAAAGATGGAATTATCGAGAGACAAAAGAGCAACGGCAGCGGAAGGTGGAAAAGGATTAGGCGCATGAGCCGGGTACGATTTGTGCGCATTCTCGCCGACTGTACTCTGTTTGTCAATTGGCGCCGAAGGAAGTTGTGCCGACGGGGCCGCTGGCACCTGACCTCTATGGGCTGCTTCCGTTAGGGCCGTGAAAGCCCGCAAAAGGGAAAAGCCTGGAATAACGAAAGGTGCTGGCGTTGCCTGGATTGGTCGATTAAAATCACGAGTCGCGAAGGAGAATTCAAATGAAGCGAATGATATTTCTGATGGCCGCGGTACTGCTGGTCGCGGGCTCGGCGTTGATTTTGCGGGGAGCAGCGGGCGCAAAAACAGAAACTGTGAGCTACAAGAGCGGCGATGAAACGGTGAGCGCTTATCTGGCATTACCGGACGGCGCGGGCAAACATCCGGCAATCGTCGTGATTCACGAGTGGTGGGGGCTGAACGATTGGGTGAAGGAGCAGGCGCAGAAATATGCCGCGCAGGGCTATGTGGCGCTGGCGGTGGATTTGTATCGCGGAAAAGTTGCGGGGAATCCCGATGAAGCGCACATCCTGATGCGCGGGCTGCCGGACGACCGTGGAATGCGGGACCTGGAGGCGGCATTCGCGTATTTGTCTTCGCGGCCGGATGTGAATGCCGCAAAGATTGGATCCGTGGGTTGGTGCATGGGCGGAAGCTGGTCGATCAAGCTGGCTGTGGATCAGCCGAAGCTGGCCGCGTGCGTGGTTAACTACGGCTGGCTGCCATCGGACCCGGCGCTGGTGGCAAAAATCAAGGCGCCAGTGCAGGGGAATTTCGGCGCGGACGACCAAGGCATCCCGCCGAAGGACGTGAAAGCATTTGAGGCCGCGATGAAAGCCGACGGGAAAACCACCGACATCAAGATTTATGACGGCGCGGGCCACGCGTTCGAGAATCCCAACAACAAGCAAGGGTATCGTCCCGAAGCCGCGGCGGACGCCGGACAGCGCATCTCAGGTTTCTTTCAGAAATATTTGCGCTGAGAGATTTCGAAACTCGCGCAGCAACTCAAACGTTAGCGAGAACCTTCAAGCCGGGAATTCCGATCAGCTTCTGGTCGGCAGTGATCAAAGTCAGATCGAAGGCAATCGCCGTGGCCGCAAGAAACCCGTCGGCCGGATCCTTGTGATTGGGCAAAATGAAGCGCATCTCGGTAGCGACCTGCCAATTTAAAGGGCTTTCCTGGAGTCTCAGATCTGACACAGTTCGTCTAACCCACACCGCGAGGTCTTCCTTGAGAACAAATCTTTTCTTCTCAAGCAGGACGGAAAGCTCCCATAAGCTGATGGGAGAGAGAAATAAATGAGGCTCCGGACTAGCCAGCAGATTGTGAACTTCAGAAGTTAGCTTTTGCGGTTCGAGCGCGGCCCAAAGCCAGATATGGGTGTCCAGCAAGAATCGCATCATGAGTCTTTATCCGGATTGCTCCAGGCGTCCCAATCCGAAATATCGGTAATGGGCCCCACAATATCACCGCGAATTTCGGCTGTGCCTGCCAGCGTGCCAAGTTTGCGAACGCGACTGGTGGGGGCGGGCGGAATGATCTGAGCCACAGGTTGGCCGAAGCGAGTGACGAGGATGGGCTGGCCGGATTTCTTAACCTTTTCGAGGACGGCGAGGCAGGTGGCTTTGAATTTCGAGATGGCGATTTCTTCCATGACATGCTCCTAATGTTGAGGAGAATAGCACACAAATGGACTATAGTCAAACCATGGTCTATATTGGAAATAAAAGCTTATATATCAACGCGGTGGAACCTACGAACTATGGCTCGTCGTCGCCACCGTCAGCTTCACCCAGTTCATGATCCAGCGGTCTCTGTGGATCGATTGCCGCCTGCCCTGCCTTTTGGAGTTCGCTGCTTAGTTTGGGGACCGCGTTCTGCTTCAGTTCATTCCAGCGTTTCATGAGGGAGTCCAAGTCTTTGGCCAGGTCGGAATAGACTTTGCTCGCCTGGGTCGTGGGGGCAGCGGCGGCGGAATCGGCGATTCCGAGTAGCTGACCGAAATGCTGGTTGAGAGTGGAGAAATTCTCGGGCTGCCTGCCGCTGGGTGGAGTTCCGAAAAATGTGCTGGTGGTTGCGCCGGCCAGAGCGGCGCACTGCTTGTCGAGATCCTCCAGCGATTCGGCCAACTTCCCTTTCGCCTTGGCGAGGGACTCCTTCAGTTGCGCACGAACAGACTGCACCTGGCTCAAGGCTTCGTAACTCTGGTTCATTCCCGCAACGGCGCCGGACTGCAGCGCGGCTTGCGCTGGCAGGTCGGAAAGCGGCGTCTTGATGCGCGGGTCCATTTTTACGGTGAGCGGCTGAGTGAATTGCTTGCCATCGACGGTCAACTTGACGGTGTAGTTTCCGGGCAGGGCCCAGGCACCCAGCGGAAGCAGCGGCGTGTCGTGCGGAATCGCGGAGATTGGAAATTCTTTGTTGAGTGATTTTGGAATTTCGCCGTGCAGGTCCCACACGAAACGGTGCATGCCCGCTGAGGCGGAAAGAATCCGCGAGGGCCGCACCCAATACATCGGGATCGGATGTTCACCGGCAATCTTGTCCATTGGCAAGGGTGAGTCCGTGCTCGTGTAACGCCGCACGGTTTTTCCCGCGGAGTCCAATATTTCCAGCGTGACCGGACTGCTCGCCGCGGCGGCCAGATAGTAGTCGATGATGGCCCCATCCGGCGGATTCTTTCCCGCGGGAGTTTCGGGCGGCAACGGCGTATCGGGATTGCGATTCCAGCGCCAGCGCAAAGCTTCCTGCGGCTGGAACAAGTATGCCGGAGACTTTGCAATCTGGTCGTTCAACTGGCGAAGCGGCGTGAGGTCGTCCAGGATCCAGAACGAACGGCCGTGGGTGGCGACAATCAGGTCGTCGCCATGAATGGCCAGATCGCGCATGGAGGTATGCGGAAGATTCAGTTGCAACGGCTGCCAGGAATCTCCGTCATTGAATGAAACGTAGACCGAAGTTTCGGAGCCGGCAAAAAGCAGGCCCTTGCGCGCGGGATCTTCGCGAACGGCGTTGATCGGGGCGTTATCCGCCAACCCGGCGACGATTTCCTGCCAGTGGGCGCCGAAGTCGCGCGTGCGGTAGATGTGCGGCTTCAGGTCGTCGAGGCGGAATCGATTGACGGCGGCGTAAACCGTTCCCCCGTCGAAGTGCGAAGCCTCCAGAATGGAAACCTTGCTCCAGGAAGTCAGCTGCGGCGGAGTGACATTTTTCCAGCTCGCTCCGCCGTCGCGCGTGATCTGGATTAATCCGTCGTCTGTGCCAGCCCACAGCGTGCCCGCTTCCTTAAACGACGGCGCGAGCGCATAAATCGTGCCGCGGTGCTTCCCTTTTTCCGGGTCGTCCGAGGAAAACGCGCCGAGATTCGCGGGAATTTCGGGCGACTCCCGCGTCAAATCCGGACTGATCACCTGCCACGAGCGGCCGCCATCGGTGGTCTTGAACAAAATACTCGCACCGAAATAGAGAGTGCCGGGATCGAACGGCGAAAAAACAATTGGCAGCGAACGGTTGTAGCGATACTGACCGGTGCGGATCGGCTCCGGCGCCACGTTCGCAAATTCGCTGAGCACCTGATTCGTGCGCGTAATTCGCCCGCCGTAAAGAATGTTGGAATCGCGCGGGTCCACCGCGATGTAGCCGTACTCTTCGACGCCGGGCAAGCTCCACTCGCGAAACGTCAACTCGCCGACGTCGCTGCGGCTCATCACTGCGGCGCTACCGCTCTCCTGCTGCGCGCCGTAGACCCAGTAGGGAAACCGGTTGTCGGTGGTGACGTGGTAGAACTGGGCGGTCGGTTGGTTGTACCAACTGCTCCATGTCTGGCCGCCGTTCACGCTGATGACCGCGCCCTGATCGCTGGAAAGCGCGATAGTCTGCGCGTTGTTGGGATTGACCCAAATGCGCTGAGAGTCGTCGCCGCCCGGCGCGCCTTTGA
>Ga0210403_10003565_pt1 | contig 13650 bp, 12 predicted proteins | sample IncBWC19MmetaG_FD_150863 | JGI IMG/M metagenome (GOLD analysis project Ga0210403, IMG submission 150863) | Forest soil microbial communities from Barre Woods Harvard Forest LTER site, Petersham, Massachusetts, United States - Inc-BW-C-19-M | ecosystem: Environmental > Terrestrial > Soil >... | reverse complement strand
AATTGCGCGCAATGCGATCTTCTGCCGCAGCGCGTGATTTCGAGCGATGGCGGCTGGTTCGAGGCGTGACGTCCGGCCCTGGGCGAACCATTGCTCTCGCCGATGGATAGTTCGTGAAGCTACGGCCTCGCCGCTCCGTGCGGGATTGTCCTGCGCGAGAGCGCAGATGCTTCCGACTAACAGCAGGAGAACTGCGGTAACGAGGCGGCGTGTCGCCATACTTTACGCCACCTTTGTTGGAGACATCTTTGATGGGACTTTTCCAAGTCTGATCAGCCGGGCCACAATTGACGCCACAGTTCGGCTATGCATTCTTGCGATCTGCTGGAAATCCGTTCCACTCCGCAGTTCATCACAAACTTGTGCCTCCTCCTGCGGGGTCCATGGTTTACCCGCATTCTTCGGCAGAAGCCGTTTGATCCGTTCGCGTTCTTCCAGAAATTCGAGCGCGCCTGCGGCTCGATGCAGCGCGCGAACATTTTGCGGATTCTGATAAATTAATTCGGCCGGCAGAACTTCTCCCGTTTCCGGATTTACACCATCCGCTAGCGCTTTTATGATTTTTAGCGCTTCCTGAATCTCCATTTATGAACACCTCGGTCAGCAATCGTAAGCGCGGTCTCGGATTAGCCATTGTGATTTGTGAACATGTGTTTGTAATTTTGACCCAGATTGGGAACAGCACTCACCATTCAGCACTCAGCAGGCCCGCCCTCAATCAGGCTTTAACGCGTTTCGCTGGCTGCTGAACTAGAAGAGCTGGGACTGAATTCTGACGGCTGAATGCTGAGTGCTAAGGTAGTACCCATGGACTGGCAGTCTTTGCTACTTACGATCCGCTTGTCCGCGATTGTGGCGGCCATTTTATTCGTGATCGCGTTGCCCGTCGCGTATTGGATCACGTATTCGCGATGGCGATGGAAGTTTCTGGCAGAAGCCGCGGTTGGATTGCCTATCGTGCTCCCGCCCACGGTGCTTGGATTTTATTTGCTCGTAGCGCTCGGAGCGCGCAGTCCGTTGGGCCACCTCTGGCAGTCTTTAACCGGACATACACTCGCTTTCACGTTTCAGGGATTAGTGATTGGATCGATCATTTATAGCCTGCCCTTCGCAGTGCAGCCCTTTGCTGCATCGTTTGCCGCAGTTGATTCCAGACTGATTGCGGCCTCAGCGACTCTGGGTGCCTCGAAGCGTCGTACCTTCCGCGAAATCATTTTGCCCCTATCAAAGCCGGGATTGGTAGCCGGCATGGCTCTATCGTTCGCGCATACTATGGGAGAATTTGGAGTGGTATTGATGGTGGGTGGCAATATCCCCGGAGTCACGCGAACGGTTTCGATTGAAGTGTACGATCAGGTCCAGGCGCTCAACTATTCTGCCGCCAATATCACTGCCCTGGTACTGTTGGGAATTTCTTTCAGCCTGCTTTCGCTGGTATACGCACTAAACCGGAGGGTATTCGCGGGATGGCTGTGGAAATGAGGGATACCGCGCCGAATCGCGCCGTTGAATCCCCTGAGAATGCTGTTGCTTCTGGCATTTTGAGCGTGCAGATTCGCAAACGATTCGACGCAGCTGATCCTCCTAAGAAAGACAGCTTCGAACTGGACATCGCTGTTGAGCTTTCACCAGGGATCACAATCGTATTTGGCCCGTCCGGGGCGGGGAAGACCACTCTGCTCGAATGCATCGCGGGACTGCTCAGCCCAAATTTCGGCAGAATCGCAATCGAGAACCGAGTATTTTTTGATCGCTCTCTCAACGTGGATATGGACGTCCGCAAACGCGGAATTGGGTATGTCTTTCAAGACCTCGCCCTTTTCCCTCATTTAAGCGTTGAAAAAAACATTGAGTATGGAATTCGAGAGTTGAATCCCGCGTTGCGGGAGGAGAAATCCCAGACAATCCTCGAATCGTTCCGAATCCCGAGCCTTCGGCACAGGAAACCCAATCAAATTTCCGGAGGAGAGCGTCAAAGAGTGGCGCTGGCTCGCTCGCTTGTCACTGATCCGTGCTTGTTATTGTTGGACGAACCTTTGGCGGCTCTGGACGAGGCGACGAAGTCGAAAATAGTTGAGGATTTGCGAATTTGGAGTGCGACTCACCGTATCCCAATCTTGTATGTCACGCACAGCCGCGAGGAAGTGCTTGCCTTGGGAGATCGAGTGCTAAAGCTGGAGGCGGGGAAAATCATTGCGCAAGGCGCACCGCAGGAAGTCATCTAGGCAACGACCCCCAGCTTTTCCAAGTCCGCCCGCAACTGTTCGACATTTTGCATCTGGATCACATGCATCCCCATCTGGCTTGCGCATTCCAGATTCAACTCGCGGTCGTCGATGAAGCAGCACTCCTCGGGCAATCGCTGAGTTATATCAATGGCAAGACGATAGATTCCCGCTTCAGGCTTGCGCATTCCCACATAGCATGAACTGACAAACAGGCTAAAGATTTCGCGCAACTGAAATGTCTGAACGCGATAAAGATTCAGCTCTCTTGATTCGTTATTCAAAGTCGACATTAAGAATTTGCCCGATTGCGCCAATGCTCTCGCGAGATCCAGGACATCAGTTTTTGGACGCGACAATGAAAACATGTAATCCTTGAACGCATCTTTAGAAAATGTTCGTGTCCGGTAGAAGATGGTGCGCTCGAGATAGTCGTCCAAAGTAATTTTCCCGCGCTCAAAAGACGACACTAACATCTGGTGACGGTCGTTGAAATCGACTTCGTCCAATTCAAACTGGATCAAAGCGCGATTTCGTTCGACATGGTCCCAGGCGTTCGTAAGAAGTACGCCCCCAACATCCCAGAACATGGCAGTAATTTTGAGCATGATAGATCTGCAATTTCGGAGTCAGGAATTTAATGCAGGACAATGATACATGCGATGCGAGTTCTGGAAAAAATCAATGGAGAGAGGGCAGGATGCCCTCTCTCCATTGTCGAACTTGCGGACTTATTATTGTGTGTTTGTAACGTCCGGGTTGAAATCCTGCCGGTAACTCGTGCTTTCGACATCGCGGAACATTGGCGTCCCGGGCGGCAAACCAACCGGTGCCAGGAAGGCAGGATCGAAAACATAGTGACGATCCGGTGGATTGTAGACGGTGGTGCAGCACTTGAAAGTTCCGGTCGAGTAGACGGAGTTATACAGTTTTACTAGTGAACCCTCGTAATACAGAGTCTGCACGCCGCCGGGGTTTCCGCCATTGGCGCCCCAGTTCTCCAGGAAACGGAGGAAGTTGTGTACTCCGCCATCGGTCCCAAAGAAAATGCTGGATTTTCCGGTCGGGTTGCTAAATGCCATGCCCACTCCACCTGCGATAGCAACGCGATAGTAAGTCGTAACGGCGTTTTTTCCCGGGTTGCCGTTTGAACCGGAGTCGGCCGTTATCGACATGCTGCCGGCAGGCGCACCCGCCGCGGCGGGATATCCGGCGTCAAGCCAGTTGTTGGAGAGCAGCGTTACGGCGTCAGCAATCACGCCGGCGGCCGCGTGACCTCGCGGGTCATCGAGTCCCGTTGCCCACACAGTATCGACTGCGTCGCTGTTGTAATTTCCCTGAATGTAAACAGGATTCTCTGAAGCGACTGTGAATCCACCCGTTCCGCCCGGCTGCGTGGGAAGTTTTGTTATCGCTCCATCCACTAATTTGAGAACGTGACGCGCCCCGGTGACCCGGTTTTTGCGGCCCAGGGTGTAGCAATTGAATCTGGTTTTGTAGGGATTTCGATTGGTTGCGACAGCGGTATTGGCCCCGGCCACTCCGCCGTTTGTATCCGCTCCAACTCCAAAGGCGTTCCCGACTGTTACTACGCCGTAGTTATCCAAGACTGCACTTCCATTCACGTCTTCCGGTGAATAGTTTGGCTGAATCGGATTAATAGGTTCCAGTGTGCCATCGGGCACTCCGTTGTTGGCTAGGTTGATCGTGTCTTCGAATCCGTACTCCCCATTGCGCTCGACAGCGGGGGTTAGAAGTTGCATTCCCCTGCGATCAGAGAAGTAAAATATGTAGCCATTCTGCGGGGCCCAGTCCACCAATTTTCCGTTTACACTGGTCGCGAGCCAATTCTTTAAGTTGCCCACATCTAACTCGACGGCATTCATTACGCCGTTAGCCGTGCAACTAGTCGTATTTAAGTTGGGATCCCAGTCTTCCCCTTCGCGCGCATCGTAGAAATTGATAGGAAACCAATTAAATGCTGCATCCGAACCGCCGACATTCGTGCTTTCCTGGGCGCTGATGAACTTGCCATCTCCGTTGCGATCAGCTAATTCCTGGAAGATCAAAATCGCATTGGGATGGACGACGACTGGCACACCTGGGGGCTGTATACCCCGAGCGAAGCCCAGCTTCAACCATTCCTGGGTGACCCCGTGCCAGAGGCCATCGGTCTCTTTCACTTCTACTCGTAAAAAGCCGCCGATCAAAGGCCATGGATTAGGATTGAGTCCCTGAATTAAATTGGCATCGTAGTTAACGGGGTGGCCCGTTGCCGGATTGTTATAAGGCCCGTTCGTCGCCATGGCGAAGTAGCTGTTACCACCTGCTACCCCAGGTACAGGCACACCCGCCGCGCCGAACACGGGGTCGGCATTGTCCAGGCTAATTGCCGGGTCGTTTGCCGGCGTGTCTGAGTCAGACAGAAAATCTTCAGCTGCCGTATTACTTAGCAGCACCCGAATTTGGGCGTTATTGGCCAGACGCGACTGTCCCAACACAGTGAGGGGAGATTCGGGAACGGGTAACATGGGTGGCCTTTGAATAATGGCGTGAGAGGCGTTCAGTCCGGCGCCCGCTCCGTTGACGAAGGGAAGCGTCAGCGCTTTCGCGCCGGTTCCACCAAGGTTGCCGTAGTTTCCGTCGGTGATGAAGCCGCCGAAGGTGCCAAGAGAGGTAGCCGGCCAAGTGGCGTCTTGCGCCGAAAGGCCAGGGTTTTGCGCGCCACTAAGAAGAGGATTTCCTCCGGCGCCCACCACACTGCCCTTATTCAAAGGAAACAGCTTGCAATTCACTCCAGGCGCACCGGGTGGAATGGGCATCATACTGGCGCATCCTGAGGTAGCGCTCAAAATATAAACCTGTCCTGCGTCGTTACTCCCGGCGCTCGCAGCTACTCCGTTCGGGAGTACAGCGCCGACCACGTTGCCGGCAACTGTAATCTTGTCGTTAAACGCCAACGTGGCACTGTTGGAAACCCCAAGATACAGATCGCCGTTGGTGTGGATTCGGCCATTGAAGCTAAGGGTCGGGCTGGCAAAGAAGCTCAAGTCTCCGTTCGAGAAGAAACCAAACTGGAAAACCGGGATGAGGGCAACCTCGACGTTTCGAGTCATCGTCACTTCATCACCCATTACCCGCCTCGCGGTTACGTTAAGGGCTGCGGAGACGATTTGTGCATTTAAGCCAGCGTACGGGCCCGAAGGGATCTGTTCGGGCGTGACCTTGAGCGTGCCGTCCGGCTTAAGATTCGGAACGACGGTGTAGACAGGATATGTCACGGTGGGATCGCCGGTCGGGGACTGCCCGTTCAACGCGGTGAAGTTAGCGGCGGTCGGATTCAGATTGCCCGACACCATGTTCGCCATCTGTGCCGTCAATTGCTCCATGCCACCTTCGGCCGCTCGGTAGGCCATGTCGTTTTGCAGATCATGGCTACCCACTCTGCCTTCGGTGTTGACCATCATCAGCAATCCAATCGATATCGCCGACAACAATGCCATCAGCAGCAAAGCCGCGATTAAAGTGAATCCCCGTGAGTTAGATGTTTTCTTCTTTATTTCCATGTCTTGAATTCCCCCGTCTGTCGTCCCAGCTCATCTCACTGCCATGGGTTATTTGCCCAGCTAAGGTTTCGCAGGCTGACCGAAGTATTCAGGTTAAGGCTCTGAAATCCCTTAGTGCCTTGAAGGGGACTGCGGATGGTCAAATTTTCAATGTTAATTTTTTGAACCATAGTGTTTGGGTTGGCGCCGAGCGCACCCCATGCGGCGAGAGTCTTCACCCGCGTGTGGAGGACTCCGTTTTGATCGTAAGTGTCATACGAAAAATTGAGTCCAACAACGTTTTCCGCCACCGGCATGGGTTGATGTCCGCTGACCTGCCGCATCAAGCGCGGAGTTGCAGTCACGGGATCACGGTCCAGGTAATAGGTAACAAGCCAAATTCGATAAGCCGGTCCAGGAGGAAGGCCGACGGCCGGCGGTCCCGGCGTATAGAGCATTTGATTTAGATCCGCCGATGTGGCTGCGTTCTGGTTCAACTGCATCGTATCGGCGTTGGCGAATGTGACCGTGTAAGGGTTGGCTCCAACGGGAGCGGCCGTCACTTCTCCAATCGCAGTGGTCCCAGCATTTCTGAACCAAACCAGATCACCGGCTGACAAGCCCAACGGTGCCGGACTGTTAAGGGGGGCAGGTGGATATGCCGGAAGCGGAGGCGAAGAGCAGCCAGCGTTCGGCACCACTGGCATGGTAAACACTACAGTATTTGCGTTTGCGATCGAAGTTACGTTGTAGCAATTCAGATAAAGCGGCGCAGAATCGGTATAGGCGACGGTGATAGTGTCGCTCGGAGTTACGTTCGGCGGAATAACGATACCCGTCCCGAAGCCAGGGATTACTGCGAAAAGCTGCTTACCCGGAAAATTGACCGCTGCGTTATTTCCTACGCCTAAGTGACAGGCGCCCACGATATCGCATCCATAGGCCGGAAAAGTGCCCGTTCCACTGGCTAAGCCAATTACGCCACCTGGAGCGGGAAACCCGGCGCCCGCCATACTCAAATCCTTGACCATTATGTTGGACGAGGCGCGCACGTCCTCCTGCATGCTTGCCCTCTGAGAAACGGTCCAAGTCGCATTCAGAGCGCTGACGTACAGCTGCACGGCAACTCCCAGTACGATTAAACCGAGCGCCATCGATATCAGCAGTTCGACCATGGTGAATCCGCGAGCGTGATTTTTGCGTCTGGGCATAATGTTTCTCTACCTGTACTGCGAAATCAGACTGCTCAGTGTGTATTGTTTGGGCGTGGGGTTCCCGGGGACCGCATACTGAATCGTGACATTGATATTGCGTAAATTTGCCACCGGAACGCCGCCAATCGTGGCCGGTGTGATGGCGATGGTGCGCTTGTAGTCTGTCAATGGAACAATCACGTCAGGAGGGGATGCTCCAGTGATGATTCCTGTCGCCCCAGGTCTAGTAAGTACTTGAGCCGGCGCGTCATCCGCAGTCCCGATAATGCCATCAGGACCTGGCTGGTTTATTGCTTGCAGCGGGGCGTTCACAAAAATGCCACCGTTTGCAACATTTTGAACGCTAGCCCACGATATTTGTCCTGAGTCTCGTGCTGTCGCAATACTCTCGACCGTCTCGTTCGCCAATTGCTTGGCGATCATGTCCTGCTGAGAAACTTGAGTAGCGGCCAGGGCCACGCCGAATACGCTGAGTAAGCCCACGAGCCCTACAGTCAGAATCACGATGGAAATGATGACTTCAATCAGGGTGAATCCCTGTTGTCCGCGCGAGCAGGATCGACACATACCCATTGTTTGACTTTTCATCTTTGACTCCAGACGTTTCCCGCGCCAAGTGCCCATCCGCGTATCCGTCCCGTGGTCCCCCACAGCGTGATTGCTTTGGTACTCGTTAACATTCCGGGTTGCGCAACATAGATAACGCCGTTGTTAATATTTCCTACCGCGTCCTGCGCCGAACCGTCTGGTTCAAAATAGATCGATGTACCGCCGCCAGCAGGCTGGCCGAAGTCGACCGGATTTACGCCCGTTCCGAAACCATCCGGACCTGGATTTGGAAGCCCGGCGATTGCGGTAAACGCAACATTACTGGGCAGGGTACCCGTGGAGACCAATATGCCTCCTGGCAAAGCACCGTTCTTACTCAAAGTAATTGTGTTCGGCGCGGTGAATGACACGACCCAGGTTCGCCGCTCTGCGACTGCTTCCTCACGGGCCCTCCGCATCGTTTGCAGGGTTGTGTTGAACCCACTGGTTACGGCCGCACCTTGCTCTGCAGAGCTAAACGTCATGAACGCAAAGCCCGTGACCGTCAAGCCAATGGCTACCACGGTCATCATCTCTACCAACGAAAAACCTCGCATGCCGTGCAAACGCATAGGTCCTTTCCCTGTGGGGTACGGTGAATTTTGAAGCTTGTCCATTTGCTTTGCCTGTCCTCAACCGCGCTGCCAGCCCAGGGATTGAGCCGACCAGTATTTCCGATAAATAGGGGAGGGCAGCGTGCTACTCGGCGATGCGAATTACGTCCGCATGCAGGTCAATCGTAGGGGCAGGTTGGAGGAGCGTCAAAGTACCAAAGTATTATCGGCAGGGATTGGACTTTCGTAATCTATTTCGCGGTTCTGAGGCCAGCTAGAGGCAAATCCGTGAATACTTTGCAAAAATGTAGGACAAAGGAAATCCTACGCTCCACGTGCTTTAGCGATGGCTTTAACAGGCTTATTCGCCGGCTTGCGAAAAGTCGGTTGGTAGATGCATGAACGCGGGTCGTAATGTTGAGCAAGGCAACTTCCACAGAGATGCACTTGGTGAATCTTGCAGAGAACGACGGGCGCTTCGAGTCCGCAAAGATCGCACCCGCCACGACTCTTACTCCTGCGACCGTTAGAGCCTTGCAACCCTCCGTCGACTGGATTTGATGCCTGCATCGATCGTGCCTTCAGGTATATTCCGCCCGAAATGATCATGGCACCCATGGAAAACAGCGTTGCTCCCATGGCAACGAGGTCAGGGGATGGCGTTTTTCCGAATGCGGCAGGCAAAATACACAAACCGCCTGCTGATACGGTTATCCCGACTCCAATGGCCCAGTTTCCCAATCGTGACGACATAGATGGCAGTCCTTACGGAGCAAAAGCTTGAGATGGCTGATGCGAGTGCGAGTGCGAGTGCCAACGCCACGACCAGCAAACCCTTAGTCACCATAATGCGTAACCGAGAGCGACTCCAGATTACGAAAGTCACTCCCGTCATGATTGGTGGCTTCGCGTAACAGAGGTAACTTGTTACGTTGCTTCACGAAACTCTAAGATTTCGATTGTATGGGGATTAAGTCACTGCTGGTGTGCACGGACGCGAAGATTGTCCAGACCATAACTAGTGTTCTGCTGAACATGAGTATGGACGTTGAGCTTTGCGGCGATCCGTCCATAGCCTACGAATGCTTTTCCACGCAGCGCTTCGATGCTATTTTCGTGGACTGCCAGAATGAGGGCGCCACCAATTTTCTTTCTCAAATTCGATCTGATCCGACTCATCGAGACGCGGTCGCAATTGCTATTCTTGAAAGCCGGAACAACGCTCCTGAAGCATTTGCAAAAGGTGCAGCGTACGTGTTGTATAAGCGAATTTCCGAGGAGAGAACGAATCCTAAAGCCGCGCCGACTTCTACCCGTACTGAGAGAAGGCTTACACCACGAATTCCCGTAGACGCCAATGCTTCGATTGCTTATGCGACCACCGAGAACGATGTCATTCGAGTCCTCGACTTGAGCATCAATGGGATGGCAATTTATTCGCCTAAGCCGCTCCCGAGGGATTGCAAAGTGTATTTCCAATTCTCTCTTCCTGGCGAAGCTGCCACAATTCGCTTGTCGTGTGAAGTAATCTGGCAAAACGATTCCGGGAACGTAGGGATGCGATTCGCGCACGTCCCACAAGCTTCACGGCGCGTATTGGAGTATTGGATAAAAAATAAAGTCGGCGGCGAATTACAAGTCGCGCACTCTCCCGCAGACGAACCATCGAGCGATCTCCGGCAGAAGTTGGTAGCGCAGCTCGGCTTGATTGCCGCTCCTCCATCGGAACGAAGGCAACAGACTCGTCATCAATGTGCCCTCGGAGCCCAAGTCTCGCGTGCGGGCAGCACCGTCCAGCAGCGTTGTGTAATCAGCGACATCAGTAGCGGCGGATGCTACGTCCAAACCAGCGAGCCCTTGCCGGTCGGCACGTCCGTTGAAGTGGCTATCAGGACACAAGAATTAAATCTAAAGATTTTGGGAAACGTGCAAATCGTTCATCGCGGCTTGGGAATGGGTGTGCAATTCAAGTCGCGAAAATCGGCAGAGGAACTTCAGCAACTGATATCCGACTTGGAAAGCCAAGTACCGGTGTAGCTTCTTTCGATTTATTTCGGTGTCGCTTTGCTTTCTTCCAGTGACACTGCCTTCTTGAAATACTCAAGTGACATCTTCAATCCAGTTTCAAGATCGATCTTAGGTTCCCATTTAAGCAAAGCCCGTGCTTTGGTGATGTCAGGGCACCGCTGTTTCGGATCATCCTGAGGCAAAGCTTCATAGCGAATGGAGCTCTTTGACGCCGTCAAGGCCAGGACGCGCTTGGCGCACTCGAGAATTGTAAATTCCGAAGGGTTCCCAATGTTTACCGGGAGATGTTCTGACGATTTCGCCAAACGCAAAAACCCATCGATTTCATCGTCGACGTAACAGAAACTCCTGGTCTGATGGCCGTTTCCGTATACGGTTAGGTCTTGCCCAAGCAGGGCCTGTTTCATGAAATTGGGAATTACGCGTCCATCGTTCAATTGCATGCGAGGGCCATAGGTGTTGAAAATTCTGACGATGCGGGTGTCCAGCTTGTAATAGCGGTGATATGCCATGGTAGCCGCTTCGGTGAACCGCTTGGCTTCGTCATAAACTGACCGTGGGCCGATCGGATTGACGTTTCCCCAATAGCTCTCTTTTTGAGGGTGCTCCAAGGGATCCCCATAACACTCTGAGGTGGAAGAGACCAAGTACTTCGCCCCGTATTTTCGAGCAACTTCGAGTGCATTGAACGTCCCCATCGAACCGACTTGCAGGGTTTCGATTCCGTGGGTCATGTAATCGACAGGGCTGGCGGGGCAGGCAAAATGAAAAACGTAGTCCACTCGTCCGCAATCGAAGGGCTGGTTGATATCGATTTCGAGCAACTCGAATCGCGTTTCGTTACCCAAATGCTCGAGGTTGCGACGTCTCCCCGTAAGAAGATTATCCGCAGCAACGACCGAGAAACCCGCTGCCAGCAGCGCATCGCATAAGTGGGAGCCCAAGAATCCCGCACCTCCCGTGACCAGAGCGCGTTGCTTGCTCACGGCTAGTTGAGTTTCCTCGCGGGAACCGGGGCTGACTGGGTCTCAGCTGTAGCGACTGGCCTACCGACGCTGTAATAGGTGAAGCCATGTGCGGTCATCACTGCAGGATCGTAGAGATTCCGGCCATCAACGACTATGGGATACTTTACCGCAGTGTGCAACCGAGTTAGGTCGAGCGTCGCAAACTCTTCCCACTCGGTAAGGATCAATACCGCGTCGGCATCGGTGGCAGCTTCATAAGGGCTATTGGCATACTCGACCGAAGCATTCAGAATTTCTTTCGCTCGAGTATGCGCGGCAGGGTCATAGGCGCAAATCTGGCAACCCTCCTGCAGCAAGGACTGAACGAGAAAAATAGCAGGAGATTCGCGGACGTCATCTGTTCCACCTTTGAAAGCAAGCCCCAACACCGCCAGGCGCTTTCCGCGCAGGGTCCAGAGCGCATTACGAACCGTGCGGATGAAACGCCGACGCTGCTCTTCGTTGATGCGGATTACTTCATCGAGCAGGCGGAAGTCATAGCCGCATTCGCGCGCGACTGCACGGAAGGCCATCAAGTCTTTCGGGAAGCAGGAGCCGCCGTATCCAATGCCGGGGTTCAAAAAGCGCGGACCAATGCGGCTATCAGTGCCAATCCCCTGACAAACTTGCTGGACATTTCCTCCCACGGTCTCGCAGATTGAAGCCACTGCGTTGATGAAGGAAATTTTCATTGCCAGGAAAGCGTTCGAAGCATGCTTTATCAGTTCAGCACTTTTTGCGCTGGTTATGATTAACGGAGGAGGAATATTTGCGCGATCAGGGCGGGGAATCGCATCTTGCCGTTTGTAATAGCTGCCATCGGTTAATGGAGCATAGATCTCGGCGAGAACCGCCGCAGATCGTTGGTTATCGGCTCCCACCACAATCCGATCAGGGTAAAGAAAGTCGGTAACTGCCGTGCCCTCTCTCAAGAATTCTGGATTCGAAGCGACATCAAATTCATCAGGGGCGGTCGCATTCCGTAAGATTATTTTGCGAATCCAATTGCTGGTATAGACCGGAACGGTGCTCTTTTCCACGATTACCTTGTAGCCATTTATGGCGGAGGAAATACTTCGCGCAACGGACTCGACGTAAGAGAGGTCGGCCTCTCCCTGTTCCGTTGGTGGTGTACCGACCGCAATGAAGATCGCAGCGCTTGCCCGAACGGCCTCGTCCAAATCTCCGGAAAAGGTAAGACTATGGCTGCGATGGCGTTGCAACAATTCGGGAAGAAAATTCTCGTGAATCGGAACTTCACCTGCCCGCAAGGCAGCCAGTTTCGCCTGGTCATTGTCTACCAGGATCACTTCATGTCCGAGGTCAGCGAAACAAGCTCCTGCCACCAATCCCACGTATCCAGATCCCACCACCGCAATCTTCAATCATTGCCTCCCGCAGCGCGCCGTTGGCGTCGTCTAAAAACCTCACTTTAGCAGCTTTCCTCGTGCGGACGCGAGTTGATGGAAATGTTTATGGGAAATTCGCCAGAATGGGAACTGGAAAACTAGACATCAGTCATATCTCCGGTAAAGCTCCGTCCCTTTCTTTCAGAGCCCAGCACGATCACCGTAATCAGAAGCGCGATGTTAGCCATCTCGAAGGACGCGAGCGCCCAACTGTATCCGAGGCGATTTCGCAACGCATATTCGATTGTGCCAGTGCCCGCCGCGAACAGAATTCCCAATTGGTAGGCGAAGCCGGGGATCAGGCCACGAACCGTGTCCGGCGATAACTCGTTCAGGTGCGCCGGGATAATTCCCCACGCTCCTTGCACCCCCGCTTGCATCGCGAACGCACCGACGGCCAACACTGCCTGTGAACCCCCAAACGCCCACGCTGGAATCGCTAGCAACGAAACGCCCAACGCGGCAATCATGCTATATCGGCGTCCTAGCCGCTCTGAAAGCTGACCGAAAGTTATGGAGCCAAGAACGGCGCCGACGTTGTAGAGAATTGCCACGTTCGAAACTACTGCGGCTGTGAGCCGATGTGCCGACTTCAGAAAGTCCGGATACAGGTCTTGCGTTCCGTGAGACAAAAACGTCATGAATGTGATCAGCAGGGTGAGATAAGCCAGAATTTTCCAGTGATTTCTGGATGTACGCACTATTGCGCTGAATGAGGGTTCGTGGCGCTGCTCCCACGCTTCAGATTCCGGTACCTTGTAGCGCACGTATATCGTCAGCAAGGCCGGCAGACCTCCGATCCAGAACATGGCGCGCCATCCCCAAAGTGGGAGAACGAACCGAGCTGCGACGGCGGCGAACAGGTAGCCAATCGAATAACCGCTTTGCAGGATTCCAGACAATATGCCTCGCCACTTTGGTGGACCGCTTTCCATGGCGAGCGATGCCCCAACGCCCCATTCGCCACCCATCCCAATCCCGTAAATCGCCCGCAGAAATAGAAATACTCCGTAGCTGGGTGCGAAGCCGCATAGCAGTTCAATCGTCGAAAAGAAAATTATGTTTGCCATGAACGGCTTC
>Ga0210403_10003563_pt1 | contig 13653 bp, 13 predicted proteins | sample IncBWC19MmetaG_FD_150863 | JGI IMG/M metagenome (GOLD analysis project Ga0210403, IMG submission 150863) | Forest soil microbial communities from Barre Woods Harvard Forest LTER site, Petersham, Massachusetts, United States - Inc-BW-C-19-M | ecosystem: Environmental > Terrestrial > Soil >... | reverse complement strand
CGAGCAACGCTGATTGCAAAATGTGATTGCCCTCTACTGGTGGCGAGGAGCCGCTCGCGGCACAGAAAGACAAACCTCCCTTGGAGCGATCCTTGGAGCGATCTTTGGAGCGATCCCTGGAGCGATAGTCGTCCGCGCTCAGCCCGCCCGCCGGACGAAATTCGGGTTGAGTTCGGCAAGCGAGCGCACGCCGCATTGCTGCATGGCGGCGCGGGTCTCCGTGCGCATGATCTCGAGCACGCGCGCCACGCCCTCCTCGCCAAAAGCGCCGAGCCCCCAGAGGTAGGGCCGCCCGATGCCGACGGCCTTGGCGCCCATCGCCAGCGCCTTGACTGCATCCGTGCCGCGGCGAAAACCACCGTCGATGAATACGGGTATCTGCCCCTTCACGGCGGCGAGGATTTCCGGCAGCGCATCGATGGTGGAGCGGCCATTGTCCTCGCCGCGCCCGCCATGGTTGGAGAGCAGGATGCCGTCCATGGCGTTCTGCACGGCAAGCTCGGCATCCTCCGAGGTGACGATGCCCTTGAGCACGATCTTCATCCGCGTGACGTCGCGCATGCGCTTCACCGTGTCCCAGGTGAGGTTGGAGGACTCGCCGCTGCCGGTGACAGCGGAGAGATCGATGCCATCGTAATTGTGCCGGCGCACCGAGCGCGCCGCAAAGCTGGAGCGGTCGTGACAGCCCGAGCAATCGCGGGTATCGCTTTTCATCAACCGGAAGAGTGTCTCCTGGTTTCGTCCGCCGACGCGATCGGTGGTGACCATCAGCACCGGACAGCCGGCAGCGTCGGCCTTCTTGATCAGCGCCTGTGCGACTTCCCAGCGCGGCGAGGCATAGAGCTGGAACCAGATCGGCGCGCCCCGCGCCTTGGTCACGTCCTCGACGGAAAAATTCGACGACGTCGAGAGGATCTGCAGATGATTGCCCGATCGCGCGGCTCTCGCGACCGCCTCCTCCCCGTCGGGATGGAAGAACTGGTTGCCGCCGGTGGGGGAGATGAAAATCGGCGAGTCGTATTTGGTGTCGAAAATCTCCACGCTCGTGTCGACCTTGGAAACATCGTTGAGACGGCGCGGCCGGAGCTGGAATTTCAAAAATCCCTCGCGGTTGGCGCGCAGCGTCACCTCATCGTCGAGGCCGGAGGCCATGTAGCCGAAATGCGCCGGCGGCACGTTTTTAAATGCGGCGGGCTCGAAGTCGAACACATTGATCGCTTCCTTCGGGCTCTTGATCGGCTCGGTGCCCGGCCCGGTCCAGATCATCGGATCCGGCCATTTCGAAGGGGCCTCGTTTGCGAAGGCGGGCGAGCCCGTGGATTTGAAGAGCGGGCTAGCGGCGAGGTATTGCAGGAAACGGCGGCGGCTCGTGGCGCGAATGAACTCCAACTCCATCGGTCTCTCCCCTTTTCAACTTTTCTTGGTTCTTGAGGGAGAGCATAACATGCCCCGGACGGAAACATCCGGACATTGCGTGTCGCGATGGCGGAGATTGCAGTTTCGTCCTTCGGTATCTTAGCTGCTGCCGACAAGTTTGCCTGGCTGTCGGGTAAAACGATCTGCGTTAACGGCCGCTACCAGCTTTCGAACTGGATTTCTTCTTTCCAGTCACATTTGCAGGCTCTGGGGTCGGTGCGATAACCAGCGGATGAGACGGAACCTTAAGCCGATTTGTGCTGACATCGTCTCTGAGCGCATCGGTGTCCAAACGATCGCCGCGATCAACGGAATCGCGAGGGTCCGCGGCGGCGCCCGAGGCCATCGCCATGCCGATTACGATAACCATCAGTACGAGTGCACGTCCCTTCATCTTGCAGTCACCTCTCAGAACGCAAAATCAAGTCTCGGACCGACACGAAGGTCCCTGTACCGTCGCGCCGCAACGTTCGACGTTCGCACCTCGTATAACACATCAGTCGTAAGCGACACATTGCTTGCGAAGCTATACCTGAGGCCTATATCCGCCGAATAGAGCTGATCCTGGCGGCCGCTATTCAGCCCGTCGTTGAACCAGTAGGCTTCGAACAGCGGCGTGCTCACGATCGACCATTTGGGATCGAGCTTGACCTCGATGCCGAGAACGGCGTCGAAGCGCCAACGGCGAGCTTCCGCAAGGTCGGAAAACCGATAGGTCAGCAGAAGCAGCGGAGACAGCGTTACATTGTTGACGCGGAAGTCGCGAGCCACGGAACCCATCACATCGTGCGAGATGAAAGCGAGATCGCGATAAACGCCGTCAAAGTCATAGCGGTTTTCGTAGATGACGGAGAAGCGCCAACCGTCCCAATTCTCGGTCAGGCGCCCCCCCAGGCGCGCGACTGCTGCATTGCTATCCTTCTCCGTCGCGAAGGCTTCATATTGGGAGCGCGCGTAGAGCCGGTACGACAAGTCGTTGGTCAGATAACCGTCCAGCCTGACGCTTACGTCGGGTTCATAGTAGACGTCGGGTCTGCGGTCGTCGCGGCTGAACAGGGCATTGTCGGTAAAGGTTGGCGAGACCGAACCAACCACGCTCCAGGAAGGAACCGAGACATTACTCGTCGTCATATCGGCAAGCTTGAGCTCAGCCGCCCAAACGCCGCTTGCGCTGGCCAAACCAAGAACCGGCAACAGTGCAATTGAGCTTCGCATGGCTTTCCTCGATGGTTTCCTTGTGCGGACACCGGGAATCAGTTCACGCTAGCTGGCGTGCTGATATCGTAATTCTAAATCAGCGGTTGAACCAGAAAAATCCTCATCTTCCGAAAGGCTGCGCGGTCGTGGCACAGCCGGCGAGTGGAACCGTGCTGCCATCCGGCGCTGTTTGATCGATCGCATCGACGAGGATCTGGAATGGCGTTCGGTCAGTCGATCCATCCTAGTAGTCCACTGCGTCCCGGATGATCGGGCATGTCATGCAATGACCGCCACCACGACCACGCCCCAGCTCTGCGCCGACAATGGTGATCACCTCGATTCCTTCCTTGCGCAGCAAGGTGTTGGTGTAGGTGTTGCGGTCATAGGCGAACACAACCCCCGGGGATGCGCAGACAAGATTGGCGCCGCTATCCCATTGCGTCCGCTCCCGCATGTAGGCGTTGCCGCCCGTCTCGACGACGCGCAGCTTCTTCAGGCCGAGGGCTTCAGCCACGACGTCCACGAACGGCTTTTCGTCCTTGCGCAGCTCGACGCCGGCGGAATTGTTGGCCGGCCGATAGGAGAATGCCGTGATGTTGTTGACGATGTCGGGATAGAGCAGCACGCAGTCGCGATCGGCGAAGGTGAACACGGTATCCAGGTGCATTGCGGCGCGTAGTTTGGGCATGGCCGCCACGATCACGCGCTCGGCCGCTTTCTTCTTGAACAGGGCCGCGGCGACCTGGCTGATCGCCTGCCGCGATGTGCGCTCGCTGAGGCCGATCAGCACATTGCCCTTTCCGATCGGCATCACGTCGCCACCTTCGAATGTGGCAAGACCATGGTCTTTCGTCGGATCGCCCCACCACACGTTGACCTTGCCGGCGAAATCCGGATGGAACTTGTAGATGGCAGTGGCGAGGATCGGCTCTTCATGCCGCGCGGGCCAGAAGAGCGAGTTAAGCGTGACACCGCCGTAGATCCAGCAGGTCGTATCCCGCGTGTACAGCGTGTTCGGGAGCGGCGGCAGCAGATACTCGGTCATGCCCGCGGCCTCGCGAACCAGCTTGAGCATCTCCCCGCCATGAGCATCCGGAAAATCATGGGTCGACACGCCGCCGATCAAAGTTTCCGCCAGATCGCGCGGCTTGAGACTTTCGAGATAACTGCGAAGCTCGTCGACGAGACCTAATCCCACCTGGTCGGGAACAACCTGGTTGTCGAGGATCCATTTCCTCGCCTCGGGAATGGCCGCGGTCTCGGCAAGCAGGTTGTGCATCTCGACGACCTCGACGCCGCGGTCTCGCATCTTCTGCACAAAGTCGAAATGATCGCGCTTGGCGTTTTCCACCCACAACACGTCATCGAAGAGCAAAGTATCGCAATTGGAGGGCGTAAGCCGCTGATGGGCACGGCCGGGCGAGCAGACCATCACCTTTCGGAGCTGGCCGACCTCAGAATGAACGCCAAAGGTCGTGGTGGATTGCGTCACGTGCTTTGTCATGGCGATTCTCTTGAGAGTTTGTCTTGCCTAGATGGTGATATAGCCGGTAGCCAATCCATGAACTCCGACGGCCGCGCCGACGATGGCTGCGATGAAAATTCCCCACTCGATCGGCGTGAACAGGCGCGCCTTCCGCTCCAGGCGCGCCCAGAAATACAGCACCGTGCCGGGTCCGTAGAGAATGCAGGACAGCAGCAGGAACTTCGTTCCCGCCGCGTAAATGAGGAACAACGTGTAGACAGCCGCGATGCCCGCGAAGATCAGATCGCGGGTCCGCTCCTGCGGTCGCGTCTCATAAGTCTCGCCGCGCCTGTTCATCAGAACGCCGTAGGCAGCGACCAGAAAGAACGGGATCAGCGCCATCACACTCGTCAAATTGAGCATCAGCGAGAACGCATCATTTGACCAGTAAGTGCTGATGACGAAGAGCTGGACGACAATGTTGGTCAGCCAAAGCGCTGCCGCCGGCACCTTGTTCTCGTTCTCGGTCGCGAAGATCTTCGGCATATCCTTGGTTCGACCAGCGGCTGAGAGCACCTCGGCACAAATCAACGACCACGCCAGGTACGCGCCGAGTACGGACACGAGAAGCCCGATACTCACAAAGACCGCGCCCCAGTGGCCGACGACGGCCTCAAGCGTAGAAGCCATGGACGGCTGTCGCATGCCCGCAATATCTGCTCGCTGCAAGACCGCGTAGGGCAGCATGGTGACCAACACCATCAGTGTCGTGACGCCAAGGAAACCGAGCACCGTCGCCGTGCCGACATGGGACCGCTCTTGCGCATAGCGCGAATATACGCTCGCGCCTTCGATGCCGAGGAACACGAAGACCGTGACCAGCATCGTCGCCCGAACCTGCTCGAACAGGCTTTTGTCCGGCATGCCCGTGCCACCCCAGAAATTTTCCCGAAACAGATCCAGTTTGAACGAAAACAACAGGATCAGGATGAAGATGACGATCGGAACGATTTTCGCGACCGTCACGATCGTATTGATGAAGGTTGCCTGTTGAACGCCCTTCAAAATCATAAAATGGAAAAGCCAGATGCCGATCGAGGCGACGACAATCGCGACAACCGTGTTGCCGTCTCCAAACACCGGAAAAAATGCGCCGAGGGTTGATTTGATCAGGACCCAATACGAAACGTTGCCGATACAGCTGCCGATCCAGTATCCGAGCGCAGAGAGAAATCCCGGATAGTCGCCGAAGCCCGCCTTCGCATAGGCGTAGACACCGGCATCAATGTCCGGCTTGCGCTCCGCGAGAAACTGAAATACCCGAGCCAAGGTGTACATGCCGCCCGCTGCGATGCACCATGCGATGATGGCTCCGAAGGGGCCGGTGGCGATGCCGAAGGTTCGAGGCAGCGAGAAGATGCCCGAGCCAACCATGGATCCGACCACCATCGCGGTCAGCGCGAATAGCGAGAGTTTCTGGGTCGCTGGCGTCGCACTCATGTAAGGACCTCGAGCGGGAGGCATGTTGGCTGGTCAGTTCGTCCGCAGCCTGCACGATGCGCGTTGCGAGCGGCTTGGAATATCGGGTGATTACCTAGTCGAGGATGAGGATTCCCCTAGTCGGCATTGTCCTTGTCATGGCGTCCGCGGAGCGATGCCGACCAGGACGCTGTCGTTCTCCGCATCGCGGTCGAGCTGGCGAAGGCTGGTGAATTCCTCCGGTCGAGCTCCGTGCTCGTCGCGGGCTGCCGTCCCCGAAACGATGTCCGGACATGACATGCCGATTTCCTGCCCCTGCTCTGTACAGAGAATCCCTGATTTGCCGAGAAGAAGGCTGCCTCTAAGGTCGCCGCGATTAGGGCTGCCTGTCGCGCTCGCCCATGTCCGACTGGAAGGCCATCCTCCGTCATGGCTCCTTCGCCGAACGAGGCCGATCAGAAGCTCTCGCGCAGCGCGCTCATCGCACTCGTGGTCGGGTCGATGGTCGGATCCGGCATCTTCGCGTTGCCGGCGTCGTTCGGACAAGCCACTGGAGCGCTCGGGGCGACAATCGCCTGGATCATTGCGGGCGCCGGCATGCTCATGCTGGCCCTCGTTTTCCAGACGCTGTCTCGTCGCAAACCGGACCTCGATGCCGGCATCTACGCCTACGCAAAGGCGGGTTTCGGGGAGTATATCGGTTTTGCGTCGGCGGCCGGCTATTGGATCGGCTGCTGCCTCGCCGACGTCGCCTGCCTCATTCTTATCAAGGCAACAATCGGGCAGTTCTTTCCCTTATTCGGTGACGGCACGACGCCGACGGCCATCGTGTCGGCATCCCTGTTGCTGTGGGGCGTGCATTTCCTCGTGCTGCGGGGCATCAAGGGAGCGGCCGCACTCAATACGATTGCAACCTACACCAAGATTATCCCGATCCTGGTGTTCATTGTCGTGGCCATCGTCGCCCTGGACCCCCAACTGTTCTCGCAGAATTTCTGGGGAACGGAGCAGCCGGGCGCGGGGGCTGTTGCTGCACAGGTACGCAGCACGATGCTGCTCACCGTGTTCGTCTTCGTCGGAATCGAGGGAGCAAGCGTCTACTCGCGCTATGCCAAGGATCGCTCCGACATTGGAATCGCGACTGTCGTTGGCTTCCTGGCCGTTCTCTCACTTCTCGTCCTTGTGACGCTACTGTCCTACGGCATCCTGCCGCGGCAAGAGCTCGCAGGCCTGCCGACACCCTCGATGGCCGGCGTGATGGAAGCAATGGTCGGGCGTTGGGGAGCAATCTTCATCAGCGTCGCGCTGCTGATCTCCATCCTCGGCAATTACCTGTCATGGTCGCTTCTGGCGGCCGAGATCTTGCATTCCGCTGCCGTCAACCGCACCATGCCCTCCTTTCTCGCAAGTGTGAATGCGTACCAGGTTCCGGTCGGTGCGCTCTGGCTCACCAATTGCGTTATCCAGGCATTTCTTCTTGTCACATGGTTTGCCGAATATGCGTTCACGCTCGCGTTAAAGATGACGAGCGCGATGACGCTGATCCCGTATTTCTTTGTTGCGGCCTACGGCTTAAAGCTGGCGTATCTCGGCGAGACCTATCACGCCGGCGAACGCGCCCGCATCGTCGACTGGACCCGTGCCGCGCTGGCGACGATCTATGCTGCCGCCATGATCTATGCGGGCGGCCCCAAATTTCTGTTGCTGTCGGCGATCCTGTACGCGCCTGGGACATTGCTCTTCTTTCTCGCCAGGCGCGAACGCAAGGAGACGATCTTCAAGCCGGTCGAAGCCGCCTTGTTTGCAACGCTCGCGATCGCCGCGTGCGCCGGCATCTATGCGCTGGCGGTCGGAGCGATCTCGATCTGAAGTCTTCTGGTTGCCAAGCCGGTCTGTCCGGCGGCCGGGGGACGAACGGAAGCAACTGGCGCTCAAAAAAAGCGGTTTCTGCTTGGCGCTTATCGCGACCGCGAATTCGACGATCGTGAAATCAAGGCTTGGCTTTGTCGTCTTTCGCATTGACTGCCACCGAAGCCTCGGTCGTCAGCAGCAGGAACGTGAACGTCTCCTGCAGATAGAGTTTCACCTTCTTGTCGTCGTGACTGAGATAGCCGATCGACACATCCTCGCCGAGATGCAGGGCGAAATCGCCGCCGCGCGTCGTCAGCACGAAGGCGCCCGTGATCGCGGGCGCCCAGATGACCTCGCCGTCCACGAGCTCCTTGATGTGGCGCATCACGGGATAGCCGTGGTCGCTGCTCTCGCTGAGCTTGGTGTAGGCATCCGCCCCCAGCAACACCGAATAGGGACCGTTGACGCCCTCGAGCCGCAACTGGCTGAGCGCCTGGGCAATGACGTCGGGATAGGCGCGGACATCGGCCGGCAGCGTCAGGATCGGATTGCTGGTGCCCTCGCGGATGCCGCCGATGCCGGCTGCGGCATAGCCGTCGAAGATCGCGCGGTCCTCGGCAAAAGCCAGAATCTTCGCGGCGTCCTTGGCAGGCTGCCAATCGGAATCGTCGGAGCCGCGTTCGACGTCATCGATCTGCTGGCGATCGAGCTCGAAGGGAACGCGCAGCTCGACCAGCGGCTTGACCTCGCGCTGCCGCGCCAGGATTCCATCTCCAGGCGCCTTGAGATTCTGCAAATGGCCGGTGCCGACAGCGGAAAGCGCCATTCCGCCCGGCCCCTCCACGTCGACGACGCGGCGCCCGGCCAGATAGCGCTTGAGGGTGCGCGAGGTTTCTTCCTCGATCTCTGCCCATGCCTCATCCGAAATCGGGGCAAGCTCACGGTGAAGATTGTTCATGAGGCGGCGTCTCCTTTAAGCGAACCAATGTCGAGCGAACCTTTGCGTTTTGGCGCCGGCGTTGAAGCGGCGGGCTCGTCCGGAACTGCCGCGGCCGGCTCGTCGTCCGCGACGTCGTCCAGGAACGTCGCCGACGGCACGAAGAACAGATTGCCGGTCTTGGCCACGCTGAAATCGAGCAGGCGATCGTAATTGCCGGGCGGTTTGCCGACGAACATGTTTTCCAGCATCTGCTCGATTGTTCGCGGCGAACGCGCATAGCCGATGAAATAGGTGCCGAACTCGCCGTCGGCGACACGGCCGAACGGCATGTTGTCGCGGACGATCTTGATCTCCCTGCCGCCCTCCTCGATGATCGTGAGCGCGTTGTGCGCATAAGAGGGTTTGACGGCGTCGTCGAGCTCGATGTCGGAAAGCTTGCCGCGGCCGATGATGCGCTCCTGGGTTTCGGTGGACAGCGCATTCCAGCCGGCCATGTCGTGCAGATATTTCTGCACGACCACGTAGCTGCCGCCGGCGAAGGCTGCGTCCTCGTCCCCGACATAGGCGGCGTCGACCGCGGCCTGCGCCGTCGGGTTCTCGGTGCCGTCGACGAAGCCGAGCAGGTCGCGGTCGTCGAAATAGCGAAAGCCGTGGACCTCATCGACCGCCGTGACGGCGTCACCGAGCTTGGCCATGATCTGGGACGCGAGCTCGAAGCAGAGATCCATGCGCCTGGCGCGAATGTGGAACATGATATCGCCCGGCGTCGCCACGGCATGGCGCGCCCCGGCCTTGATCTCCCGAAACGGATGCAGCTGCGCCGGCCGCGGCCCGCCAAACAGCCGGTCCCACGCCTCAGACCCGATTCCCATTACGCAGGAGAGGTTTCCCTCGATATCGCGGAAGCCAACGGCGCGTAACAATCCCGGGAGGTCGCCGCAAAACGACCGGACGGCCGCGCGGTTCGTGCTGCCGGGGTTGACGGTCACGACCAGGAAGATCGCGGCGCGGGTCAAGGCCCCAATCACCGACTGCGGCTCGGGAGGCTGGCCGGATGGCGAAGGCGGCGCATTCATCGGATCGTCCCTGCCCGTCGCGCCCTGTCAATAGAAGCCATTGGTGATGCGTCCAATTTTCCGCGAATTGCCCTAGCACTGTAGCGGCGGTCCGTCTTTCGTCTACGCACTAATTCGTGGAAGTGGGTCCCGGAAACAGCTCGTCGGTCCGCCCCGTCAGCCGATAGGCGATCAACCCCAGCCACTCCCTAACCGCGAGATTGGTGTGCTGCAGGCCCTCCTCGGATTGGGCCGGAAAATGCGTGAGGTCCCTCTCTCCCGCGAGCCGCCAGTCGACCGGACAGGCCTCGACGGCAAAGCCGACCTTGCGGAAAATCCCGATTGAGCGCGGCATGTGAAAGGCAGAGGTCAGGAGCAGCCAGTGCTCGCCGGGTTTCGGATCGGCCAGCTTCTTCGAGAATTCCGCGTTCTCGAACGTGTTGCGCGACTCGCGCTCGATGATGAGCCGCTCTTTGGGGATGCCGAGGCCCTCGAACACCTTCACGGCGTAGTCGGCTTCCCTGGCGGAAGTGTCGTTGAGAAAATTGGCGCTGCCGCCGGAATAGAGGATGCGCGCGCTCGGAAAGCGATGCGCCAGCTGAGCTGCCGAGATGACGCGGCCGGCCGAACTGGAGAACGCCGCCTCGCCATGGGCGGCGGCCGGATCCGGGTCGATGCCGCCGCCGAGCACGACGATGCCGTCGGGCGCGCCGCGCGAGGCGTCCCAGGGCGGAAAGCGTGACTCCAGCGGATACATCAGGAGACTTCCGAGCGGCGTAAATCCGCAAAGCGCCAGAAGCAGCGTGGACGCGACCAAAAGCCTGCGGCCGAACTTCGCCCATCGTGTCAGCAACAGCAACACGCCGAGCAACCCGAGCTCGATCAGAAAATTGATCGGCAGCAGCATGATGCCGAGCGTCTTGGAGAATGCGAAAAACAAGAGAAGCCTCTTGGGATATCTGGCAGTGCGTCATACGCTGTCCTTCCGCGCAGCCCAAGTGCTTCAGTTCAAGTCTTTCCCGGAAAGTCCCGCCATGGCCCATCACCATCTGCATTCGAGCCCCGAAACCTGCCATTGGGGCTTTTTTGAAGCGAAGCTGAAGCCGGCCCTGACCATCGACAGCGGCGATGAGGTGACCGTCGATACCATCTCCGGCGGCCCCGATCAGGTGCCGGACAAGAACAAGTTTCACGTCCCGCCCGAGCTCTTCGAAGTGCATGCCAAAAGCGAGCGCATGGTGCCCGGCCACATCCTGACCGGACCGGTCGCGGTGAAGGGCGCCGTACCTGGCGACGTGCTGGAGGTCGATATAATCGATGTGAAGCTCAGGCAGGACTGGGGCTACAACCTGATCCGCCCGCTCGCGGGCACCCTGCCCGACGACTTCCACGAGTCGCGGCTGCTCAACATCCCGCTCGATACAAAGCGCATGGTCGGCCACCTGCCCTGGGGGCTGGAGCTGCCGCTCGCACCGTTCTTCGGCGTGATGGGCACAGCACCCCCGCCGGCCTGGGGCCGCATCACCTCGCTGATCCCGCGCGCGATGGGCGGCAATCTCGACAACAAGGAATTGGGCGCAGGCGCCAAACTCTATCTGCCGGTGTTTGTCCCGGGCGCGCTGTTTTCCTGCGGCGACGGCCACGGCGTGCAGGGCGATGGCGAGGTCTGCGTCACCGCGATCGAGACCGCGCTGCAGGGCCGCTTCCGACTGACGCTGCGGAAAGACATCAAGCTCGATTATCCCCGCGCGGAGACGCAGACACATTACATGACCATGGCGATGGACCCCGACCTCGACCAATGCGTGGTCAGGGCGCTGCGCGACATGATCGTGCTGCTCGGTGAAAAGCGGAATCTGTCGCGCGAGGACGCCTACACGCTTTGCAGCCTCGCCGCCGATTTGCGGGTGACACAAACCGTGAACGGCTCCAAGGGCATTCACTGCATGATCGCCAAGAACATCGTCCACGGTTGACTTTTGCGGTTTGTCGCGAGGGAAAACCGGTTCCCACTTTTCCGGATCATGCGAGCCGCATTTTCGCTGGCATCCCAGACGCTTCCGCCCCCTGCGGCAATCCGCCGTGGCCATACTGTCATCTGACTGTCATGAATCCATTTCAATCCGGCTCTAATGGTTGGAGGCGCGGCGACATTTTTTAGGCAATCAGCACAAAGGGGCATTAGCGATGTCTACAAGCCACAATGGTCACGATACCTCGCATGCCGAGCACGTCGATGAGGCTGCTTCTGCCCCGCATGACGACCAGGAAAATGGCGGACTGAACAAGACGGTCGCGACCGTGGTCGTCGTGGCCGCGGGTGCAGCCCTGTTCGAGGCCGCCCTGCTCCCGGGCATCGCCATCGGCGTCGCCGCGATGGCAGCTCCGAAATACCTGCCGAAGCTCGCCGGCGCGCTCAATCCGCTGTTCAAGTCGACAGTCCGCGGCACCTACAAGTTCGCGCAAAAGTCCCGCGAGATGTTCGCCGAAGCCCACGAACAAGTGCACGACATCGTGGCCGAGGTGAAGGCCGAAGCCGAGACCGCAAAGGACGCCGCATCCGAACAGCGGCCGGCGGCCTAGAGCACGATGAAGCTCATCGCGCTCTAGATTTTGGATTGAGCATGATCTTTCGGAAAACCGGTGGCCCCCTTTTCCGGATCATGCTCCAGGGCGCGAGAAGCGCGAAGCGAAACAGGCGGCTGGCCGGCGCATGCGCCGGCCGGTGCTTTTGAGAAGCCGCGTAGTTTTAACCAGCGCCGGCCACCGCCATGGATACCAAAGAGTTTTCGATGACCAAGATGAAATTGCAGATCGCGCACCAGGTGCCCGGTCGCGTTCGCATGAAAGTGCCCTCGGCCAAGGACAATCCGGAGCTGCTCGAGCAGATCAAGCAGACTTTCAGCGTGATCCCGGGGATCGACCAGGTCACGGTCAATCCGACAACCGGCAGCGTGGTGCTGCATTACGACACCGACAGGCACGACGAATTTCACGGCCATCTGCATCACCACACCGGCGGTCATTACAAGCCGCCGACCAACGAGATCGACTCGCTCGCCAGCAAGATCGAGCAGGAAGCCGAATATCTCGCGGAGCATTCGCACACCGCCAAGGTCGTGGTCGATTTCTTCAAGGACGTGGACAAGCAGATCAAGGTCGCGTCCGGCAACGTCGTCGACCTCAAGATCGTGCTCGCGGCCGGCATCGCCGGCTTCACGATCTTCGAAGTGGGCGCGAGCGCCGCGACCCCGGTCTGGGTCACGCTCTCGATCTTCGCGCTCAATCACATGATCCAGGCCAACATGCCCGGCGAAGAAAAAGAAGATGAAGGAGAGGAAGCGCTCGCGACGGCCTGAATAGCAGGACCGGCGGAGAACTCACCTGAATGGAATATTCCTTTAGACATTCGATGCCGGGACGGATCAGGCTCAACGTCCCCGCGCTTTGCCGCAACCGCGGCGTCTCCCAGAACTTCCTGGCCTGGCTGAAAGCCCAGGCCGGCGTCCGCTCCGCGCGGATCAATTACGACTGCGCGAGCCTGGTGCTGGAATATGATCCGGCGCAGGAGACGATGCTTCGGCTGCTGCTGCAGCGGGTCAAGGGCGCAAGCCTTGCCGACGTCAAGGCGCTCTGTGCCAGCTCTTCCGGTGCAGCGGCGCCGGCCAAGCCGGAAACATCGGTGCTGTCGGCGCGCTCGCCGCTGGCGCTGCCGACGCTGTCGCTGCTGATGGCCTTCAGCGCCAATCCGGTCGTGGCCGCCGCCAACATGCCCCTGATGTTCTGGAATGCGATTCCGATCGCGAAGCGCGCCTGGAAGGTCTGGTCCAACGAGAGCCGGCTCAATATCGACGTGCTCGATACGCTCGCCATCACTTCCTCGGTGCTGCAGGGCACTCCGCTCGCCGGCTGCATCGTCACCTGGCTGATCAAGCTCGGCGACTGGATCCGCGACCTCACCGCCGCGGGGCAGAAGCGTGCCATCAGCGAGCTGCTGGAATTCCAGACCAAGACCGCCTGGGTACTGCGTGACGGCAATGTGGTGCAGATTCCGGCCCCGCAATTGGCAGTGGGCGATCTCGTCGTGGTCTATCCCGGCGAGATGATCCCGATCGACGGCGAGATCATCGAGGGCCAGGCGACCATCGACCAGAAGACCATCACCGGCGAAGGCCTGCCGGTGAACCGCGGCGTCAGCGAGGCCGCGTTCGCCGCGACCGTGATCCGCGAAGGCCAGATCACCGTAC
>Ga0210403_10003562_pt1 | contig 13657 bp, 12 predicted proteins | sample IncBWC19MmetaG_FD_150863 | JGI IMG/M metagenome (GOLD analysis project Ga0210403, IMG submission 150863) | Forest soil microbial communities from Barre Woods Harvard Forest LTER site, Petersham, Massachusetts, United States - Inc-BW-C-19-M | ecosystem: Environmental > Terrestrial > Soil >... | reverse complement strand
TCCGATCGTGTCATTACATGGGCATATTTTGATCAGCATTATTTCAACCACGGCCTGCTCGGCTTTCTCACGCGTGGCATCGTCTGGAGATTTGAAAATGGAGGCAACGACTTTCCCGTGATTTATCAGGATAATGCATGGCGGCTCAACACCCATGAAGCCATTACACCAACGGCCGAGTGGAAAGTTTCGCTTTGGCATCCGGTCACAGCCACGGTAAACGAAATCAAAAAATGGCGTGGCTACCTGATTGAGCAAAGGATGGTGCAACCAATTAAGCAAGCTTTCCGTGAGGTGTATTTCCTCACCGATGCCGAAGTGAACACACGCACGTACAGCAACCGAATGGCCGCCCACATTTTAAAGCAGCATCAGTTCAACTCGCTGGCCAAAACCCGCGGCTGGAAATATTCACTGTTAGGTGCCTATGATGACGGGCGCAGCAATGAAAGAGCGCAACTATCCTTGCCTGAGTTTAAACTGCGAGCCGAATATTGGGTCAATGAAGTGAATACAGACGGTGCTTTTAATGAAACGGGTATCTGGAATTATGTAGCCACCGACCAGGTGCGCTTCGTGAATTTGGAGAATGACCAGCCTGTTAACCTGATTGATGTACCCCGAACAGCCTTCACCGAAGTGATGCGCGATGTTGATCTTTTTGTGGGCGTTGCCAGTGTGGGCAACGACCCCACCTGGAATGACAACGGTGGTGTGCCGGCCTACCGCGACTACTGGCAGGCGTATTCTTTTGGCGAACTATCGGAAGTGGCGAAAAGCCGGAAGGAGATACTCGAGCGGCTCCTGCCCCGCCTGAAGATCGCAGCAGTGTCCACCATTCAAGACCGCTTTCTCATCGTGCGGGGCAAACTGCGCACCTACAAAATTCATATGGGCAGTACCAACATCCTCATGGAGCCGAACGACCAATATCTGTGCATTGTGCCCGACCGCTCAAAGAAGCCTGTGACCGACAACCTGTTCCTGCCCTTCGAGGGCGACAATGGTTTGTCTGTGATATTGAGCAAGGCCTTCCTCCTGACTGATGATGATAAGATCACCGATACCACCATCAACACACAGATTAATAGAGTGTAGGGACATCTTGAAACCCGATGCCTTTTTATCAAGCATCGTCTCTCACAGAGGATGATACGATGCTAACCCTAAGGCGTATCCCGAAGTGACGATACTTGACCAAAAGGAGGCTTCTTTGGGTATTATTATCTCAGGGAAATCCATTTACCGACCACTTAAACAACTGTTTGATTTTTGCAATTAATATTCATTCAGAATTACTAAATTCGAACTGTCCAATTGTCAAATTAAATCCTAACAAGTCATGGCATCCATCAACCTGAACATAAACGGAAAAACACAGGCCGTCGATGTGGATCCCGGCACGCCCATGCTTTGGGTTTTGCGCGACCACTTGAATCTGGTGGGCACAAAGTTTGGCTGTGGCATGGCGCAATGCGGCGCTTGCACCATCCTCTTCGAGGGCAATGCGGTGCGCTCTTGTCAGTTACCAGTGTCCTCGGCGGAGAACAAAGAAATCACCACCATCGAAGGACTTTCCGAGAATGGAGATCATCCTGTTCAGAGGGCCTGGCTTGAGCATGATGTTCCGCAATGCGGTTATTGTCAGGCTGGCCAGATTATGAGCGCCGTCTCATTGCTGAAAAGCAACCCCCATCCCACCGACGATGAAATTGATTTAGCCATGAGCGGCAATATCTGCCGGTGCGGAACTTACGTGAGGATTAAGGCAGCCATCAAGACAGCCGCCAGTTCAATTCAATAACTTAAAAAGATTGCATCATGACCATTGTAAAAACAAGCATCGGAAGAAGATCTTTTTTGAAAGCATCAGCATTGGCAGGTGGAGGTTTGATGTTGGGATTTAACAGCTTGATCTCGTGTACATCCAAAACGGAGGAGGAAGTTCTTGCCCTGCCAAAAGAATGGTTTGAAATTAACGGGTATCTGAAAATTGGTAATAATGGTGTCGTTACGATAATGTCACCCAATCCGGAAATAGGGCAGAATGTAAAAACCTCTATGCCTATGATTGTAGCGGAGGAAGTAGATGTGGACTGGAAGAACGTAATTGTTGAACAAGCGCCGCTCAACACCGCTATTTTTACAAGACAGCTGGCAGGCGGAAGTCAATCGATCCGGCAGAGTTGGAAGGGACTTAGAACGGCAGGTGCGACAGCGCGGCAGATGCTCAGCGAGGCTGCCGCCAATGCCTGGAAGGTGCCGGTAAATGAAATTACAACTGAGACTGGAACCTTATACCATAAAGCCAGTGGTAAGTCAGCAACTTATGGCGAGATGGCCTCTGCGGCGTCGAAGATTCCACTGCCTAAAGAAGTAACACTAAAGGAAATCAAGGACTTCAAGATTATTCGCACGCCACGTAAAAATGTGGATGGCAAGAATATCGTCACTGGTAAGCCACTCTATGGTTTGGACTATCGGAAAGAAGGAATGCTGATTGCCATGATTGCGCATCCCCCGGCATTTGGTTTGAAATTGAAAAGCGTTGATGACGCCAGGGCCAAAACAATGCCCGGAATCAAAGACGTATTCACCATCAGGACCTACGAGGACGGCTATTCAAAACACATGTTTGATGTGTCTGCGTTTCCGGATCTGGTAGTTGTAGTTGGTAACACCACATGGGAGGTGATGAATGCCCGTAAGGCGTTGAAGTTGGAGTGGGAACCCTTTGGTGATTATGAAGAAACGTACACGCATTTCATGACGGGTGCTAAGATGCCGAAGAAAGTTCCTGCTGGTCTGGAGAGCACTACGAAACATATTCAAAAAATGGCCGAACTCTCGGCAAAATCCGGAAAGGTAGTGCGCAAGGACGGAAACCCTGAAGCGGCATTCAAAAAGGCGGCTAAAGTTATTGAACGCTCTTACTCCGCTCCTTTCCTTGCCCATAACACGATGGAGCCGATGAATTTTTTTGCTCATGTTACCGACGACAAGGCCGAGCTGGCAGGACCAACACAGACACCGGAATTTATGGAGAAGAGCGTCGCTGCCCGTCTTGGATTACCCCTGGAAAAAGTCGACATCCAAATGACGCGCATGGGAGGAGGATTCGGCAGGCGCCTGTATGGACATTTCCTTGTTGAGGCTGCCGTAATTTCACAAAAAATGAAGGCTCCGATCAAGCTGATTTATAGCCGCGAAGATGATATGACCAATGGTAGTTATCGTCCGTCCTATCACGCGCTGTATCGTGCAGCCCTGGATGCCAACAATAACCTGATCGCTTTTCATGTGCGTGCCGGTGGTATCCCTGAAAGCCCGCTGTTTGCTAACCGTTTTCCTGCCGGTTCGGTGGATAACTATCTTGCCGAGGAGTGGTCACAAGAATCGAACATCAGCATTGGTGCGTTCAGAGCACCGAGGTCGAACTTTATTGCCGGAGCAGAGCAATCATTCCTGGATGAAGTAGCAGAGGCTGCTGGTAAGGATCCAATTGAATTCCGTCTTGAACTCCTGGAGCGCGCGAAGAAAAATCCTGTTGGGGAGAAAAATGATTATGAAGCCGATCGTTATGCAGGGGTATTGCAGTTGGTGAAGACCAAGTCAAACTGGGGCGAACAACAAGCAGGTGTTTATCGCGGCGTGTCCGCTTATTTTTGTCACGACTCCTATGTAGCCCATGTGCTTGACCTGGTGATGGAGAATGGTAAGCCGAGAGTTCAAAAAGTCTACTGTGCGGTGGATTGCGGTATCGTAGTAAATCCCATTGCAGCAACCAACCTTGTGGAAGGTGGAAGTGTTGACGGTATAGGCCAATCAATGTACTGCGGATTAACTTTTACAGAAGGCGTGCCGGACCAAAATAACTTTGACAAGTACCGGATGATCCGCCACCATGAAGCCCCCAAAGCGATTGATGTGCATTTTGTTCAAAATGATATTGATCCCACGGGCTTAGGTGAACCGCCTTTTCCACCCGTGATGGCGGCCCTTGCCAACGCCCTTTACAAGGCATCCGGTAAGCGGTTTTATTCGCAGCCTTTCATAAAAGAACTGGAGACATCCGCCTTGCGCATGTGAAGTGCTACTTTATGATTTCATGGCAGCAAGCATTTTACCAAAGCATTGTTCCATACCCATTTGAGCGAAATGGCTGATCTGTCCGAAGTCTGCATCCTCTAATACGGTCATTTCGGTTTTGTGATTATTCAGTGCTTTGAGGGTCACCACCGTCTTCACATCGATCTGGAAGTCGGGTGGCATACCTAAGTCGACCGGTCTCTGTTTTACGCCATCTTTGTTTGCCAGATTTTGAATGAATTCAATGTCCGTGTAGGGCCGGATTTTTGTGTATTGCCATATGCTGTATGATTCGCCGAATCCCAATTCCTTGCTCACCATACATACTTTTGAAATCCCTCCGACCCGGAAATCAATTTCCGCCACAGGGCAAGTGAATTTATCCGGCCCCCACCATTGCTTGATCATTTCAGGATCTGTCCACAAACGCCATACTTTTTCGATCGGTGCTTCAAACACGCGTGTTACCAATACTTTCCTTTCCATGGTTGCCATAATTAATTGAGTTTTGATAGTTATTTGGTTTTCATTTTCCGTAACAGTTTGTCCATACGATTCAGCCGTCCGTCCCAGAGGTCTTTCATATGATCACACCATCCGGTGACCTCTTTTATTTTTTTTGGGTTGAAATGATAATGCACCTCCCGGCCTTTTTGCTCCGGCGCGATCAGCTCGCACTCGGTCAGAATTTGCAGATGCCTGGATATCGTGGGTCGGGCCGTACCAAAGTTGGCCGCAATTGCACCGGCTGTCATTGATTGGGAGGCCAGCAAAAGTAAAATGGCTCTCCTCGAGGGGTCGGCAATGGCCTGAAATACATCTCTCCGTAAATTCATCATGTAGCTATTTGGCTACGAATATATATGTAGTTATTTGACTACACAAACATTTTTGAATTTATTTTTTGTAAGGCAAATGGTCGCGATATTTCCGCCTGACCTCTGAAACTCCTTTTGTTGGACGTGCTGGTATTGTGTCCCAAATGCCAGGGGCTGTCAGGATCCAAGCGAAAAGGATAGAATTCAGTAAATTGTACATCACGAGCGCTTAAAAAGCAAAATAAAAAAATGAGAATTAATATTCACCCCTGTCTGACTGCTGTGGCTTTGGCAGGAATGATGACACTGTTCTTTTTCCGAAACGCCGATGCCCAGGATAAAGCCCCGGTCGTGCGCCTTGCAAAACTCGTCATTGATTCCACTCAGCTTGAAAATTATAAAGCTGCACTGAAGGAAGGGATCGAAACAGCGCTACGCCTGGAGTGGGGCGTGCTTACTTTATATGCTGTCTCAGAAAAAGTTAAACCCACTCACTTCACCATTTTAGAAATCTATGAGAATACCGCTGCCTACCAATCGCATGTGCAAACCCCTCATTTCCTCAAATACAAGAACGCCACGAAGATGATGGTGAAATCAGTTGAACTGGTGGAGACAGTTCCTCTTGTCCCCGGGATGAAGATCAGGTGATTGCCTTGAACGGGCGAGATTACCGAATCTCATCAGAGGTAAGGAAATAGGAGTATAGACTTTCAATTAAAAACCGCCGCTTGCAGTTAAGGCAAGCGATCTATCAAATGACATCTTGTACCTTTGGTGTTTATGAAAAAAGAGAAAAGCTATTTCCATGTCATTCTCATCCTGGGTCTGCTCACCGCTATTGGCCCATTTTCAATCGACATGTACCTCCCGGCATTTCCGGCCATAGCAAAGGGGCTAAACACCAGTGTTGCCCAGGTCATGCTTTCGCTTTCCAGTTTTTTTATAGGAATCTCTGCCGGGCAATTAGTGTACGGCCCGATGCTGGAAAGGTTCGGAAGAAAAAAACCATTGTATGTTGGACTAATTATTTATCTTCTTGCTTCGGCGGGCTGCGCCTTCACACAATCGGTTAGTGCATTAATCGCCTTTCGTTTTCTTCAGGCGTTAGGCAGTTGTGCGGGGTTGGTGACATCACGGGCCATGGTGCGCGACTTGTTTGAAGTAAAAGATAATGCCAAAGTATTTTCCGCTTTGATGCTGGTGGTGGCGGTTTCTCCTATCATCGCTCCTACCGTGGGTGGTTATGTCACAGCGGCCCTCGGATGGCGTTATGTTTTCGCTGTGCTTATGATGGTGGATGCCGCAGTTCTTGTCGCGGTGTTTTATTTACTTCCGGAAAGTAAAGCAGCAGATCCCTCCCACTCCTTAAGACCGATGGCAGTTACAAAAAATTTTGTAAGCATCCTGTTTCATCCGCAGTTCTACATTTATGCGCTCACAGGTGCTGTTGCCGCCTCCGGTTTGTATGCCTACATCAGCGGTTCCCCCCAGGTGTTTATTGAGTTGTTTGGAGTGAATGAAAAACAATATGGATGGATCTTCGCGATCATTGCACTTGGAATTATTAGTACAAGTCAGATTAACACTTTTATATTAAGGAAGTACCATAGCGAAAAAATTATTCCTTTGGCACTGATCGTCCAAAGCGCGATCGGCGTTACACTTGCCATGATCGCGTACTTCCATGAAAGTGAGTTGTACTCTACTATCGCGCTGATATTTCTCTATGTAAGTTGTCAGGGTTTCATTTTTCCCAATGCTTCTGCGCTTACATTGGCCGCCTTTGGGCACAATGCCGGCAATGCTTCCGCATTGATGGGGGCTATTCAAATGGGCATCGGTGCAACGGCGTCGGCAGCCGTGAGCGTTCTCCAAAATAATACGGCTTTGCCCATGACCGGGGTTATGGCCGTTTGCTCCATTACTGCATTTTCCATCTTCATGTTGGGGCGAAAAATTACAGTCCGGCAGCCGACCCTGGAAGAATTGGAGGAGGAGGACGTGGATATGATAAGCGGACTATAAGAAGACTTTTTAATAACACTTAACACGAGGATTATGAATATTTCAGAAAATCAAAATACTATTTTCTCCAGAGGAGAAAAAGCTCCCCTGGAATATTTCACGGGTACTGCATGGGTTAAGCTCCTGGTGCCGAACGATACTGCTTTCAATTGTCAAATAGGAAATGTCGTGTTTGAACCCGGTGCACGGAACAACTGGCATACCCATCCTGGAGGACAGATCCTGATTGTTACCGATGGTGTGGGTTATTACCAGGAGAAAGGAAAGTCAATTCAGATAATTCGCAAGGGAGACATCATTACTATTGCCCCCGATGTGGAACATTGGCATGGTGCATCACCTGATCGTGAGTTCACCCACATCGCTGTCAATGCCAATACGCAAAAAGGAATTGTTGTGTGGTTGCAACGGGTGACTGATGAACAATATAATAGTTTAAAAAAAGGTGAGTGATGAGTGCCTTAGGCTAACTGGTCTGTGAGGGAATTGTTATGTCCTTTTAAAATCCTCGTTACCGGGCTTTTTGTTATTTTTATTTTCCATAAATCTGAAAAATAATGCAAGGAGTATTTATCCAATATGTCTTCCTCATCCTGATCATTCTCGCATTGGTCATGATCGCCAACAAACTTCGGCTGGCTTATCCGATTGTGCTGGTGCTGGGAGGTTTGGCACTAAGTTTGACCAGTGCGTTTTCAAACATAACCATCGACCCGGAATTAATCTTCTTCATTTTTCTTCCACCCCTGCTTTATGAGGCCGCCTGGTTAATATCATGGAAGGAATTCTGGAGGTGGAAACGCGTTATCATCAGTTTTGCATTTCCCATCGTGATTTTAACCTCCTGCGTGGTTGCCTTTGCGTCGTATACTTTCATTCCCGGATTCACGCTGGCCCTTGGATTTCTGCTAGGGGGTATTGTCTCCCCTCCTGACGCAATTTCAGCCACTGCCATCATGCGCCAGGTGAAAGCGCCAAAGATATTGGTTAGCGTGATCGAAGGTGAAAGCCTTCTCAACGATGCCTCGTCGCTGATTGTGTTTCGATTTGCTTTGGCTGCCGTCATCACCGGGCAGTTTTATTTCTCACAGGCAGTCGGCAGTTTTTTTCTCGTGATCATTATGGGAACATTAATCGGGCTCGTGATCGGAATGATTTTTTATTGGATCCATCGGTGGCTTCCCACAACACCCAGTATTGAAATTGTTTTGAGTTTCCTTGCACCGTATTGCATGTATTACTTTGCTGAACGCTTTCACTTTTCGGGTGTCCTGGCCGTTGTGTCGGGCGGTTTGCTGCTGTCAAGCAGACGTCAACACATGCTCACCTACCAGGGTCGTGTACAGGGATTAAACGTATGGTCCACCATTGGTTTCGTTCTCAACGGGGTTGTATTTTTATTGATTGGTCTCCAGTTGCCGTCGATATCCAGTCAGGTTGAAGACGTAAGTCTGTGGGAGGCAATAGCGTATGGTTTAATCATTTCTTTTGTCCTTCTCATCGCCAGATTACTCAGCACGCTTGGAGCTGCCGTTTTTACCCGGTTGATGTCACATTTCATTACCGTAGCGGATCGAAATCCGGGATGGAAAATTCCCGTGATTTTTGGTTGGGCGGGGATGCGTGGTGTCGTATCGCTGGCAGCCGCACTTTCCATTCCTGTGCTCACGCAGGAGGGCCATCCTTTCCCCTATCGCAACCTGATTCTCTTCATCACTTTCATCGTCATCCTGGTCACGCTGGTATTTCAGGGCCTTACCCTTCCGTGGCTTATCAGAAAAATAAATCCAACAGACAAATTCGCCGTAATTTCGGAGTTCGAGCAGGAAATAATTATTCAAAAGAAGATCGCAAAGTACTCACTCCAATTTCTGGAAGAAAAATATAATAACGATACACACAGGAGTGAGCACCTCAATAATCTCCACGCCAGGCTTAAAATTGATCTGTTATTTTTTGATCGGGAAATAGAGGAAATTAAAAATGATAGAGAAAACACGCTGACCAACTTCCAAAGCATTTACCTGGAAATGTTAGAACATCAAAGAAAAATACTTGACGAGATGAATCACAAATCAGAGTTCGATGAAGAATTGATCAGGAAATACCTTTCGTTAATCGACCTGGAAGAATTTAAAATCAGGGAAAAATTGCCCCAAGAAGCCGACTGATCTTTGTCATTGAACTACCCCAGGTTCATCTTAAATCAAGAATTAAACACTCATCAAAACTTCGATGCATTTCTAAACCCGAATTTGTATATTCGAACTCCAACATTAATTTCATGGCATCCTTTACATTAAAAATCAACAACAAATCGCACACGGTTGAAGCAGACCCTGCTATGCCGTTGCTTTGGGCTATTCGCGACCTCGTGGGCCTCACCGGCACCAAGTATGGTTGTGGCATCGCGCAATGCGGAGCTTGCACCGTTCACCTCAATGGAAATCCTGTTCGCTCCTGTTCCATGCCGATCAAGGCAGCTGCAGGGAAAGACATTACCACTATTGAGGGATTGTCAGAAGATAATTCCCATCCGGTTCAATTAGCATGGATCAAGGAGCAGGTGCCTCAATGCGGCTATTGCCAAAGCGGACAAATTATGGCGGCGGCGGCATTGTTGAAAAGGACTCCTAACCCCACGGACAAAGATATCGATAGCAGCATGCAAGGGCACATCTGCAGGTGCGGTACTTATCAGCGCATTCGTAGAGCAATTAAAACTGCTTCAACTATAGCAAGCACAAATCATCCAGTAGGTGGACATAACTGATTCAGCAATGGAAACACAAGCAGCAATATCGCGAAGGAATTTTATCAAAATCAGCGGCATGACAGGCGCAGCCTTATCGTTGGGATTTTATTTCCCGGCCAACGGAGACGCGATGGAAGTGATGAACACTGAGACTGCCGAAAACCTGGGCATTGATTTGAATGCCTGGATTTCCATCGACACGTCCGGACAGGTGACTATCACCAATCATCGGGCTGAAATGGGGCAGGGCTCCTTCCAGTCTGTACCACAAATCATAGCCGAAGAATTAGAAGTAGACCTCAACCATGTAAAAATTGTCTTTGCACAGGGCAACCAGGCAAAATACGGAAGTCAAGTTACGGGCGGGAGTTCCACGATACGGGGTTCGTACAGGAAACTTCTGCACCTGAGTGCCTCCGCTCGTGAAATGCTCATCGAGGCTGCTGCAAATAAATGGGGTGTAACTAAATCAGCGTGTTATGCCGAGAATGGGTTGGTTATTCACAGGCCTTCCGGAAAGAAATTAGGATACGGGGACCTGGTTGCGGATGCCTCCAAACTAACGCCGCCAAAAGACATAACGCTCAAAGACCCTAAGGATTATAAAATCATTCGCAAGCCATTGCCCCGGCAAGACACTCCCTCAAAAGTAAATGGCAAAGCGATTTTTGGAATCGATAAGAAGTTGCCGGGAATGATGTACGCTGTGGTTGAGCGAAGCCCGCGCTTTATCGGGAAAGTAAAAAGCTTCGACGATACAGAGACAAAAAAAATCGCCGGCGTAAAACACGTGTTCAAAGTTAACCGCGAGGTTTTCGACAATATGTTTGAAGGCGTAGCTGTAGTTGCTGACAACATCTGGGCTGCGATGCAGGGAAGGAAAGCTTTGAAAGTAGAATGGGATGATTCCGGCTTCGAGCATCACAGCACGGAACAACTGTATTCCAAAATGAAAGACCAGCTGCAAAAAGGAGATCTGATCTCGTACAAGACACAAGGCAATTTTACAGCGGCTTTTCAAAAAGCAGAGAAAAAAGTTGAAGCGACGTATGAGACCCCTTACGAGTCGCACAGCTGTATGGAGCCCCTCAATTGTGTTGCCGATGTAAAAGCGGATCAATGCGAGATATGGGGACCGATTCAGGGGCCTGACTGGATTCAAGGCGATATTGCCAGGGCACTTGGCTTGCCCATGGAGAAAGTAACGGTAAACATGACTTTTCTTGGTGGCGGTTTCGGCCGAAAAGCATTTACCGACTACCCCTATGAGGCTGCGATGATCTCCAAACAAATCAAGGCGCCTGTCCAGGTCGTTTGGACCCGCGAAGATGACACTACCCTTGGTCCATTCAGACCTGGCATGATATATCAATGTAAAGGTGGAGTTGCCGGAGGCAGAATTGCAGCCTTTGAGACACGCGTTGCGGGGCAAAATATGGATACGCAAAATCCTGGCGCTGACAAGTCCGGTTACAATGGCAGCGATACCGAGGGATTTCTTGAACCTTATTTTAATTCGATCCCTCATTTTAGTTTTGGAGATACTCCTCTGGAGTCTCCGGTACCCGTAATGTGGTGGCGATCGGTGTATGCTTCCACCAATGGTTTTGCCTTTGAAAGTTTCATCGACGAGATGGCCCTGGCTGCAGGAAAAGATCCGCTGGATTTCCGGAGACAGCATTTGAATAATTCACGCTATCAGGAATTGATTACCAGGCTTGAAGAAGTGAGTGGATGGAAGTCGCGGGGAAAAAATACCGGATATGGGGTAGCCATCACTGAATGTTTCTCGAGTATTGTGGGCGAAGTAGTTAAAGTTTCAAAAAACGGCGAAGGAAAATTAAAAATTGATAAAGTATGGGTCGTGATGGACTGCGGCTGGTATGTAAATCCTGATATTATCTCGGCGCAAGTGGAAGGAAGTATTGTGATGGCCCTCGGTGCGGCAACCAAACATGCTACCCATTTTGCGGACGGCAAAGCCGTGGAGAAAAATTTTGACACTTATAAAATGCCTCGGATCAATGACTCGCCTGAAATCGAAGTGCACGTCATGGACAATGAAGAAAAAGCGGGTGGCGTGGGCGAGCCCGGCTTGCCTCCCTTCACTCCTGCTTTGACGAACGCAATTTTCGATCTGACTGGAAAACGGATCAGGGTACTGCCATTCAATATGGAAGAAGTCTAAAAAAATCACTCTGAAGTTTAAAATTAAAACGGTCTATGATCAGAAGCGTCATGTTGTTTTGCTGTGTTGTTTGCTCCGGTATAAGTTTCTTTTCATTCCGGCAAAAACCAAAATTTGATTTGAAAGAAAGTGTTACACGAGGAAAAGATATCTACATCATTAATTGCCTTTCGTGCCATCTTGATCAGGGCGAAGGGATTGAAGGTCTTTATCCTCCCCTGGCCAAATCAGATTACCTGATGGCCGATAAGAAGAGGGCTGTTCAACAAACGTTAAAAGGCATAAAAGGTGAGATGAAAGTAAATGGTAAAATGTATAATGGCGAGATGAATGGCTTTGACTTGACCGACAATGACCTAAGTGATGTGTTGAATTACATCCGCAACTCATTTGGTAACAAAGGTACAGCAATTACCCCGGAGGAAGTTAAGGCTTCACGCAAGAGTATTAAATGAAGGATTTCAAATCGATACGGACCGCGTTCAGTAAAATTGATTTCACCCAACGAAAGGCTGCATTGGCTACCGTGGTTAAAGTAAAGGGATCATCCTATCGAAGCCCTGGAGCGCGCATGCTCATCACCGATGATGGCCGCTGGGTAGGATCCATAAGCGGCGGTTGCCTCGAGGGCGACGCGCTGCGCAAAGCCAGAAAAGTAATGATGGAGCAAAAGCCCATGACCGTCACGTATGATACGCGCGAAGCGAGTAATCAAAATCTTGGTATCGGACTGGGTTGCAACGGAGTGATTGATGTGTTCATTGAACCCATTGACTATTTGAATGATGCGAACCCCATTCAGCTGTTCGACCGGTTAACAGGACACGAGGAAGTCGTTGCCTTGGCTACCGTCTTTAATGGAGAGTCCGTAGGCGAAAAATTGGCATTAAAGGGGGATGAAATTTTGATTCAATCGATCGCAAACACAGATCTATCTCGAAAAATTCTAATCGATCTCGAAAAAACAATCCAATCCGGGCAGTCAGAGACAAAATTTTACGACAACGGGACCGAAATTTTTCTGGAGATCATTCAGCCGACGATTTCATTATTGATTTTAGGCGGGGGATTTGATGCACGACCGGTAAGTGACATGGCGAAAGCCCTGGGGTGGAATGTGTCAATTACAGACGAATGTGTGGCACACCTTGCTCCCGCTTTTTTTCCAACAGCAGATCAATTGTCTTTATGCCATCGGGATTTTATTGATCGTGAATTTCATATAACGGCTTACACCGCTTGTGTACTGATGTCACACAATTATGAATACGATAGGGATGTGCTGAGGAAAATAATCAAAACACCCTGCCCTTACATTGGTATCCTGGGTCCACGCAAGCGGTTTGACAAGATGGTGGAGGAGTTTGCGATAGAAGGAATACAATTAACGGAGGAAGATCACTTGCGCATTCACTCCCCCATTGGATTAGATATTGGTGCAGAAACCCCTCAGGAAATTGCCCTGTCTATCATGGGAGAAATTCATGGAAAGTTTTCTGGTCGGACTGGAAGTTTTTTAAAACACCGGATGGGGCCCATTCATTCGCGTATGGACAGTGATGATCAGGTATTCAAGCAACTATTTCTGATTGAGAGCACGTTTCGAAGGAGCAAAAAAAATTAATGGGATCGATTGACCCTCAGGAATCAATCGTGAAAGACCTGGCGATCATCATTCTGGCTGCCGGATCATCCTCCCGGTTAGGGCAATCGAAACAACTGTTTACCTGGCAGGGCAAGTCACTATTGGAAGGAGCGATTGAAACAGCCAGTAGTGTT
>Ga0210403_10003559_pt1 | contig 13661 bp, 14 predicted proteins | sample IncBWC19MmetaG_FD_150863 | JGI IMG/M metagenome (GOLD analysis project Ga0210403, IMG submission 150863) | Forest soil microbial communities from Barre Woods Harvard Forest LTER site, Petersham, Massachusetts, United States - Inc-BW-C-19-M | ecosystem: Environmental > Terrestrial > Soil >... | reverse complement strand
CCATCACCGGCTCGCTCGACGGCACCGTCGTATCAACAACTTTCGGCGCCGGCCGATTTGCCAATTCTTCCGAAGAAATCAGTGTGGCCACCGGTTGAGGCACAGGAACACCTTTCTTTTTGAGTTGCTTCTGTAGCGCTTCGAGTGCTCGCCGTTCCTTTTCAGTCTTCAGTTTTTCTCTGAGATCCGACTTCCGAATTCTCCGGCGCACTCGCCATTCGTGCAGCTTTGCCACGCTGCGGCGCGTAAGGTTGACCATCTCGCGAACAAGATGAATCGGACGCAGGCCGGTAACCAGAATCAGCGTGGTCAAATAAACTCCGACGATAAGAAGAACCGACCCCATCGGGCCGAGAGCAGCAGGGAGTAGGCCGCGGTGTTCATTGGACAAGCCATAACCAATAAGACCGCCGGGACCCCGAATATCCACCGGCACCTTCCTGCCGAGCAAGTGGCTAATACCCCAGGCTTCATCGAGGCATGCACCAGAAACGAGGAACAGAACGATCCACGGGATTCGAATCGCCATGCGCAACCGCGGATAAAATAATTTAGCTGCCCCGAAGCCGAGCAAGACGGCTGCCAACAACAGCGAAGCAAAAACGCCGATCAACTGATAACAAATACCCGCCACAATTGCTCCAAGCGGGCCGATGAAATTTTGTGCAGGATGATTCGCCGGTGAAACGTGGCTGAACCAGAACCAGGACGGTATATCCTTCGGCGTATAGGAAATCAGCGCAAAAAAGAGCAACGTGCCGGCAAAAAGCAGAACGAGAGCGAACACTTCGTTCCAAGCGCTGAGTCTATCTGTGCGGCCCACCGCGTGTGATAGTAATCCTGCGGCGGCGTGTTTCAATCATCTTATACGTCGCATTAGTCCCATTCGCCTCATATGAAGCGGGGATCACATGGGACGGATGCACGCTTTCATCCTTGCGCGCGCGACCGGAGACTGATAACTGTGCCAGCGCATTATGGCTTCTTTCGTTCGCATGGGCGTTGTCGCTGTTTCGTTCGCGGTTGTCCTGTTTTCCACCTCCTGCGAAAAACATCCGCTCGGCCAGATGCCGGAAGTCCAGCGTGAGCAGCCTGATCCGGCAAAAGTCTGGTCACACACAGACAACGCGGACACGAAAGAGTCGTCGTCTTCCGCGACCGGTTCAGAATCTTCTTCGGAGACTCGTTAGGCACAGGAGATCACGTCCACATGGCCAAACACAAATATTTAACTTCGCCACCGAATCTGACCGGCATGCCGCCCGGCGTGCCGTACATCATCGGCAACGAAGCGGCCGAACGTTTCTCCTATTACGGGATGAAGTCGGTGCTGACCGTCTTCATGGCGCACTACATCCTGAATCAGTCCGGTGTGCTGGCGCCGATGAGCCCGAATGAGGCGTACATGTACACGCATTATTTCGTGTTCGGCGTTTATTTCCTTCCGATTCTTGGCGCAATTATCGCGGATGGTTGGATCGGCAAATACTGGACCATCTTCTCGCTCTCGATCGTGTACTGCCTGGGCAACCTCACGCTCGCGTGCATGGCCACGTCGTGGGGAATCGCGATCGGGCAGCGCACAATGCTCTCCGCCGGATTGTTTCTAATCTGTTTGGGCGCGGGCGGGATCAAGCCCTGCGTGTCAGCGAACGTCGGCGATCAATTTGGCGAATCGAACAAGCATCTCCTTTCGAAAATGTTCGGGTGGTTCTATTTCTCGATTAACGCTGGTTCGTTTATCTCCTCAATCCTCTGTCCATGGCTCCTTGCAAATCCAAAGTATGGGCCTGGATGGGCTTTTGGAATTCCAGGCATAGCGATGGTAATCGCGACTTTGTTCTTCTGGGGCGGTCGTAAGAAAATGGTGCACGTGCCGCCGGGGGGCCTTGGTTATTTGCGAGAAACATTCAGCCGGGAGGGTCTTCTCACACTCGCCAGGATCGCCATGGTTTATGTGTTTATCTTGGTCTTCTGGGCACTCTGGGGAATGAGCAACGGCGTGGAGTGGACTTTGCAGGCGGAGAAAATGAACTTGCACTGGCTGGGCATGAATTTGATCGCTGCACAGGTGCAAACAGCAAATCCGATCTTGATCCTGCTTTTCATTCCGTTGGTGAATTACGTGATTTATCCGGCCATCGATAAAATTTTCCCACTTACTCCACTGCGCAAAATCGGCATCGGCCTTTTTCTCACCGGTTTGTCTTTCGTCGTGATCGTTTGGATCCAGGGTCAAATCGATTCGGGGTTAAGGCCAAGCATCAATTGGCAGTTGCTCGCCTACGTCATTCTGACGCTTGGTGAAGCGATGGTTTCGATCACCGGGCTCGAGTTTTCATATACCCAGGCGCCCAATACGATGAAGAGCTCGGTGATGGCGTTGTGGCTTCTCACAGTAGCCAGCGGTGAACTCCTCGTGGGACTATTCAATAGATGGGTCTTGAACCCCGACAGCACACGCAAGCTAACTGACTACCAATACTTCATGTTCTTCACGGTTTTGATGTTCGCGACTGCCGTCGTTTTCGTCATGGTATCGTGTTTCTATAAGGGTCGCACTTACCTGCAAACGCAGCTTACCCCGGATGAAATCGCCACAGAGCCGATTCTTCACGGCGGCACGCCGAGCTGAGGTCGAATGAAAGTCGTCATCGCAGCCGGCGTCTTCCTGTCGTTATCGATGTTGAACGCAGCGGCCACTACGCAGGACGACGAGTTTCAAAAAATTGCCGGGGATTACATCGAGCGATATTTGCAGGCCAACCCTGAGGATGCGACCGAGCTCGGTGACCATCGGTTTGATGGCCAGTTAACCGATTACTCGCCTGACGCCCGCGCGAAAGATCTCGCAACCCAAAAAGAATTTCGTGACAAGCTAAACGCCATCGACGGATCGAAGCTAACCGACGCGAACAGCGTCGATTTTCGCATCCTCAAGGAGAACATCGATTACCAAATCTTCCGGGCCGAAGAATTGAAGGAACCGGATTGGAATCCGGTCGTTTACATGCAAAGCCTCGCCAACAGCCTTTATGTGTTGGTCGCGCGCGACTTTGCGCCGGCGGAAAAACGGATCCCAAATTTGCGCCAACGCATGGAGAAAATTCCGGGCGTGATTGCTCAGGCGAAAGCCAACCTCGAGCATCCGCCGCGCGTTCATACGGAGACAGCGATTGAGCAAACGCAGGGCGCAATCAATCTGGTGCGCGAAGGTCTCGCGCCGCTTCTCGATCAGGCTGGCAAAACGAAGAAGGACTTGGCCCCTTTACAACAAAAAACGGCCACTGCTTTGGAGGACTACAAGAAATGGCTTCAGAACGATCTATTGCCGCGCTCCGATGGCAATTTCCGCCTCGGCGCAGAGAAGTTTCGGAAGAAGCTGCATTTCGCGCTCGCGTCCGACCTGTCGATGGAAGAAATCATGAAGCGCGCGCAGGCCGACCTGCAACAGACGCAAACCGCCATCTACGACATTGCGTTGCCTCTCTACAAAAAATATTTTCCAAACGCTGACGCAGCGACGTTGGCAGACAACCACAAAGTCACAGCCGCAGTGCTAGGCAAGCTTGCGGAGCAACATCCGAACGACGCCACTGTGGTCGACTTCGCCAAAACGGTGGTCACGGAGGCTACCGCCTTCGTTAAGCAACATGCTCTGGTCTCCGTCCCGAATGTGCCGCTAGACGTGATTGCGATGCCGGAATTTAAGCGCGGTGTTGCGATTGCCTATTGCGATGCGCCGGGCCCGCTGGAGAAAAATGGCAAAACATTTTTCGCCGTCGCGCCAACGCCCAACGATTGGTCAAAAGAGAGAAAGGAATCGTTCTTTCGCGAATACAATAACTATATGATTCGGGATTTGACGGTGCACGAAGCGATGCCCGGGCATTATTTGCAACTCGCGCACGCCAACGAATTCGGCGCGCCCACTCTGGTTCGCGCAATTTTTCGAAGCGGAACATTCATCGAGGGCTGGGCCGTGTACTGCGAACAGGTGATGGCAGAAAAGGGCTACGGCGGCCCGGAGGTGAAAATGCAGCAGTTAAAGATGCGGCTCCGCGCGATTTGCAACGCCATACTCGACCAAAGCATTCACGCCGGAAACATGACTGAAAAAGAAGCGATGGATTTAATGACTAAAGAAGGTTACCAGCAGGAGGGCGAAGCGGTGGCGAAATGGAAACGCGCACGGCTGACTTCTGCGCAGCTCTCGACGTACTTCGTCGGCGCCACCGAACATCTCGATCTTCGCTCCGCCGAGCAGAAAAAGCTTGGGAGTGATTTCAATCTCAAGAAATACAACGACCAGGTGATTTCCTACGGCAGCCCGCCGGTAAAATATGTGCGGGAGTTAATGCTTCAAGGAACGAGGGCTTCCCAGCCGTCGAGTTAGCCAATGACGGTTTGGAAGCCGTCATTGCTTGGACGTAACGCGACGCTTTGAGGCATGTTTGCGCTTGCGCGGTGCAGTCGGTGCGGATTTAGTCGCAGCCGATAGCGCTACAAGTTCATCGAGATTAAGTATTCGGCGGCGTTTAGTTCCGATCTCTCGGAACGCCACCTCGTACCAGCCGTTCATTCGCTCGACGACGTAACGTTTCTGTCCGATGCGCATCGGTTCACGCGCGATCACGCGATGGATGACTCTTTCGTATTTTGAGCGTGGCCAGCGCCGCATTCCACGGCGACCCCAATCAATCCGATGCCCGACGTCGTCATACGCGTCGGGGCGTTTCTCGAAATCGAGAAATGAACGCGCATCCCCGGCAAAAACCGCGGCGACATGCTCCAGTGAGCTTGAACTACTGATCTGCCGAATTCGCAGACGAAATGGCCGCAAAGTTTCTGCTGCGATTGCCCGCAGGCTCAAGATTCGGCCATCGCGTAATTTCCAACGCGGCTCGTTGATGTCGGCCACAAATGGATTTTCGCCTAACGAATCAACCGTGACTCGCCAACCGCGGCGCGACGAATGTTTTCGTAGACAAAATCGCGACGTGCGCGGAATTCCATGTCGCTGCAGTTGTCTCAGGGCAAAATCTTCCCAGCGGAGCACCGTTTGAACAACGCCCGTGATGAAGGCGCAGGTCGCCAGCATCAACGCTGGATCGGGGGTAAAATCAACGGTGATTTCGATCCGGTTTCCGCGCGGACGCACGCCGACGGCGCTGCTTTGCCGGTTGGTTGCCAGCAAGATCACTGGCATCGGCAGGATGTGCGCCAGCAGATAGGCGAGCTTCGTGGCATTGCGAAGCTTTGATCGCCGCGCGTTCGGAAAGGAAAAGTTGTAATGCGTGCTGAAGCCCTGGAGCCGGCACTGGCAATTGTGCCGCTTGCTCCAATGGTCCAGCTCCATTCGAAGGCAGCGGATTTGCTCCCATAGCAAACGCGTCGCGCGATAACAGCAGCCCCGCTCGAGCTCAATAATTGGTGTCGCGACTTCGATCACTCCGGTGTCGAAATAAATTGCACCGCCCGCGGGCAGTTGAAACGATTTGCCGGTGCGCGGAATCATGCGGCTCCGCACTAAACGGCTGGGATCGCCAAATACTTTTTCCGGACGCCGTCTGCGTCCATTCAATAAAAGATTAAATTCCGCTTCCAAGCCGATCACGGCCCGGGGCAGCGTTGCACCAGGCACGCGACGGCGAACGGGATGGGAGTTGCGTTCTGTTCGGCGGTCCTTCATCTGCTCAATCGGAAATTAAATCGCTTCGCTGCATTCGCGCGGAGTCAACGTCACAAAACCTAAATCGATGTGCAGATGGTCGTCGGTTTGCCCTCGTTCTCGTCCGAATGACCGAACAAAAACTGCCGGACTAAGCGATGCCGCAATCGCACGATATTTCTCAATTGGTCTCGCGTCGGACAGAAAAGTGTCGCCGACGCGATAAATGTTCGCAGCCGTCCCCCACGCGTGAATGCTCTTTGCCCCGCCAATCTGATGCGCAGGCGAGCGGTAGCCGCCATTTGCGCTGATGAACACCGATGCGTCAATTTCGCGGCGAAAATCCTCGAGCAATCTGGCGAGCAAAACAATCGCGCACGGCACATAGTGAGGAAACTGGCTCAGGAGCAACTGGGTCTCGCGGCAATCAACCAGCATCAATTCCGCCAGGGTAAAGTGTGGCGCCAGGCGAATCTCATGCGCTTCCTGCCAGCTCGCGATTTCATAGAAGAAGCGCGGCAGACGATGAACAGTGCCGTTGATATCCGTTTCGATTTCACCCGGCCGCAGTAACACGCGGTACTCGTTAGGCAGACGCATACCATCGATAGCCCGCAAAATCTTAGTGCTCATTTGATTTGAGTCCCTTCCCTTGGAGGGACCCATAAATCGCTCCGGAAATCGACGCGACTGTTTCGCGTCGCCCCTCTTGATCTGGATCAAATTCAGTCAAAATCGCAGCGATGTACGGTTCGCGTTCGGGCAAATACACGATGCCGAAGTCATGGCACGCAGTCGAGATCTCGCCCGTCTTATGCGCCACTATTGCATGGGGCGGAAGACCGGCGGGAATCATGGAGTTGAATCGTTGCTCCAGCAGAATTTGGATTACTTGTTGTTTGCTTTCGTTGGTTAGAAAATTGCCGCGGATCACAGACAAGAGACACAGCAGCCCGTCAGCCGTCGCTTCATTGTTGATTCCTCGCTCGTGCGCAGCGTGATCTTCCACACCTCGCCGCAGTTCAATCCCTTGAACTTGCGCTTCTCGCAGGACTATCCGCGCGTATTCCACACCCACAAAGTCGAGCAGCAAATTCGTCGCCAGGTTGCTGCTCCCACAAATCATTGCATGCGCAAGCGCGGAGATCTTCGCGGTCCGACCAATTGTCGCGTACAGTTCAGGTGTGGCGTCTCGGTCGGGGCTGACGTGAAAAATAGTGCCGTCGGCTGGAGAGAAGAAACGATTCCGTACGTGTAACGAGTCATCCAACCCAAGCCGCCGCTCATCCGCTGCGCGAAAGACCGCCAGAAGCACGGCCACCTTGATTGTGCTTGCGGCGTGAAACCAGCGGTCGCCGCGCAGAGAAAATCGAAAATCAGTCTCGAAATCGTGCAGTGCCACGGCAATGGCCCGAGCTTTGCTTTCAGCAGCCAGTCTCTCTAGTTGGTCGGTTAACCTCCTCGATACATCCACCCGCGACATGGAAGTGCTCTTTACATGGCCATTGGGAAGTCGCAAATTCGCCGATGCCAAATCTGGCGACGTGGATCCGTCCCAAGGACGCAAAGTGCTTTCGCGCCATTTTCTCAAAGCACCCCGAGATCAAGGTGTGGAATGCGCGAAATCGACCTGTTCGACTCGACGAGATGCACGGGCTCCTGCTCACGGGCGGCTCTGATATCGCGCTGGAATTTTTGCGCCAGGACGTCCCCGATCCTTCGGTGCTGGACAAACAAATCGACCCCGAGCGCGACCGCTGGGAATTTCAGGCGGCGCGGGAAGCGCTCTCGCGCGGTCTGCCGATCCTGGCAATCTGCAAAGGGCTTCAGGTATTCAATGTCGCGCTCGGCGGCACGCTAAAGCTCGACATCAAAGGGCATGATTTGCCGGAGCAAAAGCATTGTGATGTTCAGCCGTTGCGCAGTGCGCGGCGCGCCTCGCATCGTTTTGAAAAAGTGAACAGCGCCCATCACCAGGCAATCGATCAATTGGGCGACGACTTGGAAGTAGAAGCCTGGGCGGCGCATGATGGAATTATTGAGCAGGTTCGCTTGCGGAAATATCCGTTCGGACTCGCGGTGCAATATCATCCTGAGCGCAGCCGACTCTACGATTCCCTCTTTGACGATTTCTTCGCGCGATTGGAAACGCTAAAGCGGTAACCCTCAAGGGGGGACGGCTGCCCAAGCCGTCTTTCCTTGTTTAGCGCTTTAGCACCGCAACTCGGCGGAGTCTCAAGGCGAGCAGCGCCGCGACAATTGCACACGCGGCCAACAGAATGAATGCCGGGACATCAGTGCCGAACCGATCCTTCATCGCGCCAATTACCGTTGGACCGAGAAACCCGCCCACGTTCGCAATTGTTACCACCAGCGCAATCCCCGCCGCAGCAGGCGCTCCGGTCAGGAACCGAGGCGGCATAGACCAAAACGGTCCATAAGCCGCGCAGTGCCCGATTGGAACGAGCGCCAGAGAAAACACGGCCAAAATGGGTTGCCGTAAAAGAGCGCAACCAAAAAATCCGGCGCCCATAATGAGCAACGGAACGGATACGTGCCATGGGCGCTCATCAGTTCGATCAGAATGCGCGCTGTTCAAGAGCATGAAGATGATCGTCACTGCGCTGATTAAACCGATGACGATTCCTACACCCAGGTCGCTACTTCCGGTGAGCGATTTGACGACAAGCGGTGCCCAGAACGAGTAACCATAAAATCCAATCGCGGCCAGGAGAAAGATAATCCCGAGCTGCCAAATAGTCGGGTTTGTTAACGCCGAGACGATTCCGAGGGGGTGTGCTGTGACGCGAGAATCACGTTCGGCCGCAAGCCTGCTTACCAGCCAATCTTTTTCCGCGGAACTGAGCCAGTGCGCTGTCTCTGGCCGGTCACTTAGATAAGCGAGCACGATCACGCCGAGCAAAATCGCTGGAATTCCTTCGACCAAAAACAACCACTGCCATCCAGCGAGACCGAGCACTCCATTCAGGCTCAAGAGTGCTCCGGAGAGCGGGCCGCCTACGACACCGCTCACCGGAACGGCTGTCATGAAAGAGGCGATAGCGCGAGCGCGTTGCGCCTCCGGATACCAATGACTCAAGTAGTAAATCATTCCGGGAAAGAAGCCGGCCTCGGCAGCGCCTAGTAAAAATCTCAAGATGTAGAAAGGCAGCGCGGTCCGGACAAAGATCATCCCCACAGATATAGCGCCCCAACTGATCATGATCCGCGCAATCCAGCGACGCGCTCCGACGCGGTGCAAAATGAGATTGCTAGGCACTTCGCACAGGCAATACCCGAGGAAGAACACGCCGGAACCGAATCCAAACGCAGCGGAGCTAAATCCGAGGTCGGAATTCATCTGCAGCGCCGCAAACCCGACGTTCACCCGATCAAGCCATGCCACGATGTAGAGGATGAAGATAAACGGGATTAACCGCAGGGTGATCTTGCGCAAAGTCGCAGTCGCCACGTCGGGAGTCTTTGACCGTGCCCAGGAGATCTGTTCTTCAGGAACGCGCACCGCAGCGCATCGTATCTTAAAAATGAAGAAGCATGAATGATAAATCACGAAACAAACCCGAACAAAACATCACGAGCAATAACCCCTTCGTCATTCGGATTTTGTTATTCCTTTGTCATTCGACATTCGGATTTCGTCATTTCTTATGACGACTTCCATCTTTATTTCTTGGAACGCCAGCTGATCATGAATGAAACTGAGCAACTCCAGCCCGCGGGTGTCGGGCATGTGCGTGCAACGCAATTCAATGCGCGCCGGTTTGCCGTCCAGTTCCGGATGCGCCTCCGCCATCTCGCCGTCGAGCAGGAATGAAACGTAAGCGTTAAACCGTTCCTGCAACACGAGCAATTGTTCATCGGAGTCGTCCCACTCGTTAGGCTCATTCATCACGAGAACGATCTCGCCTGTTTTCGGGTCGCGCGCAATGACATCAATCACGCCAATACGATCTTTGATTTCTGAAGTTTGAAGTTTGTTGTCCATCGGGCCGATTCAATGTTCGACGTTCGATGTTCGACGTTCGATGTTCAACACAAACAAATGACGAACGACCTTAATACCGAGGAGACTCGCACCGGCGCCGGCGTTTGGCACAAACGCCTCTACACGGGTTGACCGCATACGACTCCGACGGACCTTAACCGCCATGAGAAAACGAAGGCGCGCAAGTCAATTAACGCTTCTTGGGCGCAGCGAAGCGGAGCTGCCCGCGTCGCCCGCAGAAGCGCGGCTTGAGACCTTCCCGAATCCAGCGCCGCACCGCGCCTACCGGATCCATTTCGAGACGGATGATTTCACTTCCGTTTGTCCGGTGACAGGGCAACCAGATTTCGCTCGGATCGATATCGATTACGCGCCGGATCGTCTCTGCGTCGAAAGCAAGTCGCTCAAATTTTATCTTGCCTCATATCGCAATGAGCGAGCATTTAACGAAGCTGTCACAAACCGTATTCTGGATGATTTCGTGAAAGCCTGTGCGCCCCGCGAAGCAATCGTCTCCGCACAATTCTCCGCGCGCGGCGGAATCTCGCTCACCGTGCGGGCCGAGTATCCGGGTGACAAGAATTAGCACGACTCCTGATGAGACTCGTCATTCCGAGCGAAGTCGAGGAATCCCGGGGCGAAACCGAGTGGCCGTTCTACGGGATCCTTCGACTTCGCTTCGCTCCGCTCAGGATGACCGCAGCGTTCTGATCAATGAGACCCGCAGTTGTCCTCTTGAGCGGCGGAATCGATTCGACCACCACGTTGGCAATCGCAATCGCGGAAGGCTACCAACCATACGCGCTCTCATTTGATTACGGCCAGCGGCACAAAACCGAAACGCGGGCTGCTCGCCGCGCCGCCGAATCGTTAAGCGCGAAAGAACATCGCGTCGCAAAAATCGACCTGCGCGTCTTCGGCGGCTCGGCGCTCACGGACGAGATCGCTGTGCCGAAGCAACGTTCGCAAACAGAAATCGCGCATGCCATCCCCGTCACGTACGTTCCCGCGCGCAACACGATCTTCCTCGCGTACGCCCTTGCCTGGGCAGAAGTGATTCCCGCCAATGACATTTTTCTTGGCGTAAACGCAATCGACTACAGCGGCTACCCCGATTGTCGGCCAGAATTCATCGAGGCGTTCGAGAACTTGGCCAACCTCGGGACCAAAGCCGGTGTCGAAGGCAGGCGCTTTCAAATTCACACGCCGCTCATCAAATTTTCCAAAGCCGATAATATTCGCAAAGCCGTCGAGCTGGGGGTCGATCTGTCGCTCACCCATAGTTGTTACGATCCATCGCCCGAAGGTCTGGCCTGCGGCGAATGCGATTCCTGTCTCCTGCGCCTCAAAGGTTTTCGCGAAGCCGGAATGAAAGATCCGATTCGTTACGCAAAAAAGTGAAACGCTTCTTTCGAATTTTCGATCTTTCGAAAAACGAACAGCGCGTCGTGCTAATCGTGATGCTTGTTCTGATCGCACTCGCGTTTGTGGGTTACAAAACTCGTGTTCATCATCGTGTGGGGCAGCTCACACCAGCGACAGAATCGAAACCGTCTCCGATGCCTGCGCAGTCGGAGAATGATCACTAGTTTTGATCTTCTGTTACGCCCCGGGGCAGGCTAGATAGGCAACGCGAGCTTTGTTCGAGTTGGTCGGTAATATCAGTAGCAAGCCCTGAACGCCATTCCCACCAACGCAGGTTAGATTGCATGAAGAAGCTTCTCTTGATCGGCTTCTTGTTACTTGGGTTGCCATTTACACGAAATTCAAGTCTCGCTGCATCGTCTGCAAACGACCGCTTGTACCAGGTCGATCTATCAGAATTTCCTAAGTACCGCGGCTCTCTGGATGGGAAAGCTTGGTCCTACTCCGTTCAACTACGCACGAATGATGGTAGAGCCAACCTTCGCCCCAGAGTACTCTGTGTCGGTTTACTCGCGGGTCCTTAGACGAGGTAAAATTAAATACGTTGTGACGTATATGGCTGCGGATCGAAATTTGTGACAGGCAACTGACATCGGCAGGCACCGGCAACGGGCACTAAAACGCCCCGAATTGATTGTGAGATTCCAAAGCAGACTGCAGAGAACGTAAAGCAGGCATGGATTGAAATGCTGTCGCGGCGATCAAACCCAAGCGATGCGGGAAGAAGATGCCGCGCGCACGACTGACGCGACAATAGCTGAGTTCTCAGTCCAACTACCGCGTGGTGAGACATTGTATGGAGAGATGGCAGTCGAATTGCCGGAAGGGCGGAAAACAAGGGCTCTGTTGGAGGTGGCAAATGCTCTTATCCATTATTGCAAGTCGAAACCGACAAATCATCCGGCAATCGCAGGTCAAATTGATCGGAAAGTAAAAGGACTGCTCCAAATGTTGAGACGCAGATGATCACGATGGCTGCCGCCTGCGGTCAAAGCTCAGCCTTTCGTTTCACTCTTCCGTCACCCCCGGAATCCGGCCGTAGCCGACAAAGACCGGACTGATTTTAGCGTCGCCGCTTTTGGGTGGCGGCGGTAGTTTGAAATCGAAAACGCTGACGCCCCAGCGTTGTTTGCCATCGTATGTGCGGCCGTCGCTTGATCCGACCATTACCCGCTTGGTCGTTCGCTTCTCGCGTCCCAGATAAATCATGGTGTGAGTAATTGGCGGGTCGCGATCGATGTCGTAGGTGCCGCGCCAGAATAGCAGGTCGCCGGGCTTTAAGTCATCGAGTTCGAATGAGTCCTCCTTACGGCTCAAGACTGCCTTGAACTTACCGGCTTTGCGGACCCACACGTATTGCTGACTAGAATCGCGCGGCACATCGGAAAAACCGTTTTGCTGAAGCACGTAGTAAACGAAACCGGAGCAATCCATGCTACCGTTTTTCGGATCAGCAGAGCCATAGGTGTAACCGAGATTTTGTTTTGTCAGCACGAGACCGGCGTCAATGATTTGGCGAACTTTTGCCGGGTAGGTTTCGTACCCCTCAATTTGGTTCGGCGAGAGACTCACGTTCGGCCAAGCTTTCTTCCCTGGACCACGCTCGGACGTCGAAGGCACTGGCGTTTCCGATGGGGTCGCGGGTGGATTTTCTTCGGACTCAGGTGTTGGTGTGGGAATCGCTCTTTTCCGCTTTGATTTGCTCTTCGGCGTGGCTGTTGGTGAGGGAGTCGGTGACGCTTTCTTTCGTTTGGGCGAACCGGTAGCCGATGGCGAGGGTGTCGGTTTCTTCGCGGAGTGCTTCCGATGTTTAAGCGATGGAGTCGGACTTGGGTCAGGTTCAAAAACTTTATTAATCCTTGATCCTAACGACTCTTCGGCCGCAGGCGCAGCATTAACGGCTCCGAACAAGCTCACAAGAATCAGAAGCCACTTCATAAATCGACACTGTAGTGTTTGCTGTCCTCAGCGGAGAATCCATCGCGTGATCACGCATATGTGCTGAGGACAGCGCACGCTGTAGCACCTGAAGGAGATCGGGAGGCAGTATGCCTGCTGGCCCACAGACAAGATGTCTGTGCTACGAATCCGCCAGCTCCTGGAGAATTGCTTTGTTAAGGCGAATGCCACCTTCAAGATTTTCGAGCGGAAAATTTTCGTTTGGGGAGTGCGCACGGCAATCGGGCAGCGCGAGTCCCATCAGTAGCGTTTCGATCCCGAGAATTTCCCGGAATTCCGAGACAATCGGGATGCTCCCGCCCTCGCGGATGAGCGCAGCGTCGCGGTTGAAAGCTTTGCGCAACGCGCGTTGTGCCGCTTCGCCCATCGCGGAGTGCGGATCTGTGAGATACCACGGGCCGCTGTGGCCAGTGGTCACTTCCATCGTGACGCCGCTGGGCAAATTTTTCTCCAAATGCGTTTTCGCCAGTTCCAGAATTTCCTCTCCTCTCTGTTCGGGAACGAGACGGAACGTCAGTTTCGCAAAGGCGTGACTCGGAATCACCGTTTTTGTCCCCTGCCCCTGATATCCGCCGCCGATTCCGTTGATCTTGGCCGTTG
>Ga0210403_10003556_pt1 | contig 13662 bp, 10 predicted proteins | sample IncBWC19MmetaG_FD_150863 | JGI IMG/M metagenome (GOLD analysis project Ga0210403, IMG submission 150863) | Forest soil microbial communities from Barre Woods Harvard Forest LTER site, Petersham, Massachusetts, United States - Inc-BW-C-19-M | ecosystem: Environmental > Terrestrial > Soil >... | reverse complement strand
GGCCGGGGTACATGTATTTATTGCAAGTGCGCGGGCGGAAAAGCGGGCGGCTGTACGAGACGCCGGTAAACATGCTGGATGTGGAAGGAAAGCGCTACCTGGTGGCTCCGCGGGGACGGACCCAGTGGGTGAGGAATGCGGAAGCGACAGGAGAAATTACGCTGAAAAAGGGCCGCTCGCGCCAGAATTTTCGTCTGCGGCCGATTGCGGATGGGGAGAAGCCGCCATTTCTTAAGTTGTATTTGGAGAGGTTTGTCACGCAGGTGCAGCGATATTTTACGGTCAAGGCGGGGTCGGCCGCAGAAGCATTCCGTGAAGTCGCGCCGAATTATCCGGTTTTTGAGCTGCTGCGCTCGGACAAACCATAGAGACCAATTCCATAAACGCGGCTGAATTAAGAAAGACTAGGTACCGTCAGCCCTACGCTCGGGCTGATTTCAGGACCCAGCTAACACCCGCTGGTCAATCCGCGTCTTGGCTGGATGTAAAGCGAAGTCCGAACGTCCAAATTGTCAGGAAGGCCAGCCATGTCACGGAAATCACAGTTCTTGGCTTTTTTCGCTCTGCTTGCATGCTGCTTCGCGATCTCGTCCCATTCGCTGGGCAAGGATGCCAGACCGGTCTATTCAAGTCTCACGGCTCACGAGTGGGGCACCTTCACTTCGATCGCGGGCAGCGACGGACGGGCTGTCGAATGGTCACCGCTGACCGGTTCCACGGACCTTCCCGCGTTCGTCGAACACTTTCGCGATCCGGGCTTTAAACTGGGTCTGCGCGGCACCGTGCGCATGGAAACGCCGGTCTTGTACTTTTATGACTCGCGCGAAGAGACCGTATCGGTGAACGTGGCGTTCTCCAAAGGAGTGATCACCGAATGGTATCCGCACGCCAGCCGCGTCGAGCCTACGGCTAAGAGTCTTTATAACCCAATTCTCCGTCAAGCAAGCGGCAGCGGAAGTATCGCTTGGGACTCGGTCACTCTTGCGCCAAGCGGGAGACCGGAATTTCCGCGCGAAGACCGGAACAATCACTATTTCGCCGCTCGAATGACTTCTTCGACGCCCTTGCGAGTGAAGACCGCCTCAGGTGAGCAGCAAGAAAAGTTTCTATTCTATCGCGGCGTTTCTGCGTTTTCCGTCCCGCTTTCCGCAACGATGGACACGGATGGGAAGCTGCGAGTCAAAAATCACGGCGATCAGGAAATCTCAACGACGATTCTCTTTGAGCGGCGCGGCGAGAAAGTGGGCTACCGCATCAGAGGGTCACTCAAGGAAGAAGTGATTCTGGATATGCCGGAGCTGAACTCTACCATTGATGACCTGGGCCGGGACCTGGAAGGAATTTTGGTTGCCCAAGGTCTCTATCAGGACGAAGCCCACGCCATGGTCGAAACCTGGAGAGATTCCTGGTTCGAGGAAGGCAGCCGGCTGCTGTATATCGTTCCGCCGGCGTTCGTAAAGGCGGTGCTTCCGCTTTCGATCAAGCCTGCCCCCGCGCAAACCGTGCGCGTTTTTGTGGGCCGACTGGAACTTGTCACGCCCGCAACGGAAAAGGCGGTCGAGACCGCGTTTGCGGCTCAAGACACTGCGACATTGAAGGCGTATGGCCGGTTCCTGGAGCCGATTCTCGCAACGATGATCAAGAAGGAGAAGGATCAAGCCCGGGGTGGACGACTCCAGAGCTACCTCAATATCGTTTACAGCCGCCTAGTGAATCAGAACCTGGGTCGAAACTAACGAGGCTACCGGCTGGTGACCAATTGTCCCACTGCAGCTAGGATCGCCTGCCGATAGACCGGCAGCTCGCTGGCAACTACCGTTACTTGCCGGTCAGGCTTAGCTGGCTGGCAATGCAAAACCACTGGCCGTCTTTCTTGATCCACGTGTCGGTGAACCGGCCTACATGCGAGAACGGTTTCCCCTTCTCCGTGCCCTTTTCGCGAGTCGCGCCAATGACAATCACGGTATCACCGTGACGGTGCAACTTCATATCCGTGGAAACTTCAACTGTTAGCTGCACGGTATTATCCCTGATGGTCGCTAGGAACTGGCTCTTGGACATTACGCTTCCATCGTAATCCGTGAACACATAATCGCTATCCAGCATCTTCCCCATGGCGTCTGCATCATGGTTGATCTGCATCTGATTCCAAAGATTTTCCAGCGCGATGATTTTCGTTTCGTCACCTTGCGCTATGGAAATTTCTTGAGCGAAGGGCAAGCAGGCAAGTGCCAATAGAAAAGTGAGGGTTCGTAACATCAGATGGCTCCTTCAGGCCTAACGTTCCTTCCGAGAATCGCACGAAACAAGCTCCCGGTGGCTGTGGAAATTTCGAATCATGGCCGTTTTAGACAAGGGGCCTGAGCCGGATGGTCCAGCCAAATTGTGGGTTGCGTGGCTATGGGGATTGCGCGAAAATTGGGGTTCCCGCCGTGGCAGGAACAGTCCCCGAGAGCGCTTTCGCGGCCGGTCCGAGACTCGTACGCGCGAATCATGCGCAAGAAATGAAGGGCAAAAGGTCATGACGCAACACGTTGGCGAACTCAATCCTCCGGTTCGGTTGATGCTGACTCCCGGGCCGTCTTCCATCGATCCGCGCGTCTATCGCGCGATGGCCACGCCGCTGGTGGGGCACATGGACCCGTGGTTCAAGGGTTGCATGGAAGAAACGCAAATCCTGCTGCGGCAGATTTTCCAGACGGAAAACCGCATCACCATGCCGCTATCTGCTTCGGGATCGGGTGGGATTGAAGCGTCGGTGCTGAATACGCTGGAAGAGGGCGACGAAGCCATCGTGGCGGTCAACGGCGTTTTTTCCGAGCGCATGTTCGAGATTGCGTCACGGGCGTCGTCGAAAGTCATCAAGGTCGAGGCGCCGTACGGGATGCCTGTGGATGCAGAAGACATCCGCCGAGCGGGCAAGGGAAAAAACATCAAGATTGTCGGCTTCGCGCAGGGGGAGACTTCGACTGGAGTGCTGACAGGCGTCGATGCCTACCGCAAGGTCGCGGACGACTTGGGAGCACTTCTGATTGTGGATACCGTGGCCTCTCTCGCCGCCGTACCGCTCGACGTGGACAAGCAGCGCATTGATATTTGCTTCAGCGGCTCTCAAAAGGCCATCAGTGCGCCTCCGGGAATGTCTCCCATCACCGTGAGTCCCGCTGCCGAAGAAGTGTTTCGCAAGCGCAAGACGAAAGTACAGAGCTGGTATTTCGACCTGACAACCGCGATGAACTATTGGGGCAAAGACCGGCTATACCATCACACACCGCCAATTTCGCTGATCTTCGCGCTTCGCGAAGCCATGCGCCTGGTGGTGGAGGAAGGCCTGGAGGCGCGCTGGGAGCGCCATCGCGTGAATCAACTCGCTCTGATCGCGGGCCTCGAAGCCATGGGCCTGGACCTGTTGGTGAAGAACCCGGCGGACCGTTTGCCAACGGTGACGGCGGTATTGATTCCCACCGGCATTGACGATGGAAAAATTCGCAATCAGTTGCTTGACGAATTCAATATTGAGATCGCCGGCGGATTCGGCCCGGTCAAAGGCAAGATCTGGCGCGTGGGCTTGATGGGCTACTGCAGCCAGAAGCCCTTCGTACTGCTCTTCCTGGCGGCACTGGAGAAATGCTTGCTCGATCAAGGCTTCCCCGTGCCCAGCGGCGCCGGGGTAGGAGCCGCGATTCGTAATTATAGTTACGTGGAAACCGCCGCGGCCGTGAGCCGGTAAAAGAAGCACTGACCTAATGAAGTCTGGCAGCAAGGAAGTAAGGAACGAACTTATTACTGACAACCGAGAACTGTTCTAGAGGAGACTGCGTGACTACACGCCCACAACTAGCGAACTCCGGCGCCATGAGCCAATTCATCGGGGCCTTCGAAGTCACCTCCAAATTAAGCGGCGATACCTATCAATGCCGCTTCTCGCACATGTGGAACGGCATTGCGACGCGCCACTCGGACACCATTGACACCAAGTTTTTTGTCGACGGTGGCGCCCATGTTGTCGGACTGGCGCACACAGCGTTCGTGAAATTCCGCGACAAAGCCGGGCGCGACCTTACGGACCGTGAAGCGAGTTTCGTCGCCGCCGAGTATTTGCGCGAACGCCTCGAAGAAGCCGACGTGCGGCCCCTCTACGATGTGGCCCACGGCGATGTTCTGCGCCTGATCGCCCAGGTCGGCATCAAGTAGAAATCATCTATAATTGAGTGCGAACGGGCCCGCCTTTTTTTGAGAGGTCAATCCCCGGGTTCTGCGTGGAACGCGTCCAGGGTTGGATGGCGGATACCATCACGGCGAATAAAATGTATGACCAGGAGCATCAGCAGCGCGCCGCAAACCAGAACCGCTACGGCGATTTGCAGGCCCAGCTGCAGGTCGTGAAGATCCGAAATTCTGCCTACCACGTGCGGGCCAAGGCCGCCCAGTAATTGCGTAGCGAACATGTACACGCCGACGGAAGTGGCGTGCGCGCGCCGCGGCATCATGTCGTGCAGAACGGCTGTGACCGGGCCGTGATACCAGGACATGAAAAAGAACGCAATCGATAGTCCAACGAGTACCGTGAATTTTTCTTCCGATTGAATCGCCAGCAGGAGGCACGGCGCCGCGAGCAAGAATGCGGCGACGATGGCGATAATGCGCCCGTAGGAAAAGCTGCGATGCAAGCGGTCCGCGACGAACCCGCCAGTCAGCACGCCGAGCAGTGCTGACAATAGACCGATGACTGCGAGCGAGACCGAAGCTTCGCGCAAGGTGAAGTCCTTATAGTTGACCGCGAAGTCGGTGCTCCACGTAAGAAGTGAGACGCTGGAAAAAGTGATGCAAATCCCGGCGAAGATCATGGCGACAAAGGCGGGCACGCGAAGAAGCCGGGTGATAGGCACTACCTCTGACCGCGGGCCCCGAGGCGGATCGTCAATCCAGAAAAGAGCTATGCCGGGAACGATTCCGGCGAATGCCACGATGAACAGTGCTTCCTGCCATCCGTACCGCGGACCTATGACGCCGCCCAGGACGTGGCCGGCGGCGCCTCCGAGCAGCATTCCCACGGCAAAAATAGCTTGCGCGACGGCGCGTCTTTCCTGTGGAAAGGCGCCGGAAATCATGGATTGAGCCGCCGGCGCGTAGGCTGCTTCGCCGAGTCCGACGACGGACCTGGCGATCAGGAAAAAAAGAAAACTGGAGGCAAGGCCCCCAGCAAAAGTCGCCACGCTCCAGCACAGAATTCCGATGGCGATGATGGCCTTCCGGCTGAAGCGATCCGCGAAGAACCCAAACGGAATACTCCCCGCTGCGAGCACCAGGAGAAGAAATGTTTGCAGCGAGCCAAGCTGCGCATCCGTGGCATGGAGATGATCGCGCAAGAGCGGAATCAGTGGAACAAACACCTGCCGCGCCGCGAAGTTGACAAAATTGATTAAAGCAAGTACAGCAAGGAGGCGAATCTGATACGAACTAAGCGGGATGGACTTAGTAGACATGAGAATTTGGCTCGATAATTCGCGCGCGACCTGGTGGAACTTGCACGAGAAACTATCAATCTTCGCTCGGCCTATCAACAGTATAGTACGTCCATGAACTCTGCCCCCTCCACAAACAGGACCACGAGTGACCGCTTAACCACTGTTCTTTCCTACGGCGTGTTGCTCCTGCTCATGTATTTTGTTTTCCGGATTTACGAACCTTTCCTCGCGGCCCTTGCCTGGGCGGCCATCCTGGTGATTTTTTTCTACCCCATGCACCATCGTCTGCTGCGGCGTTTCTCCTCTAAAAAGGCCGCCGTCTTGAGCACTCTGATCGTGACCCTCGCCCTGATCGTCCCGGCGATTCTGCTGACCACCTTGTTCATTCGCGAAGCTTTTTCCGTTTCGCGCGGCGTGCAGCATACCTTGCAAGTACAGCAAGCGCCGGTGTTGGCAAAGACCTGGTCCTGGCTCGCGCATCATGTCCCCGGCCTCGATCCCAACGCCGATGTGCTGGAAATGTTGACCCAGGGTGTTCAGAAAGAAGCAGGCTTCCTTGCCGAGCGCCTCGGCACCATTCTTCGCAATATCGCGGCTTTTATTTTTGATCTCTTCGTCATGATCTTCGCGATGTTCTATTTTTTCCGTGACGCGGATCAGTTCATCCATGGAATCCGAAGCATTCTGCCTTTTGATGCCGAGCATCGCGACACCTTGATGTCGCAAACGCAGGAGCTCATCTCCGCAAGCGTGACCACTAGCCTGATCCTCGCCGCTATTCAGGGAGCCATCGGCGGCCTTGGCTTTCTTAGTGTCGGGTTGCCGGCGCCGCTTTTCTGGGGCGTAGCCATGGCCTTTTTCTCCCTTGTGCCTGTAGTCGGCTCCGGCCTGATCTTCGTGCCGGCCGCCTTGTGGCTCGGGTTCTCCGGGCATTGGGGCCGAGCCATGGTGCTGCTGGTGATTTGCGCCGGTGTTTCCGCAATTGTCGACAACGTTCTCCGGCCGGTGCTGCTCGGCGGGCGCACGGAACTCAGCGCCTTGGTGATTTTCATCAGCATTCTCGGCGGGGTTGGCCTCTTCGGGATGCTCGGCCTGGTCCTTGGGCCGGTCCTGGTGGCCATGGCCGCGGGAGTCCTGGCGGTCTACATGGATCGGCCGGGAAACCCACCGATAACGTCTCGATAACACGTGCAGCGCCTCGCCGTCGGGCCGTGACATGAGTGTGCTAGAGTAACGCGCTCGAAGGAAAGTCATGACGACCAAACCTGCCCCGAAACCCCAGGAGCTTCCCGCTTCGAAGCTGCGGTGGAAGTGCGAACTCTCACGCATCCCGTTCGAAACAACCGCTCAGGCCGAGCTGCGCGAGGGCTTCATCGGACAAGAGCGCGCTCTCCGTGCCTTGAAGATGGGCGCGGAGCTCTCGGCCCCCGGCTATAATGTTTTCGTGTGTGGATTGGCCGGCACAAGCCGCGGCGGCACGATCGCCCGCATGATTGAGGAGCTTCACCCTCCCACCAAAGAGTCCCTCGACCGCTGCTACGTCAACAATTTCAAATTGACGGACCGCCCGCGGTTGCTCGCGCTCCCGCGCGGACAAGCCAACGCCTTCAAAAAAGACATGCAGGCGGGCATCGATTTTCTGCGCCGCCGGATTCCTCAAGTGTTCGAAGGCGAGCCTTTCCAGCGGCAAAAGGGACGCATCGTCGAACGCTTCACAGTGCGCGAAAAAGAATTGATGGACGACTTCACCCGCAGGATCGCGCGCGAACAATTCGCGCTAGGTCACATGCAGGTCGGCGCCGTAGCGCTCCCGGAAATCTTTCCCGTCCTCGAAGGCCAGATGGTGCCCATTGAAGACATTTCCAAGATGGTCCACGAAGGCAAACTTGAAAGCCCCGTAGCCGAGGACATCGAACGCAAGTACGAACAGTTTCGCCAGGAATTCACGGTGGTTTACCGGAAGACGCTGACTCTTTCTCGCGAACTAGCCAGCGAGCTGAGCTATCTGGAGCAAGAAGCAGCTTCCGTCCTGGTCGATGGGGTCATCGAAGAACTCAAGGAAAAATACGCGGGTCAGAGCATCGCGGAATATTTGGAAGAAGTGCGCCATCATCTGCTCGACAATCTCGATCCCTTCAAGGAGCGCGAGGGCGAAGGCGAACACGACGAGGAGACTCCCGACGGCCTGCCCAAGCCGCAAGCAGGTCCAGAGCGCGATCCCTTCCGCGTCTACGGCGTGAACGTGATTCTTGCGCACGACAACGACGATAAATCTCCAGTCATTTTTGAAACGACACCCACATACGCCAATCTGTTCGGCACCATCCAGCGCGCCTATGACACGCGCGGCGGCTGGACCAGTGATTTCATGGACTTGCGCGCCGGTTCGCTGCTCCGCGCTGATGGCGGCTTCTTGATCATGTATTCGCTGGAAGCGCTTTCGGAAGTCGGCGTGTGGCGCGCTCTAAAGCGCACTCTCAACCACAACCGCCTCGAAATTCAGCCGCTCGAAATGTTTTATCCTTTCGGCGGTAGCGCCCAGAAGCCGGAAGCCATCGACATAAACGTCAAAGTAATCCTCATCGGTGACCGTTCCTTGTACGAGCTGCTTTACGAGTACGAAGAAGACTTCCGCAAGATTTTCAAGGTGCGCGTCGAATTCGACGAAGAAATGGCCATGAGCGACGGCGTCATCGCGGAATACGCCGGTCGCTTGCGCGCACTGTCCGAAAAAGAAAATCTATGCCCCTTCGACCGCGGCGCCTTCGCCGCGATGCTCGAATACGGCGTCCGCCAAGCCGGACGTAGAAACAAGGTCACGGCTCGCTTCATCGACATCGCCGATTTGGCGCGCGAAGCCCACTACAACGCGGCAGCCGCTGGAGAGTCCGTGGTCCGCGCGGCCCACGTTCGCGGTGCCCTGTCCTCAAAAATGGAGCGCCACAATCTGATCGAAACGCGCATCCGAGAAATGATCAAGGAAGGAACTCTGCTTGTGGACGTGGAGGGCACCTCCGTCGGCCAGGTGAACGGGCTGAGCGTCCTGGAAATCGGCGGCTATTCCTTCGGCAAGCCCGTCCGCATCACCGCAACCGCAGCCCTCGGAAAAGCGGGCCTCATCAACATCGAGCGCGAAGCCAATCTTAGCGGACGCTTCCACGACAAGGGTATGCACATCATCGCCGGTTACCTCCGCAGCCAATTCGCTCAGGACAAGCCGCTTTCGCTCGCCGCCAGCATCTGCTTTGAACAATCCTACTCGGGCGTCGACGGCGACAGCGCCAGTTCCACGGAAATCTACGCGCTTGCTTCGGCGCTTTCCGGTTTGCCCCTCCGCCAGGACATCGCCGTGACCGGCTCGATCAACCAACAAGGCGCCATTCAGGCCATCGGCGGCGTCAACGAAAAGATCGAAGGCTTCTTCGACGTCTGCCGCATCAAAGGCCTCACCGGCACGCAAGGTGTGATGATGCCGGAATCCAACGTGGAAGATCTGATGCTCCGCGAAGACATTCTCGAAGCCGTTGCCGCCGGCAAGTTCCACATCTGGCCGGTGGCCCAGGTCGAACAAGGCATCGAGATCCTTACGCAAACGGCAGCCGGAAGTAAAAATGGCGATGGTAAGTTCGAATCTGGCACGGTCTTCGCCTTAATGGACGATCGCCTCCGCAACATGGCTAAGACTATGAAGGAATTCGAATAGCCTCGAAAGAATTTCTGGCCATTCCTTGATCCTTAGCTCACCTTGCGCCCCTCCGCTGGTGACGGTCCCCGCTGCCATACTTGATGCATCACGCCATCCAGCAGCGCATGGAGCACGTACGCGTTGGCAATTTTCTCGGACGATACGCTCACCGCAAAGCGTTTCTTGATTCGGTGAATCTTGAAGTAAGCATCATTGTGTTCGTAGCTCTCAATTTCCTGCCATGCAATTCTCTTGTCGTCATACCATGTTCGGACTCTAACACCCTCTTTCCGACTCACGATAATCTTCCCGAAATCTACATCTTGGCTATTCTCGAAACTCCGCATCGCTTTTTCCAACAGCAGCTTCCATGTGAACTTCGCGATTTCCCGTGCCAGGTCGTCCGCCCCGCCAATGCGCTCGCCCAGTGAGACTTTTTGCCCCCGCGCGCTCACCAGCCTTAGGCGATGAAACGTGCCAAGTGGAATGTAGTGCGCATGAATTTCATAGGAGCCGAAATACATGCGCTCAAGGTCCCGCCACCGCATCTCTCCCTGGCCACTGATTCCGCGCCAAGAAATCCCCGTTTCATGCAACCACGCACGCGAACTCAGTTGCCGCAAGACGACTCCTCCGAACAGCGCCGCCGCCAAGTAAAATATTGTCCAGGCGGTCAGATCCTTCACCTCGACCGCCACCGCAAGAATCAACAGGCACAACAGCAGGCCCACGACGCACAGAATGACCGTTACCTTGATGTTCGGCCCGTATGTTTGTAGTGGCGGTCCCAGCGTGTAGTTTTGCAAGTCGGCGCTTCCCAGTAAACGCCGCTATCCTACGTGCCCAATTTTCCTTTAACAACGAAAAACGGCAGCGGGCTGATCTGCTGCGTGCCCACCGTAACAAAACCTCTATTTTAGTGGCGAATCGGTGGCAGGTCCACTCGTAGGAAGTGGTGCGATGTACGCTTGGCGATGATCGACGCGAAATCCAAAAGCATGTTTGTTCGCCGCTGTGTTTTGTGAACCAATCACGCGGACTTCTAGGGAGTGGGCCAGACCATCGCGCACCGGCGGCGCAAATGCCAGGCTGTATTCGTGACGGATAAGTTGCGCGATCTCGCCATACACGGAACTGAATTCTTTTGTATTCGAAGGGAAGTAGGCTCGCCCACCTGTCGATGCCGCCATCTGTTTCAAGAGTTCGCCGGCTTGTTCGAACTGCTGCGCTGTCTGGCCGGACTCTTTTGTCGGCGATTTCTTTTTGCGGCCAGGCTGAGGGTTTTGCAAGCCTCCCGCCAGCGAAACGGCCAGGAGGCGAACGTCCCTGACTTTGAGCTTTTGCATCAGCAACGCGGCCTCATTCGATGCAGAAGTGTCTACTCCCGTCGAGAGCAGGACGATTGTCTTCTTGCCCTGAACACGCGCAAGCCACTCCAGTACCTTCGAAACACTGGACGCTAAATTTAGCGAGCCAAAGCCGAGATTGAAACGCAGCTGCCCGAAAGCCGCACCCACAGCCCCCTTATCCGAAGTGAAATCAAGGAGTGTCGCGGGCGCATCCCCATATTTCACAACCGCCACGCGATCATCGGCGGACAATCCGTCCAGTAAGGCATCGGCGGCCCAAACGTGGCCGCTTTCCAGAAGATAAACGGCCGGGCCGGCTTCGATGAGCAGCAATACCTGCCCGGGTTCCTCAATCGCGGTAAGTCCACTGATCGGCTGCTCGATCCCATTATCGAATACTCGAAAATCCTCGCGATGCAGCCCCTCGACGAAGCGCCCACTATGATCCGTAACGATCACTCCCACATTGACGCGGTCAACGGCGACTTGAATTGTTTGCTTCGGCGGTTGTGGATTTTCCTGCGCCGCTGTGAAAGGACACAAGAGGAGCACGGCGGGTAGGAACGGTGCGACCGTTAGAGAGTGAAAAGAGTTCATCCTTCCGCTATTCAATCCACTGGTCCCAATGAATTCCCTTTGCATCCTTCCACGAGACACTCGAAGAGTAGCGCAGATGCCGCGCGAAGACCTGCGGATTGATCTGTGAGAGCCAATCGGCGGTCGTGGATGGCCCGGCATTGTTGGAAGTGCTCACTGGTTTTACCGCCGGGCTCTTCTTCGCCTCTTCCACCCAGCGATTTTTCAACCCCGGCCAGTCGATTTTCTGGAAATCTAAATAACTCAAACTATTCAGATTCTCCGGATATTTGGCGCGGTTCGCCTGAAACTGCGGCACCGCCGCAATACCCCCGCCCGCTGGAACTTTCGCTCGTGTTGCCAGCACCTCCCGCAGCGTTTCGCTCTGGCTCGCCGCGATGATCATGTCGGGGGTGACGGCCAGATGAAAAAAATTCCATTGCGCGCTACCAGCTGTGCCCTGGTTGCCCCCCAGGGAGAGTTTCAAAAACGTGACGTCGCCTTCATTGCGCTCCGGCCCAAGCCGCTCGCTGGCAATGGTGCGAATGAGTTTCAGTGCCTCCGGTTTCTTTCGAATCCCGAAAAAATAGACCTGCTTCGCCGTGTCCATCGAAGGGCTCGTCTGCAGTGTCGCGACTTCACCGGTGAGCAGCGCAATCGCTTCCACCGGCGGCATTCCCAGCTTCTGCTGCGCAATCGCCTCGAACATGTCCACGTTTCCTTGTTGCGCTTGCGGAAACGCCGCCCGTGCCACCCTCTTCACCGTGTCGTAGATCCCGGAAAAATTGAATTGCGTCGAATTGTAGAAAACCGCCTCTGCCGGAACGAGCGTCAGCGAAGCCGGCGTCGCCTGTCCCCTCGACCAAATATCAAATGGCGTCCCCTCCGCCGCGTCCCCGAGCACCGCCGCCTGCACGTGTGTCCTCGCTCCTTCGAATATCACCCGCCCGCCAATCGAATGCACTGCCTCGATCCGCGCGGCTTGCAGCAAGGGACTCGTCTGAAGTGTTCCCGGTTTCGAATCAGCAGCAAGCTCCTTCATATCCGGAACACGCAAAAAGAATTCCATCAGCCCGCCACCCAGATTCGCCTGCGCTTCCTGATACGCCGCCGATTGCGCCAGCGTCGCCCCACCGGCAACTTTCCCGTCCAACCGCGCCAAAATATCTTCCATCACCGCTCGTTCACCCGCCCCCACCGCATACTTCCCATGCTCCGCCCAATAACTCACTCCGCCTTTGCCCTCCGATTTAAGAACTTGTACTCCTCCGATAGTGACTTGCGAGAGTACTGGCGCGTCTTTCTCCGTCGCGCGCAATCGCAGCAGCGCTTTTGCCAGCAGCAACTCTTTCCCTGTGCGGTCATACACAAAAAACATCCCGTTCCACGCCGGTAGTTTCGAATCCGTCGGAGCCGCCGCATTCGAAACCGCCCGCCCCTTCGGCTCGCTCACATACCCCACGCTGAACGAATTCTCCAGCAGCCCCGCAAATTCCTTCATCTGCTCCGGCGTAAGTTTTGGCTGCGCCGATTTTTCCCCTGAAGAATTCAGCATCCCCGCCGCCATCGCCGACCGCACCGGCGCAAAATCCGCATCGTCCCACAGCGCCAGCAGCGAGTTCGCCTTCCTCAGCTCGCTCCGGGGGAAACCATGCCAGATCACATAAAACAATGTCCGCGGCGACATCTGCGCCGGCTCCAGCGGGGCTTGCGCGCGCGCCGGTTTTATCCCAGCCACAAACAGCAGCGCCGCCATCGGCAATACCATGCGAAGTTTCAATGCTTTCATCCGAAGTCTCCGTGCGATTGGCAGGGGAAAGGGCCAACTTTTTAATGCTAGCGCGCTGCCCTTAACGACAGAAGCCCTGTCCCGCGCTGAGTTTCCAGAACGCGGAACAGGGCTCACATGGGTCGAACAAGAACCTTTAGTGTGGGTCTAGCAAAAGCCCAGAGTTGAATGACTACGGTTTTGTCGGAGCCGCCGCCGTCGGCGTCGCGGCCGCGGCAGGAGCCGCCGCCGGAGCAGCCGCAGCGCCGCCTTCTTTCGGCGTCGACAGGTAGCCGGTAATCTGACTCTTGCCCACCTCGAACACCACAATCTCGTAAGGCGCCATCCGCGAGCTGCCCTTCACATAAAACTGCACCGGCTCGCCCGAAGTCTTGTCCTTTTTCTCGATGGTCTTGTCGTCCGCCACCACGGTGATCGTGTACTTCGCTTTTTTCGGGTCGGTCTTGTTCAGCGACATCTGCACCGGCCCGACGCGCTGCGCCGTCTTGGACCTTTGCAGCGTGAACTCGTAATAATTCCGGTCGCCACGCCGCTTCAAGTCTTCCAGGTCGTCGCGGTTGTGCGCGATCAGCCCGCTCATCACATTCATGTCGCCCAGGCTGCGCTCCAGCTTGCCTTTCGTGGCTTCCAGGTCCGTCTTCGTCGCTTCGATGTCTTTCTTCGCCCCGCCCACTTCCGTGGCGACCGCTCCGATTTTTTCTTCGCTTTCTTTCTGTACTTGCCCGAGCTGCGCCGTCAGTTTCTGGTCGGAAGCTTGCTGATCCTTACGAATCGACTCCGCGCGGCTCTTGGCCT
>Ga0210403_10003555_pt1 | contig 13664 bp, 11 predicted proteins | sample IncBWC19MmetaG_FD_150863 | JGI IMG/M metagenome (GOLD analysis project Ga0210403, IMG submission 150863) | Forest soil microbial communities from Barre Woods Harvard Forest LTER site, Petersham, Massachusetts, United States - Inc-BW-C-19-M | ecosystem: Environmental > Terrestrial > Soil >... | reverse complement strand
CCTCCACTTTTTCCGAAGGCAGCATGGTCAGCCTTCACATCCGTACCCACGACCTCAATATTCGCGGACGCGCCATGGTCAAAGCCTCGCACCATGCTGTCGGTATGGGTCTGGCATTTCTGCACCTGGGCGCGGAAGACCAGCAGAACCTTGAGTTCCTGATGGGTACGCTCGCCGGACGCCAGGAGATGCTCCCCGAAAACCAGCGCACCTTTGTTCCCGCGGATGCGCCCGCGCCGCCGCAGCCGATGCCCCTACCGGCGGTCGCGCCTGCCGCTTCCCGTCCGGCCACCGGTTCGACCTCGCCGCAAAAATCCGTCGCCATCGCCACCCAGATCATGACCGCCATCGCGCAGCTCACCGAACTCGAACAGAACCTGGTGAAAGACAAGGTCGATCCCCGGCTGATTGCCCAATTCCACGATGCCATGGAACACACCCGCCAGACCGCCTGGACCGTGCAGCAATGGGTCGATCTGCATGCCGGCTCTGGGGACCCGTTCGAAGTGCTGCCCCAACTCGAAGCCGAACGCATGCACATGCTCATCAAGCTGTCGCGCAATGTGATCGCCGATATTGATTCCACCAGTATCAACGAATTCACCGAAGGCATCGGCGAACTCAATGACATGATGCAGCAACTCCACAAGCGCCTGGCCCGGCTCTTCGGCAAACGCACCGCCGACGAAGACGACGGCCCAGCCAGGTTCGGGTCGAGAAAATAGAAAAATCGATTGCACCACGGAGGCACGGAGAAAAACAAGAACAGGTATTTGGCAATCGGTAGTTGGTATTTGTGATTGATCGCGGCATAGCCGAATCCGGCAAGACCCGTTTTTTTTCTAAGATCAAATACCAAGTACCGAATACCAAATACCCCTTTTTGTTTTTCTCCGTGACTCCGTGGTGAAGCCTTTGGTTGCGGCCAGGACGCACCGTGGTAAATTTATTGCCTATGAAGAGGCCTGCATGGTTCCAAATCTTCTTCGCCCTGATCGCCGGGGTGGGCATCGCCTTCCCGCAAGACCACCATCCGCCGCCAAATACCTTTGACGTCAAGTCAGCAGAGCGCTTCGCGGCCCTGGCGCTGGCCTGCGTACACAACGAATATCCCAACAAGCTGGCCCATTCCCTGAACAGCGATGCCGATGTCGGGCCGCCCCATAAGCTCACACCGGCGTTTTACGGCTGTTATGACTGGCACTCCTCTGTGCATGGCCATTGGCTGCTGGCCCGCCTGACTCGCACCTATCCGGATGCCCCATTCACCCCGCAGTCGCGTGCCGCCTTGCAACAGAGTCTCACTGAAGCCAACATTACCCAGGAAGTTGCCTACCTGCAAGCCGAAGGCCGTGCCAGCTTCGAACGCCCTTACGGACTCGCCTGGCTTCTGCAACTCGGCGCCGAACTGCGTGAATGGGCAGCGGAAGAGAAGACCCCATACGCGCGCGAACTCTCGGCCCATCTGAGTCCTCTCGAACAGGCCGCCGCTGGCCGATTGAAGACCTGGTTGCCCAAACTTTCGTATCCCGTGCGCTCCGGTGAACATAGCCAGACGGCATTTTCACTCGGCCTGATGATCGATTACGCCCGGAATGCCGGTGACCGCGACTTCGTGGATCTGCTGACCATGAAAGCGCGGGCCTTCTACCTCAAGGACAAAGACTGTCCGATGGCCTACGAGCCTTCGGGCGAAGACTTTCTCTCACCCTGCCTGGCCGAAGCCGATGTCATGCGCCGCGTGCTCACCCCAACGGAATTCGCCGCCTGGCTGCGTCGCTTCCTGCCTCAGCTTTCCGGCAATGGGTCTGGCGACTGGTTGCATCCGGAGAAGTCTCCGGATCAATCCGATCCCAAACTCGCGCACATCGACGGCTTGAACCTCAGCCGCGCCTGGATGCTCGAAGGCATCGCCTCGGGACTGCCCCAGAATGATGCGCGACTGGGAGCGCTGCGGGCATCCGCCGCTGCGCACCGGGCCGCGGGAATCGCCGCCGTAACGGGCGAACACTACGAAGGCGGACATTGGCTGGGGAGCTTTGCCGTTTACCTAATGAGCCGCCGGGGAATACCTGGGAAATGATGGCGCGACATAGGTTCGCCCTAATACAAGTTCACTGAATGTGGGAGACGCTTCCGAATCGAGAAGGGTACCCCACTCTTCGCGCTTTTTTGCGAAGGGTGGGACGCGATGCTCCCCGATTTGAGTGTGTAGCAATCACGCGGTCACGGTACTGACTAGCCCATCCCGTTTTTGGGGACGGGCTGGGTAGTCTAACGGTGCCCCTTCAGATGTCGGTCGAACCACGCAATCGCCAGATCACGCGCTTGCTTCCGGGCTGGCGGCGCCATGTAGACGCCATAGTGCGTGATCTCAGGAATCGTGACCAGGTTCTTCGGTCCCTTGGCCCGCTGATAGGCAAGCAGGCCGTTGTCTTTGTTGTCCATGAGCTCTTCTTTTTCCGCTACGACGAACTGCATAGCCACGTTGGGGGCGCGGTCAACATACTCCACAGGAAACCACGCAGCGAATTGAAGACGCACTGGCGCGCCGATGAGCCGCTGCACGGCGCTGGTGCGCGGCGCCGGATAACCCAATTCTCCTCGGGCCCGCTCCGTGGCTTCCTTCTCCGTGGTCGCGCGCTCCTGCGGGCTGGCCAGTGTCCAGCGGCCGTCGAGCGATGGCACCTGGCTATGCAGCGCCTTCACCCGCGTATCCATGAGGGCGGCTGAAACCACCAACCCGCCGGATAAACTGCTGCCCCACAGTCCGATTCTCGTGGCATCGCACTGCGCATCGCCTGCGGCCCAGTTAATGGCGTTCAGCCAATCCACCACCATATCCAGGGGTTCCACCACCTCGCGCACTTCCTGGACTTCAGCGGTGAATCGATTATTCGTGCGCTCCGCCGGCTCGCGCTTGCTGACTAGAATCACGCGGGAGTCGCTCTCGCCCCAGCCACGATAATCGAAGGCCACTACCAGATAGCCAGCCTGGGCAAAAGCCACGGCCTCCGGACGGAAGCCCGCCTTGGTGCCTCCCCAGCCGTGCGCCATCACGATGGTAGGCAGCTTCTTGCCGGCGTTGGCCTTGGCCGCGTACACGTCGCCCGCCATGCGTGTGCCTTCGCTGTAGATATCCACGGTGCGGAATGCAACGTCATCGGGAATCGCCGGAGGTTGGGCGCCACTTTGGGCCAGCGCAACGCCGCCAAAAGCGAGCGTGGCTAGAGCAGAAAATCGCCGAAACAGGTTCATTTTTTTCTCGTAGTTTTGGAATTTGGAATGCTCAACGCATCGAACGAAGCATTGTAATCCCACTCGCGCCGTGATTTCCAAAAAGAGTTATTGCGCCCGCAGGCTACTGTGGCTTGGCCGCTGCGGCAGCAGCCTTAACCGGCTGGTCCACGGTTGTTTTGGCGGAAACACTCACCTGCGGCTGTTTGTTCGGCGGGATTTCGGTCCCTTCCGGATAGATAAAAATCTGCACCGTACCCCAGGCAGCATCCGGATTCGCCGGCTGCTTGCCTATTCCCATAGTTCTAAGCTGGCTATCGTCAAATCCGAAGTTCTCCACCAGATACTCGCGCACCACCATGGCCCGGGCTTCCGTTAGTATCAGGTCTTTCTGGGTGTCGCCTTCCATGCCCGTGGAGGCCACGACTACCGCAAACCCAAACTGGCTATTCACTAAAAATTCGCCGCCGGCATTGAGAGATTTCTGGTTCTTCAGCTTGGCCGAATCGTTCTTTTCGAAAAGCTGCTTCGCTGAATACGTAAACTCCTTGATCGGTTTGCCTGGCGGCAGACGTTCGATCTCATTCTTCGCCAGTTCGGCGGAGTTATCGTAGCCGCGTTTCTTGAAATACCCGCGCATCAGGAAGTTATGCTTCATGGCTTCCATGTTCTCCTGGAAGTCGGTGACCCCCGCCTGGGCCTGTGTCATCGTGGTGTGCAAGGTGCTGGTTGTTTGTTCCAGGTTGCTATAGAGCCGTTTGTCGTTCACCAGCGCTCCGGCAGTCCCCTTGCCCCCATCGATCTTGGCGCTGATTGATACCAGATTCGCCGTCGCCTGCGTGGCATTCTGGATGGCTTGCTGGCTGCTATCCAGAATGCCGTTCATCTTTTTGAAGAGGCCCGCAACTTCGAGTGGCGGCAGACTGGCGATGATATCGCCATCGCGCACCTCGGCTGTGCCCGCGGACCCAAAGGTAATCGCCAGATACTGGTTGCCGAGCAACCCCTCGGTCTCGATAGAAGCCACGGAGTCTTGCTTGATGATCTCGTGTGTCGACCGGCCCATATCCATGATCACGGTCACCTTTTCGCCGGGCTTGTGGGGCAATACGATGGTGCGCACCGTTCCACTGTGGACCCCGCCGACCCGCACGTCGCCTCCAACATCCAGGCCCGCTACATTGTCGAATTGCGTCTTTAACTGGTACGTGGAGCTGAAAAGATACTGCTGCCCTCCAATAATGAAGACGCCGGCCACCAGAATGGCCAGTGTCACAACGATAAAAGCCCCTAACCGCGCCGTTCTCGACATGTGTCCTCCTTACGAGTGCCTTAGGAATTTCTTGACAAACTCGATGTCACTTTTCTGAAGCTCTTCAAAGCTGCCTTCGATCACCACATCGCCTTCATTGAGCAGGGCCAGCCGGCCGGCGATGGTCTTCGCGCTGTGCAAATCGTGGGTCACTACGATGGAGGCCATGTGATGTTCTTGCTGGAGCGTGAGAATCAAATCGTCAATCTCCGCGGCGCTGATGGGGTCGAGACCGGCAGTGGGTTCGTCGAGCAGCAGAATATCAGGATCCAATGCCAGCGCGCGCGCCAGCCCGACCCGTTTCTGCATGCCACCCGAAATCTCCGAAGGCATCTTCTTCAAATTGCCTTCCATCCCCACTTCGGCCAGTAGTTCTCTGGCCCGGTCTCTCTGCTCCGGCCTCGACATCTCCTGCCTATGGTGCTGCAACGGAAAAGCTACGTTCTGTTCGACGGTCAGCGAGTCGTAAAGCGCCGCGTGCTGAAACAGAAAGCCGATCTTCTTCCGGATGTGCCCGAGTTGGTCAAGCGTCAAGCCAGCAATGTCTCGCCCGTGAATGCGGACTGATCCCGAGTCAGGCTTTTCCAGGCCGATGATGAGCCTCAGCAGTACGCTCTTGCCGGTGCCACTGCGTCCCAGCACCGCCAGCGTCTCACTGCGGCCCACGCTCAGGCTGGTCCCGTTCAAGACCTTCTGACTTCCAAAAGATTTGTGCAAGTCCTCCACCGCGATAACTGGCGCACGGCCGTCTTCTTCGGCTTTTTCCTGCTTGATCGCAATTTGATCGATGGTATCCATAGTTGTTTCGTTGGCCGTTGAATCGGCTTTTACGGGAAAAATACGATAATGAGTTTCACCAGCAAGACATCAGCCAGGATCACGAACAGCGACGACAAGACGACCGCGCTGGTGGCCGCGCGGCCCACGCCCGCGGCGCCTCCCCGTGTCCGCATTCCTTGAAAACACGCGATCAGCCCGATGATCAGGCCAAATACAGCAGTCTTCAACGTGGGCGGCAGCAGATCGTTGAAACTCGCGCCCTTGAAACCGCTGGTGATGAACTGATGCAACGAAAGGGGCCCAACCAGCGCTTGTGTCACCCAGCCCATGAGCAAACCACATGCGTCGGCCGCCAAGGTGAGCAAAGGCAGCATCAGGATACAAGCCAGGATGCGGGTCGCCGCCAGCAGACGGTAAGGGTTCACCGCGGATGCCTCAATGGCATCGATCTGTTCGGTCACTTTCATCGACGCTAACTCCGCGCCAATGCCCGCGCCGACCCGGCCGCTCACCACCAGGCCAGTGATGATAGGACCTGTCTCGTGGATGACGGAGAATACGATAGCGGCAGGGAGTAGCGCTTTCGCTCCGAATCGAGTCAGGCTGAAACGCGCTTCCAGAGAGAGTACAACCCCGGTGGCGGCCCCGGCCAAAGCGACCAGCGGCAAAGACTTCGATCCGATCTCGTCGAGTTGTCGCAACAATTCGCGAAATTCAAACGGCGGTGTCGCCGTGGCCCGTATAACTCGCCAGAAGAATATGCCCAGATCGCCGAACCATTCGAAAAACCGGTTGATCCGGTTCCCAGAGAAGTCACCAGCGGAGGACACAGGCAAAATCGGTGGCCCCGGAAGTGCAGGATCCATGCCTGAGATCGTCCTGGAATTCCGGTCTATCACGGACTTAGCCCCGATTTTGGCGCTCCGTGACCGTGATTGAGTTGCATGGGAGCCAGCAGGGAGCGCGCGCCGCTGTAGAAGAATGTAAGACCGATATCTCTCGCTATATATCCGAGCACGCTGTAGTGGCCCATCCGGAATGCATCCTTTGCACCGTGGCGGCCGGTAGACCATCCATAGACGGCAGTCATTTCGTTCGCCGGCGCTTGCGCCAGTTCCTCGGTGCATCACCAGTATTAATCTTCAGGCTTCGGGAAGCTGGTCAGAATTGATCATCCTGTTCGCCCGTATCGCGCGGTGAAATCACCCGCAGCCCAGTTCATAGCGTTTGGGCAATCCACCTCGAAAATGGGGTCAATATCCTGGCGGCGAATTTCTTCAGCCGGTGCGCCGCGCTCCAGCGCCAGCGGCGCGAAATAAGTTGGCCCAGGCCGCAAGGCCTGGGTGGGCGTAAGGTGCGGTTTCTTCCTTGCCGCCCGCACAGCGGGCGGGAACGCCCTTAAAGAATGCTTTTTGCCCACCGCAAGAAAAAGCCACTTGACGTATAATTCATATTTCTGCAAATATAGAAATATGAAGCCCAGCCAGATCAAGAAGACTACCGGTCAGGTCGCCAAATATGCCGACATGCTCTCGGCTATGGGGGCCGAGGCCCGGCTGCGAATTATGCAGCTACTGCTGTCTGCGCATCCGGAAGGCCTGGTGGTTTGGGAAATCCAGGAAGAATTGGAGGTCCCAAATTCAACGCTCTCCCACCACCTCGACAAGCTCAAGAACGAAGGCCTGGTGCTGGTGCGCCGGGAGAGCACCTTCCAGCGCTACACGGCGAACACCGAAGCTCTACAGGAATTGTTGCAATTCCTCTACGCGGAGTGTTGCACCCGCAATAAGGCGCTCAAGCCGCAGAGTGTCATTCAAGTTTGTAAATAGAGGGGGGGGGGAACAGTGGACAGCGTAAACATCAAGGAAGTCGTCAAGGAAAAGTACGGACAGGCAGCTCTCCGGGTGGCAAACGGGGGAGGCAATGGGTGCTGTGGAGCGTCTCCGGCAAAGGAATTGGGCTGCGATCCAATTACCTCCAATCTCTACGATGCTGCACAGTCGGGCCAAGTTCCTGAAGAGGCATTACTGGCGTCCCTGGGATGCGGCAACCCTACGGCTTTGGCGGACCTTCGTCCCGGTGAGGTTGTGCTCGACCTTGGCTCGGGTGGCGGCATGGATGTGCTGCTGTCAGCCCGGCGCGTGGGGCCGACTGGCAAAGCCTACGGCCTCGATATGACCGGCGAAATGCTGGAGCTGGCGAACGAAAACAAGCGGAAGGCGGGAGCTGAAAACGTCGAATTCCTCAAGGGCGAGATCGAGTGCATTCCTCTGCCTGACAACTCCGTGGATGTCATCATCTCCAATTGCGTCATTAACCTCTCTGCGGACAAGGACCGGGTGTTGCTCGAAGCATTTCGCGTACTCAAGCCCGGAGGACGACTGGCCGTCTCGGACGTAGTTACCCGTGGAGCAACGAGGCAGGAGATTCGCCAGAGCATGCTCCTTTGGGTGGGCTGCGTTGCTGGAGCGCTGGAGGAGAATGAATACCGGAGTAAGCTCGCCGCCGCCGGCTTCGAGCAAATCGACATCGAACCCACCCGCATTTACAGCGCGGACGACGCACGCGAGTTTCTTGCTGCTGAAGGCGTTGATATGGAAGCGATTGCGCCAGAGGTGGAAGGCAAGTTTATGAGCGCCTTCATTAGGGCGGCGAAGCCGTCCCGCCCGGCGACAGAAGATTGAACTGTATTGAAATAGCCCGACAAGTTCCGCTTGAGCGGGACACCAAAAATAGCCCAGTACATGCCACGATGCCACGCGTTCTTTGCGGGGCATCGTGGCTAAGTGCTGGGTAGCGCGCAGAACATACTCCTTCCTTGCTGCCGCAGGCGAGCAGCGGAGCGCCCTTAAAAAATGCTCTTTGCTGGTCTCTGAATAGAACCTAATTGGCGCATAGCCTCTGTGACGAAAGAAGCTGCCGGACAAAGCATCCAAGAGTATCGGCGGAAGCCGCGCTACGCGACACTCTCACCCTTTTGTCATTCCGAAAAGCCTCGCTAGCGCGGTTTTTGCGCGGGCGTGGCCTGAGGAACCGGCTGCGCCACGCTCGAGGGTGGCCAAGGTCTTGGGGCTACACTCTGCGATGATCGGGCTGTTTTCCTCAATGGCTACCGTCGGATTCTCGCTTGAGACTGCTTCGGCTGGTGAATGCCTCCACGGGTGACTTTTCAGTAGCTTTTTGGATACCAGGGGGTGGGGGGCCAATCAGGGGTCCAATCTGCCCCACCCCCTTTGCCTGGACACACCTCTACTGAGGACCCCAAGGATGCAGGCCGCAAGTCATTGCGAAATGTCAAAGAACCGTTCCCGCTTGACGCCTGAGCGCCTGCCGGGATTATTACCGATCCGTGACGCCGCCATGAAATTATGCTGTCGCAATGCTGCCGATGTGACTGCCGGGAACTGGGGTCCGACTTCTGACAGTTTTCTGGAAGAAGAGCGCATCCGAGAGGAAGTCGAAGCAGTTGCGGTGGTGCGCCGTATTCGCGAGCTGCTGGCAACTCCGTATCCGGTCCATTCGAAATGGATGTCTCAGTCGAATCACTTCCACTGCTGATGCTTTCAGGTCCATATCAGCGTTCATCAGCGGAAACCAGCGGCCAGATTTTGGTTGTGGCCAATTCGCTCCATGACTCAACTGCCCGATGTCGCGGTTCTCATGGCAGCGTTACTCCTGTTAGGGCCTCGACCTCGGCCAAAGCCGATTCGTGGTCCGCGAGTTCCCGCTGGTATTGAACTTCGAGCTCCAACGCTTCGAGAAGCAGGGAAAGCAGGGTTTCGGCATCCTGTCGATTTGCTTGATATGCGGCAAATGCCTCTCTGAAGGTTGCCTCGGCCTGGGGAACCAGTTGCTCCCTGTAAATTTTCAGTTGTTCCTCTGAACTCCGTGCCACCACGACCTGCTGCTGGAGCTCGGACCGTAGCCGCTGAACCTCAGCTTCTAACTCCTGTTGCGCACCTTTTCGCTTTTCTTGCGTCTCCGCCAATTCCGCCTGGCGGCGTCCGCGATTGGGAAGAGTGAAGCCAAAGGTCAACAGGTAGTAATCAGGAAATTTGCGATCGGTGTTCTGATACATGTATTGCAGGCTGAAATCGGGCCGGAACTCCTGGTGCGCCAGCGCAACCTGCGATTGTGCCTGCTTGAGCGTCGCCTGCCGTGAAAGAACAGCTGGATTTTGCTCTCCCACAAGCCGTAAGAGCTGTGATGGAGAGTACGGCATGGCCCGTTCCTTCAGCAGTTCGGTCTGAATATCAGCCGACTCTTGATCACGGCCCAGCAACTGTTTGAGCTGCGCTTCGAGCCGCCCTTCGTCGCGGCGGCCCATCATGATTTCCTGCTGGATTTTCGCGCGTTGGCGTTGCGTCTTGACCACTTCTTGTCGATTGCCCTGGCCCATCCGATAACGGGAATCGGCGATTCCCAGCATCTCCACCAGCATCTCATCGTAACGCTGGAACACCTTGATCGACTGCTGGGCGGAGGCGAGGTGGAGATAGACGTCTTTCACACGCTCAATGACACCTTGCCTGACGGTCTCCGATTGGGCGTGGAAGGAGTCTGCGTCGTGCCGGGCAACTTCAGCTCTCAGCTTCCTCTTGCCGGGATAGGGAAAGTCCTGCGATCCACCAATGCCGATATAGGCAAAGTCGCTGGTGGTGTATCCGGCAAACGGCCGAGGACTTCCCACGGAGAACTGCTGGATGACGACTTGTGTGTCTGGCAGCGCGGCCACGCGTTTAGGTACGGCCGCCGCTGCTTTGTAACTGTGGACTGCTGCCAGAATCTGAGGGTTCCTGGAGTTGGCCTCCTCAATCAGACTGCCCAGCGGAATGGCGCCGGTATGGCGATCATTCACTTCCTGAACACTGTTCCCCCAGGCTGCCGCTCTATCTGAGAACTGCATGACAAACAAGACCAATGCAAGCGTAAGGCATGGCAAAGGAGCAGGAACATTCATCTTCATTCTCCGGATTGAAACAGATGGTAGAACCACGCAATCTGCACTCGTGTAGGTCAACAAACACAGCTAGATTGCGGTGTCCATCCATGGGGGGAGTGGTCCTCAGCTCACAGCTTGTCGTCAAAAAGAAAAATGGCGGCCGCTAAGACCGTTGTCCATAGACCATGCTTGTCCCCCACTGCAGTCTGAGTGATATTCGTCGTGCGGACAATCTTGTTTGAAATGCGATAAAGTTCCTTTTTCTCGTCCCAGGATTTCTCCGGCTCAAACTCGACAGACAGAGTGGTCGCCAACATCTCCGCAGCTAGCTCCTCTGCATATTCACCGGCGACATTGTCTGGCTCCCCAAACGAATGATGTTCACTTAAATATCCGTACGTGCGCCGATCAGCCGGCAAGGCCAGACCAATGCTGGCGGCCAACAGGCGGTGGGGTTCGCGAGTAGAGTTCTCCGCGATGACTGCAAATGTTACCTCGCCCGGAGCGAGAAACTTCATGCCCTCTTTCCGGGAGCGCAGCTTGCATAACGGCGGGAAAATGGACGACACCCGCACCAAGTTCTGGGCCGCTATTCCTGCATCACGAAGGGCAAGCTCAAAAGACGTGAGGCGTTCCTTGTGCTTACCGACACCCTTCGTAAGGAAAATAGACTTTGTTACCATGCTCGTGGTCAAGTTGGCCTATGCCTCCCAAAATAAACGATCAACAAACAAGCACGCTAACAAGGACTCTAACGTTCTTCCTCTTGTCCAAGGCCCACAAACACAATTCCCGTAGCAGAGAATGAAGAGCCAGGTATTTCTACGGCTTCGACATCCGCCAGACCGGCATCAGAGTCTAGGCCGGTACGGCGCAGGGCCTCAATCCTGTTGCTTAAAGGCTTTAGAACATAGATAAACTGCTCAGAACTTGAGAACACCATGTCGGTGGTGCTGTCGCCAAAAGCCGATGTACTGTGCCCGCTCACGCGGGCAAGGGCGCCATTGGCGTCGATGGAGAACAGCGTAATTGAACTGGAGGCCGGGGCGGAAAACCACGCTTGCTTGCCCGTCTTTTCGACCGCCACCCAACAAGTATCTATGGCCGCCGCATCCATGACGGAATTAACGGAAGAAACAGACCCCTGGGTCGAAACTGAATATGCGGCAGCTCCCGGCAAAAATGTAAGGCCGCCGAATATCTGGTTGTCGTCGACGGGATTGAAACTCAACCCAAGGACGCCGGGTTGGGCGCTCAATTCCGCGGTGCGAATCAACCGTCCATCCACGGCGACGCGGAAAACGTCCAGCACGCCTGCGATCGCGCGCGAACCCACAAGCAGCCGGCCCGCTCGATCAAACCTCACATCGGAAGGATGGTCGCCGATATTTAGAGATATCGCCGAGTTCTCCAGCGGCGAGATGCCCTGGCCGTCCACTCTAAATCCCACATAGCTTGGCGGGGTTGCGCTATCTCCTAGATTTGCCACATAAAGCAAATCGCCATGAATCGCAAGGCTAACTGGAGCCATGCCTTGCGCAGGAAACGGCGCATGGAGCAAGAGCAGTTCGCCATTTGCCTGGATCGCAAAAATCGAAATATCGTTGCTCCCCGGATTCACGGCATAAAGACGATTACCCTGCGTGACGATTGCATTTTGCTCAGTGCCAATCACATCTGCGGTGGCTGCGCCCAAGCCTCCCGTGAGATAACTGGCGAAATAAGTAAGCTTGCCGGATGTGCGGTCCTGTCGATAGGCGGCGATCGAATTAGGGCCGCTCGGATTGGTCAGCGTATATACAAAACCGCCGGTCGGGCCTGTCTCGGCCATCGCCGCAGCCGCAACTACCAATACCCAGAGTACGCACAGTCCAACGGATTGTTTCGTCTGATATTTCACTTTGTCCCTCATGACGATCACTGATGCAATTGACGGGGGCGACGCAGACCGCAAGTCAGCTAGCCCGGACTGCTTATAGATGAGATTCACAGTTCCTTAAAAAGTTGCAAAGGAAAATGCGAAAAATATAAAACTTTCTTATCATCCGTAATATTACGGGGGTTACTGGGTGTTAACTATGGTATCTCAGGACATTGATTATCAATAAATTCAACGTGATCGCGCCGATCTCTAGAAGATTAAGTTCTGCTCATATCAATAAGTGCGGAAATGCGATCTGAAACTTTTGTAACAGTTAAGTATCACATACTAAGTGCCACTTATGTCGGTATGGCCATGCAAAATAAGACCAATAGAAACAATAGACAATTGCGAAACACAATGGCAAAGCGGCATTTGTCATTTTATTGTTGGTTGCTCTTGATGGTCCCGGAGTGTAAATATCTATGCCGAAAATATTTCATGAATATAGCGCGACGACCGTTACCCTGGAAGACTTGATTGAAAAGCTGCCACAGTATCCCGATATCTTTGACTTTGGTTCCGATATCAATGAAGCAAACGTAGCCTTGTTGTCTCACAACTCCTCCGTGTCTCAGAAGGCGACGACTTTCTTCCGGTGGTGCGGGAAGTTCCAGCCATGCCTGTTTGGCCGTATGTCGGCCGCCGACCTTAAGGGCATGTCCTTTGATATTTGCTGGATTACGGAAGAAGATATAACTGCTGGGGATTCATTCGTCAGCAGCAAACTCCAAAAAGCCCGGCGTACTTGGAAGGACCGCGCAGAACGTGGCGAGAGCCATGGATTTCTCGTTATGTTCAATGTTCGCCGCTTGGTCTTTGCTAAGCCTGGCGCGGAATTGCTGGAAGTGTGTAGGCATATATCGGACCTATATTTCGTTGAACACGCGCCGACGGAAGTCGACGTCATTTACACCGAAGCCATGCCGTTGCGCGATCTTAGCGGGAAAATGGCCGTGTTTAAGGCGGGCGCCAATATTTTCTATCCCACGGCCCATCTGACTCGCAATCATGACCGGCGTGTGCCTGGTGGCCTGTTAATTTCGATCAATTCTCCCGGCCACTATCTGAATTCACTGGTAGTGCGTGGGCTGGTGCCGGCATTTCCCCAAGCCGTCGAATACGTACGCAATCTGGCATTGCGCTCCATTGGCAATGGCGGAATCGGAGGCGAAGGGATGCACAGCCTTACTTGGCACAACCGCGATCCAGAAGGTAGCCGGCGCCATTGTCCGGTGAAGAACCTCCCATCCTATGTCCCGGCAGACTTCTCTAGGGAACACTATTCGGGGTTGTACCATACGGATGTCCTGGTTCCCACGGCCGTTACCGTTGACGATCAACGAATTGACCGCCTGAACGGCGACTACAGGAATCTTGAAGTGTGGGACCACCTGAGAATCGACTATCTTGTTGAGACCCGTTTTGACGAGAAAAGTCAAAATTATGCCCTTTTTCATGGTCATCCGATT
>Ga0210403_10003554_pt1 | contig 13669 bp, 14 predicted proteins | sample IncBWC19MmetaG_FD_150863 | JGI IMG/M metagenome (GOLD analysis project Ga0210403, IMG submission 150863) | Forest soil microbial communities from Barre Woods Harvard Forest LTER site, Petersham, Massachusetts, United States - Inc-BW-C-19-M | ecosystem: Environmental > Terrestrial > Soil >... | reverse complement strand
GTAGCCCAACGCCGCCGCGATCTCCGCCGCCGAGCCTTCCCCCTGCACGCGAACCGGATACAGCGTGAGATGAACGTTGTGGAAGCGCCGCTTCAGGATGCGAACGACGTCGCGCACCGCGGCGCCCGTTGGCGAAGTAATCAATCCGATGCGAGTCGGCAACAGGGGCAGCGGCTTTTTCCTGCTTGCATCGAAAAGGCCCTCGGATTCCAGCCGTTTCTTCAATTGCTCAAATGCCAATTGCAGCGCGCCGCGGCCCGCCGGCTCGATCGACTCCACGTAAATCTGGTACTCGCCGCGCGCCTCGTAAACGCTGACCGACCCGCGCACGGTAACCTTGATTCCGTCCTCGGGCAGAAACTTCATCCCGCGCTGCTGCTGTTTGAAAAGCACGCAGCGCACCTGCGCGCGCTCGTCCTTCAATGTGAAATAATAATGTCCGGACGAAGCCGCCCGGCAGTTCGAAATCTCCCCCTGCACAGTAACATCCGTGAAATTCTTCGCCAGCAACTCGCGGATCCGCGCCGTCAGGTCGCTGACCGTGTAAATCCGCCGCTCCGGCTGCAAATTGAATGTCAGTTGGGTTTTTGATCCGTCCACAACCCTACTTTAGCAGGACTCGGAAGTTGCGCAACCGTTAGCGACGGAGGCGGGAGATGAGCCACAGCAGCAGGCTAAGTCCGACGCTGAGCAGGATGCTGGTCGTCAAAGGAAAATAAAACGTGGAGTGCTCACCTTCATGAACGATGTCGCCGGGTAAACGGCCGAGGCGGAACGGGAGCTTTCCGCCAAAATAAAAGAATGCCCCAACGAGCGCCAGAATGCCCGCAACAAAGAGCAATGTCCGGCCGAGTTCCCGCAGTGGTTCCATCCCTGCGCTCGCGATCTTAGATCAGTTCGAGGCCCGAAAAGAAATATCCGATCTCAAACGCCGCCGTATCCGGCGCGTCCGAGCCATGCGTGCAGTTGTTGCCAATGTTGGTGCCGAGGTCGTGGCGAATGGTCCCCGGCGCGGCCTTCTTCGGATCGGTGGCGCCCATGGCGTCGCGCCACTTGCCGATGGCGCCGTCGGCTTCCAGCACCAGAGCAAATATCTTGCCGGAGCTCATGAAGTCGGTCAGTTCGCCAAAAAACGGCCGCTCCTTGTGCACCGCGTAAAATCCGCCGGCCACTTCTTTCGTCAAGCGCATCGACTTGACGGCCACAATCTTGAATCCCGCCTTGTGAATGCGCGAAAGAATTTCTCCTTGCAAGCCCCGGCCCACGGCGTCCGGCTTGATAATCGCAAATGTCCGCTCAATTGCCACAAAACTCTCCTCAACCTTGAATTAACAGAATGTAGCGCTGGCTTTTATGCCAGCGCTTCCGATGCAAAAACCTACTTCAACGCCGCCGCCACCGTCGAACCCAGGTCCGCTGGTGTTTCTACGGTCTGAATTCCTGCCGCGTTCATTGCGGCGTATTTATCCTTCGCCGTTCCCTGTCCGCCGCTGATGATTGCGCCAGCGTGTCCCATTCGGCGTCCGGGAGGCGCGGTTTGCCCGGCAATGAACCCAACCACCGGCTTCTTCACATGAACCTTGATCCACTCCGCCGCTCGCTCTTCCGCGTTGCCGCCGATTTCACCGATCAGGATGATGGCGTGGGTGTCGGGGTCATCGTTGAACATCTTGATGCTGTCCAGAAATGACGTGCCGATAATCGGGTCGCCGCCGATGCCGATGCACGTGGATTGCCCGATGCCGAGCTGCGTCAACTGGTGCACCGCCTCATACGTAAGTGTTCCGCTGCGGCTGACCACGCCTACGTGCCCCTGCTTGTGAATGCGCCCGGGCATAATTCCAATCTTGCACTTCCCCGGTGAAATGATGCCGGGGCAGTTCGGGCCAATCAACCGCGTCTTCGACCGGCTCAACACCTCCGCCACGCGCACCATGTCCAGCGTCGGAATCCCTTCCGTGATGCACACCACCAGCGGCAACTGCGCATCCGCTGCTTCCAGAATCGCGTCAGCCGAATACGGTGGCGGCACAAAAATCACCGAAGCGTCCGCACCGGTAGCCTTCACAGCCTCAGCCACGGTGTTGAACACGGGCCGCTCCAGGTGCTTCGTCCCGCCTTTGCCCGGCGTCACCCCACCCACAACGTTCGTCCCATACTCAATCATCTGCTGCGCGTGAAAAGTTCCCTCGCGCCCCGTAAATCCCTGCACCAGCACCCGCGTTTTTTCATTCACGAGAACGCTCATCGCGCACCTCCCGCCAGCGCGACGACCTTTTGCGCTCCATCCTTCATCCCATCGGCAATCGTGAAATTCAATCCGCTATCGCGCAGAATCTGTTGCCCTCGCTCCACGTTGGTTCCTTCCATGCGCACGACCACCGGAATGCTGACGTGCAAATCCTTTGCCGCCGCCACGACGCCCGTCGCCAGCACGTCGCAGCGCAAAATTCCTCCGAAAATATTGATAAAGACCGCGCGCACTTCCGGATCGCTCAACAGAATCCGAAAGGCATTCTTCACCTGCTCCGCCGAAGCGCCCCCGCCCACATCCAGGAAATTTGCCGGCGAACCGCCCGCGTACTTAATAATGTCCATCGTCGCCATCGCCAGGCCCGCGCCATTCACCATGCAGGCCACGCTGCCATCGAGCTTGATGTAGTTGAGCCCGTACTTCGAAGCCTCCACTTCCAGCGGATCTTCCTCGTCCAGGTCGCGCAGTTCGCGCAAATCCTTGTGACGGAACAACCCGTTGTCGTCGAAAGTCATCTTCGCGTCGAGCGCCATCAACTTCCCGTCGCCGGTCACAACACACGGATTAATTTCCAGCATCGAAGCGTCCGTATCAATGAACGCGCGATAAAGCGCCTGCAAAAATGGCGTAGCCACTGTCGCCAGCTCGCCCGAAAGGCCCAGTCCAAACGCGATCTTCCGCGCCTGATAAGGTTGCAGCCCGACGGCCGGGTGAATGTGCTCGCGCAGAATGGCGTTCGGGTTATCCTTGGCCACTTCTTCGATTTCCATGCCACCCGCGGCGCTGGCCATAAACACCGGCCGCCCCGTTTCGCGATCGATCAGAAGTCCCAAGTACAGTTCGCGCTTAATGTCCAATCCTTCTTCTATCAGTAACCGCCGCACTACGCGTCCCTGCGGCCCGGTCTGTGGCGTCACCAGCGTCATCCCCAGAATGTGCGAAGCCAGTTCCGCCGCTTCGTCCGCCGAACGCGCCAGTTTCACCCCGCCGGCCTTCCCGCGCCCGCCGGCATGAATCTGCGCTTTCACGACGACCACTGGCGACTTCAGCCGCTGGGCCGCTTCCCGTGCCTCTTCCTTGGTGAAGGCCACTTCTCCGCGCGGAGTTGTAACCCCGTAACGCGCAAGGATGGCCTTTGCCTGATATTCGTGGATCTTCATTTGTGGTTCTGCCTTTTTGGGCGGCTCCGGCCCAGCTGGAACCGACATCTGGTGCGACGATGGGACAGTGCACCGATGTTAGAATTTGAGGCTTCGCAAAACAGTTAAGTTTACTTGACTCGCGCACCACGAGCAAGGCGATGCGATTAACAATTCGCGGCGGTGGCTTTTTTTGATTTGTGCTACGTTGGTGTCTGCGCAACACAAGGATTTTGGCATGTCCATACAGGATTACGCGGATTTGGTCGCCCTCAAAGAAGTCGGCCGAATCGTCCAACTGGCGATTTCAACCATGGCCAGCAGCGTTCGCGCGGGCATCAGCACGCTCGAACTCGCCGACATCGGCGGCAAAGTCATGCGGCAAAACGGCGCTCGTTCCGCTCCCGCACTCGTTTACGGTTTCCCCGGAGACGTGTTGATCAGCTTGAACGATGAAGCCGTTCACGGCATCCCCTCCGAATCCCGCAAAGTTCAGGCGGGTGATCTCGTGAAGCTCGATGTGACCTTCGAAAAAAACGGCTACATGGCCGATGCCGCGATAACCGTTCCAGTCGAGCCCGTCTCGGAGGATGCGCGGCGACTCGCGGCTTGCGCCGAGCGCGCGTTTCAAAAAGCCTTGCAAGTCGCCCGGGCCAATCACCGCGTCAATGAGATCGGGCGCGCCGTCGAGAAGGAAGTTCGCGCCAGCGGATTTCGCGTAATTCGCGAACTCGGCGGCCACGGCATCGGCCGCACCATCCATGAATCGCCTTCCGTGCCGAATTACGATGATGGCGTTGCTCGCGGACGTTTAACTCCCGGTTTGGTGCTGACGGTCGAGCCGATTATTGCGATGGGTTCGGCGCGCCCGATGGATGCAGGTGATGGGTGGACAGTGAAAACGGCCGACGGCGGTCTTTCCGCTCACTATGAGCACACGCTGCTCATCACTGCTGGACCGCCTATCCTGTTGACGGCTGCGGCATAACTCCCGTGGTGCAATACCAGCTCAACAAATCGCAGGCGAACATTTCCTTCATCCCTACTCGAATTTCATGAAGAGTGCACCTCACTTGCTAATCGAAAAGGCCGAAGCGGGCCGCGCACTTTCACGCGTGGAAGCGGAAGCGTTCATGGAGGAGCTTCTCTCCGGCCGCATCGCCACGCCCGAAATTGTTCGCATGCTGCTGGCGCTCAATCAGAGCGCGGTGAGCGTTGACGAATTAACTGGATTCGCCAACGTGATGCGAAAGCACGCCGCACCGGTTTTTGCGCCGGATGAGCCTCGGCCCAAGGGACTCGTCGATACCTGTGGCACCGGCGGGGACGAAACCGGCACGTTTAACATTTCCACGGCCGCGGCGATTGTTGCGGCCGCGGCGGGTGCTCGCGTCGCCAAGCACGGCACCCGCGGGGTCAGTTCCCGCAGCGGCTCCGCGGATGTTTTGGAAGCCCTGGGAGTACACATCGATCTGCCGCTCACAGTGGCCGGCCGCTCGGTGCGCCAAATCGGCATCGGTTTTCTGTTTGCTCCCGTGGCACACGCGGCCGCGCGCCACGCCATGCCCGCGCGCAAGCAAATTGTGAAGCGCACGGTCTTTAATCTGCTCGGCCCGCTCACCAATCCGGCACGCACCGAAGCCCAGGTGCTGGGCGTTTTCTCCGCAGATGTAATAGACACGGTTGCGGCCACTCTCGCTGAACTCGGAACGGATCACGCTTTCGTCGTGCACGGCGCCGGCGGCCTCGACGAAATTTCCCTTTCCGGGGAAACGCAAATCGCCGAAGTCCGCAACGGCAGCGTGCGACGATTCATCGTCGCTCCCGAAGATTTCGGCGTTTCCCGCGCCCCGCTCGAAGCCATTCGCGGCGGTACGCCACAGGAAAACGCCAAACTCATTCATTCCCTGCTGGCCGGCGAACCTGGTCCGCGGCTCGACGTCGTCGTCGCGAACGCCGCCGCCGCGCTCGTAGTCACGGGAATCGCCGAAGATTTTCGCAGCGCCGCCGAACTAGCGCGCCGCGCAGTAACCTCAGGCGAAGCCCGCCAAAAACTCGATCAACTGAAAGATTTTTCCCACAAGCACGCGGCCAACAAGTAACGGCCGCCTTAAGGTGGCCCGGCACGATTCTCCTGGAAGCGCCAACTCGGCCCCATCTCGCGAGTTATGCGGGATGAATCTCCCGATTGGCGCGTCTAAAAACGCCATTCCGGAGAATGGCGTTCCCAGGCGACCAGCAAATCCCTCACGGCTTCACCGGACTCTCCACCCCATTGTTCGCTTCAATCAATTCGCGAATCCCCCATGCGGCAATGCCCGTGCCAACCCCCGCAAGAATGAAGTAGGCCACCTTGGCCCTCGTGGACATCGCCGGTTTCGTTTTATCGTCGCCCCCACCCGACGTCCCTCGCGGTTCATCGTCCGATTCGAGGTAAATGCGGTATGTCTGCCCCTCCGGCAAAACGCGAAATTCCGCGTGATAGTAAAACTCGAGGTTTCCCCGCCGCGTGGTGATCTCCAGAATCTTCGGCGCAAACATCAGAATCTGCGCCTGCACCTGGTGAGCGCCGTGCGGCCGCAGCAGCGCGCCCTCCACATGAACCTCCAGCGGATTGCTTTCCGCCGACCAGAGATACACGGAGCCCGAGTCCAGATCCACGTGCACCCCGTCGCCGCTCTGTTGCAATGTAGCGGCACTCTGTTTCGCGAGAGTGATCACGCTGCTCCCGACGCGCAAACTAATCTTCCCGTTCGGGTCCGTTGACACGCGTTCCCCGTCAAAGACGGACAACCCCACAAACGCATCCGAAGCGTTCAGATGCGCGCCATACGCCAACGTCAGAATACCAAGCGGCTTTCCACCTGCGTATAGCGGAAGGCTGTAAGCACCGAGGGAGACACCGAGAGACAATGCGAGGATACCGCGTAGCACTTGCATGACTTACCTCCGAGGGCGAGTAAAGAGGAGGGACACCCGCGGCAGGTACGATACACACTTAGTACCACTCGCTCAACATAATTTATACGGTAATGCCGTATTACTTTTCACCATCGCCTATTACCTTGCAGTCACCACTTCCTTTCCCAAAACGGCACTTGGAGGACGGCAAGACCTCCCCCACATCCCGACCGGGTCAGGACTGCGAATCAACTAGAAAAGCGCCCGCCTCAGAAGGCGGCCGCTACAAATGCTTGGGATGTCTAAAGGGAAAGGAAATTCTTCAGCAACTGCTTGCCCGAATCCGTCAGCACAGATTCCGGATGAAACTGCACGCCCATCAGCGGGTATCGCCGGTGCTGCAGACCCATAATGATGTCGTCGTCCGTTTCCGCGGTGACTTGCAACTCCGCGGGCAGCGATTTTCTTTCGACGATCAGCGAGTGGTACCGCGTGGCGGTAAAGGGATTCGGCAAGCCGCGAAACACTCCACTGCCGTCATGCCGGATCTGGCTGGTCTTCCCGTGAAACAGCTTTGGCGCGCGGATAATCTTTCCGCCAAACGCCGCCCCGATCGCCTGGTGGCCCAGGCAAACGCCGAGAATCGGAATTTTCCCCGCCAATTTCTGGATCATCTCCACGGAAATCCCGGCTTCCTGCGGCGTGCACGGCCCAGGAGAAATCACGATGCGCTCCGGCTTGCGCTGCGCAATCTGTTCCACGCTGATGCGGTCGTTGCGGTGAACTTCCACCTGGCAGCCCAGCTCGCCCAGGTATTGCGCCAGGTTATAGGTGAACGAATCGTAGTTGTCGAGCAGCAGAATCACGATTTGCCCTTCCCTTTCCCGGCCGAGCCGTGCGCCGCTTCCAGCGCCCGCACCAGCGCCTTGGACTTGTTCACGGACTCGTCGAATTCGCCCTCGGGCGTCGAGTCCGCAACGATGCCGCCCCCCGCCTGAATGTGCGCCACACCATTTTTGATGACCATGGTGCGCAGCGCGATACACGAATCCAGATTGCCCGCGAAATCGAGGTAAAGAATCCCCCCGGCATAAATCCCGCGGCGCGTTTTTTCCAGCTCTTCAATAATTTCCATCGCGCGCACCTTGGGCGCGCCGGAAACCGTGCCCGCGGGGAAGCACGACATTAGTGCGTCAAAGCAATCCACGTCTTCGCGCAGCCTGCCGCGCAAACTGGAAACCAGGTGCATCACATGCGAATAACGCTCCACGGTCATCAATTTTTCCGGCCGCACCGTCCCGTAATCGCACACGCGCCCCAGATCGTTCCGCCCCAGGTCCACCAGCATGATATGTTCCGCTCGCTCCTTTTCGCTGGCGAGCATCTCGCGCTCCAGTCGCTGATCTTCGGCGTCGTCCTTTCCGCGCCAACGGGTCCCGGCAATCGGCCGGTAGAAAACGTCGCGCCCCTGCACTTTCACCAGCATTTCCGGCGAACTTCCCACTACGTATACATCGTTCAATTGCAGGTAAAAAAGATAAGGAGAAGGATTCAGGGCCCGCAGCTCGCGGTAAATCGAAAACGGATCGGCCTTGGTCTTCGCGGAAAAGCGCTGGCTCAGCACCACCTGAAAAATGTCGCCCTCGCGGATATACTGTTTGGCCTTCTTCACAATCGCAAGATATTCGCCGCGCTTTACGTTGGAAATAATCTTCAACGGCCGCGGTTTGCCGCGCGCCGGCTTCCGTTGCTTCTCGCTCGCGTCCGGTTCTTCCAGCATCTGCCGGGTCCGCCGAATCTCTTTCACCGCGGCATCATATTTCGCGCGCAGACTCTTCGGCCCGTCGGTGTAAACGTTGCGCACCACCCACAAACGGTGCTGCACGTGATCGAACGCCAGAATGCCGTGATAGAACATCAGCACCGCGTCGAACAAGCCGATTTCGTCCCGCAATCGCTTCGGCAAGCGCTCGATCAACCGCACCATGTCGTAACTGAAATACCCGATCGCGCCGGCAACCAGCGGCGGCAGCCCCGGCAGGCGCACCGGCCGGAATCGCGCCATATGTTCACGCAGGAAAGCGATGGGATCCCGCTCTTCCCAGATGATACGTTCCCGGCTCTCCAGCACGCACGCACCGTTCGCGTACCGGAAAATCTCCTCGGGATTCGCGCCGGCAAACGTGTAGCGCGCAATCTTTTCCCCGCCTTCCACGCTCTCCAACAGAAACGAATACCGCGCCCCCTGCGCCAATCGCAGATACGCGCTCACCGGCGTCAGCAGGTCCGCCGAAAATGTGTCGTACACGGGAATCAGGTTCCCGCGTTTGGCAAGCCGCTCGAATTCCTGGAACGAAGGCTGAATCATGGCCTCTTATCACTCCGCGCAAATTGAGATTTTCTTGAACCGCGAGAACTGCATCCGCTCATCCGGGGAGGATGGATCACCAGCGCGTGTTTTCTTCGTTTTTCAGCGCGCGCAGCACGGCGTTTCTCATGCTGGACTCCGGCGCCTTGCTGCCCATCCAGTGTTCCCACTGCGCGATTCCCTGCGCCAGAAACATTTCCGCGCCGGATACGCAGGCGAGCTTTCGAGAAGCGGCCAGCCTCAACAGTTTGGTCCGGATGGGGCGATAAATGAGGTCCATGACTAGAGAACAGTTTAACTCGCCTGCCGCCAACGGCGAAACTTTTTCCTGCGGAAACATCCCAATCGGCGTCGCGTTCAAAAGCGCGTCGAACTCCAGTTTGCGCAGCGTCGAACGCGCAATCGATTCGCCGCCCGCTGCCTTAGCCAGTTTGCGCGCCGCTTCCGGGCGCCGCGCACAGATAAAAACCTGCGCCCCGGCGTGGGCCAGCGCGAACGCCGCCGCGCGCGCGGAGCCGCCCGCGCCGTAAATCAGCACGCGGCTGGCGCGAAGTTTTATTTTCTTTTGCAGCGCGCGCAAAACCCCCACGTAATCCGTGTTGCTGCCGTAAAGCGAACCGTCCTTGCGTACCGTCACCGTATTCACCGCCCCGATTTTCTCCGCCAGCGGTTCGACGGCGTCGAGGTGCGCAAAAATTTTTTCCTTGTGCGGCAAGGTCACGCTGAATCCCCGCACGCCAAAGTCCGGCAACGCTTTCAGGAAATCCTTCAGGTTTTCCACCAGGAACGGCAAGTAGACCGCATCTTTACCGGCCGCGATATATCCGGTGTTGTGCAGCAGCGGCGAAAGCGAATGGCCGACCGGATTTCCTATCACGCCGAACACCCGCGTCGCCTTCGTCAGTTCATGCGCGCGGTAAAGCGCCTTCAAATCGTGCAGCGGAATCTGCCCGGGCGCCGTGGCCGCGGCCACCGGAGCGTAAGCAAGCGCGCTTCCCTCGCGCAAAGCCAGCACCCGCGCCGGCAATCCAATTTCGCCCATCGCTACCGCTACAACATCGCCCGACGTTCGCGCCAGCCGCAATATGCGCCCGCTGTCCCCCACGCTCCGCGCCATAGCGGCAACTTTAATCGCTTTAGCACCGCCCGCGGCCGGAACCCTCAATTGCTTCGGAAAGGCGGGCGTCCGCCGAAAATCGTGCATCGAAAGCAAAACCTTCCCCGGCAGCGCATAGCCGTCCACGCTCTGCCCCGGCAACTCGCGCAGCGTTTCCACCTCCAGGTCGCACCACGCGCAACCCGCCTCCTTCGCCTGCATCAGCCAGTAGAGTTCTTCGCCGGCATCGCCGGCAAATTCCCCGCCGCCCACCCGCCGCCGGCAAGTGGCGATCAGTTGCGCTTTGCGCGGGCCATGCGCCTTCAACCATTTCAGAAAAACGCGCCGTTCGTCGTCATTCTTCAACCAATCCAGGCGGATTTCCGCAGTGGGCGTTTCGCGCAGGGCCAGCCCCAGCAAACGCCGCAATTCACGGGCAGTGGGGGCGGCCAGCACGCCGCAAAGCCTCGCGATTCCATCGCCAAATGCTCCGGACACCAGAAACCTCCTCCAATCCATTGAAAATACGGTATCTAAGCCACCTTTGCAAATATGGAAAGTGTCGCCACCAGTTTTGTTGACGCCACCCAGCGCCCTTGTTAGTTTCAAAGATGTAAGTCCCCGCACGGCCCTTAACTGGCGTGAATTGAAGGAGTGCTGAACATGCGCGCAATCGCGACTGCAATGTCTTTCGCCACCCTGATGCTGGCCCTTGGCGCTTCGGCCCAGAACACTGCTCAGGTGCAGGTGGTCAACACGAGCCATCCCGTTTCCGAAACCGCTTCGCCGGACTACTCCGCGGTGTATTGCTCGGGTTTCATCACCGATGATCGGATTCCTTGGGAAGTGCAGCTGATTTCAGGCGAGGAATCCTCCGACAAAATTGTTTTTGCCAGCGGCGACTATGTCTACATCAACAGGGGTTCCGCGCAGGGTGTTCGCGTCGGCGATCGCTTTTCCATTGTGCGTCCGGACTGGGATCCCAACGAAGTGCAGTGGTTCAAGTGGCAGGGAAAATTGTTGAAGGCCATGGGAACCCAGTACCTGGATGCCGGGCAGGTGCAGATCACCACGGTTCATCCAAACGTTTCGATTGGAATGGTCAAGTTTTCCTGTACCTATCTGCAGCGCGGCGACATCGCACTACCAATGGTGGAGCGTCCGTCGCCTCCCTTCAAGCCAGCCGAAAAGTTTGACAAGTTCGCGCCCGTCAGCGGCAAGTCCGTCGGCATGCTGGTAACCGGCCGGTCGTACACGCAAGTCTATGGAAAGAACTCCACGGTCTTCGTGAATCTGGGCACTAACCAGGGCGTAAAGGTCGGGGATTATCTCCGGGTCTTCCGCTACCAGGGTTCCACTTCCGCGACATCGCGGAATTTTCCAGACTTTCAATACACCATGTATGGGTTCGGCAGCACACCCGTGAAATATAAGTGGGATGATATTCCGCGCGACGTCATTGGCGAAGGCATCGTCATGAACGTCACCCACAATGCCTGCGCCATTTTCATTACCTACAGCAAGATCGACATGTACGCCGGCGATTACGTCGAAATCGAATAATCCCTTTTCAATTTTCCCTTCAAAGCCCGCGCTTCCTATTGGCGCGGGCTTTGTCTTTCAGCAAGCGGGCCTCGCTTCTCGGTCATGATTTCGCATTGAAATCCATATAACTTCGTTTCCGGATCCTTCCAGGCGTCGCTCGGAAGCCCCGCTTTGGTGCAGGTTTCCGCCAGAAATTGTTCCCTGCCCAGCCGGTGCTCGACCGCCACCTGGGGGAGCAGCAATCCCCGCCGCGTTCCCCGTTCCACCAGCAGCCCATGAATCCCCACCTCCACTTCCTCCGGCCGGATGGGATATGGCGGCGTGAGCAACGATACTTCAATTTCCAGCTGGTCCATTTCCTCCTGACGCACCCGCGAAAAGCGCGGGTCATGCAGCGCGGCGTCTGCGCCGCACCTCGCCAGGGTTTCCCCAAGATTCGTGAAGCCTTCGATCACCCCGATGCACCCGCGCAATTTCTTGGCAACATGCAGCGTCACGAACAGCCCGCGGTGCTCCGCGAAAATGCCTGTGGTTGGAAACGAGGGAAGCGGCCGCTCATGGCATACCGCATGGTGAACGCCCTGGCGCGCAAGCTCCAGGATGGCTTTTCGATCTTCTTCAGAGAGAGACGGCATCCTGCTGCTTCTTCTGCGATTCCAGCATGTTGAGCTTGCGGCGCTGCTTGATTCGGTCGTCCAGCTGGTTCCAGAAGCGATGGAAATATTGCGCGGCCGAGACAACTGCGCTGATTACCACCAGCCACAGCAGGACCGTGGACACCGGACGGATCGACGGGTGTCGCGCCCCGACAATCAGCACCGCCACGGCGCAGACCTGCAACACCATCTTCGTTTTTCCCAGCGCGGATGCGGCGATGGTGAAGCCCTCCGCCGAGGCGATGTTCCGCAAACCCAGAATTGTGAACTCCCTCCCGATGATGATCACCACCATCCAGCCCGCCACAAGGTGCATGTCCACAAGCGATATGAAGGCCGCCGAAATCAGCAGTTTGTCGGCGATCGGATCCAACAGAATCCCCAATGTGGTCACCTGCCGGTTTCGCCGCGCGAAATAGCCGTCCGCCCAGTCGGTGGTCGCCGCGGCCAGCAGAATCAGCACGCCCCACACCTCAAAATGCATGGGAAAGCCCCACAAGACGACGTTGGGGCTTCTCGTCAGCAGCACCACAATCAGCACTGGCACGAAAAAGATCCGCAGGACGGTAAGGGAGTTCGGCAGGTTCATAGTCGGGCGCGCCGCAAGGCCACTTTCCATGCCTTTCGGAACCACATCGGTCACTATAGACTCCGCCCAAGAATGCGTCAACGTGCTGCGAATTCACGCCTTTCCGGGGAGGGGCGGTACTCAGATATAACTAACAGCGTTCGGCTGCGGCCTCTGGCACAGATACTCTTTCGTAACACCGCTGCTGCAAACCTGTGCAAAAGCGCTTTTCGGGAATAGCTGCTATCGCGAAATCTCGACAGGGCCGACTCCGCCCGAATTCAACATAAGCACTGTATTTACATATTCTTATGGGAGGGGCGTGAATCAGCAGCTCGGCTGATCAGGTAATACTTGCCGTAGCCACCAGACAGGGCAGCGAGAGTTTCCACAATTTTTTCCACAAGCCGGAACATGCCCTGCCACGGGGCAACCAGCCCGAAAAAGTGTCATATTTCTTTAACATTTGCGGAAAATTGCAGAATTACTCGAAAGTGACTACCCCTTGCCTACCGCCGTTTTCAAATGGCGTGCGGTCCGCGCAAAATCCGCACCGGAAGGAAGAACAGCACCCTCAGAAACGCCAGAACTCCGTGCACCGCGATGCCCACGATCCGGAAAGGCAGCAGAATCAACCACACGAATGGATAGGCAATCAGCGCCAGCAACGCAATCGGCCAGCAGAATAGCAACAACAGGCACCACAGGAAGAAAGCAGCCATGATCAGTTGACCTCTCTTGCATCATGATACGCAGCGCCCGTCCCGGAAGTTCCCGCCGCCGCGAAGGTGCTTAATTTCAACCGGCGCGCGATGCTTTGCGGCACCTCGGCTTCCATATCCATGTGCGAGTCGCTGACATGGGAGTGCAACACGCGGCCCAGGGCGTGGATCAGCGCCAGCGACCTGCCCTCGCTCAGCGGCATGTGCAGCGAAAGCTTCACGATCGGGTCCAGCGGCAGCGCGGCGTCAATGCACCGCAGCAGTTCGTCGAGTCCCTCACCAGTCAGCCCGGAAACCAGAACCGGCGACTCATCGCCATTTCCATTCCGCAGGCTAGCCGCTTCCAGATTGTGCCGGTGTTCCGCGTCCAACTGGTCCACCTTGTTGTAGACTCGCAACCGCTTCGTTTCCTTCACGCCC
>Ga0210403_10003552_pt1 | contig 13674 bp, 12 predicted proteins | sample IncBWC19MmetaG_FD_150863 | JGI IMG/M metagenome (GOLD analysis project Ga0210403, IMG submission 150863) | Forest soil microbial communities from Barre Woods Harvard Forest LTER site, Petersham, Massachusetts, United States - Inc-BW-C-19-M | ecosystem: Environmental > Terrestrial > Soil >... | reverse complement strand
GTCCTCACCGGTTATGTTGAAGCCATGAGTTGCGCCGAACTTCTTGGCCAACTCGAGCTTTTCATCGCTGGTATCGACCGCAACTATCATTCCCGCTCCGGCGATGGCGCAGCCCTGAATCGCATTTAAGCCCACGCCGCCGCAGCCGAAGATAACCGCGATGGAACCGGCCTCGACCTTGGCGGTGTTGACCGCGGCGCCCACTCCGGTCATGACTCCGCAGCTGATCAGCGCCGCACGGTCCAGCGGCATTTGTTGGTCGATTTTTACCACGTTGCCCATGTGCACGGTCGCGATCTCGGCCATCACGCCGCAGCCGGAGAACACATAGAGATCGCCGCCCTTGGAATCGCGCGTGCGCACAGTGCCGTCGGGCAATGTGGCCCCGGACTTCAGAGACTGCACGCAGAGCTGCGGCCGGCCGGTCTGGCAATAGTGGCAGTGGCCGCACATGCTGACGAACGAACTGACGACATGATCGCCGACGGCATAATTATCCACGCCGTCACCGATCGCGACGATGACCCCGGCGCCTTCGTGGCCGAGCACCATGGGCAGCGGCATTTGCAGCGTGCCGTTGGTGGCCGATAAATCGCTGTGGCACACCCCGCATGCGGCCAAGCGGACCGTCACCTCGCCATGCCGCGGAGCCGCCACTTCGATCGTTTCCACGACCACCGGTTTGCCGACTTCGCGCGCGATTACTGCCTTTGCCAATTGAGCCATTGCGTGTTCCTTGAGAAATGATCAGCGAGTCAGGGCGGCGTAGCGCTGCAAATGGGCATCGCTGTCGCCGAACATCAACTCGGCGGCGGTAAGCCGCTTGAACCAATGGCTGACGACCAATTCGTCGGTCATGCCCATGCCGCCGTGCAGCTGTACCGCCTGTTGTCCTACGAATCGGGATGCCTGCCCGATCACCGCCTTGGCGGCCGACAGGGCGCGGCGCCTCTCGTTCACATTCGCGTCGGTGCAGCGCAGCGCGGCCAGGTAACTCATGGATCGCGCCTGCTCCAGGTGAATCAGCATGTCCGCGATGCGATGCTGCAAGGCCTGGAAGCGGCCGATCGGCACGCCGAATTGCTGGCGCGTCTGTAGGTACATGGCGGTGGCGTCGACCAGCGCCTGCATCACGCCGACCGCTTCGGCGCATAGTGCGGCGAGCCCAATGTCCAGGGCGGCTTCGATCACCGGCAATGCCGCGCCTTCCGCGCCCAGTCTGTTGCCAGCCGGCAGCTCTACCCCTTTCAGATACACATCGGCCGCGCGCTGGCCGTCGAGGGTCGGATATGAGTCCAAACTGAGCCCCGGCACGCTCCTAGGCACCCGAAACAGCGTCACGCCCGTCGCGGCATTGGCATCCCCCGCGGTACGCGCCGATACAAGCAGTGTGTCGGCAGCGGCGGCATGCAGGACGACGGCCTTATGTCCGTCGAGCCGGTAGCCCAAGCCGGATCGCTCTGCCCTGGTGGTCACCCACTGGGTCTCGAAGCGCGAGTCGCGCTCGAAATGTGCAAGCACGGCGATCGCCGCACCTTCGGCCATTCGCGTCAGCAGCGATGCGGCCTGTGCATCGTCGGCGAATGCGCGCAAGGCCGCGGTCGCTATCACAGCGCTGCTGAGATAGGGTTCCAGCAGCAGGCTTCGCCCGCATGGGCCCATCATGGCCAGCGTCTCCAGCGGCCCGAATCCGAGGCCGCCCTGCGCCACCGGGACGTTGATGGCCAGCACGCCGAGTTCCGCCAATCCGGCCCAGGCAGCCTTGTCCCAGCCGGATTGGGAGGCGTTGACGGCTCGAAATTTGTCGAAGCTGTATTGCTCGCTCAAGTAGCGGTCGACGCTGTCGTGCAGCTGTTGCTGCTCGTCGCTGAATTCGAAGTTCACGGCGCGCGCTCTCTATAGACCAACCATCATCTTGGAGATGATATTTTTCTGAATTTCGTTGCTACCGCCGAATATCGACAGCTTGCGCAGATTCATGTACGCGGCGGCCAGCGTCGAGGCATAGCGCGGTCCGGGCGGCTCATGCGAAGGCGGGCAAAACGGCAGCGCATAAGGTCCGACGGCACGCATCATGAGCTCGGAAATGCGTTGTCCGATTTCAGTGCCGCGGATCTTGAGAATCGAGACCTCCGGGCCCGGAGCCCGGGAAGCGCGCCCGGCGGACAGAACGCGCAGGTTCGTGATTTCCAAAGCCCATAGATCGATCTCAACCTGGGCGATATGCGCGGCGAACAAGGGATCCTCGATCAGCGGTCGGCCGTTCTTGCGTTCTTGCGCGGCGATGCGCTTCAGCCGCGCAAGTTCACGCTTGGAGCCGCCAACGCCGGCAATGTTGGTGCGCTCGTGTCCGAGCAGAAACTTGGCGTACGTCCAGCCCTTGTTTTCATCGCCGACGCGGTTCTGGATCGGCACCCGCACGTCCTCGAACCAAATCTCATTGACCTCATGGCTGCCGTCCAGCAGCGTGATGGGCCGCACGGTGATCCCGGGACTTTTCATGTCGATCAACAGGAAGCTGATACCGGACTGCGGTTTGGCTTGAGAGTCGGTGCGCACCAGGCAGAAGATCCAATCGGCGTACTGACCGAGCGTGTTCCAGGTCTTCTGGCCATTGACCACGTAGTGATCGCCGTCCAGCACGGCGCGAGTCTTCAATGAGGCCAAATCCGAGCCCGCCCCGGGTTCCGAATACCCCTGGCACCACCATTCCTCTCCGGAGCTGATTTTCGGCAGGAAGCGCTGCTGCTGGGCAGCGTTGCCGAAGGCCATGATCACCGGCGCAACCATTTTGGTGCCAAACGGAATCAGCCGCGGGGCGCCGGCCAGCGCCGACTCTTCCTCGAAAATATATTGCTGTACGGAGTTCCAGCCCGGGCCGCCGAATTCTTTGGGCCAGCTCAATCCGCCCCAGCCTCGATCATGCAGCCGGCGTTGCCACAGCACGTGGTCTGCCCGGGAGAGTTCGAAGCCGTTCAGAACCTTCTCGCGGATGTCAGCGGGCAGCTTTTCCCGCAGAAAGGTGCGCACTTCCTCGCGGAAGGCCTGCTCTTCCTGGGTAAATTCTAGACGCATGGGGGGATTCCGTAAGTTTGTTCTGCAGTACAGAATTTAATTCTGAAATAGTGCAAAATTATGCGGACACCGGTTAGGGATTGTCAATGATAAAGGCCCCGGCGGACCGCCATTTCGTCAACGCGCTGGCGCGCGGGTTGGAACTGCTCGCTTGCTTTCGCCATGGCGATCGCATGCTCGGCAATCAAGATCTCGCGCGGCGCTGCGGCCTGCCGAAGTCCACTGTGTCGCGGTTGACGAATACGCTCACCAAACTGGGCTATCTGGTCTTTGTGGAAGAAAGCGCCAAGTACAGCCTGGGTACCGCCACTTTGAGCCTGGGCAGCGCGATGCTGGCCCGCCTCGACATCCGCAAACTGGCGCATCCGCTCATGCAAGAACTGGCTGAATTCGGCCAATGCATGGTGAGCCTCGGCACGCGGGACCGCCTCTCCATGATCTACATCGATGTGGTGCGCGGCTCCGCTGCCGTCACCTTGAGTTTGGATATGGGCGCGCGTATTCAGATCGCCACTTCAGCCATGGGCCGCGCCTACCTCACGGCCGTACCCGCGCAGGAAAGGGATGACATCATGGAGCGAGTGCGCGAGGTGGCGGCCGACGAGCGCTGGCCGGAGCTCAATGAAGGCGTCGCTCGAGCGATGCGCGATATCCGCGAGCTCGGCGTGTGTTGCTCATTTGGAGAATGGCAGAAGGACGTCAACGCGATTGCCATTCCGGTACGGCCGGGCGGCGGGCTGCCGCCCATGGCGATCAACTGCGGAGCCCCCGCCTACATGGTGGCGAAGGAATTTTTGCTGGAAAGAGTGCGCCCGCGGCTCATCGCGCTCGCCAACGAGTTGGAAACATCGCTCGGGACACAGGGTTAGGTGTGCTATAGCGACATTGTCAGATCGGGCAGGCCAAAATCGACAGTCGGCAAATTTCTCGGACTCGGCGTCAAGGTTCGCGCAGCCCTGCCTGCCCGCCAGTCGGTGGGGGATTGACCCGTCCAGCGGCGAAAGGCCCGGCTGAAACAGCTGCCGGCGGAGAATCCCAGCAAATGCGTTACATCGCTGACGCTGTGCCGGGGTGCGCTCAAGTACGCCAGCGCCAAGGTGCGCCGCGTATCGTCGAGTATCTCTTTATAGGTGGTGCCCGCTTCGCCCAGCTTTCGCTGCAGCGTGCGGGCACTCATGCCGAGTATCTCAGCGATATCTTCCTGGGACGGCTCGCCGCTCGCCAGTCGTTGCGGCAACACCTCGCGCACGCGTACCTCAGTGTTGTGCCGCTCGAGTTGGGACAGGTACTTGAGGGCAATCGCATCGTTGTGGCGCGCCAGTTCCGGATTGCCGGTGTCCAAGGGGCACTCGATGCTCTCCCGGTCGAACACCAACCGGGTGTCGGGCGCATCGAATATCAACGGCGCGCGCAACAGCCGCGCAAAATCGTCGATTCTTGAAGGCCGCGAGCGGCGAAATTCGATTCGCAGCGGCGAATAATCACGTCCGATCAGCGAGCGGCACATTCGCAGGTGGCTGCCCACCAGCGCATCGATCGGCTCGTCGCCCAAATCCGCAGAAGGCGCGATGACGAAGTGATACTCGGACCCGCGCAGGGAGAATTCGTAATCGACAGCGTCGCTGCCGATGTGGCTGAAGCGCTGTGCGCGCTCGAAGGCCTCTTTGAGCGTCGAGCTCGCGGATATCCCATAGCTCAAGGCATGGAAACTCGTGGGCTTGATCTGACTCGCGACTTTGAGGCCGAAAGCCGGATCGCCGGTTGCGGCCATCGCGATTCGCCACAGCCGCAGGCTGGAACTCAAGGCACAGCGCGCGGTTGGCCCGTCCAGGGAATTCGCTTCGAAACCCGCTTCGGCGAGAAGCGCCGCGCTGTCGCATCCGGCGGCCTGCAGGGCGCGGCAGACTGCCTTGACCCAGGAGCACAGTGTAGTTTTGCCGCCACCCGAATAAGTCGGAGTCGCCTGCATGCTTCCTCCCTAAAACGGGATGTCGTCGTCGAATTCCTCTTTGCCGCCCGCAGGAGCCGGCGATTGATCGTAGTCATCGCGCGGGGGTGCGCTCCCGCCGCCGCCGCGCTCAGCGCCGCTCGGGGCGCCCGCGCCGCCGGCGCCGCCCGCGCGGCCGCCCAGCATTTGCATATTGTCAGCGATGATTTCCGTCGAAAATCGATCATTGCCCTGCTTATCCTGCCATTTGCGGGTTCGCAGCTTACCTTCGACAAACACCTGCGAGCCTTTGCGCAGGTATTCGGCGGCAATTTCACCCAAACGGCCGAACAGCGCAATGCTGTGCCATTCGGTGCGTTCTTGTTGAGCCCCGGAAGCCTTGTCTTTCCAAGATTCGCTGGTGGCAATCCGAATGTTGGTGACCGTCGTGCCGCTGGGCATGGAGCGGGTTTCCGGATCGGCGCCTAGGTTTCCCACCAGAATAACTTTGTTTACGCCGCGCGCCATGTCCTACCCCCGCAACAATTCGATGCTGCTTATTGTACACGCCTGCTTCGGCCCCAATTACACCCTTCAGCTGCGCATTCGGGGTGTTTTACCCGCACTTGACGCGGCGCGTATAGTAATCGGTTACATGCAAAATATCCGGATCCGGGGTGCCCGCACCCATAACCTGAAGAATATCGATCTCGATCTGCCGCGCGATCGGTTGATCGTCTTTACCGGCCTATCAGGTTCCGGAAAATCCTCGCTGGCCTTCGACACCATCTATGCCGAAGGGCAGCGCCGTTATGTGGAATCGCTGTCGACCTATGCGCGGCAGTTCTTGTCGATGATGGAGAAGCCCGACGTCGACACCATCGAGGGCCTGTCGCCGGCTATTTCCATCGAGCAAAAATCGACCTCGCACAATCCGCGCTCGACGGTGGGCACGGTGACGGAAATTTACGATTATCTGCGGCTGTTGTACGCACGTGCCGGCACGCCGCGCTGCCCCGATCACCAAATCGATCTTGCCGCCCAGACGGTAAGTCAAATGGTGGACGCCGTGCTGCAGCACCCCGAAGGCACGGCCCTTATGCTGCTGGCGCCCGCCATTGCCGAGCGCAAGGGCGAGCATGCGGAGCTCATCGAGGAGCTGCAGGCGGGGGGCTTCGTGCGTGCCCGAATCGACGGCAAGGTGGTCGAATTGGATCAGGCGCCAAAACTCGATGTGCGCCGTAAGCACACCGTTGAAGCCATCGTGGATCGCTTCAAGGTGCGGGCGGATTTGGGTCAACGCTTGGCCGAATCCTTCGAGACCGCTCTGCGGCTGGGTCAGGGAGTCGCGCGCATCGCTTATATGGACGAATCCGAACGTCCGGAACTGGTATTTTCCGACAAATTCGCCTGCCCCATTTGCAACTATTCCTTGAGCGAACTCGAGCCGAGATTGTTTTCGTTCAACAGTCCGATGGGCGCCTGTCCCACCTGCGACGGTCTCGGCACCCAAGAATTCTTCGACCCGGACAAAATAGTCGCCAATGCGCACCTGTCGCTCGCCGGCGGCGCGGTTCGCGGCTGGGACCGGCGCAACGCCTATTATTTCCAATTGATTCAATCTCTGGCGCGGCATGCCAAGTTCGACATCGAAGCGCCGTTCGAAAGCTTGCCGCAGAAAATCAAGGATCTGGTGTTGTTCGGCAGCGCGGACGAGCAGATCGAGTTCAAGTACTTGGATGGCAAGGGCGGCACGGTCAACCGCAAACACACCTTCGAAGGCATCGTCAGAAATCTCGAGCGGCGCTACAACGAGACGGAATCGGTTGCAGTGCGCGAAGAGCTTGCCAAGTACCGCTCCTCGCGGCCCTGCCCCGAATGCCAGGGAACCCGCCTGAATCGCGCCGCGAGAAACGTGTTCGTCGATGGCAAGAGCGTGCCCGACGTGTCGTCGCTTTCGGTGGCAAGCGCACTGGAGCTGTTCGGCAAGCTCAAGCTTAGCGGTTGGCGCGGGGAAATCGCGGTCAAGATCGTCAAGGAAATCGGCGATCGCCTGGGATTCTTGGGCAATGTCGGGCTGGGGTATCTCACCCTGAACCGCAGCGCGGACACTTTGTCCGGCGGCGAGGCGCAGCGCATCCGGCTCGCAAGTCAAATCGGCTCCGGCTTGGTCGGCGTCATGTACATCCTGGACGAGCCGTCGATAGGCTTGCACCAGCGCGACAATCAGCGCTTGCTCGATACGCTGGCCAATTTGCGCGATCTCGGCAATACGGTGATCGTGGTCGAGCATGATGAAGATGCCATCCGCCAAGCCGACCACGTCGTCGACCTGGGTCCCGGAGCGGGCGTGCATGGCGGCGCAATCGTGGCGCAAGGAACGGCGGCCGAGGTGGCGGCCCATCCCGAGTCGATCACCGGGCAGTATTTGAGCGGCCGGCGCCGCATCCAGATTCCGGTTTTGCGGCGCACGCCGGATCCGAAGCGCATGCTGCGCGTGGTCGGCGCGACGGCGAACAATCTCAAGAAGGTCACTGCGGAATTCCCCCTCGGACTGATGACCTGCGTCACCGGTGTTTCGGGATCCGGCAAATCGACTCTCATCAACGACACCTTGTTTCGTGCGGTGGCAACCCAGCTCAACCATGCCTCCGCGGGGACGGCGCACTTCGACCGCATCGAAGGTCTGGACTACATCGACCGGGTGATCGAAATAGATCAAAGCCCGATAGGGCGTACGCCCCGCTCCAACCCCGCTACTTACACGGGTTTGTTCGCACCGATCCGCGAGATCTTTGCCGCCGTGCCGGAGGCGCGCGCGCGCGGCTATGAGGCGGGCCGCTTCAGCTTCAACGTCAAGGGCGGACGTTGCGAAGCCTGCCAAGGCGACGGCGTGATCAAAGTCGAGATGCATTTTCTGGCGGATGTCTACGTGCCTTGCGACGTGTGCAAGGGCAAACGCTACAACCGCGAAACCTTGGAGATCCGCTTCAAAGGCAAGAATATCCAGGAGATCCTCAGCCTCACCGTGGAAGACGCACTGCCGTTTTTTTCCGCCGTGCCGACCGTGCAGCCGAAGTTGCAGACGCTTCTCGATGTCGGACTCTCTTACGTGCAGCTGGGTCAAAGCGCGACCACGCTGTCGGGAGGCGAGGCGCAGCGCGTCAAGCTGTCCAAGGAACTATCGAAGCGCGCCACGGGACGCACCCTGTATATTCTCGATGAACCGACCACCGGTCTGCATTTCGCGGATATCGCACAGCTGCTCGTCGTGCTGCAGCGTCTGCGTGACGAGGGCAATACCGTCATCGTGATCGAACACAATCTCGATGTGATCAAGACCGCGGATTGGGTTGTGGATCTGGGCCCCGAGGGCGGCGACGGCGGCGGCCGCATCGTCGCCGTCGGCACGCCGGAACAGATCGCGGAGCACAAGTCGTCCTACACCGGGCATTATCTACGAGCCAAATTGGCGCCCGCGCTTGGGTTTGAGCGCAAGCGGGCATGAGCGATTGAGTGCCCGGTTCGCACCGCTTCTCGGCGCGCTGATCGGAACCCTGGGCGGCGCCGTTTATTGGCTGGGCGCGCTGCTCTGGCCGTCGAACGTGGCGGTGATCGTGTCCATGACGGCGACCTCGCTGCTGGCCGCCGAGTTCAACGATGCATCGCCGGCGACTCGCACCGATATGTTGAGCCGGATGTTTTGCCTGCTGATCAAGTACAACGCGCTCATGGCCCTGTCTGCCGCGAAGCTGCCCTTCGCGGCGCCGCCCAACCTCGCGCTGGGATTGATCATGATCTGCGGTTATGCCGCCAGCTTCGCGCTCGGGGTGTCCGTGATGGCGATTCGGCCGGAAAAATCCGCCGTGAGAATTCCAAACGGCTCCGTGAGCATTGCGCTGCTGATCGGATTCGCGCCGGCCGCCCTGCTGGGCATTCCCGGCCTGATCGGCCTGGCCGGCGCCGTGATCGTCGGCCTCGCCTGTGTCGCATATCTGAATTTCAAGCTGATTCGGCTGCTCACCGAGGCCTGTTTTTATCTGGGCGCGCTGGCGGCCTGGAGTTATGTATGAGAGGCGCCATGCCGCGCATCGCGCAGGCCACGCTGCCGATCCTCACACGTCTCGATCCGGAAATGGCGCACGATCTGGGATTGGCCGCCCTCAAGTGGCTCGCACCGCTTTGGCCGCGACTCGCGGTTTCGCCGAATCTGTCGCTGCGTTGTTTCGGGCTGCAATTTGCCCATCCACTGGGGTTGGCCGCGGGCTTCGACAAGAACGGAGATTATTTGGACGCGTTGGGCGCGCTGGGTTTCAGTCACATCGAGCTGGGCACCGTGACTCCGCGCCCGCAGCCCGGCAACCCAAAGCCGCGCATGTTCAGGGTTCCGCACAGCTGCGCGCTGATCAATCGCATGGGCTTTAACAACAAGGGGGTCGATCATCTCGTCGCTCGGCTATCCGGCAGCCGCTACCGGGGAGTACGCGGCATCAGCATCGGCAAGAACTTCGATACGCCGCTGGAGAATGCGCAGGACGACTACCTCGCCTGTCTGCGCAAGGTCTACACCTGCGCGGACTATGTCGCTGTCAACGTCTCCTCGCCGAACACGGCCCGGCTGCGCGAGCTGCAGGGCGGCGAGGGCCTGCAACGAATCATCAGCAGCCTGCTTGAAGAGCGCCGCGCTCTTGAGCAGCGCTACGGGAAGCGCGTACCGCTGCTGGTCAAGGTCGCGCCGGACCTGGACTCGGAGCAGGTAACTGCGCTGGCGGCGGGTCTGCGTGTCCTGCAAATCGACGGGGTGATCGCAACCAATACTTCGACTGATTTGAGCGTGTTGGGTAAATCCCCGGCGGCAGGACACGCAGGCGGCTTGAGCGGCGCGCCGCTGCATCCCGCATCCCTGCGGATTGTCTCTCAACTTCGCGCTGAACTGGGTGCGGGCTTTCCCATTGTCGGCGTCGGCGGCATCGTGAACGCGGACCATGCCTTGAGCATGCTGCGGGCGGGCGCGAACCTGCTGCAGGTGTACACGGGCTTTGCGTATCGGGGCAGCGTGTTGCTCGAGGAAATTCTGCGGGCGCTGCCCGCATGATCGACGCACGATCAATTGAATCGTTCCAGCGCGACGGCGCGATATGCATTCGCCGGCTGTTTCGGCCGGAGCAGATAGAAACCCTGCGCCGCGGCATCGACGCGAATCTGGCGAACTTGAGCCCCCGCGCCAAAGTGGCCAGCGCAGCCGACGATCCTGGGTGCTTCGTGGAGGATTTCTGCAACTGGCAGGAAAACGAGGATTACCGCCGCTTCATCTTCGATTCTCCGCTCGCGGAGACGGCCGGCCGGCTGATGCAGAGTTCGACGGCGCGCCTTTATCACGATCACATGCTGACCAAGGAGCCGGGCACACGCCAGGCGACGCCGTGGCACCAGGATCAACCGTACTACAACATCGAGGGACGCCAGAATGTGAGTTTCTGGATTCCGGTCGATCCGGTGAATCGTGAATCCACGCTGGAGTTCATCGCGCAGTCGCACCGCGGTCCATGGCTCATGCCGCGCTCTTTCATGGACGCCCAGGCCAAATGGTTTCCGGAGGGTACGCTCGCCGACTTGCCGAATATCGAGGCCGCTCGAAACCAATTTTCCATTCTCGGCTGGGAGCTGCAACCAGGCGATGCCGTTTGTTTTCATATGCTGATGTTGCATGCCGCTCGCGGCGTCACGGGCGCTCACCGGCGCCGCGTATTTTCCGTGCGGTTTCTCGGCGACGACATTACGCACGCGCCGCGCCGCTGGAAGACATCGCCGGAATTTCCGGGCCTGACGGATGAACTGGCGGCGGGCGCGCCGATGAATCACGCTCTTTTTCCGGTGCTTTGGCGGGTGCCATGATGCGCAGATTCGCTTGGACTATTTTTGTGTCGCTGCTCCTGATTGAGTTCTTTTTCGTGTCGCATACCGCCGCGCGGCTACCGCCGTTGGTGGCTTCACACTTCGATGCCGGAGGCTTCCCCAACGCGTTCATGACCCGCGGCGGCTACACTCGATTCATGCTGTCGCTTGGCATCGGGCTGCCTATGGCGGTGGTGGCGTTGTTGACCTTGGTCTATTCGCGCGCCAGCGACTTCAAATTGCCCAATCGCGACTATTGGCTGGCGCCGCAGCGGATCGATCGCACGCGAGGCCTTCTCGTCGTCCACGGTATCTGGTTTGGCTCCCTGCTGGTGGCCATGACGTGCTTCGTGCATTGGCTGGAACTCGACGCGCACCGCCGCGTACCGCCGCAGCTTTCCAATCCATGGCTCGAAGGCGGGTTGCTGATATTTTTTCTGATTACTGTCGGATGGATAATCGCGCGCAGGCCGCGCGGCGAATAGGCCTCGCGGCGAACAGCCCCTCGTCCGCCCTCAAGGGGCATCGATCGCGTAGCCGCGTGCGCGCAGCTCATCGAGAAATCCGCCGGGCTCGATCAGCATATCCATGCTCACCACCGCCAATGTGACGCCGCCGCTCTGCAAGTGGCGTTCCATGTTGGCGAGCCACGTGCGCCGAAGCAGCGCCAACAGATCGCCGGAGCCCGCATCGACGGTGATCGCCGCGCGGCATGCGCCGACTTCGGCGGACTCCGGCAAGCTCTGGATCCGCTCGACGTCTCCCGTGGCCCAGGCCTGCGCCCGATCAATCAGCCGCGGCAACCCCGTTTCGATGATCGCCAAACTGGCAGCCACGCATTTGTGTTCCGTGGCCGGCGGCAATGTCTTCAGTGCGTCCAGTACGTCGCGCAAACCCGCGATCTTGAACTCCTCGATGCGCACGTGATGCCGGCGCGCGAGCGTTCGCACCTCATCGGCAAGATCCAGCCGCGTTGACAGACCCACTCGATGCAACGCGTCTTCCTCCAGAAATGCAGCCGCGATGATGGGTCTATATTTTTCCCACTTGCCCGCATCCTTGGTGTACTTGGCCCTTTGCGCGGCGAAGCGCGCATACAAGTCTGCGGGCAGCACGTCCTTGAGCTTCTTGCCGTGTCCCACCAGCAGCAAATCCCGCTGCGTTACCAACAACCATAAAGCGCGAGCCACGCCGATCTCGACCGGCTTGGCGACCAGAAGTTGATCCGTGTGATCGAGAATGGATTCCAGCTGCTTTGAGCGCCAGGTCATGTCCTTGGGCAGCGGCGACATGATGCCGAAGATCCACAGCTGCGAGGAACCGCGGTACACATGCCACAGCCCAGGGCCGGCGCGCTCGCCGGTGACCACAACTTCCTCCACCTGGGCCGGCGCAGCCGCGGGCAGCACGTTGCCCGTGAGCAACCAAGCGCCGGCCAGGGCGCAAGAAGATGCGCTTCGCTTCATCGTTACGGCAGCGGAATGAACTCGGACTCCCCCGGCACCGGGGGAAATTGACGATTTGCCCAGCGTTCCTTGGCAAGCTCGATGCGTTGCTGAGATGACGCGACGAAGTTCCACCAGATGTAGCGCGGCGTCGCAAAGCGTTCGCCGCCCAGCAGCATCGCGCAGGTTTCGCCGGGCGCCCCTGCGCCGGGCGCCCCTACGCCGGGTGGTGCCCGCAGGGTGGTATTGGTCCCCGGCGCGATCACGGCGAGCTGGCCCTCGGTAATCTTGACCTCGCCAACGGCGAGTTCACCCTGCACTACATACACGGCGCGCTCGGCATGCTCGGGCGGTACCTCGAGCATCGCGCCTGGTGCAAACCTCGCGTGCACATACAGCGTCGGCCACAGCGTGGCGACCGGAGAGCGCAGCCCGAATGCGTGTCCGGCAATGATCGACATGTCGATGCCGTCGCGGCAGCGCTGCGGCAGGGCGCTCGCAGGGTAATGCGCGAAGCTCGGTTCGACCTCCTCGTGCCCGTCCGGCAGCGCGACCCAGCTCTGGATGCCATGAATCTTCTCACCCCTCGCGCGCGCCGGTTGGGGTGTTCTTTCCGAATGTGCAATGCCGCGGCCTGCCGTCATCCAGTTCACATCGCCGGGACGAATCTCGCGCACCGTGCCGAGACTATCGCGATGTTCGAGCGAACCCGCAAAGAGATAAGTCACCGTGGCAAGCGCGATATGCGGATGGGGCCGCACGTCGAGGCCATGGCCCGGTTCGAACTGGGTGGGGCCCAGATGATCGAAGAATATGAAGGGACCCACCATTTGGCGCCCCTGCAAAGGCAGTACCCGGCGTACGACAAAGCCGCCCAGGTCACGCTCCCGGGCATCGACCAGTTGTAAAACTGTCATTTAAAGAAATTGCACCTCCGGCACATACGGCATACTCACATATTTAACCGGTGCGCGCCGATGCTGACACTTTATAGCACTACGCTGTCCGCCAACGGGCGCAAGGTCCTGGCGGTCGGCCGGCAGCTGGAACTCGATATCGATGTTCGCCTGGTGAATGTCTATCGCGGCGAGGGCCGCGCCCCCGGGTACCTGGCGATAAACCCGACCGGCAAGATTCCAACCTTGGTGGACGGGGATCTCACGCTGGTCGAGTCAAACGCGATATTGCAGTACCTCTGCGAAGCGCATGGAGACTTTCGCTTGTGGTCTCGCGAACCCAAGCTGCGCGGCCGAATAGCACGCTGGCTGTTTTGGGAAAGCGCGCACTGGCAGCCGACGCTTGCGCCGCTTTTGTCGCCCAGCGTCGGACATC